>Ga0066639_10001252_pt1 | contig 22577 bp, 12 predicted proteins | sample CryGeyCG2114_010_2_FD_59504 | JGI IMG/M metagenome (GOLD analysis project Ga0066639, IMG submission 59504) | Groundwater microbial communities from aquifer - Crystal Geyser CG10_big_fil_rev_8/21/14_0.10 | ecosystem: Environmental > Aquatic > Deep subsurface > Groundwater | place: USA: Utah...
AGGAGTCGTATGGCTAAAATAATTGGAATCGATTTAGGGACTACAAATTCATGCGTTGCGGTGATGGAAGGTGGATCGCCAAAAGTGATTCATTCGCAGGAAGGCCGGAACGTGATTCCATCTGTTGTGGATCCGATCACCCATGTTGTGGGTGATGTGGCAAAACGACAGATGGTTCTTAAACCAAAACAGACGATTTACTCTGTAAAGCGTCTCATGGGAAAGAAATTCTCAGATTCCTCTGTCAAAGAGGACATGAAGTTTCTCTCCTACACTGTCAAAGCCGGTCGAGATGACATGGCTGTTGTTGAGGTTGATGGGAGGACATTTACTCCACAGGAGATCTCAGCCCAGATTCTGCAGAAAATCAAAGCAGATGCTGAAAACTATCTTGGTGAAAAAGTGTCACAGGCTGTGATTACTGTTCCTGCATATTTTGATGACAGTCAGCGTCAGGCAACCAAACAAGCAGGTGAGATTGCAGGACTTGAAGTGATGCGAATTATCAATGAGCCAACAGCAGCAGCTCTTGCCTATGGCCTAGATAAAAAACATGCCCAGACGATTGCAGTCTATGATCTGGGAGGAGGAACATTTGATATTTCAATCCTGGAGCTTGGTGAAGGGGTTACCGAGGTAAAATCAACAAACGGTGATACTCATTTGGGGGGAGATGATTTTGATCAGAAGATAATTGATTATATTGCTTTAGAGTTCCAGAAAGAACATGGTGTTGACCTCCGGAAAGATCCTCAGGCACTCCAGAGACTTAAGGAATCAGCTGAAAAAGCCAAGATAGAGCTTTCGACTGCTCAAGAAGCACAAATCAACCAGCCGTTTATTACCCAAGGCAAAGATGGCCCACTCCATCTGACTTTGACATTGACACGAGCCAAACTTGAAAGTCTGGTAGATGATTTGATTCAGAAAACACTTAAACCTGTAGAGCTTGCCCTTAAAGATGCTGATATCAAAGCATCAGACGTCAATGAAATTGTCCTTGTTGGTGGAATGACTCGTATGCCAAAAATAGTTGAAACTGTCACGAAGTTTTTTGGCAAAGAGCCTAACAAATCAGTTAACCCAGATGAGGTTGTTGCTGTTGGTGCAGCAATCCAGGGAGGAGTTCTGACTGGTGATGTCAAAGATGTGCTGTTACTGGATGTCACACCACTTACGCTTGGAATTGAGACGCTTGGTGGTGTCTCAACGCCTCTTATTGAAAGAAATACTACTATTCCAAGTAGTAAGTCTCAAGTGTTTTCTACAGCTGCTGACAATCAGACACAGGTCGAAATTAATGTTCTTCAAGGTGAACGGCCAATGGCAGCTGATAACAAATCGCTTGGTCGCTTCATTCTTGATGGCATTCCTCCTGCTCCACGTGGCGTCCCTCAGGTTGAGGTGACATTTGATATTGACGCTAATGGAATCCTCAATGTTAAAGCGCAAGACAAAGCATCAGGAAAAGAACAAAGTATCAAAATCCAAGGTTCAACTGGTCTGTCAACAGAAGAAGTTGAGCGCATGACAAAGGAAGCAGAGGAACATGCCAAAGAAGACCAAGAGAAAAAAGAAAAAATTGAAGTTCGAAATAACGCTGATGGACTTATCTTCACAGCTGAAAAATCGCTTAAAGACGCCGGTGACAAGGTCTCAGAGGATGTCAAAAAAGAAGTTGAAGAAAAAGTCTCAGCACTTAAAGGGATTTTAGACACAGGTTCCAAAGAAGAAATAGAGACAAAAACAAAAGAGCTTTCAGATAGCCTTTCGAAGGTAGGTCAGGCAATGTCACAACAGCCTGGTCAAGAGACACAAGGATCAGATGGATCGGAGGAAGGGGAAGCCGCCTCTGCTGAAAGCTCCGGCCCAGCTTCGCAAAGCGACAGCGAGGCGAGCGAGCCAAAGGATGAAGATAAAAAGAAGAAAAAGGATGAACCGGTCGAAGGGGAGGTTGTAGAGTAATATCTCATGAAGATTCAAGAACCAAGATCCAAATACCAAATAAGTCACAAATAACAAATTCAAAAATTGTAGTTTTAAGTTTGGAGCTTGGTTGGAATTTGGTTTTTGGCATTTGGAGTTTTTAAAATAAGCGCGAGGAGCGCTTTTTTACTATATGGCTGAAAAAGATTACTATCAATCACTGGGTGTTTCAAAAACAGCTTCAGCTGACGAAATCAAGAAGGCGTATCGAAAGCTAGCTTTAGAATATCATCCTGATCGCAACAAGTCTGAGGGTGCTTCTGAAAAATTCAAAGAAGTAACAAAGGCATATGAAGTACTGTCAGATCCCAAGAAACGTCAGACGTATGATCAGTTCGGCGCTGCGGCTTTTGAGGGTGGCGGCCAGGGACCTTTTGGTGGCGCTGGTGGTCCATTTGGTGGATTTGGTGGCCAAGGCGGGCCCTTCGGCGGAGCTCAGGGCGGACAGTCGGGCCAGTACGGACCCTTTACCTATACTTACTCGACATCAGGTGGTCAGGGTGGAGATTTCGGCGGCGGATTTGCTGATCCGTTTGATATTTTTGAACAATTCTTTGGCGGTGGATCACCTTTTGGCAGACGTGAGAGAAGACCTACGTATTCTCTTGCACTGACGTTTCAGGAAGCTGTTTCTGGTACTGAAAAGACTGTAACAATTGATGGAAAAAATCAAAAGATTAAAATTCCAGCTGGCGTCGATACTGGTTCACGTGTCAGGTTTGGCAATTATGACATTATAATGGACGTTATGTCCGATCCACATTTCAAACGCCAAGGGTATGATGTAGTGACAGAAGAAGATGTGTCATTTGCCAAAGCAGCACTTGGGACTGAACTTTCAGTAAAAACGATTGATGGATCAGTGAAGCTCAAAATCCCATCAGGCACCCAGCCAAATACTGTATTTCGACTTCGTGGAAAAGGTGTCCCACATGTCAGAGGATCTGGACGAGGAGATCAATACGTTCAAATCAAAATCACAGTCCCCAAGAATCTGACACATAGGCAGAAGGAACTTCTCCAGGAATTCGAAGGCGAAGCAGCAGAGAAAAAAGGTTGGTTTTGATTAGATAATGTTAGATCATGGTAGTAAAACCGTTAACTTTCGAGAGATCTTCCTCGCAAGTAGATGTCAGAGGTCCTTCGTGGTATACTGGATCAGTTATGGACTATAAAGATATTATAACGATTGAAAAAGGAAAAAGAGGGGGTCAACCGGTCATTCGCGGTATGCGTATCAGTGTCTATGATATTTTGCAGTATCTTGCATCTGGCATGAGTTTTGAGGATATTTTAAAGGATTTTCCAGAATTAACAGATAAAGACATTCGGGCAGCGCTTCAGTTTGCTGCAGATAGGGAAAAAAGCTCTCTTCATGCATAAGTTGCTTTTCGATCAGAATTTATCTTACCGCATCGTAAAACAAATAGAGCACCTTTTCCCTGGTAGTACCCATGTTCGTCTTCTGGATCTTGATGAAGCAGATGATCTTACTGTATGGAAATATGCAAAAGAACATAATTTTCACATTGTAACTCAGGATAGTGATTTTAATGCCATTACCACTCTGTATAGTTACCCTCCTAAGATTATTTGGATACACTCTGGCAATAGAGCAACTGAGAGAATTATTGAACTTCTAAAAAAGAAGCATGAGGTTATTAACGCTTTTTTGGAAGATGATAGAACAGGACTTTTAGAACTTGACTGATTACTGTAAAAGCTACTTCTCCTCATTGAATTTGTATACCCCCTATGTTACCTTGGTAATATGGAGTCTTGTAACCAAGGCGAGGTTCTTGTTGGAAATTTCATTTGTATACCTGAAGACCCTGCAGGATTTGCAGCTCGGTTTTATACGGTTGGACTAAGCGTTGTAGGGAGTTTGGCTGTTCTCTTTTTGATATACGGTGCTTATGTGATCATGATGTCCAGAGGTAATCCGACAGAGCTTCAAAAAGGGAAATCATATTTATTTTACGCACTCGCTGGGCTCTTTCTTGCAATTTTTGGCTATTTCCTTATTGAAGTCGCGTTTATTGATATTTTGCATATTCCAGGGTTTGAGCGATGAAAAAAATTTCAAATACCACCAATTTCAAATGTCAACTCCGATTGAACCGGAATCAAATTTCAAATTAATTTATTGGACATTGGATATTTGAAATGAGAAATTGGAAATTTATATGAACAGAATCCTGCCCATACTTATTTCACTTTTGATCGGAATATGTGGCTTTACTACAATTATTCCAGCAGTAGCTTCTGCCCAAATAAATCAAGACCAGCTTGAAAATAGTGATAATCGGTGGATTATTGATTCAGAAGTCACGTCGATTGGCAAGAACGCATCTCGATCAGGTCTCTTGCTCGATTGGGCCTTAAGAGATTACAACTGGTCCTACACAAATCCAGGAACTACCCATCCCCTTCTCCCTTTCTGGACGACACTTCGAAACCTTGTTTATGCACTTATGATTGGAGTTGTTGTGATAGCGGCAATTGTGATGCTTGTGACGAGAGGACGGAGTCTGGCTGTTCGACGATTCTTCCCTCGCCTCCTCCTTGTGGCAATACTTGTAACGTTTTCGTTTTCAATTGTACAAGTTCTCTATGAGCTTGTAGATATATTCCAAGGATTTTTTGTGAGACCGGGCGGTGTTTCAATATCGCAAAAAGATCTTTTGTTTATTGGGTGGAATTATCAGCCATTTGTTGGACTTCGCCTTCTGGGAGATGCAAATTTTGAATCTGCATTTACAACACTTATGTTTGTCAAGCTTACGACGTTTACCTATTACGTAATGGTTGGAATCCTGCTTATTCGCAAGATAATCTTGTGGTTTTTTATTATTATTTCGCCTTTTTTCCCACTTCTTCTTTTCTTTTATCCACTTCGAAACACGGCCAAAATTTGGATAGGAGAGTTTTTTAGATGGCTTCTTTATGCACCACTTTTTGCTATTTTTCTTGCAGCCCTTGTCTCTCTCTGGAAAATAGGAATTCCTCTTTCGTTTAACTTTGGAGCTGTTGGGGCAGCTTCAGCAATAATCTTCCCAACCGCTGTAAGCATTCTTCTTGGAGGACCTGGCCAGGCGGTTGGTCAACTGAATAATCTTAATATTATTGATACATATGCGCAGTATATGGTTGCTTTGATGATGCTTTGGGGTGTTATTATCATCCCTTGGATCCTTCTTCAGATTTTTCTTGATTATGTCTCAAGTCTCAATGTGCAGAATTCACCATTTTTCAAGTCATTTTCTAGCTACCTCAATAAAGTTCCTGTATTCCCTCCTCCTTCGACGCCTCCTATTCCACCAGAACCTTCAGAGGGTGGTTCAGGCAGGGCTCGCTCAATACCGCTTATTAAAGATTTTCAGATTCCACGAAGTGCAGGACTTGCCAAGTCTATTCCTACATCAACAAATGTTAATGTCTCACAGATGACCAATATTTCTATTCCTACGCTTTTGGATATTGCTCGATATGAATCCCAATCAGTCCGTACATCAGAGAGCACACGGACTGAGTCCCAACGACTGAAGGAGACACTTACAAAACTTGCAAATCCGGCAAACATTAAGACAGAGAATGAAAGGTCTGAGTTTAGAAGTATGAGGGATACACTGAGAACACAGAGCCTCAAAGGTGATAAAGTTGCAGCATCGATATTACATGCTGCTAATACATATTCCAAGACACAGCAAACATCTTCTCAAAAAACCAATATCACAACGATACTTAATGAGCTTGTCAATCCAGACACGGTTTCTGATGAGAAAACTCGTACAGAACTTGTGTCACTTAAGGAGAGAATTCAAAAAGATGTACAAAGCGGTAATCCCTTGGCACAAACTCTTGTACGTTCAACCGCCAGTAACACTCAAAACATAACACATGTTCTTAGTCAACTTGCAAATCCGTCACATGATACAGACACATATGAAAAAACAGAAACGCTTAAAGAAACGATTGAGAGAGAAAGTAAAGAAGGAAACACACTTGCGACAACAATTCTTTCAACAATCAAGTCAATTCGAGATCAAACGCAAGTTATACAGTCATTGACACGTATTATCCATCCATCAGACGTGCCCGACACTTCCCAAAGACAAGAGTATTCAAAACTCCAAAACGCTCTTATTTCTGAAAAAGAAACGGGTAGTCAGTTTGCGAGTTTTCTAACAGAAAAACTAGAGAGGTTAACGAAAGAGACAAATTTTCAAGAAAAAGAGAAAATTGTCTCTGAGATTTCCGAATCAGTTCTCAAAGAAGAAAAATCAGGTAATCCACTTGCAGCACTCATACGTAATCAAATCCACAATCTTTCAGATTTCAAAGCTGAAACATCTGTGAGAAATGTGAGCGCTAAGCTTGAACAAGCCAAGAAGGAAGGAAATCCTCTTGCTATAGAGCTTCTCTCACTTGCACAGAAAAAAGAATTATCAGACAAAGAAGCAAAAGATATTGAAGAAAAAGTAAACATTGCAAAGCAAAACGGTGATCCACTTGGTGTCTTACTGTCTGATCTTTTGAAAAGACGTCAACAAGCACTTGAGAAAGAAGCAGTTCCAACTGCTCTTCCAACAACCAATAGAATTCAGCAGGTGAGTCTTGATGATTATGAGGCAGTCAAAAAAATGTGGACAGAAAATTATGAGCATTTAGAAGTTCCTGGTGTGGAAGGTGTATCTGCCAAAGAGGCGTGGATTAAAGATGATATGAGTCAGATTTCACAAACGATTGACCTTCTATCCTCACAAGATCAAGAAAAAGTACAAGAGGGCATGGGGAAAGTTTCAGATATTCTTCCGTTTCTGCTTATTGGAGGGTTTTCCCAAGGTGAGATCATAGCCTACATGAAAGCAAAACTGGAAGCAGCAAAAGGAGTACTCACACAAATTAAAAAACTAGACAATGATGAAGATACAAAAGTGTCAATAAAGCGACAAAAAGGAGAAACTCCTAAGCATATGGAGGCTTTTCATGAGGCTGAGGTTCCATCATTTACTCCAACAGATATGACCAGTGAAGAAGCACCTCCTGTTGTGTCACAAGTTCAATCTCCTAGAATAAATACAGCAAGCCAAACGAGTGAGTCTCTCCTTCGGCTTGCGAGCATTCCTGTTCCATCCCTCCGAAATATCGCACAATATGACAGGATGTTTCTTTCAAAAGCAGATGAACAAAATCAGGATATACACCTGATGCGGGAAACGCTTCAAGGGATAGCAAATCCAACATCAGGAGAAACTTCACAAAAACGTGAATACTATTCTCAGATCCGAAATCAACTTCTCAATGAACAAGCATCTGGCAATCTTTCTGCTTCATCTGTTTTGGCTGGAGCTCTTGAAATATCTACAAAAAAATTACGTGATGACATACGTAGATATTCACATATCTCTTCACTTCTCACTCTTCTCCAAAGTGGCAGTGGGATAGATCAATCAGAAACTGCCGAAATCAAAAAGCTTAGAGAACGCATTTCGTTTGAAGCTACACGAGGTAGTGAGTTTGCACGCGAACTTGAAAAAATGATATCAGACCCATCTGTATTGTCTGATCCGCTTCAGAAAACAGCACTTATTTCGGAAATTACATCATTACCAAACAATGGTGATCCACTTGCAGAGTCGTTGGTCATATTGTCAGAACATACAGAGACTGCACAATCGAAAACATATGCTAAGTCGCTTGAGGGTAGTTTATCCTTTCTTACGGCTTTTAATGAAAGTAGGTATCTCTCAGAGAATGAAAAATCGCTTGTTACCCAGATTACCTCAAGAATAGAAGACTTGGCCAAAAACGGAGACGAGCATGGTCTCTTTTTGGCTCAGCTCTTGAAAGAAACAAAAACAAATGGGATTGATATCACATCGATTATGAAGGTTGAAAACTATCTCTCTACACATGAAGAATCATTGAAACATCTTCTCCCACAGCTTGGGACATTTGTAACGAGTCAAGATAGCCGAAGTGCTTCACTTCCAAAGGTTCTTACCACGTTGACAAAACCTATACAAAGTAAAGAGTCAGAAGATCTTAAGAAACTTCATGCAGAAGTACAAAAAACCAAACATGATCCATTTGTTCAAAAACTTCTTGATTGGAGTAGGACATTGTCCGATGATCAGATTGATGAGATTTTAAAAATCCTTAAAGTGATTGATCAACCTGATTCGATTACCGATAACAAAACTCATGAAACGTGTAAAACTCTCAGGTCAGAACTTGAGAAGGACGTCACGTCAAATTCCTTTGCAAAAGGCTTTTTGTCTCTTGCAAAAGGAGTAAGTCATGGGGTTTTATCACCAACGGACATTCAAACACTTATGCCGACTTTGGTGCGAAGAACGTTTTCTGAAGCAGTCTCAGGCAATAAGGTCGCACTTGATCTTCAGAATTTTGTCTTCAAACAACTAGAAGAGGAAAGAGACCAATCTGTTTTTCGTAGGCTTTTGACCTCGCTATCTGATCCTTCTCATCTACCAGAGAAGAAAAAAACAAAAATAATGGAGCTTCGATCACTCGTCGTTTCCGAAAAAGAACAAGGAAATCCGCTTGCGAGTGCTGTTACTGACACTCTTAATAAACTTCTCAGAAAAGACTCACAAACAGATAGTGATATTGTAAAGGTCCTCTTTTTGGAGGTTCTGAAGCAGGAAAAGCAAGGAAACAAACTTGCAGAAGCACTCGCAAATGAAATAAAACAGCAAAATGAAGAAGAAAAGCTTCTCGATCTGGGAGAAGTTCTCAAAGCGCTTTCAGATATCAAGTCTCTTCCTGAAATCGAAAGGGATCAATATCAGGTTGTCCTTACAAATCTTGAGACTCAATCGTCAAAAGGTGATTCACAAGCCATGTCTATTCTTTCGGCAATAGAGATAATACAAAAACAGGGCGTGGATCTTGGCGAGGTACGAAAAGTCGCGGGTATGATGACATCTGGCTCTGCTACCTATCTTGAGGGGTTATCTCAACTCGTACACACGTCTCTTCTGTCTCAATCTGCTCTGGGCTATCTTCAGGATGTAGTAGATGCACTGGCACATGACAGGCAAGATGTTTCACATCTAAAAGAGATGGGGACAAAGGAGAATAGTCAGGTTTCAAAAGAACTTATGGCTATTGTAAAGCAGTATGGTGACAGTCTCTCAGGAGACAAAATACATGAGAGGCTTCGTATGTTTCGAGATACTCTTCTCACAGAAGATGCAAACGGAAACAAATTCGCATCTGAAATCGTACATTTTCTTGCAAAGAGAAAACAGGAAGAAGCACAAAAATTACTATTTGCTGTATTTGAAAATATGGCAAATCCTGATTCAATACAGCTTCCAGAACAGAGAGAAAGCACACACACGCTTGTCACGCTCATGGAGTCGTCTTCCTCTTCTGATCAGTTTGCAAGAGTAATATCGGCAGTTGTAAAGGCGATTAGAAACAAACCATTAGGAAATGAAAGAACTGATATGCTTTCTCTTATTACTGATTATGTACAAAAAGAAGCAGACATTGGCAATATGTTGGCCGTACGTATTCTTGAACATGTATCAGGCACATCCTATGAACATGAAGAAACAATGAGGGAACAGATTAAGCAAGAGTCAAAAAATGGAAACCCCGTTGCAAAGCTTCTCTCAGAACTTCTTCAAACAGAAAAGGGAGATATTTCTCAGGTTGTTCTTCCTTCTGAAAACACAATTCAGCAGGTTAGTCTAGAGGACTATGAGTCAATCAAAAGAATGTGGCTTGAGGGATACAAAAAACTTGATGTTCCTGGCTCACAAAGAACTCGCGAGGAATGGTTAGGTGATGAAGTAGAACATATATCTCAAACTATCTCACTTCTTACGTCAACATATGCCATTGAACGCAAAGAGGGAATGTCTGCTGTCACAAATATCTTGCCGTTTCTCCTCATTGGTGGATTTACCCAAACAGAAGTTATTTCATATCTTAAGGCAAAGCTTGAAGCTGCCCGATCAGTCCTGGGGCAGTTAGAGGACAATACAAAAGAAGAGGAGAGCCTCCTGCCTAAAGCTGGAGAAAAACATAATAATCAAGAAAGCTTACAGGCAAAGATAAATCGGTAAACATTACATCATGGAGTCTTCATCCGCAATAGAGATTACTCGTATACCAGAAACACGACCTTTCGTCGAAGAGGTTTATAGTTCGAACATGGCTCATATAGGAATGAGCATTAAGTCTTCTGAGGAGAGGCCATTGAAAAATAAATTAGAGTATGATCCTCGTCTTCTTGCAGAGATATTTCCACCAGAAAAAGCTCACGAAATGTTCAATATTGGGATTACTGCTGTTCACGGTAATGAACCATATATTATGACTGCAGGAGTAGCACTCGAGCTCAATGAAATCTTACGAGAGCATAATTTGAAACCTGTGCCTCTTATGTTACCAAACATCTATGAAGGTACAACCAAACGCATTCTCCTTGAAGAATTTGGAGGACATGCTGATGAGATATATCTCTCTGATGAATTGGCGAGAATTCTTCGTAAGACAGAGTTTACAAAAGCCGGCTATCATGCACACCTCAGAGAACTTCTTGAACATCAACCTCAAGTGTATGAAGAACTGATGGAGTTTCTCGCAAAACCCTTCGATGCAGTGTCACTTGCTGGAGACGTTCGCGAATTCCAGCCACAAGGACGCCGTCTTGAGATCAATGCAGGAGCCAACGTAACTGCTTCGGAACCAGGAAGGAGGAGAACCCATTTTCTTTTCCCAGTCCTTCTTTCTGAAATGATGGAGGCGACACTCAATGATAGAGAACTTATGAGGTATTTTGATAAAGCGACAATCGCGCAAGTAAAAACTATTGCAGAAGAGTTTGAGCAACGATATAGAACAACACAACTTCCATATGTTCATACACTTTCTTATCAAGGGGAGGCCTATCCAAGGGAAGGAAAACTTTTCACCCCACCTTTTAAGAAGGCAAAAGATGCGCCTGATATCGAACTCCCAGAAGGAATAGGAATCTACGTGATGGGATCAGGAAGTGAGATTGGTAAAGAAGTGATTGAAGATCAAGCTCTGCAGTTACATGGCCAAGGATACACTATTATCGCTCCGAAATGGTTTAATCTCGATTTTGGAACAGCAGCTCTTCCTGACGTTATTTATCATCCAAACATTCGAGTTGTTATGGGACGGCATGGGTGGGGTGTCGGATGGATAAGTCAAGTTGCTGAGAAACCATTTATTGCCATGCCTCATCTTTGGTTTGACAATCCTGAAATGCATTTTAACGCAAAGACGATGAGAAAGACTGGTTTAGGTGTTGTTTTTAAGCATAGGGCAGATATTGTAGAGAGGGCTTTACGTCTTGCGCCACGAATCCGAGAGCTCAATGAACAAATGTATCAGGAACTTGGAATCCCACGTGGAAAAGACGGTATTCGCGTCGCTGCCGAAAATATTATAGCGGCAGAGGTGAATGATGTTGCTCAACGGCATGCATCATAAGCCTTTACAATTTTTTTGTTTTATGAAATAGTAGAAACAATCTGCCTATGCTAGGGAATCTTTTTAATAAACGAGCTGATGGGACACCTGAACCATCTGTACCGAATCAAACGTCACAACAACAGCCTCAGACTGCTTCTCCATCAGTTCAAGACAATCAAAACGTAGTCGGTTCTCAAATGGATCCGTCTATGAGGCAAGACCTTTCAGCCCTCTCCCATCTTGATACCAGAGCAAATCAAGTTATTCGGCATGCTCAGGAAGAAACCCAGCGAATAAAACAACAACAAATTGCCCCAGCAGAACTACTCTATGGGCTTTTGTATGACGAGCAGCTTTTTTCATTTTTTCAACAATTTACTATCAATCCTGCTGATCTTTCCCGAGAAATTCAGTCAAAGGAGCAGGTTGGGACATTTACCGGCCAGCCTACACTTGGTGATAAGACAAAACAGATAATTGAAAAAGCATATACATATGCCAAATCTCGCAATGTTAGCTTTGTTTCGCCTGAGGATCTTTTGATTGCGTTTTTAGAGAGCGATAGTGAATATGCCAAAAAACTTGTCGCAGCCGGAATGAAAAGAGAGGTTGTTGTTGAAAAACTTGAAAAAAATTCAAACTATGTTGGCGGTAAAAAATCTCTTGTTGAAAAATATGGCGTGGATCTCACAGAAGAAGCTCGAAAAGGAAAACTCGATCCTATTGCTGGACGTGACAAAGAAATTGAGCGTCTGATTCATATCCTCCTTCGAAGAACAAAAAACAATCCTGTTATTATTGGTGAGGCTGGTGTTGGAAAAACGGCAATTGTTGAGGGATTAGCTCAAAAAATTGCATCAGGTGATGTGCCAGAAGATATGAAATCTCGTCGTATCATCCAGCTTGATCTAGCAGCACTTGTTGCAGGTGCATCGCACAGAGGTGAGTTTGAAGAGCGGCTTAAAGGTGTTATTAAAGAGGCAGTTGCCTCTTCTGGACAAATCATACTTTTTATCGATGAAATCCATACGCTTATTGGTGCGGGCGATTCAGATGGCACAATGGATGCCTCAAATATAGTCAAACCGTACTTAGCACGGGGGCAGATGCAACTTATCGGTACAACAACGACTGCTGAGTATCGAAAGCATTTTGAAAAAGACAAAGCATTCTCTAGACGTTTCCAGCCAATTACGGCAGAAGAACCAACTGAAGATGTCTGTTTGAAAATGCTTACAGTCATTAAGCCCAAATATGAATCCTATCATAAAGTCAAATATCCTGACGATACGCTCAAAGACGCGGTTCATCTTTCCAAAAAATATATTGGTGAGCGATATCTTCCTGATAAAGCTGTAGATTTGATAGATGAGGCTGGCGCAGAAGTGAAACTCGCTGTTGCAAAAGGAAAGCGTTCAGACAGTACTATTCAAAAATCGGATATAGAAAAAGTCGTCTCTGACTGGACTGGTATCCCAATAACCAAACTTACAGAAGACGAAAGTGCCAAGCTCTTAAATCTTGATAAAAAAATTCATGAGAGACTTATCGATCAAGAGGAAGCTGTTCAGGCTGTTTCAGAGGCTGTCAGACGAGGAAGAATCGGTTTAGCTGCCGCGAATCGACCAATTGCATCGTTTATTTTTCTTGGACCAACAGGAGTTGGAAAAACTGAACTTGCCAAGACACTAGCTGAGATCTTGTTTGGTCGTGACGACGCGCTCATTCGGCTTGATATGAGTGAGTACATGGAAAAACATGAAGTAGCAAAACTTATTGGTGCGCCTCCAGGATATGTTGGATATGAGGAAGGTGGACAGCTGACAGAAGCTGTGAGAGCAAAACCATATTCAATTGTGCTGTTGGATGAGGTCGAAAAAGCGCATCCTGATGTTTTTAACATTCTACTTCAGATTTTAGAAGACGGCCGGCTTACTGATAACAAAGGAAATACGATCTCATTTAAGAACACAATCATTATCGCAACATCAAATATAGGAAGTCAGCTTATTCAACAAAAACTTGCAGGAAATCCACAAAGTAGCGCTGCTTTGACTCCACAGCAAGAAGCTACAACTTTTCAAGAACTCACAGGTCTTATTACCGAAGAACTTCACAAATTCTTTAGGCCTGAGCTTTTGAATCGATTTGATGAGGTTGTTATCTTTAAGCCACTTCGCAGGCAGGATATGGATCAGATTGCAAAACTTGGTGTCCAAAAGACTGCAAGGCTTCTTGAAGAACAGGGATATCATCTTCAGGTTTCTGATGAAGCAGTATCTGTTCTTGCAAAGGAGGGATACGATCCAGTCTATGGTGCAAGACCGCTTCGGCGCCTTATACAGACAGTCATTGAAAATCCGATTGCGCTTCATATTATTGCCAAAGAATTTGTCTCGGGAGATACAATTGTTGTAGGGTATGATACCTCCAAAAATATATTTACCTTTACCAAGGGTGCACCTGTTAACGGGCAACAACAGCCAGAAAATCAGTCATCACAAACTCCTCAGGATACGTCTGTTCCAATGCCTCAGGCAGATGGATCAAAGCAACCTCTTCAATCAGGTGAGACACACGTAAATGATACAGTCAACAACATTGCATCAATGCTAAATTCCGATCAGCCTTCCCAAAATCCATCAGCTTCAACACCGTCACAACCTGTGATAAATCAGCCTCAATCTCAAGTAAATCAGGGAGGGGTTATGACTCCACCTTCCACAAACGAGCAACCACTAAGCCCTCCTCCTCCGCAACCTGGTGCAGGTGCTACCATGGCAGTAAATAACACACCTCCTTCCCAAAATCCTCCAAGCAATGGGTAAAAACGAAACTCATTCAAAACTAGTAAACGTCATTATTTCCAAGCCACACGTGTTTGTTTTTGTGTTTGTGCTCGTGTCAATTCTCGTAGCTTTTGTTCTTGGTGGATTACTTGTCACGTAATTCCAATCTTTTTTGATTGAATTTTGTTTCCAAACCCCATATACTGAATCTGTAAAGCTGAATGTATTTCAGCTGTTTATTGGTGGAAAGATATTTATTTCATTGGACCTGCCTGCCGGCAGGCAGGTATTTGAAATTTGATATTTGACATTTGCAATTTATTGCCATGACTGCCTATCTAACACTGCCTTTTGCTTTTTTCACATTTTGGTTCGTGGAAGCACCTGTGAGTATGCTCACGTTTTTTGCTTCTCTTAATAGAGCACTTCTCCATTGGTTTTCTTTTCCACTTCTTTTTCGGACTTTTTTTAAACCCCTCAAAAATGAATATCGTGAAGGACTCGTCGGATTTTCAATCGGTATGGGAATTGTAGTCAAAACGATTCTCATTCTTATTGATCTTTTGGTATTTGTCGTTGTTTTTGTATTGGAATTTGTCTCTCTCATCGCGTTTGTGCTTCTTCCGTTTTTGAGTCTCTATGTATTGTCGGGAGTCTTTATATGATTGAGCAATACGCACACATGTATTATCTGTATAGATCCGCTTTGGGGCGTACGATTCGTCTTGTTGGATTTGTGTTACTTGTTCTTCTTATTATTTCGGATTTTGGTCAAGATACTGTTCCGCGGATTGCATTGTTTTTCCTGACACTTTTAATGATGTTTGAAACATTTTTTCATTTCAAAATTGCCAGGCTTCATCCTGAATCAAAAGTCACACCACAGACGGCACATTGGTTAGATTCCCTTACTATGCCAGTTCTCTATGCTGGAATTGCAAAGTCACAAACAGAAGGATTTTTGGATGAGCTTGTCAAACTTCCTCAGTGTCAGTTTTTTCTTGAAAGAATTGGAATAACGCCACAAGAGCTTCCACATATTGATGTATCCCGTCCTGATATCTATAAAAAAGCGGGGGAGCTTGTTCTGGCGCTTAAAGGACAATACATTACCTCAGTTGACGTATTAGCTGCATATCTTCTCATTATTGAGTCACAAAGCAAGCTCCTTTTTTCGCACAAAGTTACAGGTGATGAGCTTACTCGGATTCTGTATTGGGCAAGGATGAGTTTTCCTGATGAAGAACATGGCAGGAAGATCCGTTTTGACTTCGAAGGTGGAGGTTTTGCTGATGGATTGGCTTCCGGATGGACTCCAGAAACACAAAAATACACGTCTGATTTTACGAAAGAAGCATTGGCTCGAAAGCCGTATCTGATTGGCCGGGAACATGAGTTTAACAAAATGATCGAAACACTCGTCAACAATGCCAACAATAATGTCCTTATTATCGCAGATCCGGGAAGCGGCAAGGAAACCCTTGTTACAAACCTTGCAGCCAGAAGTTATGAAGGTAAGCTTGAAGGATCATTAAACAACAAAAAGATTCTTGAACTCATGCTTGGGCCTTTTATCGCAGGGATGACTGATAGAGGTCAGCTTGAAACAAGGCTCCAGGCAATTATTTCTGAAGTGTCGCATGCAGGAAATGTTATTCTCTACATACCTGAATTCCAGAATATTCTTGGGTCCTCATCGTATGAGATTGATCTTTCAGGAGCGCTTCTTCCATACCTTCGTGATGGTAAATTGCCGATCATTGCAACAGTCAGTCATGGAAACTACAAAACGTATGTAGAAAATAATCCAATCAAGCAAGTATTTGAGACAATTACATTGCCGGCTCCAGATGAAAATACAGCAATTTTCATGCTTATGCAGCGTGCTTTACAAATAGAAGAAAAGTATCGCGTTATCTTTCCATATGAAGCTGTAAAGATCGCAGTACAGTTTGCTGGAAGATATGTAACAGATATGGCACTTCCAGGAAGCGGTGAGATGCTTCTTGAAGACGTAGCAAATCGCGTTGCATTGTCAAAAATTCCATACTTTGGGAAAACCCACAAAAAATTCGTACCACCTGAGGAAGTTATTAAAGTTGTTGAGGAGAAAGCTAACGTCACGATAGCAGAACCAACAGGTGAAGAAAAAAAAATGCTTCTTCATCTTGAGGATAAGCTTCATGAACGTGTCATCGATCAGGTTCAGGCAATTAATGCGATTGCAGAAGCAATGCGTCGAATCCGCTCAGGATTTGCAGCTGGAACAAAACCGATATCATTTTTGTTCTTAGGGCCGACAGGTGTAGGAAAAACAGAAACTGCCAAAGCTCTGTCTGAACTGACATTTGGCGGTGAGGACAAAATGCTTCGGTTTGATATGAGTGAATATTCTTCAGAAGATGGGCTGCGGCGTCTTCTGGGTTCACCTCCAGGACAAGGAGATCAGAGGGGTGAACTAACAGACAAAATTCATGATCAACCTTCATCTCTTGTGCTTCTTGATGAGTTTGAAAAAGCGAATCCTCTTATTCATAATCTTTTTTTGCAAGTATTAGATGATGGGCGACTTACTGACAATCGAGGAAGGACAGTATCGTTTCTCAACGCAATTATCATTGCAACATCAAACGCTGGATCTGAGTTTATTCGGCAGGCAGTTGCAAACCATACAACACTTGATAAAGCTTTTCATCAAACATTATTAGATTATTTGCAGAGAAACGGAATTTTTAAACCGGAGCTTCTTAATAGGTTTGATGATGTTATTACCTTTAAGCCACTTGGCAAGGAGGAGGTCATTGCGATCACAAAACTCCTCCTTCACGGATTGTCAAAACGGCTGGAAGAACAGGACATTTTTGTTACGTTTGACGATACGATTGTAATCAAAATTGCACAAGAGGGAAGCGATGAGCAGTTTGGCGCACGGCCTCTCAAACGATATATTCAAGATCATATCGAGGATAAGCTTGCACAGCTTAAGCTTCAAGATACGTTGATTCGTGGCAGTAGAATTACCCTGTCTGTTGATTCTGAAAATAAAATAACTATTGTTCCGACATCAACGGAATAGTAGGATACATATAACGTATGCTAAAACGTTTCGCAAAAAAACTTACTTTCTCTCACATGAAAGGTACAGGTGGTGTCTATGTTGTCCTTATTCTGGGTTTGGTATCAGGGCTGAGTTATCTTTTAACTGGTGGTTTGACGCCAAGTATAGAAAGAAATCCAGAAAACCCAGAATATGTTGAAATTGAAGATCAATTAACACCCGTAGCGCAGCAAAATCTCCAGATGCAGAATATCCAAATCAAACAACCAACGCCGTTTCCGACGATTCAGGCAGGTGTATGTCCAAATAATCTTATTGCAAATGGGAGTTTTGAAGCAGACAGTGTTGGTGCAAATCCTCCATCTGGCTGGTCAGGTTCAGGATCTGTTACAGCTGCAACGTTATATCAGATCCCAGATGGAAGCAGATATGCGGCGTTGACTGGCAATCAAGTCATGACGCAGAACGTTCCTGTCACTCCTGAAACAACGTATACACTTTCTTTTTATAGCACTTCCCATAACCCTTCGACACAAACTGTACGTGTTCAATATTTCACGTCTTCAAATACCGCCATAGGCGCAGGTGTTATTCATACTGTCACCCATAATGTGAATAGTACCAATTCATTTGGTGGTCCCTATACCCTCTCAATCCCACAAGCGCCTGCGACTGCATCCTATTTGCGTATTTCGGTTGCGGACAATGGGGAAGACTATATAAAAGTTGATTATTTCTGTCTCCAGGAAGGAGATGGAGCAACCCTATCACCTGCGCCAGGGGATGATACTCCCACAGGCTCTATTACACCAACTGGAAATCTCAGTCCATCGCCAGGGGTTTCTCAAAGCCCGACACCCTCAATACCTCTTCAGGCTTGTCTTGATCAAACAGCTGTTGCACTTCTTATAGATCTTTCATATTCAATGGGTGAACCTTCAAGCAAAATGTCAGCGCTCAATTCAGCACTAGATCTTCTCAACTCACGGCTTCGTGACAACACGGTTGTAGGAGCATATGCATTTGGGCCTTATCCTGATTACAATGGCAACGGGGATATTTCATTTAACTATCAAGGAAATGGTGGTGTCAAACAAATTTTCCCTTTTAGACGGTATATAGAGAACAAAGCGACGATTGATTCTCAGCTTGGTGGGTTAAGTAGAGGAGGAATTGGCGGAACATATATGCGAAACGGGTTTGAGGTTATGATTGAGAAAATTCAAGAAGCAAAGCAGACATATCCTGGGTATAATTTTGTAACAATTCTTCTCTCAGATGGCGTTCCAGAACTTGGGGATGATGATCCAGTTGTTAAGGAGTATTGGAATCGTGGGCAAGGATTTCCGACAGTAGTTTGTTTTGGGAATAAATGTTTTGCCAAAAATCAGGATCCTAGAGCCTGGAGTGATATCGGAACATCAAATCTCATTACGCCACTGAAAAATGCCTCAAAAGATAGGGTTATTTACACGATCGCAATTTATGGGACTGTCTGGCCAGATACACAGTTTAAGCCATATCTTGAAGACCTGTTGACTGAAGTTGCTGGGAGTTCAAGTTCCCCCGCATATCAGTTTATAGATAATACGAATTATACTCAGTTATCGACGTTTTTCAATCGTATTCTCGATGATTCGTGTTCCTAAGAAAGCTTCTTATTGAAGCCACACCTCTTATTTGGTATACTTCAATCTATTATGCCAGCTATTCAGAGATCAGAATTTGCTCTTGCTCTCAATCAAGTCGCCAACGAACGTGGTGTTGATATTGATGTGGTGCTTGATACTGTCAAGAATGCAATTTTGGCAGCCTATCGCAAAGATCATACTGGAATTGAAATAGAAGAATACGAAGCGTCACTTGATCCAAACACGGGTGAAGCACATATCCTTCATAACGGCAAGGATGTTACTCCTCCAGGGTTTGGTCGTATTGCAGCTCAGACTGCGAAACAAGTGATTCTCCAAAAGATTAGAGAAAAAGAAAAAGAAGCAATTTTGTCAGATTACAGACACAAAATTGGAACTGTCATTAATGGTATGGTTCTTCGATTTGCAGGACCAAATATTATTATTGACATCGGAAAAACAGAGGCAATTATGCCTCCACAAGAACAAATTGTAAATGAGAAATACAGACTCAATCAACGTCTTGCTGTCTACCTTATTGAGATAAAAGAGGGTCTTCGAGGTGAAGAGATTATTGTATCTCGTTCGAGTAATCAGCTTCTTGAAGGACTTTTTAAGAAAGAGGTTCCAGAAGTTGCTCAAGGGAGTGTCGAAATAAAAGCAATAGTACGTGAGCCGGGAAATCGTTCAAAAGTAGCTGTGTTTTCAACCCAACCTGGTATTGATCCTGTTGGATCATGTGTGGGCCAAAAAGGTGTGAGAATCCAGGCAATTATTCAGGAGTTTTCGGGGCTTGAGAAAATAGACATTATTCAGTGGACAGACGATAATAAAGTGTATATTGCCAATGCTCTTTCTCCTGCAAAAGATGTCACTGTTGAAATACATGAAGATGATAAATTTGCTAAAGTGAGTGTTCCTCAAGATCAATTATCACTTACCATTGGTTCAGGTGGCCAGAATGTGCGTCTTGCTTCAAAATTGACTGGTTATAGAATCGAGGTAGAAGGCGTTGGACCGAGTGAAGAAGAGAAGGAGGCAGAGAAAAAAGCGCTTAGTGCAGAGAGCAAAGGAGAAGAGGCCGCGCCAAACGCGGCTGGCGCACAGGGATCAGAAGGTAAAAGTGCAGAAGGTAACGAGGACAAAAAAGAAGACGCTGTTGAAGAAAAAGTTGAAGTTTCCGAAGAAGTAAGAGTTGGTGAGGCCGCCTCCGCTGAAAGCTCCGTCGAGCCGAAGGAAGTGACAACAGAGAAACTTGCTGAGGAAAATAGTGAAGAGCCAAAGGTTGCATCAGAATCAGAAGAGGAAAAACCAGAAGAAGAGGCAAAGCCAACGATTGAACCATCAGAGCAAGGAGAAGAAGTTGTTGAAGTAAAAACAGGAGAAGATCAGGTAGAGAAAGTTGAGACAGAGACTCCTGAAAATGGAAAAAAGTCCGAGTAAATTCGAATCTCGAAGCACGAAATCCGAAACAAATTCAAATAATGAAAATTCAAATGTTTTAAACTATGTTTAAGTATTTTGAAAATTTGAGATTTGGTATTGTTTCGAGTTTCGAATTTAGAATTTCGGATTTACCTCTTAGTAAATATTTATGGCTACTAAATCAGAAAACACACAAAATACTTCCTTTCCGCCGGTAGTTGCCGTTCTTGGTCATGTTGATCATGGGAAAACCTCTCTTCTTGACTCAATTCGAAAAACATCTATTGCAGAGCGTGAACATGGCGGGATAACTCAGGGCATTGGGGCTTCATCCGTAGAGATTGATCATGAAGGAACAAAAAGACGAATAACCTTCCTGGATACACCAGGTCATGAAGCGTTTTCTCAAATGCGCTCACGGGGTGCAAAAGTTGCAGATATTGGACTCCTCATCGTTTCAAGCGCAGATGGAGTAATGCCTCAGACAAAAGAAAGCATAGATCTCCTCAAAGAGGCCAATATTCCATATATAGTTGTGCTCACAAAAAGTGACATTGAGACTAAAAATCCTGAAAAAGTAAAGCAACAACTCCTTAAAGAACAGGTTGCACTTGAGGGATATGGAGGAGATATCCCTGTTATTGAAGTTTCGAGCAAAACAAACCTTAACATTCGTGAACTTTTAGAACTTATTCTTCTTGTTTTTGATATGAAAACAAGTGAAAAACCGAACCCTGACGCACCATTAAAAGCAGTCGTGATTGAATCCCGTCTTGATCCAAAATCAGGCTCAAAAGTAAGCCTTGTTATCAAATCAGGTAAGCTATCTCTTCGAGATGAAATCGTAGGAGACGGTATAAGTGGACGGGTACGAAGCATAATGGATTCGTTTGGAAACATGCAAAATCAGGCAAGTGTTGGAGATGCTGTTGAGGTTTTGGGTTTTGAAAAAGTTCCAAGTGTCGGAAATATTGTTTCACGAAAAGGTGATACACAGGAAGTAAAAAAAGCCATTGTTGACACACAAACGCTCAAAAGAGACCTTGTCTACCAACCTCAAGAAGAAGATAAAGGAATTTCATTAATTCTTATCGCCGATACGCAAGGCTCGCTTGAAGCAATTATGGGTTCTTTACCAAAGGAAGCAAAAGTTATTATGAAAAAAACGGGTGATATTACAGAGGCAGATGTACTTATGGCCAAATCAACAGGAGCACTCGTGTTAAGTTTTAATAGTAGAATCAAGCCAGACGTTTTAAAACTCGCAAGCGTTGAGAAAGTTTTGGTCAAAAACTACACGATTATTTATGAAATGCTTGATGAGATAGCTGATGTTGTTGAAGGAAAAAGACTATCACTTCTTGAACAAGTACTCGGTTCAGCCAAAATTATTGCTTCATTTCCTTTTGATAAAGAAACAGTGCTAGGAATAAAAATACTGGAGGGGAGAGCTGCAAAAGGTGACAAGATACGTATTGAACGAAATGGAGAAGAAGTAGGTGAGAGTAGAGTAACGTCTCTTCGACAAGGAAAAAATCAGATTTCCAAGCTGCCTGAAGGAAATGAAGCTGGTATTATTATAAGTCCTACACTTGACTTCCAAGTGGGTGATATGGTAATATTCCACAGTTAATTAATATAGGATATGGATAATTTCTCCTATCAACGACTTACAGAAACAGTTTCCAAAGCTGATCGTATTGCGATTGCTGTAGGAAAAACCCCAAGTGTTGACGACATGGCAGCTGCACTTGGTCTTTACCTTGCCCTCAAACAAACGGGCAAAAACCCTTCTGTTGCTTCAGTTTCAGAGCCGCTTGTTGAACATTCGAACTTGGTTGGAATTGACAAAGTAAAATCGCAATTTGAAGGTGGGAACGGAGATCTTGTCGTCTCTTTTCCTTACAAAGAGGGTGAAATTGAAAAAGTATCCTATACAATTGATCAAGGGATGCTTAATATCGTAGTCAAAGCTGGACAGCAAGGGTTAACCTTCCAAGAGCAAGATGTTCGTTTTTCACGCGGTGGCGGGGTTCCAAACGTCATGTTTATTGTGGGTACACCACGCCTATCAGATCTTGGAAGTCTGTTCAATCCAGACAGTCTTAAAGATACAACGATTGTTAATATCGATAACAAGCGTGATAATCAAGGATTTGGAGATATTGTTCTCGTTGCTCCTCAGGCATCATCTGTCTCAGAAGA
>Ga0066639_10001254_pt1 | contig 22574 bp, 20 predicted proteins | sample CryGeyCG2114_010_2_FD_59504 | JGI IMG/M metagenome (GOLD analysis project Ga0066639, IMG submission 59504) | Groundwater microbial communities from aquifer - Crystal Geyser CG10_big_fil_rev_8/21/14_0.10 | ecosystem: Environmental > Aquatic > Deep subsurface > Groundwater | place: USA: Utah...
ATTGATCCTATAGGCGATCCACTGGATGGAAAAGCAAAAATTAAAAAAGGAAAATTAATGCCGCTTGAACATATCGCTCCAGGAGTAGTAGACAGAGAACCGGTAAATACTCCCCTTAAGACCGGTATAAAAGCAATTGATGCTATGTTTCCTATCGGCAGAGGTCAGCGTGAGCTTATTATTGGTGACAGAGGACTTGGAAAAACCGCTATAGCAATAGATACCATCATAAATCAAAAAGAATTTCATAAAAAAGATTCCAAGCTAAATCCGGTCATTTGCATATATGTAGCTATTGGACAAAAAAGATCAAATATCGCTCAGATAGTTAGCAGTCTCAAGGAAAATGAGGCAATGGATTATACGATAATCGTAGCTGCCTCAGCATCGGACCCTGCAGCCAATCAATACCTAGCTCCATATGCAGGCGCAGCCATAGCTGAATATTTTCTCGAAAAAGGTCAGGATGTTCTGATTATTTATGACGATCTTACAAAACACGCTTGGGCTTATAGACAGATTTCTTTAGTACTAAGACGTCCCGCAGGACGAGAAGCTTATCCTGGTGATGTATTTTATCTTCATTCCAGACTTCTTGAGCGAGCAGTAAAATTAAATAAGAAAAATGGCGGAGGTTCCATAACGGCTCTGCCTATTATTGAAACTCAGGCAGATGATATTTCAGCATACATTCCAACAAATGTTATTTCTATAACCGACGGACAAATATTTTTACAAAATAATCTTTTCAATTCAGGATTTCGACCAGCCATAAACGTAGGAACTTCAGTTTCCCGTGTAGGAGGCTCTGCGCAGACCGGAGCCATGAAGTCAGTAGCCGGAAAAATGAAACTTGAGCTTGCTCAATTTGCAGAACTTGCAGCTTTCTCGCAGTTTGGAAGCGAACTTGATGCTGCTACCGCTCAAGCGCTTGAGCGAGGTAAAAGAACGCAGGAAATTCTAAAACAACCTCAATACTCTCCCCTTCCTGAAGAATATGAAGTACTTGGAATCTGGGCTGTAACAAATGGCTATCTTGATGACATAGAGCTTGAGAGAGTTGGGAAATTTGAAAGCGAACTGCACAGCTTTGTTAAGAGAAATTATCCAAAAATTCTTACTGCTATAAAATCAGGAGAAAAAGTAAATGAGAATTTAGCTAAAGATCTTGAAAAAGCAGTTAAAGAATTTAAAAAGATATTTAAATAAACTATGGCAAACTTACTAGTAATAAAAAGAAGAATAAAAACTGCACAAAATGTCAGTAAAACGACACGGGCTATGCAGATGATTTCAGCCAGTAAATTGAAGCGAGCCCAAGACGCTGCGCTCTCAGCCAGACCATACGTAGATAAACTAACCGAGATATCTACTGCAATTGCAAAAAGAGTAGATTCAAATAATTTGAATGATTACATGAAGACATTATCCGATACTGATCAAAAACTTGTTATTTTAGTATCTCCTGACAAAGGACTATGCGGAGGACTAAACACAAACCTTACAAGAGAAGCACTTGTTTTTTATAGAGAAAATAAAAAAACATCCTTTATTACAGTAGGAAAAAAGGCAAACAACACAGTAAGCGTACTGGGAGCAGAAAATATAGCTGCATTTGATATTGGAACCACGCTTCCGTCTTATGATTTGGTTTATCCTATAATGAAATTGGTCGATGATAATTTTCTTAGCGGAAAAGTTTCAGAAGTTTATATCATAAATACTTACTTCACTAACCTTTTTACACAAAAACCTTTCCTAAAAAGACTTCTGCCTGCCAAATTTGAAAATGGTGAAAAAGAAAACTCAGATACTATTTTTGAACCTAGCCCACAAAAAATACTACCGGGACTTATCAGACATTACCTGGAAATGAGTCTTTATCAGAGTTTTCTTGAAAATTACTTATCGGAACAGGCTGCCAGAATGCTTGCTATGCAAAACGCTACTGAAAATGCAAAAGAAATTATAGAAGAGCTTAAGCTCAAGTATAATAAAAAACGTCAGGAAAAAATTACCAGCGAACTGTTGGATATAACAGGAGGAGTTATAGCAAATGCCTAAAAACACAGAAGGATACATCATAAGAATTGCAGGACCGGTTGTAGATGTTAGATTTGAAGGCGAAGTACCAAGTGTAAATGAAGCGCTTTTAGTGGAACTTCCAAACAAAAAGAATCTAACTCTTGAGGTAGCATTTGAAACAGGAGATGGTGAAGTGAAAACACTAGCCCTGGGTACTACAGACGGTTTATCCCGAGGAATGAGCGTAAAAAGGACCAACTCACCTATTAAAGTACCTGTAGGCATGCCTACTTTGGGACGTATATTTAATGTACTTGGTGAGACTATAGATGAAGGAAAAGCTCTAGACACAAAAGATATTTCATACGAACCAATTCATAAATCCGCTCCCCCTCTTACAGAACAACAAACTCATCCTCAAATGCTTGAGACTGGAATAAAAGTAATTGACCTTATAGCTCCTTTTACTAAGGGCGGAAAAACAGCTGTTTTTGGAGGAGCAGGAGTTGGAAAAACAGTTATTATTCAGGAACTTATCCGAAATATAGCCATTGTTCACAAGGGTCATTCTATCTTTGCCGGAGTTGGTGAAAGAAGCAGAGAGGGTAATGATTTATGGAGAGAAATGACCAGCAGTAAAACCATGGACAAAACAGTCATGGTATTCGGTCAGATGAATGAACCCCCTGCCAACAGAGCCAGGGTCGCCCTTACTGCTCTAACTATGGCAGAATTCTTTAGAGATGAGAAAAAAGAAGACGTGCTTCTTTTTATAGATAACGTGTTTAGATTTGCTCAGGCCGGAAGCGAAGTATCCGCGCTCTTAGGACGTATGCCATCAGCTGTAGGATATCAGCCAACACTAGCCAGCGAAATGGGAGCTCTTCAGGAAAGAATTACATCCACCAAAAAAGGCTCTATCACATCAGTTCAGGCAGTATATGTTCCGGCCGATGATTATACTGACCCGGCACCTGTAGCTGTATTCTCACATTTGGACGCTACCATAGCACTAGAACGCGCCATAGCAGATAAAGGAATTTATCCTGCAGTAGATCCGCTATCCTCCACTTCAAGAATGCTTGATCCTAGAAATGTTGGAGAAGAACACTACACTGTTGCTAGAAACGTGCAAAAAGTTCTCCAGCGGTATAAAGACCTTCAGGATATCATCGCAATTCTGGGAATGGATGAATTATCAGAAGAAGATAAACTAACCGTAGCCAGAGCCAGAAGAATTGAGAAATTCCTAAGCCAACCATTCTTCGTAGCTGAAATATTCACAGGAACTCCGGGCAAATACGTATCCATTAAGGACACTGTAAAAGGATTTAAGGAGATTTTAGAAGGAAAGCATGATAAGCTTCCTGAAAATGCATTTTATCTGGTAGGAACCATTGAAGAAGCAGTAGAAAACGCCAAAAAATCCAAGTAAAGACAATTATAACAAGATGAAACTAACTGTTGATATCCTCACTCCCCAATCTCAAATTTATTCAGGTGAAGCTGATGAAGTCTTAATACCGACTGATAAAGGTCAGATTGGAATACTTCCCGGACACGTTTCCCTCTTAACTCAGATTTTACCTGGGGAGTTAATGGTTAAAAACGGAAACAAAATTGAATCCATAGCTATACTTGGTGGGTACGCCGAAATAAATGAAAATCATATAAATATTCTAGGTGACTATGCAGTCAGGGCTGAGGATATTGAAGTAGCCAAAGCAGAACAGGCTAAAGTAAAAGCAGAAAAAATGAAACAGGAAAAAATAAGTCAGGAAGATCTGGCCAACATAGAAGCTGATCTAAGAAGAAGCTTATTAGAATTAAAGGTCGCTGAGAGAAGAAAAAGAAGAAACTAATTTAAATTATTCTGACCCTCAATATTCAATAATCAAAAGCTAGGTTCCCTCTTTTGCTAATTGCCAAATCTAGAAGTATTTATTAAAATCTGTGCATCAAGAGATGAAATACAATAAAAATAAAGTTTCCATCATTATTCCTGCCAAAAATGAAGCCGAAGGACTTAAGAAAATACTCAGATCAGTAAAACCCTACGCTGATGATATTCTGGTCGTTGACGGCAATTCTATGGACTCCACGAAGCAAATTACAGAAGAGTTTGGAGCCAGATTTTACTTAGATAATGGTTTGGGACGAGGAGATGCTGTAAGAATCGGTATTAAAAAAGCAAAAAACGATTATCTATTATTTTTTGATGCGGACGGATCACATAATGAAAAAGAAATCCCAACACTTCTTACTCCTCTTTTTGAAAATAAAGCTGATGCTGTTATTGGATCACGAAGAACAGGAGGAAGTTTTGATCTAAATAATAATTTTTGGGGAATTCTTCGCTCTGGAGGAGCGGATTTCCTGGCATACTTAGTAAACAGGAAATTTAATACAAATTATAGTGACATTCTTTATAGCTTCAGATCTATTAAAAGACCAATTGCAAAAAAATTAAAATTAAAATCAGATGGATTTGAAATTGAACAGGAATTCGTAGTTAAAATGCTAAAGAATAACTATAAACTTCTGGAAGTTCCTACCCGGGAAAATAAAAGAGGTTGGGGAAAATCAAAACTACACACCATAACTGGAATTAAGTTTCTTATTTATCTTTTACGAGATTTATATCTTTAAATACTTTCTAATATCCTCCCAGAAAAATATAACTAGAACTATGGGAAGCATCAGAAGAACAATTTTTGGCCTGTATTGAAGCTGAGTTATAAATATAAAATTTGTTATTGCAAAAACTGCTAAATATTTTTCGAATTTAAATTTTTGAGATATTACAAATACAGCCAGAATTAGTGTTATAAAAGCAGGATAGGAATATCTAAAAACAGAAACTACAATATTATAAAACTCATCTGATGGAAGCATACTAAAAACTATCAAACCAAGACTTCCTATTAAAATTAAATTTCGTACAATTTTTTGCTCTCTGACTTTTCTAAATACTAAAAGAATGGGAGAAAAAATGACTATAGACCAAAGAGTAAATTCTGCAATTAATGCATCCACAAAATAATCAATACCCAGAGCTCCTCTTAAAAAAGTTGTTTCCCAAACACGTGTACCAAGAATTCCAAAGCTATCATTTGAACTAAATAATAAAAAAGGCTCAGGCCATAGTGGATTTCCTGCAAAATAATAATTTCTCAAATACCAGCTAATTCCCAGAAATGAAAAAGGTATCAGAAATGCAGTTACATTTTTAAAATTTAAATATTTCCAAATTTTATTAATATAAAAAATAATTAAAATTAAAAGGAAAAGAGGAGCAGAATATTTTGAGCCTAAAAACATACCGCTTGCTATTCCTAAAAATAAAAAATAAGTTGGATTTTTTTCGGGTTTTTGAAGTAAACCCAATGTTAATAAAAACCAAACCAGCATCCAAATATCAATTATCTGGGTATTTATCCAACGAGTCATGGTATGAAGTGTTGTGATGCTTCCTGCAAAAAGAAGTGACAAATCTTTTCCCAAGTCAAACTTTCTTGCAGTAAAATAGCCTACCAAAAGTAGAGCTATAAGACCAAATACATTAAATAAATTTATTGGAATTCCAACTAGCATCAGAAAAGCTATGATCCCCTGATTATTACCCGGTTGATATACAAGAAACGGAACTCCTTGAATTAGTTCAGGATTATAAACAGTTAAATTAAGATAAGATTTTGCTATAGGTATATGATAATTAAGACTATCCCCTTCTCTGTAGGTAGATGTAAATCCCACAAATCCATAAGTAATTATTAAATAAGAAAAAATTATTAAAGACAGCCGAGAGGAAAACCAAACTAAATTATTTCTCATAAATTTATTTGTAATTATAACAATTATTCTTGCTCTTTATACAAATATTTTTGTATTATTACACTGCGCCGAAGTAACTCAGTGGTAGAGTAACTCTTTCGTAAAGAGTAAGTCGTGAGTTCGATCCTCACCTTCGGCTCATTATATGGCAAGCAGGTAAAGAACAGGCAAGCGAAGCGCAGTGCTTTAAGTGCAAGCGAAGCGCAGTGCTTTGCGCCTCGGTTCAAATCCGAGAAACGGCTCAAGTAAAAGTATATAATATAAATATGGCTAGAAAATCCAGGCTTTCAAAAAGTTTCCAAAAGAGAAGCAGAAATACTTTTATCCTAAGTATTTTAGGAATTATTGTAATTGTTTTTTTGCTTTTTAAATATGGAATTCCGCTTATTAGTGATGCCAGCTTCCTTTTTGGGAAAGTAACCAGCACTCCTGAAAGTACTGACGAAAAAGAAAGTCAAGAGGTTTTCGTAACCACACCCAGACTCTATTCCTTGCCAAACACAGTAGGGGTTGAGAATATAACCGTAGAAGGCTCTGCACTTTCAGGATTAACTATAGAAATTTATTTAAATGGCGTTAGTGCAGGAAAAACAAAAACTGATGAATCAGGAGAATTCTCATATGAAATCACACTTACCCAGGGAGACAATATCATAAAAGCCAAGGCTATTATAAATGAATCTGAAAGTGAATTTTCAAATTCCAGAACCGTAAGATTTTCAAACACAGGCCCGGAGCTCATCGTAGAATCTCCTGCTAAAGATAGCGATATTAAAGGCGGAAATCCTATTGAAGTAAAAGGAACTACAAATCCTGATTCCACAGTTACAGTTAACGGTTTTCAGGCAATTATAAACTCTGAAGGCAAATGGTCATACAGACTGACCTTGGTCGACGGGGGAAATGATATTTTAATTGTTTCCCTTGATCCGGCAGGAAACAAAACAGAAGAAACTATTCATGTAAACTACTCTCAGTAAATCCTACCAGCACAAACATCCAAAGCATTAAAAAACTGTAAAAAAGACTATTTAATGTAAAAGAATTTGCCACTAAACCTATGGCTGAAATTATCAATACCATCGCATATTTGTTTTTATGCATATTTCTATATCCCAATTTTAGTATTTTAAAAATTAAATATGCATAAGATAAAAATCCTAATATTCCGGCAGTAACCAGAACAAATACAAAACTGTTGTCCACTCCTGCACCGGCATTACTCATTCTATTGCCTTTTGAATTAGCATTATTGTCAAAGGATTCTCTGGCATACCTATATGTATTAAATCCAACTCCCATAGGCGAATCTCTCCAGATAGATATGGCCGTATTTGTAGATTCAAGTCTTTTCTCAATAGATGCAGTTCTTAGTAAATTCGTACTCTCCAATTCAAATTTTGGAGATAAAATTATAAATATTAAAATAAGAGAAACTACAAATCCAATCAAAATTTTCCATTTCCCAGTGATAAAAGAGTATGCAAGAATTGAAATAAAAAGCATTAGATATGCTCCCCTAGAGTAAGTTAAAATTATTGCTAAAAAGTTTATAATTAGAAAAATATAAGGAACAATTTTCCAGTCTTTTGGAAAAATTATATCCTTTAATATAAATGAAAATATTAAAATTAAAACTAAAAAAGCTCCCGCAAAATTCGGATCAAAAAATGTTGAGAAAAGTCTATTTAAATGCAAATCCCAGCCTAAATAATAAAACTGCCTTAAATCTTTAAACAAGAAAAACTGAAATAAACCTACTAGTAAAAATATTAAACCTGAAAAAAACATTAACTTAGGTATTACAGATTTGTAAATTCTTCCAATATCTACAAAAACAAAATATAGACTTGCATAAAAAGTAAATCTGACTAAATACATTGAGGAAATTAAAAGCTGATTACCGGTGTAATTTAAAATATTTATTAATAGACTTATAAGCGCAAAGATGAAAAAAATTAGGAATGCTTTGCCAAGCTCGTAATTGTTTTTTTTAATGAAAAATAACCAGATAAAAATTATTACTAAAATTACCAAGTCAATTAGACCACTCGAAACTTGCAAAGATAAGTTAATCCGAAGTACTTCTCCAAACCCCAGAAAAATGAAAAAAATCGGTAATAAAAAACCTAGTAATGCCATAATTTCCCATCCAGACTATACACCTTTACATTAGTTATTTCATTTTCGTAAATAAGTTTCCAATTATTATATCTCACCGGAAGTTTAGTATCCTGGACAGCTATGAAATTAAACTTATCACCCGCCTTAGCATAGCTTTCATGTATAAAAGGAAAATTTACGTAGTAAAGATTATGAAAACCAAATAAAAGCACATTATCATCTTTACTTATATTTTCCCTAAAAAACCCATCAGTATCATAAAAATCACCAAAATTAAAATTAAGTTTTCTAGCTAGAAATTCATCTTTTGATTCAAAACCAAAAATTACAGGAATATATCTGGCATTTGCTATCCCTCTATAGAAAATGGTCGAAATAAAAACTAAAATTATCAGAGCGTAACTATATTTTTTAATTGCTTCACTTTTTACTTGAGAAATTAATCCGATACATAGTACGGATGCCACAGGAAGATATGGCAAAATAAATCTTCCTCCGCCTGTTCTTGGAATAAAATACCAAATTAATAAAGACGCAAAAAAATAAACCGAGAGTATCTTGAGTTCAATATTTAACTTTTTATAAAAAATGATTATTAAAGGAAGAAATATGATATATAAAGGAGAAATTGGAATATCTGCCTTCAAAAATAAAGTAAACAAGTCATTGAATGCGTTACTTAAGCTTAGAAAATAACTAAATGGTACTTTTGGATATACATCGCTAAGCACCGGGTAAATTGGGCTACCTGTTTCCATAAATGCCACTAAAAACCACGGCAGAGCGCTCATTACAGCAACAAGAGCAAATATGAAACTGTTTTTAAATGCAAATAGTCGGTTATTCACAAAAAGTAAAAATAACAGAATAAAAACAGGAATTGATCCCAAGGCCAAAAGCTTCGTGGAAATAGCTAGTCCCAAAAATATTCCTGCCTCCATAAGTATTTTTATATCCTTCTTTTCCCTCCAGACTAGAAATCCCCATAAAGCCATAACCTCGAAAAAAGCTCTTATCAGATCTACGTACGCTACAGTTGACTGCCACGCCACCATTAGACTTCCATAAAATATGAGAACAGCCAGAAAAGATTTTTTTTCATTAAAGCTTCTTCTGGAAATTTTGTAGATCACGATGCTGGTTAAAATTCCAAAAGCCCATTGAGTAAGCTTGGCAAAAACCTCCAAGTTAAATGCCACAAAAGGAGTAAAAAGCATTTCTCCGAGTTTTGGCATTACTGAATAATAAAAAATGCCATTTGGGGGCAAATATATTGAGCCACTCTGAAGAAATATCTTAGGAAGAGTTAAATGGTACCAAAGCGCATCAAATGAATATTCAGGAGCCAAAGCTCCTATTAAATTAATTACAGCTAAGATCAAAAAAAGAAATAAAAATGGTCTTACTTTTTTATTTCTTAAATTTATATACGGCAAATCTTCTCTTTTTTTATGAAAATAATAAATTGACAGAAGTAAAAATAAGATACTGGAAAAGACTATCGATTCTTTAGTCAGAATACCTAATAGCCCTAGGATAAAAATAATATAAGAATATATTCCGATTAGAAGAGCTAGAGCAAACATATTCCCCCTCTACACAAAAGATTTAAGAGATAAAATGAAAATACTATTAAACTGTAAAAAACAAAAAATATATAAAAAAAATTCGGAGACATTATGTGAATTAATTTTAACAGATCAAATCACTTTTTTTTGCCATAGTTGCCAGAGCTTTCCTCTTACCAGAAATGAATGGAATGACATCATGATCGCATGAACCAGTCCTGCAGTTCCATCCAGAATTCCTAGCTTAAAAATATAATTAACGAAAAATTTAGCTAAGGGATAAAAAATGATAGAAATTAAATTTACTCTTTTCTTCTGCTCATACAATTCTTCTGCTCTAAGATCTGTATAAAAATTTATTTCCCGTAGAAATTCTGAAATTGTGGGGTGAGGATAATGCATAATTGGATTAATAAGAGTTGTTACAGGCCTTTCGGTAACCCAAGTTTCATGAACTTTGCCCTTTAATTTTCCATCTTTTTTATTAAAAAGTCTTAAAAGCTTAATATTTCCGGTCTCACCATGCGCTAGCTTCTTACCCCACATAAAATCAATTCTTGGAATTAAAAATCCACTGTATTTAGTATCTATATCCAGCAAGTTTTCTATCTCAGATTTCAATTCTTTAGAAACTCGCTCATCAGCATCCAAGAATAAAATTAAATCATTGCTTGCCTGCTCAATTCCGAATTTTCTTTGCTCAGAAAAATTCAGATTCAATGCTCTTTTATGAGATTTTATTCTTTTATCTTCTTTGCTTACTTTTTCTATTATTTCCCATGTCCTATCAGTAGAATAATCATCGATTATGATAATCTCATCGCAAAAAGACAAAGTATCCAGACAGTCAACTACATTTTTTTCTTCGTTTTTTGTAAGAACTATTGCGGAAATTTTCTGCATAAAATTATTTTACTTCATTTCTTTTTCAGAAGAAATGCTACTCCCATAGTATAGTTAAAAATCTTTTTTTTCTTTATCTTAAAACCGTTTTTTAGAATAGTTTTTTCAAGCTTTTTTGTATTAAATAAATGAATATGTGCATCCCGCCACACCCCACTTCTTAAGTTTGTCCACCAATACCATGAAGCACGGAATAAAATGTTTCCGGAATCCATTTCTACAACCACCTTACCATCTTTTTTTAAAACACGCTTTATCTCAAGAAGCACCTTACTAGGATCCTTAACATGCTCCAAAACTTCAGTACAAATAACTAAATCAAAACTGCCAGCTTTAAAAGGCAAACTGTGCGCATCAGCATATTTAATATTTAATTTTTTATATTTTTTATTTCCAAAGATCACAGCGCTCCTGTATTTATCTACTCCAAAACAGCTTGCTTTAGGGTATTTTTTCTGAATCTCGTTTAAAAACCAACCACTAGCACATCCAACATCTAGAACAGATCCGGGACTCTCATCTATAAGCGAAAAAACTGCATTTAATTTTCCTGTATGCCATGCTTTTTGAAGTAAATTTTTTTTAACTCCTTCTTGATAATAATTTGGTGGTACCTGATTAAGTAAATCTTTCTCCCCTTTTTCAAATTCAATTTTTTTCTTCATTTGATAGAATTATTTCTCCATTTACTATTTCTATATTAAATTTTAGGCTTTCTCTTTCTTCGCTTGGTCCATTTCCCATCCACCATGTGAGGTATTCAAAATTTTTCAGATTATTTTCAAATTCACTACCAGGACCCACGGATACTAAATTATACGGTTTTCCCTGTGAGCGTTCAACTATCTCACGAGCTACTCTTTTATTATCAGATATTGTAACTACTCTTGTAGTCTTTGTTGAATATAGAGTTGAGATTACAGAATAAAAATTTGTTAGAAATATTAATAAAAATAGGGCATAAATAATTGGCCGCAGTTTTATGTTTCTTTGAATTATTTTTACAAAAACATAAGCTATTAATAAAATAATACCGGGATAAAACATGGGTAAATATGCAGCTGATGGAGTTTTATTAATAAATATTCCAATTATCGGTATAAAAACCCAAAGTCCCAAAATAAAATCGGCATCACTAAAATCACTTTTTCGTCTTTTAGTAGATTGCCAAATAAGAAACAATAAAGAAAAGATGAGAATCCCAAAGCTGATCACCTTGTTCAGGGTAAAAATAAGTAATTGATTATATACAAGAAGTGATTCAAATACATTTAAATAAACTCTTGGATTAAATCCGCCACTATCAAAAAGTCCTACTTTAATTAATCTGGGAAGAGCCGTCAGCTGATAAAAACCCGAAAACTGCCTAAAGTCATAAAGAATCATTGGAATCATCGGAACTAAAAATGCAAAAAAGCTTGCTAAATATAATTTAAAATTAAAGTACCTTACCTTAATTAAAATTATGAAAGTTAAAACCCAGAAAACCATTGTCACTAGCGCTAGATTATACAAAATACCCAGCATAAAAGAGGCGAGCACCAGATAGTAATATTTTCCGGATGAGAATTTATAGATTGCATAAATAAATATTAATATTGCTAGAGGTATTGGAGACGTATGATACGGCATTCTGAAAAACGCTATGCTGAGAGGAGAAACTGCTAAAAGTGCAGCTGAAATTAAAGCCATTTCTTCGCTCTTAAACATTTCCTTCGCAAGAATATATATAATTAAAACACTTAGTACACCCAGAATTGCTGAAAGATAGGCTCCCCCCACAGGATCAAAGTTAAAGATATATAAAAAGGGAGCAAGCATATAGGTCCAGAGTGCACCCTGAGAAAGCCAAGTATAACTGGCAGTTATTCCCACCAGGGGGATCTGTCCATTAATTAAATCTCTAGCTGATACATAAAACCATCCCTGATCCCCTATGAATGGATGAAGACTTCCCAGCATATAAAAATTTAAAAATACAGATAAGATAATAATTCCTATAAGTAAAGTTATTGGTGATTTCATTTGTCAGTAAATATTATAATTTCATTTTCTTTTTCCCAAACTATGATTTTAAGCTTAGTATTTGTTTTGCTAGGTGCATTACCTCTCCACCAGGTTAAATATTCATATGGCATGGTAAAAGACGGATAATCACTCAAGACTCCTTTTCCAATCAGATTATAGTTCTCTCCCTTCGAAAGCTCAACAATTCTTTCAGAAGCTTTTAGTTTATCTTTATATATTAAATTCCTAACCCCGTTAACATTTGAAAAATAATCAGTTGAGAAAAGCATATAGGCATTAAATATCGAGATAATTATTATAAAAATTAGAGCCGGAAGAAATTTATTACGAAACATCCAAAAAATACTAAGAGTTGTTAACAGTATTATAAATGGGGATATAAGAAGCGTGTCTGCTTCTATAGGCACTCTGTGAGTTAATAATCCACCCAGTCCTATTACTAAAAAAAGAAATAGTAATGCGAAAGGCAAGCTTACCTGTTTTTTTACTTTTACTAACCTTTTTTTATCAAATCTAAAATGCTTTGAAAAATAATTTAATCCAAAAATAAATGTAACTATTAAAATTCCAAAAGCTATTATGTTACTTTCTGAAAAAATCAGATTATTATAATAAGAGAAGAATTCTGAAAAAGTTGAAGGACCGGAACTGGGTGACTGAAATCTGGGATCTATCAGGCTTAGCGGAAATTTGACTATTCTATAACCCACCCAAACTAAAAATCTTAGAGTTTGATTAAACTCCATTGTCTTAAGATCATAAATTATAAAAGGAAGCATGGGGATGATAAAAGATATAATCGAAGTTAAAATTATTTTTGGGTTAATAAGTTTCCTAAACCAAGACTCATTTTTTATGAATCCATAAAAAAGTAATATTCCTATAACTATTGCATAGACAAAAGTAGTAATTTCATGATTGTATAAAACGCCTAGTAAAAAAGTAATTGCAGGAAAAATCCAGACACTTCCACCTCTAATCCATTTGAAAGTTAAGTAAAATAAAATTATCACGAAAAATGGAATAGGGCTTGTGTGATAAGGGATTCTGGCATTCATCACTAAAAGTGGGGATGTTGCATAAAGAATGGCAGACAAAATAGCTATATTTTTTCCAAACATTTCCCTACTTACCAAATAAAAAATAAGAATGGTTATTGTGCCTAAAACTGCTATAAAATAAGCCGCTCCTACTGGATTAAAATTCGATAACCATAAAAGACCTGAAAGAACGTAAATCCAATGAGCGCCATGATGAATCCAGGGGTGAGAGGTTTCAGGTCCTACCAGGGGAATTGTTCCATTTATAAGCATTTCCTTAGCCGGCAGATAAAAAAGCCCCATATCGGGCATAAAAGCCATTACATCAGAAAGCCGATCAACCCTTAAGCAGAATCCGATAAAAAGAAACAGAATTAAAAGAAATGTAAATTTGTTAAATCTTAGGAAAACCTCAGTAATTAAAGCATTAATTTTCCCGAAATGCTTACTGAAATATAAATATCTACTTTTCATAAAGTAATTATCTTTATTATTTATAAGCTTTGTGCTTGCTCCCCATTCGTGAGAGATATTTACTTCAGGAATTATATAGTTTTTATATCCTTTATCAATAAGTCGCTTGCACAAGTCATATTCTTCAAAATATAGAAAAAAATTCTCATCAAATCTCCCAACTTTTTCAAAAAGAGATTTTTTAATTATAAATGCTGTACCTGGAACCACTTCTCTTTCTATAGTTTTATTCCTATTTCTTGGAATTTGAAAATATTCCATATTAATTCGGTTTCTAGGAAATAGTTTTACTAAAAAAGATAGTGAAAATATTGCTCTTTTAGGCGTTAACACACTCATTCCCTGCAGTTTATATGGAATATTATTTTTATTTAAAAGAATGGGCGCTATAGCTCCAGCTTTTTTAATTTTGTTAGCAAAATCAACAAGACTATCTATTTTTCCTGAAATTATCTTAGTATCAGGATTAAGTATAAAGATATATTCTCCTTTTGCATGACTTACACCTAGGTTATTACCCGCACCATAGCCTAAGTTTCTATCTGTTTTTAAATATTTTACTCTTGAATATTTATTTTTAAGTTTTTTGCTAATGTTATCTTTTACTGAATTATCTACTACTATTATTTCAAAATTTATTTTCGGCTTTGAATCATAAATAGACTTAAGACAACTTAACACCTGCTCACTTACATTATAATTAACAATTATTATTGAAAGTTTAATTTTTCTCAGCATAAATTATTATATTCTCTCCTTTTTTTAGTACATATCCTAAGTAAGATATAAAATCAGAGAAGACATATCCTATCCAAACTGCAGTTTTTTTAATTAGACTGTCATATTTAATTTCTTGCTTATTTATACTATTTACTTTTGCTGAATTTCTCTTGCTCCTTTTGTTCCTTCCGGTAAGTAAACTTCTATAGCTCTCAAATAAACTAAATTTTGCATGAATGGGATTTTTATGAATTATTTTAATAACCTTAAATCCAGACCTATTAAGTATATTCTCTATGGTTTTAGGCTCAAACTGACTTAAATGGATTGGGGGTTGGAGTGGGTACCAATTTCTTATAAATATTTTAAAACCTAAGCTGTCTATGTTTGGTACCGCAAGAATTAGCTTGCCTTCATCAGCAAGAAATTTTTCTAATAAAATTAAAGTATCCAATGGCTTATATAAGTGCTCTAATACATTATTTATTACTATGTAATTAAATTTTTCATTTTTATTTAATTTAGCTTTTAGCAAATCACCTGACTTTAAATGTAATTTATATCTTTTTCTTGCAAATAAAACTGCGTCTTTAGAATATTCTATTCCATCCACATTCCAACCTAATTCTTTAAATTTAGACAGAAATTGACCTGTACCTGCTCCAACATCAAAGATGCTAGACTTATTTGAGAAATCAATTAAATTGTAGATAGTGGAAAATTTTTCTTCTCTTGATTCAACATCAACTCTATTCGTATTAAGATCTTCTCCCCAATAACTTTCACTCTTGTAAAAATTCGAAATATATTTTTGCTCAGGCCGAGGATTTACAAATACGAAATCACAATCTTTGCATTTGAATAATTTGAAAGATATATCATTTTCCCAGTACCTAACACCATTTAAAAATAGTCCTATCTTTGGACTAGTACACAGAAGACATTTTTCAAGTTTCTCCCATTTAATTCTTTTTTTCTTCATCTTTTATAAGCTTTTCGAGCAAATTTTCAAATTCTACTATTCTTTTATCCCATGTCCATTCATTTTCAATATGCTCTCTTCCTTTTTTACCCATCTCGGTGCGTAATTTATCATTTTCAAATAGCTGAGTAATTTTATCCGCTATCTCACCTGGATCAAAATCTACTAAATAACCACCCTCCCCATCCTTAACAGTTTCTCTATGCCCACTCACATTTGTGGCTATTACAGGGGTCGCGCAACTCATAGACTCAATTGGTGTTAAACCAAATGTTTCAAATCTACTCAAGGAAAAAGTAGCAAGTGATTTATTATATATACCAACTAATTCTTTGTCTGTTAATCTCTTATTGTTTTCTCTCCTCCAGGGAACAACAACTAATTTTAGATTATATTTTTTAGGAAGCAATGAAATTGCCTGTTTCGCAAGATCGTACCCATTATTGTATTCTTCTTTGTTTCCAAAAAAAACAACTTGCTGCTTTTTTTGTGCTTTATTTGGTAAAAATAGTTTTTCGTCAACACCTAAATAAGATATTTTGGACCATACTCCATAAGCCTCAATCATCCTCTCCCTTACATGATAGCAACTTGCAATTGTATAGGTTGCACTTCTAACATTAAACAAATCTACTTTTTTCCTAATACTTCTTGTTAATAGCTCATATAAATAATTTATATTCCCAATATTTTTACTTGGCCTTAAAATATATTCGTATGCTATTCTTAAGGGCTCTTGACAATAGTAAGCATTTTTGGTTTGTAAATATCTAGTTAAATAAGGGGCTTGAGTAATCACATCAGGATGGCAAATAACAATATCATAATTTCTACTATCAATATCCTTTGCAATTACTTTATGTAAATTTTTGTACTTAATAAATACTTCTAAATCTTTTATAAATCTGCTTAAAAATGGAATATTACCGTTGTGCGTTTCATACCTATAATAATTAAAACTTGAAGATGAAGATTTTAAATCAAATATGTCCTGATATGGGTCTGTAGTGTAAACATCTACCGTATGCCCCCTCTCCACTAATCTTTTTACTTGTTCATATGCTGCTCTTTTTGCACCTCCAAAATGTAAATTGTAAAATAAAGCAATTCTCATTAAATTATACTTCAGTAAAATTAAGGTTTAGTAGTAAACTTCCTTCGCAATTTTCTGTAATAAATTCTAAATTTATTTTTTATATTTAAATATATAATAGGTGTTTTTATTGAGCTTTTTTGATTTTGATCAAAAAGAAATTTCTTAAATTTATGTGGATGTTCTCGAACATATACAGGCAATTCATTCAAGTTAACAATTTTATATTTATATCCCCAATCAAATAAATCTTCTTTTCGATAAATAGCAATTTTAATTTTTTCAGGTGTATTATATTTATCATTATTATATTCTTGATGAGCCATTGAAGTCATTTTTTCTTGAATACTTTTTATACCACCCATATATGAAAAGTGCCAACCCCCATTAGGAATTTTAATTGGGTGCGGAAGATATCGTGTAAAATAAATATTTTCAAATATTTTTAAATACTTATATTTGAACATAACAGTTCCTTCCCAACCTAACTTTGTATAATCTTGATAATTTAAGTAAAAATTACTAAATTTTTGTAAAAAAACTTTGAGCTTTCCAGGTTTTCTACTCCATACCTTAAGCTTACTAGCTCTTGGGATTTCATCAACTGCACCATACAATATAATATCATTAGGCTTAGCATCTCCTAGTCCTCTAACTGTTGCCTCCAGCTGAAACCTTTCTAGTATCCAAGGCAAAGAAACATTTGGACTATCTTTAACTATAATATGAATTATTTTGTCATTGAATTTACTAAACCTTTTTTTATTTTCGTTGAAGAATAGTGGTTTATTTTTATTTGTATGAGTTACTGTTGCCTCTACTAAAACGAATTTATCAACAACATCATTTAATTCATTTAATCTTATTTCAAGAATTTCTAATTCATTATAGAATAAAAAACAATCGTATATCATTTGAATCTAATAATTTGATCGCAAATAAAATCAACTTCAAATTCTTTCATTCCTGGAAAGATAGGTAATGATAGTATTTTTTTTGATTTACTTTCTGTGATTGGAAATAAACCATTTCCATAATCTTTTAAATATGGTTTTTGCATATGTATAGGTATTGGATAATGAATAATTGTTTCTATACCTTTTTTTAATAAAAATTTTCTAAGTTCGTCTCTTTTCTCAACTTCAATAACAAATAAATGATATACATGATAAGCATAAGATGCCTCCTTTGGTAAATGAATATTTCTTATACCTGCAAGGTTTTTTAGATATTGTTGTGCAATTAGCCTCCTCTCAGTATTCCATCTCTCTAAATATGTCAATTTAAGGTTTAAAGCTAAGGCTTGAACCTCATCCATTCTGCTTTTGTAGCCTAAATAATCGTGAACATATTTCTCAACTGATCCATCATTTTTCAAAAAAAATAATTTATTTGCAATAGACTCATTACTTGTAACTATTGCACCCGCATCTCCCCATGCACCTAAGTTTTTACCTGGATAAAAACTAAAAGCTCCGACATCTCCAAATGGCGCTATTTTATTTTTATATTTTGAGCCAGGTGAATGTGCACAGTCTTCTATAACATTTAAATCATATTTTTTTGCAATTTTCATAATTTTATCCATATCGGCCATCTGACCATACATATGCACCGGAATTATAGCTCTTGTTCTTGAGCTAATACTTTTTTCAATATTTTCAACATCAATTGTGTAATATACTGGATCTATATCTACAAAGATTGGAGTTGCTCCGAGCTCTGATATCGTACTTGCAGTTGAAAAGTAACTGTTTGGTACAGTAATAACCTCATCACCATCACCAATATCTAATGCTCTTAATGCAAGTTTTAAGGCATCAGTTCCTGAATTTAATGATATAGTATACTTTTTATTGCAAAAATCTGAAAAATTCTGCTCAAATCTTTTTACTTCAGATCCTTCTATGAACTCAGATCTTATTATCTTTTTTCGAAGTTCTTTTACATATGACTCTTCAATTATTTTATTTTGTCTGTAAATATCTACAAACTTAATATTATTTTTTTTCAAGGACATATATAATATGATTCCCTGCGCCACTAAAATTAACTTTTTCTTTAATAATTTGATCTACTATAAAATCATATTTATTTATATCTATATTCCTATCTTTTTTAATCTGAGATCTAAATTCTTTGAAAAAAGCTCTAAAACCATGGGATTTTATATTACTGTAAGTTTTATATTTTTCTGATATCCTCATTGCTTCCAAATTAAAACTTGAAATAAACTTAGGCTCTTTTGGATATATAATATAAGGGTGAATAATTCTTGTTAAAAATTGATAACATTCCATGTTGCTTTTTTCTTTTATTAAAAAGCCATTTGCTTTAACCATTTTTTCAAAAAGATTTTCATTTAAATATAAATTATGCCAATATCTTTCAAGCTTAGGCAGGTTAAATTTATTTCTTATACTATTCATCTTTTTATTACCTTGAATTGAAGCCTCAGCAATAACCCAAAACCCTTTTTTATCAAGTATTCTATATACTTCTTTAATCGCTTTTTTTTGCAGTGATCTGGTGGGCAAATTAACCAAGACTCTTTCTGTAATTGCTACATCAAAGTTTTCATCCGAAAATTTAGTATCCAATATGTCCCCAACAATAAACTCTATATTCTTTTTAATTTTATTTATTTTACCTTCAGGAAATTTTGCAACTGTTTTTTTCAGATATTTTTCATTTTCAATGAACTTATTTGCATATTTAATCATATTTTCAGAATAATCAATTCCTACTATCCTTTTTACATACTGAGAATAAAATAGAGTAGAATACCCTGTACCACACCCTATATCAATCATATTCTTTTTGTTTTTAATTACTTTAACGATTTCTTCCTTAACTAGTAATCGATAATAATGATCTCTAATTGTTACTCTTGGATCTTCACCCCACTCTGATGCTTCAGACTCCCAAAAACTTTTTATATTATCAAATGATTTTTGTCTTTTTTCACCTTGTCTTGACATATATTTTATTTTAATAAATCAATTCTAACTGTATCTTTTTCATACTTTTTTTGCATTCGGTTTTCTGTTGTTACAGCAATGATAACTGAATCTTCTAAAAATTCATCTCTGTGCCATACCATAGGTTCAGTAAAAATTATATCACCTGGAAGCAATACTTTACTGGTAATTCTTGAATTATTTTTTAAAATATACGCCTCATATCTTTTTACTTTTCCATTTAATATATATACGTAATGAGCGTCTTTCTTGTGATAATGATTTGCGCCAACTGATCCTTTATTTCTATGAATAAGCAATACTGTTTTAAGATTATATTTATCTTGATCTATTAACTTTGCGATAAAACCCCTTTCATCAATAAATTCAGGTTCGATATGTCTAATGTTTAAACTCATTTTTATGCTGAATAATTATATTTTGCTCGTAATTTAATATTTCTCATCTTTACTTTTGGTATATATACAATTGCCTTATCGTTATATTTATTACCTCTCAATAAACTAATGTTTTTAGAAATTTCATTATAAAAATTCCAGGATAAAATTACAATATATAATTCTTCTTTTTCTTTTCTCAATACCTCTGGAGATTTAATTTTTATATTTCTTCCTGGTGTTTTATATCCCCATTTTAGTTCGTTATCATCTACGATATATTCTAAATTTAGCTTAAAATAATTCAACATTGTATTTCCTTTTGCGGAAGCGCCATATCCAATAACTTTTTTATTTTTTAACTTTAAATTTTCAACTAATGCATTCATTTTCACTTTGTTGTAATTTACATTTTTGTTGAATTTATTATAAGTATTTATGCTATATAAACCTTTTTCTTTTTCTCTGTTTACTAGTTGGTAGACTTTTTGGGTTGTTTTTCCGGTTTTACTTAAATAAAATCTAATACTCCCACCATGTATTTGCGTACGCTTTAAATCAACTATTTTTAATTTACTTTTTTTAACTAATGTTTTAAATGATGAAACTAAAAAATAAGACAAATGTTCATGGTAAATAGTATCAAATTCATTATTACTTATCATATTAACTCCATATGGAAATTCTATTATTATTAAACCATCATCTGATAAAGCATATGCTGATGTACTTAAGAAGTCATATATATCATCAACATGAGCGAACACATTGGTTGCAGTAATGATATTAAACTTAAAATTATATTTATCTGCTGTTTTTTTATTCCAATATGCTACCTCTACTGGTATTTTTTTTGATTTAGTTATTTTTCTTAAATTCTCTGCTGGATCTACACCATATACATTACATTTTAAATTCTTAAAATGCTCCAGTTGCGTACCATCATTACATGCAACATCCAAAACTTTTAACTTATTTTTATTCTTAAATCTTTTAACAACATCTAGTGCCAAATTCTTAGTATGATTTTGAAAAGTTTTCGTAGTACCGCTCACATACAAATAATTTTTAAACATTGATGCTGGCTGTACAACAACAGTAAGTTGACTGTGAAAACAATTTGTGCAAACTGCTACTTTAAGGGGTATTTTTTTTAATTTTTTATTCTTATGATAATCATTTGCTAGAGGTTGATTGCTCAAATCAATATATGTATATAAATTATTGCTAAAACAACATCTGCAATTTTTTTTTTGTTTATATATCATTTTCTTTGACCTCTTAATTTTACAATATCATAGTTTTTTTCTAAAGATTGTAGGATCGATTCAATATTATCTTTAAATTTAAAATTAAATGCATCTTCAAACTTATTATTTGATACTGAAAAGCTATAATAATACAAATCATCACCTATATCAATAATCTTAGTATCATCAACTCTTTTAGCTACATTCTTTGCAATTTCTTTAATGTTCATATTAAAACTAACAATATTATATATTCCACATTTTTTTTTACTTTTAATTATTTTTTCAATAGACCTACACAAGTCGTCAAAGCCCAAAATAGGTCTATTAAATGTACTATTAAAAATAGTTATTTCACCTTTTCGCAATGCGGATTCATACATTTTATTTATCATTACATCAGTTCTTAGATTCGGAGAATAACCACAAACTGTACCCAATCTTAATCCAAAAATATTTTTTGATGAAAGCTGTGCATAATAATCAATTTCCTTTTTACTTAAATCGTAATATGTTGATGGCGTATATCGATCATAATCTTCGCTAACTACTTTTTTTTTCGTACCGCCATAAACACTAGCAGAACTAGCATATATCAGGATTTGATTATCTAATTTATTGAGAAGGTTTACAAAATTCACGACGTTATTATTAAACGTATCCAGCATATTTCCTTTACACATTTTTACGCTTGAATATCCCGCTAGGAGAATAATTATCTGGTATTTATTAAAAAATTTTTTACTTACCTTGCTGTAATCCCTTTTTACATTATTGGCATTTACTATGTTGCCATATTTCTCTAAATCTAGGGTTTCAACATCATATTTATTCTCTTTTAAATATGTATATAATCTTGATCCTATGTAGCCACAACCACCAATAATTAGTATTTTATCTTTCATTTAGGTATATTATTATATCAAATAAAAGAAGCTGAATTTAGTTAAAGTTTTTGTTAAGAAAGTATAAAACTAAAGGCAGTGGAGATAATGCGCCTATTATTACAGCAATTATTGCTCCATTTAAGCTATAGGATTGAATCAATGGATATATAATTGTAATCATTACAATAAAAGATGTTAAATTTATATATAAATTATATTTTTGTTTTTTTATTGCAAAAAATAAAGCCCCTACTGGACTTGTAATTGCAACTATTGCTCCCAATACTG
>Ga0066639_10001255_pt1 | contig 22569 bp, 26 predicted proteins | sample CryGeyCG2114_010_2_FD_59504 | JGI IMG/M metagenome (GOLD analysis project Ga0066639, IMG submission 59504) | Groundwater microbial communities from aquifer - Crystal Geyser CG10_big_fil_rev_8/21/14_0.10 | ecosystem: Environmental > Aquatic > Deep subsurface > Groundwater | place: USA: Utah...
ATGATTGATTTCATTTGTTTTTGTTATAATAATCTTCTTCTAATATAAATTTATTTACTGAAAGGGGTGACATAGATTTTTATATTTGAGCGATTTCCTCCAGAGGATGGTAGTGCTAAGGGTGCCGGTAAATTGCGTGGAATGCAAGAATAGGATCGATAAAGCGGAAGCACTGATCGTACCGGGAAGTTCTTATGAGAAAAAATTTATCTGTAAAAGTTGTTTTGCCGATAAAAGGACGCCGGCCAAGGATAAACCTAAAATCAGCTACTATTGCCAGAAGTGTAAATATCATTTCAAGTCTTCCAAAGCCAGCTGCCCTTACTGCAACAAGACTGATTTCTTGGTAAAGAGCAATGTTTCTTTGAGGGATTTGTTGTAGAAAGTTAAATTATAAAAAGTTAAAAAAACAAAAAAATCACAATTTCTTGTTTCTTAAAAGCAAAGAGTTGGTAATGACACTTACTGAACTTAAGGCCATGGCACCACCAGCAATCATCGGATTCAACATCCAGCCTGTCCAGGAATACAACACCCCAGCAGCGATGGGAATGCCTAGCACATTGTAAAACAAAGCCCAGAACATATTCTGCCGAATCTTGCTCATCGTCATCTTGCTTAACTTGATGGCTCTAGGAACATCCAACAAAGAGTTGCGCATCAGAACAATGTTTCCTGTCTCCATTGCCACATCAGTGCCTGAACCCATAGCGATACCAATATCTGCTTGCGCTAAGGCTGGAGCATCATTGATGCCATCTCCTACCATCGCTACCATCCCTGATTTCTGCAGTTTCTTGACATGCTTAGCTTTATCTTCCGGCATAACTTCAGCAAAGAAATTGGTTATACCTGCTTTGCTAGCGATAGCTTGGGCAGTACGTTCGTTATCCCCGGTGATCATGTATGTTTTGATACCAAGTTTCTGCAACATCTTCACAGCTTTGGGAGAATCTTCCTTAATCTCATCAGCAACAGCGATGACACCGAGAAGATTGCTGCCTTGCAGCAAAACCATTGTGGTTTTCCCTTCTTTCTCTAATTGTTCGATATTTTTTTGGAAGGAATTTGTTTTTGCTAATTTGGGAGTACCCAATTGATATTCTTTCCCGCCAATCTTTCCTTTGACACCTTTACCGACCAAAGCTTTGAAACCAGTTACCTTTTTGAACGCTACACCTTTTGTTTTTGCATAAGCGACAATTGCTTCAGCCAAAGGATGCTCTGAATCGTTCTCGATACTGCCGATGATCTCTAGGAAATTTTTTTCAGTAATTCCTTTTGCTGTGAGAATATCAGTAACTTCGGGCTTCCCTTTGGTTATCGTGCCTGTTTTATCAAAGACGACAAATTTCAGTTTATGGGCTGTCTCTAAAGCGTCTCCACCTTTGATAAGGATACCACTTTTAGCACCTTTGCCAGTACCGACCATGATTGCTGTAGGTGTTGCTAAACCAAGAGCACAGGGACAAGCAATCACCAACACAGCAACAGCCGCAAGGATGGCAAAACCCGGAGCAGCGTGGGCTAAGGAAAACCAAACAGTGAAAGTTATCAAAGCGATAAAGATAACAATAGGTACAAAGAATGAAGAGATCTTATCGGCAAATCTTTGGATAGGAGCTTTCTTGGTCTGCGCTTCTTCAATCAGTTTCACAATCCTAGAGAGAGTAGTTTCAGCGCCGACTTTAGTCGCTTTAAATTTAAAACTACCCTGCTTGTTGATGGTTGAACCAATAACCTCATCACCTTTCTTCTTCTCTACAGGCAGGCTTTCCCCAGTGACCATGCTTTCATTGATCGAAGAATGTCCTTCAACAATTACACCATCAACAGGAATCTTCTGACCTGGTTTGACTAGAATAATATCTCCTTTAACTACTTCATCAATGGGAATCTTAACTTCTTTACCTTTCCTGATAACGATAGCAGTCTTGGCTCCCAGTGTCATCAGTTTAGAGATGGCATCACTAGTTTTACCCTTAGCAACCACTTCAAGATATTTTCCTAGGATGACTAGGGTAATCAAGACAGCTGAAGCTTCAAAGTATTGATGACCTTCCACTGCAAAAAGAACCACATAAACTGAGTAGAAATAAGCAGCACTAGTTCCCAAAGCGATCAAGGTATCCATGTTAGATGTCTTATTTTTCAAGGCAGCCCAAGCACCAAGGTAAAACTGTTTTCCCACATAGAATTGCACGGGAGTAGCTAAGAACCACATGATATAATTCTGAAAGGGAATGGGGTTTTTCATAAAGAACATGCCGAGGATCAATGCAGGGAAAGCGAAGATAGTGCTGAGAATAACCTTGCGCTTCAATGCAGACAATTCCTTTTTTTTATCCTGTCCATGCAATTTTACATCGTGATCGTGGATCAAACTTCCTTCATAACCTTTGCTTTTGATGGCAGCAATTAATTCGGTTTCAGAAATTTTCTCTGGATCAAATTCCACCACGGCCTTCTCAGTGGCAAAATTAACATTGGAGGAAATTACTCCCTCTTTTTTCTTCAGGGCCTTATCGATGATATTGACACAGCTGGCACAGTGCATGCCAGAAATCTTGATGTTAGTTTTCTGTTTCATTTTTTCTCTCCTAAAATTTTTTAGTCTAATTAACCCCTTATGATCATCAATTGTGACATTCTTCGATTATCTTACAGCAATATTTTTTCATGTGCGCATCTATCATCTCTAATAGAGGTTTTATTGTCTCTTTATTTACACTATAATAGCGATGTTTTCCCTCTTGTTCAACAAAGACCATTCCGCATCTTTGCAACCTTTTTAGATTATGGGAAACCATGGTCTGTTCAAATCCAGTTGCGGTGCAAAGTTCGCGGACATTCTTTTTTCCTTCACGTAGAATGTTTATTATCTTCAATCGGTTTATATTAGCTAATGAACCAAAAAATAATTGGTACGCAGAGTGATATGTTTTGTTATCTGATTTGAGAGTCATATGATGGATATATCATGTGTGTTATATAAAGTTTTTGCTGCTGGAGGATAAATAAAATAAAATAAATTAGACCTCTGGGAATTGTGCCAAGAAAACTAAGCATTATCTTTTCTTTTGCGAATGAGCTCCATAAATTAAGAGGAACAAGCCAAATATTCCTGTAGCTATTGCATCATAAAACCATAACTCAGTGGGTATGCTCCAAATAACTGATTTTGTAAATAGGGCAATCCAACCAAGGGAATAAGCAATAAACCCGCAAGCTACAAATATCCATGCTAAAACTTTCCAGACAATTTTCATTTTATCACCTCTTTTTTGTTTTGTTTCTTTTTTCTTTTTTTATCAACTTGTCATAAACTAACCAGATAATGAAGGCGACCGATGCGAGGATGATTATTATATATAATAAGGGAGTTAAGATTGGCATCCAAGCATACCCACTGGAATAATAACCCATCATCCCTCCACTCATCATTCTTCCATTTCTTCCCATTATCGTGTTCATCATCCCAGAGGACAGAGCCTCATGTTCACCGCAGTAAAAATTTCTGGCTAGGGCAATATGCGTCTGTTCAAGCTGCTCTGAACCTTCGCCACCCATCATTTCATCCATCACCACATGAGCTTCTCCGGGATGCAACTGTTCCATATAATAATCTCCAATCAGTTCTAACTCTCCATTGCTAAGTTCAGAACACGGGATTTTCTGACCTATAATCTCTTCAGCTTGCGCAAATGTTTCTTCACCGTGAGCTGCAACAAGCAGACTAAGCGTCAGCAAAAATATCAATAATAAACTACCTATTTTTTTCATCTTTAATCACCTACATCATATCAACAACTTTTTTCAATTTTTCTTCTACCTGCCCTGCAATCAATTCCAATTGAGCATTATCGATCATATCCATGGCAACAGTGGGCATTATCGCCGAAACAACCACTTTTCCTTCCTGCTCATAGACGATGACATTGCAGGGCATCATCAATCCTATATCTCTTTCAGCCTGCAAGGCTTTATATGCAAACGACGGGTTGCATGCCCCTAGAATGACATACTTGTCAAAATCTACATTTAGCTTGCTTTTTAATGCAGCCTTGACATCGATCTCTGTCAGAACACCAAAACTTTCTTCCTTGAGATTCTCTTTGACTTTGTCGACTGCTTCTTCAAATTTTAGATTAACTTCTTTCTTGTAATTATAATTATTTTTTGAACTATAATCACTTTCTGGTCCATCATTCATTTTCTTATCCTCCTAATTCTTTCATATAAGCGTTGCGTCCACCTTGCAGATCATACACTTCGGTATACCCCCTATCTGCAAGTTCCTGCGCTGCTGCTGCGCTCATGCTGCCACTGCGGCAATATAATGCCAGGGGAGTGTCTTTGTCAGATGGCAGTTGGTCCTGATATTTTTCTAACTCATCAAATGGAATCACTGCATCAGTCCCGGCAATGTGCTCCTGCTCGGGAATGTGAACATCTATCACAAAAACTTCTTCTTTAGAGATAATCTCTTTGAATTCAGCGGGTGAAACTTTTTTTATTCCTCTATCTTCTGCTGCGCATCCAGCGATGAAGATTGCAACTACCAATAATAAAACAACTAATAATTTCATTTTTAATCCTCTTTGATCCTCCTTAATCTCCGTCATTTAATTTTTTGGTCTCCATCTTTTCATCATCAAGGAATTGCTGACGACAGATACTGAGCTGAAAGCCATGGCTGCCCCAGCGATTATCGGGCTAAGCAGCCAGCCAGTAAAAGGATATAGGACTCCTGCAGCGAGGGGAATGCCTGCACTATTATAGAAAAAAGCCCAAAATAAGTTCTGCTTGATTTTTTTCATGGTATACCTACTTAATTCCATAGCTCTTACAACGTCTCTTAAATCTTCTTTGATAAGGATAATATCTGCAGATTCAATCGCCACATCTGTTCCTGAACCGATGGCAATCCCAATATCGGCCTGCGCTAGAGCAGGAGAATCATTAATTCCGTCGCCTACCATCGCTACTTTTTTATTTTTTAGCTGTAATTTTTTGATTTCTTTGGCTTTATCTTCTGGCAATACTTCTGCCAGCACTAAATCGATACCAACTTGTTTTGCTATCGCTTTTCCGGTCCGTTCATTATCACCGGTAATCATGACCACTTCTTTTCCTAGGTTATGTAAGAGTTCTACTGCTCGTTGGGAATATTCTTTTAATGTGTCTGCAACGGCAATAATTCCCGCAACTTTATTGTTTAATGAAAGGATCATAGCAGTTTTTCCTTCGTTTTCCAATTTTTGTAAATCTGTTTCGATATTCTTAATGTTTATTTTTTTCTCGCTCATCAATTTTCTGTTTCCTAAAAGAATTTTTTTACCCTTGTGCTTAGCTTCAAGCCCTCTACCCGTAAAAGCTTTGAATCCGATCGGGTCACTCAATTTTATTTTTTTTTCTTTTGCTTTCCGCACAATTGCCTCTCCCAAAGGATGTTCGCTTCTTTTCTCGGCAATAGCGGAATAAAGCAGAACATCTTTTTCAGTAGTCCATTTCTGAGCAATTATATCAGTTACTTCGGGCTTGCCTTTAGTTAATGTACCTGTTTTGTCAAATACGATAATGTCTAATTCCTGTGCTTTTTGAAGGGCTTCAGCACTTTTAATCAATATTCCATTCTCGGCGCCTTTGCCGGTCCCTACCATAATTGCTGTGGGTGTTGCTAAACCTAAAGCACAGGGGCAAGCAATAATCAAGACAGCAACAAATATAGTTATGGCAAAAGCTAATCCCATGCCTAAGAGATACCAAATCAGGAAAGAAATAATGCCTATACCCAATATAGCCGGAACAAAATAAGCAGAAACCTTATCTGCCATTTTTTGTATCGGCGCTTTACTTCCTTGAGCATCTTCAACTAATTTGATAATTTGGGCTAGTGCTGTATCGGCGCCTACTTTTGTCGCTTTAAATATGAAAGAGCCAGTCTTATTTATTGTTGCTCCAATAACTTTGTCCCCTTTACTTTTCTCTACAGGGATTGACTCGCCAGTGATCATGCTCTCATCTAATGAAGAATGACCTTCCATAATTACGCCATCAACAGGAATTTTTCCTCCAGGCTTTACGATAACTAAATCATCAACTTGTACTTCTTCAATAGGCACTTCAATTTCCTTTTTACCTCTTTTAATAAGAGCGGTCTTGGCTTGCAGACCAATTAACTTCTTGATTGCCTCAGAGGTTTTCCCTTTAGCCCCTGCTTCAAGATATCTTCCAAATAAGATGAATGCAATCAATAAGGCTGCAACTTCATAATATAATTCTACCTCAGATATTCTACCGGTCCAGAGCATTATTGAAAGAACCAATGAATAAATATAGGCTGTGCCAGTACCGATGGCTACAAGCGTGTCCATAGTCGCGGCTTTAGTTTTAAAGAAAGCAAGGATACCCCTTGAATAAAAAATAGAACCAGCAGCGATGACAGGAGTAGCCAGAACTAACTGAATTAAAGCCATATTGTTTGTTATTAATGATCCTAATGGCAGATTAAAAAACGGGGCAAGCATAGCTAGATATAATAAAGGAAGAGAAAGAATGATAGCAATACCAGTCCTAATTTTTAATGCTTTTATCTCTTTATCCCTCTCTTGTTTTTCCGTATCGATGGAGGCTGTTTCCTCTAATGGCTTGTAGCCTAAATCTTGAATAGTTTTCTTTATATCTGCAAGTGACACTTTTCTAGGATCGTAAGTTATCGTTCCTTTTTCTGTGACTAAAAGATTTTTTTCTTTAATCCCTTGAAGTGAATTTAACCCACCTGAAATTATGCTTACACAATGAGGGTTGTCCATACCAATGATGCGTAATTTAACAGTCTTTGTGCCACTTTCTTCAGATTTTTCTTCTCGTACAACATTATAACCAGTATCTTCAATAACATCCTCTAATTCCTGGTGATTTATTTTATTAAGGTCATATTCTATGGCTGCTTTTTCGGCTGCAAAGTTGATTACCGCTTTTTTTACACCTTCTTTCTTCACTAATGCTTTTTCTATTTTAGCAACGCAGCTGGCACAATGCATCCCGATGATCTTGATGATAGTCTTACCAGATTCTTCGCCGGCAGCTTCTTGTTGAGGGGATTTGTGTTGGCGAGGAGATTTTTTTGGGGGAAGCGATTTTTTACCAGCAAACTTATCTTTACAATTCTTACTACAAAAATAATAATTTTTTCCCTCTTTTTTTGCAGAAAACTTAGCTTTATCGGTGTCTATTTCCATTCCACAAGTTGGATCTTTAACTTTCATTGTTTTTTCCTCACCATTTTTGATTATTGGATTAATTTTAATTATTAAGTTAATTAAGGTTGATCAGTCCTACAAGTTTGATAAATCATAATCATGCTAACCTCTTTTTATTTTTATTAATATTTACTATTATAAAAACTATTGCAAAACCAAATAAGATAATAACAAAGTATTGTGTCGGAGTCAATCCTAAAACTCTCGGATCCGTAGATTCAATCCTGAAAAAATCAAGGATCATTCTTTGGAGGGAATATAATAAGACATAACTAGAAAAAAGAAACCCTTCAAATAATTTCAACCTTGATTGAATTTTTCTCAAATTTAATAAGATCACTACAATGATTATCAGTCCGATAATTTCGTACAAGACTACCGGATGCCTCACCATATCATTAAAATATATCCCCCAAGGCAGTGAAGTTATCTTTCCAGGATGCCCGCCGGTAAAATAATCTCCTAACCTGCCAAAAATATGTCCCACTACTAAAGGTACAGTGAAAATATCTGCTAAGCTCCAAAAGGAGAGTTTTCTTTTTTTAGTAAAGAGATATCCTGCCATCAATGCTCCTAGAAATCCGCCGAAAAAAGCTAGTCCTCCGTTCCACACTGACAAGGCCCCTATCAATGTTAAAGGGATCCCCTCAGGCCAATAAAATAGTACATAAAATGTTCTTGCGCCAATTATTATCCCTAATAATAGATAGAACACTAAATCCCAAATGGTGTTTTCATTGATACTTCTCTTTTTTGCTTCTTTCAGAGCCAATAACGAAGCAGCTAGGACACCTAGGGCAAACATAATGCCATACATATTGATGTGTAACGGACCGAGTTCGAGCATCGGGAAGACTTTATATGGGATCATTGCTTATATCCCTCTGAAATTTCTGCCTTGATTTTTTCTTCAATCACTTCTTTTCCTTTTTTATATACTGCAAATCCCAGCAAGCCTAGCCTAGATAGATTCATCATGGAGGTTCACCAACTAAATTCTCTGTTTCCTGGATCATGCAGGTCCTCAATTAGGATAGTAAAGTGATCAGGTTTTTCGGGGATCTCAAAAACCAATTGCCCATTGTTATGGTGCCCACTTAAGCTAAGGGCTTGGAGGGGAAAATAAACATCATCCCTATAGTTTAAACTTGTAATTTCTTTTAGATCATAACTATCTAGATTATTGACAGTATGCGTATTAACACCTATCTCTACAAACAATTTTCCCTCCTCATAATCCTTAGGGGTCAGATCTACCATCACCTCACCGGAACTAGACGCAGTGTCCCAGGTGTCAATTATTGCAGCTTCTGTTGATGCTGCAGTTCTTTCTAGCAGGGCATTTTGTTCTATCATTTTAGCACCTGCATCTTTAGTTACATCTGTATCATTTAGTTCATTATCAGCTGAGCAGCCAACAATTATTAAAGTGACAATTGTTAACAACACAATCAAAATTATCTTTTTATTCTTTTTATCCATTTTAATTACCTCCATAATAATCCACCTAACTGAAAAATCAGCGTTATACTGCCAATTAAGAGGGTTGCTAAAAATATTTTTTTCATGTTTAACCTCATAATTTTCTCTAAAATTCCTCCTTGAAAAAAGAGATGATGTTTTTGCATAGTATACAACATGAAAGTTATTCCCACCAGATTAGATACTACCCCCAATCCTAAAAAGAATGATTGATACTTGCTCAGAAAAACTGCTGCTGCGGACAAACCTAGGATCGGTAAAACATCGGCGGCATGATGTAAACAGCAGGCGATCATGGAACCAGCTGAAACACCTCCTGTAGCCGCTACTGTTGTTGTCCCAGCTGCTGTTTTGAAACTTTTTTTATACAGATGCAGATAGGAAAACATCCCGACCTGAAAACCGAAGCCCAGAATCAAAGCAGACATCCAGGGCCAGAATAGGATAAATTGTTGTATCGCATGCTGGAACGAATTTGCCCAAGTTAAGATGATAAAATAGGTTCCGAACAATAAAAATGACCCTAAACTGCCCCAGAGCAACGGTTTAATTGTTTTTAGATTCATTTAATTGCAGCAACTCCTAACTTTTTTTGTTTCTTTGTCATGTGACTTAATTTTTTGCTGGTATTCTTTCTGGCAATTTTCTGAGCAGAACCAGTTTCCTGATTTGTCTTTTATGCCTTTGCCATTCTCTTCTCTCATCCCGCAGACGGGATCTTTTTTCCTGAACATTTTAAAAACCATTCTTAATATCACCAATAGCTAAGAAGTCATTCCAATATAAATACAAGAACAAAAGTTAGGGAAAAAAAAGGACAAATCAACGACTGGGGGGGGAAGATTTATATTTGGAAGGACGTTTATCTGAATAATTTTGTAAACTAGCAAAGGTAAAGATGGATCACAAGAGATTAGGGATTATCATTTTAGGGATTAGTGTTATTTTAGCTGTAATTATTATTTTTTTAATGAATAATCTTACGGTCGAAGCTGAAGAGAGAGGATGCTATAATAATCAAGGATGCTTTAAAATTGAGTCCGCCTTGTCAGTAACTCATTTCATCTTTGGATTTATCGGGTTTGTCTTTGCTTTAGGATTCTATCTCCTCATTTTTTCTAAAGGAGAAAAAGCGTTTGTTGCTGCCATAGAGCAGTCAAAAAATAAAGAGTTAGAAGGGGAAAAATTTAATCTAATTTCTCAAGGATTGGATGAGTACGAAAAGAAAGTGCTGAAAGCGGTTAAAGATCAAGATGGAATAACTCAAAATACGTTGCGGTTAAGAGTAGATATGTCTAAGGCAAAATTAAGTTATGTCCTAAAGGATCTTGAGAAGAGAGAATTCATCACTAAAGAGAAAAGGGGTAAAACCCACGCTGTTTTCTTAAAAAAAAATATCTAAAAAAATGCTTTATGAACGTTATAAATCAATAATTTATTAGTTTCAGCCGTTTGTGACACTATCGTTCATGAGATTAAATATTAATAGACCTAGTTTTTCTTAGATGATAAACAAAAGATGTGATGAAGTAAGTTGGCTGTTTTTCAGCCCCCTCATCTCAGGACCATTGGAGGTGGTGATACATGGAAAAATATCATGAAGAACGAAGAATAACGGAACATAAGAAAGAAGAGACAGTAACTTTTACAAAAGTAGGGTTATGGAAAGGAGTATCAACTATTTTAGGAATCTTATTAGCAATTTCTCTCTTTACCGGGGGATTTGGCTTTGGCAGCTCTCCATCAGCGGCAGTAGCAGGAGTACCTGTGCCAAGCAATGCTGCTCCCTCAGCTCCAAGCGCACCAAGCCCTAGCGGTGCAGCTGTTGCTGACATGAAATCACTAGTTGATGATGATCCGTTTTTAGGAAATGAGGATGCGCCAGTTACGATAGTGGAATGGAGTGATTATGAATGTCCATTTTGCGCAAGATTTTACAGCCAGACATTAAGCCAAATAAAGAGCCAATATGTAGATACAGGAAAAGTTAAATTTGTCTATAGGGATTTTCCGCTAAGTTTCCATCCGCAGGCTGAACCTGCTGCCATAGCTGCAAATTGTGCAGGAGAACAAGGAAAATATTTTGAGTTCCATGACAAAATATTTGACAACGGCGGAGCGGCTGGTAAAAGCAATGTGGATTATAAAAGATGGGCTCAAGAACTTGGTTTAAATGTGGCAGAATGGGAAACCTGCTTGAGTGATCCAGCACAAAAACAGGAAATTCAAAAAGATTTCCGTGATGGAGGAGCAGCTGGAGTTTCAGGAACACCAGGATTTATCATTAATGGTAAATTGGTTAGTGGCGCGCAACCGTTCAGTGTTTTCCAGCAGGTCATTGAGGCTGAACTCAATTAATTTTTTATTTTTTTAAAATGAAGCATCTGAAAAATATTCAAGCGGCTCTGAGAGAGGTTTATACTTCAAAGAAGTATTATTTGATATCGCTAAGTATAGCTCTTGCTCTTTTTCTGTTTAATGCTCTAATTATTAATTATAAAATCTTATTTTCTGATTTTTCATTTACATTATTTTTTTCTTTACTTTCCGGGACACTCTCATCCATTGCAACATCTTCCCTCATATTGCTCACTATAATGTCCCTTCTTGCTGGAATAGTAATTGCCATGACTGTTTTTCTTGTGCATCGTCAAGTGACAGGAGGAATTGGAGCGAGTGCATCAGGAATTTTTGTTAGTCTTATTGCTCCAGCATGTCCATCGTGTGCTATTGGGTTGCTTAGCGTTTTAGGATTAGGTGGATTTCTGGCATTTCTCCCATTTAAAGGATTAGAATTAGGAGTTCTTGGTGTAATACTTTTAATGGTTTCAATTATTTATTTATCAAACAAAATCACAACAAAAATATGTAAGGTGAAGTAATAAAATGACTATATTATGTGAGAAATGCAACAAAGAATTTGGATCAAAGGAAGCATTGCAGATGCATAGCCAAAGCAAGCATCGGGAGATTGTAAAAACACCGCTTCTTTCATCTCGTCAAAAGAAGAAAATGAGAAACTGGACGTATGTTGTTCTTGTTCTCGGAGTGATTATGGGGATAATCTATCTCATAACCTCAAATATCACTACACTACCTCCAACCACTATACAAGGACATGCGGAAATAAATCCACCCTCTCATATAATGAAAGAACCAATGGAATTAGTCGTACTTAAACACATGCTAGAACATGCTGATGGTGTTGAAGGCGGAATAGGCGGAGTTGTCATCAACTATAATTGTGAAGATTTTGAGTGTGAAGAAGGATTAGTTGAACAATTAGAAGAGTTTGCCATCAAATATCCACAATATGTTTATGTAGCTCCGTTTAAAAATATGGGTGCAAAGATTGTCTTAACTAAAATAAATAGACAGGAAGTGTTGGAAGAATACAATGAAGAGTTCATTGATAATTTTGTAAGGTGACAAAAATGAAAACAGAATTTAAAGTAGAAGGATTTCACTGCAAATCCTGTAAAATGTTGGTTGAAGATACTGCAGATGATTTTCCTGAAATAAAATCTTGCCGTGTTGATCTTAAAACTGGAAAAGTTACCATGGAGTGCGAAGAATATTTTGAGGTTAGCAAATTCAAAAAAGAGATAGAAAGTCTAGGCAATTACAGGATTAAGTCATAAATAACCAGAGCCATTCGCGTGGAAAAGCAACGACTTTTCTAGCGTCCCAGAAAAATGATTGTTTTTCTGTGGACATCCATGTCCTAAAGGACATGGCTTTCTGGTTATTTAATGTAATCCGTTAAAGTTCATGCGGTTAAAAGCTGAGCTTTCAGCTCGTGTGTTTACGAGTGGTGTTTCAACCAATTAAATCTCGCTTGGGAAGCTCAGCGGCAGTAATAATGTGGATGATACAACCGGAGCTGGGCATATGGACATTAGTGTACCATGCAGATCTAATGTGTTAGATAAATTTTCCTTGATGATGGAGGATAGATGAGAGATAAGATAAAATATACCTTGCTTGGACTTGCTTTCAGTGTTGGATTATTTTTGTTGTTTAGTATCCCCACTGCCCTTCTTCCTAATTCTTTTTATGTTAGGATGATTCCTTCAACAATAGGTGATTATATTTTTTTGGTCCTTAGCTCTCTTTTGCTTGGAGCTTATATTGGTGTTCACTTATATAAGAAAAAAAGTAATAAAGCCTGCAATAAAACCTGTAATAGGATCTCAACGACTGGGGGCATAGGTGGATTTTTTGCCTTTAGCTGCCCTATATGTAACAAGCTGTTAGTGATTTTATTTGGTGCAACAGCGTTGACGACTTATCTTGAACCTTATCGACCAGTTTTAGGTTTTGTCAGCATTGCATTGATCGGCGGTGCTTTGTGGTGGAGAATAAAAACATGACCACAAAATTAAAGAAAATCAAATATAGCGAAATCTCTTCTCATACAATAGCATTCATCTCCGATGATAAATCATGGAGATTTCTGCTTATTTGATTTAACCCAATATCTTCCTGCCAACAGAAGTTATCTTCAGAGATTTAAATCTCCCTCTTGGTTCAATCTGCACTAGACCCAGACTTTGCAATTTATTGATTTTTACCCGGGTAGTCGGTTTTGTTATCTTAAATTTGCTGGTTATTTCTTTGTAAGAAATCAACCTGTTGGAGATGTTGCCTTCATTGATCAGTTTAAGGATCTCTAATTCTAAATTGGTCAGTTCAACTTTTTTCCTTAAATGCTTTCCATAGAGATCAATGGTTTCTGCCTCGATTGCCTTGATCTGAACTTCACCAATCACTTCCGGATTGATAGATAAGATAACAATCGCATTGTTAGATGAAATCAGATCTTTTATCTCGTGGATTTTTTTTATGACTTCACTGAATTCATTTTCACTGATGATATAATCTAACCGATCAATTAAAATGACACTTTTTTCGCTTTTCGAGATGAATTCCTTGATCAATTTCACCAGATTATCGATGTTGGTCTCGCAAGGCTGTGATTCAACCTTATTTTTATTTAGCCAGATGAAGGAAGTTTTTTCCAGATTATACTTTTTCTTGACATCCTGAGGGTTTTCACGAACTATTCCCAAACCGGCAAATCCGCGGTTTAACGATCCAATGAACAACTCATAAGCTTGATTTTCTTCATCTTCTTTAATCAGATAAATCTGCTTAGAATCAAGCTTGATATCGCTTTGGTCATATTTTCCCTCCTCAACTTCAATATTTATCCCTAATTTATCTAAGGTAACTTTGGCTTTATCTAATTTTGATTGGACCTGTTCTTTAGACTTATATAATAAAAAGATGAAAAATAATACTGCTATAACCACCAGTACTACAAAAATAAGGCTGAAAAGATGTCTTTTCTGAACCGATTCTATCTCCTGACCAACATTTTTTAACGGAGTAAGGATGAACAGTCTCCATCTTTCTTTCCCTAGGATGATCTCCGAAGAAGTGATGATGGTTTCTCCAAATCCATTAAATTCTGTAATTGTGTTCAATCTTTCTTTAGTTTCTTGTAAGTAAGGAGATATTTTAGAAAGGTTGCCCACACCTTCACTTTGGTGTAAAATATTACCTGTGTCTGAATTGATTAGGATGAAATAATTCTGCCCTTCATCCAGCACAGGGTGGAGATAGAGATTGTTGAGATAATTAACCTCGATGATGCTTAAGAGAACACCATCAAATTTATTCTGATAATTTGGATAAGGCGTATAAGCGGAGGTTTCATAGAGGGGGGTAGAGATAATAATCTGCTGGTGTTCTCCTTGCTGGATCGTCCCGGCAATAAAAGGTGCATTGGTCTCTTTAGGGACAGTGAAATAATCCTTATCCCTAATATTCAAACCAAGGTAATCCTCATACCGCTCAGCGGAACATTCAATAATCTTGCCATATTTATCTACTCTTAATAATGAATTGATCTTCCCTTCAATATCCTGATGGATTATTTTCATATCGCCGGTGCAGTCATTGATATTTATGTTTTCCATAGCGGGAAATTTGCTTAACGTTACCAATTCATCTTTGACCTGCAAGACATGGGTTTCAATCTGGATGGCGGCGGATTCCGTCTTGGTCATCTGATTATCTTTCAGTTGGTTGATGATGAGGTTTTCAATCTTTACGAATGAAATGATGTTGGTAGAGATTATGAATCCCACAATCACTAGAGAAATCAAGACCATCAAGATAAGTTTGTTATCTTTCAGTATTATCTTCCTGTTAATTGCCATTTATCTTAAAACGAGCGAGGAGTTTTATAAATTTTCCCTATTTTTTCCCTATCATTTCTCCTTGTTTAAATATTGGGTTCTCTTGAGAATAGCTATGAAAAACAGACTGTGTAAACTTTTCCCTAGGGGAGCACCTAACCAGAATCGTTCTGGATTTGAACGATATGCGTTGACCCTTATAGTTTTGTTAGTGGCAGTACTATTATCTGCAACATTCATTTCCCTTAACAATCTGTTTTTACACAAAACCATTCTAGACGTAGACAACCAGAGGATAATTACAGGAAATATGGTAAATCTGGAATCCGCACCTGTCATTGAGATCAACCCTGAAATTATAGATCTAGGTTCAGTCAGCCAAAAGGATGGTAAAATTTCAACTATTTTTGATCTTACTAATAGTGGTGAAAATAATCTTATCATTGAATATATGGATACTTCCTGCATGTGCACTTCAGCAAGAATAATCTACCGAGATGAAGAAGGACCTATTTTTGGCATGAGCATGCATGGGAACAATCCCCAAAATTATGAAGTTATCATCCCTCCTGGTGAATCAGCCCAATTAGAAGTTATTTATGATCCTTTAGCTCATGGTATCCAGAAACAGCCGGAGCAAGAAATAATCAGGGAGGTAACTGTCGTGTCTAATGACCCTGTCAATCCTCAGAAAAAAGTGAGGTTCAGGTTGACACAGACACGTTAGGAAAGAGATAAGATGGTCAGATGCGGAATTTGTGAAAGAGATTTTAACAGCAAAGAAGCTTTAGAGATGCATAATAGGTCTAAACATTCAGAGAATCTAAAAAGAAGGCTTAGTTTAGCTCAGAAAAAAAATATTACCAAGTATATTTTAACTTTCGCCATACTGGCAATCCTTATATTTCTTATCTCTTGGAGATTGATTCCTCCCGAAGATGCCCCGCTGATTAACTTAAATCCTGCTTCACTTGATTTTGGTGCTGTAAGCCAATCACGCGGCGCAGTGATTAAAGAGGTTATTCTCGCAAACGAGGGGAATAGTGATCTGGTTATCGACGGTATGGAAACTTCCTGCGGCTGCACCTCTGCCACTTTAGTCTACGAAGGAAAAGAAAGTCCCCGATTTGGCATGGCTAACCACGGAACTAATCCAGATAATTTTCAACTTACAATTCCTCCGGGAAATACTGCGCAGCTGAAGATTCGTTACGACCCGAATGTCCACAAGACCATGCGTGGTGCAGTAACAAGGTCTGTCTATATCACCTCAAACGATCCGCGAAATTCAAGGGAGGAGGTGAGGATAAATGTTAACCAGGTTGATTAGAAATAAATGTTTATTATTTTCACTAATTATAATCCTTTTATTTTTGGTCGGCTGCGCTGGTCAAGTTGAAGGTCCAAGTATTGAATTAAGTGAGGCCTTCTTTGATTGGGGTGATGTAAATCCTGATCTTGGTTCAAAAGTCGAAAAATTTTTGGTCAAAAATACTGGTTTAGATAATTTAGAGATCTATTCCGTAAGCACTTCCTGTGGCTGCACAGATGCAGAAGTTGATTCCAAGCTCATCGCTCCGGGAGAAACAACAACACTTACAGTAACCTATGACCCTTCTGTTCACCCCGGACTTGTTGGTAAGATGGAACGGGTTGTCTACATCAAGAGCAATGATCCTAAACATGAGGAAGTTGACCTGACTTTGGTGGGAAATTCTTTGCCTTCATCCCATGTCGATGTGGAAAAGGGAACACGACCGCATGATAACAACCTGAGAAATTTTGAAATCTCTCCTTTTGAAGTCAACCAGCTGCTGTCAGATGATGAAATGGTCAAACTACTTGATGTCCGGGAAAATTTTGAATTTGATGAAGGACATATTGATAGGGCGGTAAACCTACATCCGGAAGATATTGCTGAAGAAGCACTAAACAAATTGAATTTTGCTAAGGAAGAACAAATTATCATTTATGATCTTTCTGGGAAAGAGAGCACTCAGGTTTACGAGATGATGGGCAGAATGGGTTACACTAATATCAAGATCATGAATGGTGGAATAACTCATTGGGTTGAGGAAGGATTTGATACGGAGATGGAAACACAACATGATTACTAAAATTAGTGGAAAAGAGGCAACCATAATGGATTCAGGAAAATTTCAGCGGGTAGTAACATTGTTTGTAACATTATTTTTCACAGTCATATTATTTTTTAATCTTATTCCCGGAGTATTAGCACAAGAACAATCGAGTTTCCAAGCTGAAGAGTTTCAAGCTGAAGGGTTCCAAAGTGCTGTCATCTATTACAATGAAGCCTGTACAATGTGCGCTATGTATGTGATGGAAGAAATGGTACCAATCTTGAAAGAAGGTGGTGTCAAAGAGATCATCAAGAAAGATTATGTCAATGAAAAAAACAACCGTATCGTTCTTAACGAGTTAAACAAGAGATGGAAAATCCCACCAAAGCTTCAAGGCCATTTTATCGTTTTCATCGACAACAAACTTGTACTGGGTGGTCATGTTCCTAAACAGGTGGTCCTTGATCTGTTGACCGAGGATTTGCAGTATGACAAATTGTTGGTATTGCAGGATGAGATGAAAGATGCCAAATCTTATTTTGCCTGGGGATTTAAGGGAGAACCACAAGAATATCCAATTGACACACCGATAAATACATATCTTGATTGGTTCAAGGAAAATGAAGCTAATTTGAAAGAGCCGGTAAATGATTATAAGAGTTCTTGGAATTTTGGCAAAATGTTTCCGTTAATTGCCACTTCCGGTTTTTTGGATGGATTTAACCCCTGCGCTTTTGCAGTCTTATTATTATTCATCTCTTTCCTGTACGCCATCAAAAGAACTAAAGAAAATATATTGAAGATGGGTGTTGCTTATATTTCTGCAATATTTTCGGCCTATATATTAATTGGTATCGGCTTGGTCAAAGCAATCATTTTCACCGGTTATCCTCACCTCATGGCCCAGATTAGCGCTTATTTGATGATTGCTTTAGGTGTAATCAGTATTTTTGGTTATATCTTCCCAAAACGGAGCATTAAGCTAGGTATCCCTTCTTTCTCAAAGGAATATCTAAAAAAGTGGATGTATAAATCTACAATCCCTGCCGCCTTGGTTTTGGGTTTCTTGGTGGGGTTATGCACTTTTCCTTGCTCGGGAGGGATTTATGTTGCAGTTATCGGACTGCTGGCAGTAAAAACAACCTACATGCAGGGTATGATCTACTTGATAATCTACAATATCATGTTTGTGCTGCCGTTGATAATCATTCTTGCGCTGGCCTCCAATAAAAGAACAACTCAAAAAATAACTGAGTGGGAGCAATCAAAAAGTAAATTGTTGAGGCTATTTTTGGGGATTGTCATGATTCTGCTGGGATTGATAATACTATTTTGGTATATTTAAGATGGAAACAACAATATTTTGGGCATTACTGGAAATCATGATCATTTTTTTAGTTCTTACTTTTTTTCTGAAAGAACTGATCAAAAAAAAATTCAAGTTAAAAATATGCGCTATCTGCTCGGCTGTAAGTTTTACTTGGATCACGTTGCTGAGTTTAAAATTTGCTGGCGTGCTGGTTGATGATCTTCTGATGGGTATATTGATGGGAGGGAGTGTTGTCGGAGTGATGTATCTGTTTGAGAAAAAAATCAAGGAAGCCGGAAAAAACAGGCTGCTCTGGCTAAAGATATTCATCGTGATCTTAGGGATTGCCCTAACATACTTGCTGTTGTCTGAGATATATAACTGGACATTTTGGTTGTCTTTGCTTGCAGGTATAGGGTTGTTTGTATACAGCATTGCATCTCTTAGTAGCAGAGAGGGGTCAGGAGAGGGATCAGGAATGGAAGATGAGAAAAATAGGTTTGGTAAGTATAGTGAGGAGATAAAGAAGATAGAAGAAAAATTGGAGCATTGTTGTGATTAGGAAAAGGAGGTAAAAAATGGAAAAAATAATGGAAAGTACAGGACAGGGTAATAAACTCGCGGATGCACCTGAGAAAATGCATCATCCAAAATCTGATAAGGATTCAAAAGATTATCGTGTCAGTAAATCTCTTTGGGTGCTATTGCTCATTACAGTAATGATAATCTTGTTTAATCAAGTTCAGATTAGCGGTGTTTCCGCAGCGGTGGGGGCCAACTTGAATTCCGGTTCTGCAGAGATAAGATTGACCGACGGGTCGCTGGGCAACATCGACCTGGCATCTATAAAATCTACCGCTCACACTATCGCAGCGGTATTTCCAGTAGATCAGATCAAGACTGCTGAAGATGCCATGGCCATAATGTTTCCCACGGGAACACCTGATTATGGAGAACAATTGGGGGTCAGTTTTGATGATCCAGTCAATAGTTTAGCGACACTTTCTAGGATGTACCGAGGATTAAAAGCAGAAGTTGAGCAAAATAATCCGGAAGGCTTCAAAAGATTCATGAATCTGGCTTCCAGACCGGTGGGAATATCATGTGAATACTGCTGCGGTTTACAGGCAGTCGGTATCGACAGCAAGGGAAATTCGGCTTGCGGATGCCAGCACAATCCAGCATTGCTTTCAATTGCGATGTATCTCTCAGCTTACACGGATTATAGTGATGCGGAGATTTTAAGGGAAGTGATGAGATGGAAGACGTTGTTTTTCCCAAAGAACATGATTGAGTTAGGGGCTAGCTTAGCTGGAGGAGATGTTTCTTCGCTAAAAGAACTGCCAGGGATGGTAGGAGGTTGTTAAAATTAACCGGACAACAAGATCATAAAAATAGGATTGAGATTCAACAATTTATGGAGGTGAAAAATGAAAAATACAACAATTTTAGCTGTAGTATTAGGGATACTGATTTTAGTTTCGATGGTGCAGGCAGTGCAATTGAATGGATTAAAAGATACCATCTCTGATGGTGGGAAAGTAATGAAATCAGCTGCTTCATCTGCATCAACAACTTCTGCGGACAGTACCACAAAAACAACAGAGACAGTACCAAAAAGTATTCAAAATTTACCGCAGATGGTAGGTGGATGCTGAGTTTTTTTTATTTAAGTGCATATTAAGTTAAGTTGGCGAGCACCACCAATAGGGGATGAGTAACCAAACGGGAACTGATAATAAGTGCCGTGCTCACAAGTTATAATATGCACAATTCAATTTATTCAATTTATTGATTCAAGTTATTTTTTGAAATTAGGAGGAAGCAAAAATGAAAGAAAATAAAATCGCTAATCATTATATAGATAAACATGAGTGGGACCATGCCGCGAAGCATGAACCAAAACAGGATCATAGACATCACATTATTCATCCCTCAAGCCCTGAGAAAAAAAGTAGTTCTTTAATCAAAAATTATGACTATCTTTTCCTTGCCTTGGGGATAATTTCTATATTGATCGTAACTTTCAATATTGTCCAGACTGCATCTTTAAGCAGCATTATCGACGGAAAGGTAGCTGAAGCAAAAGAAGCAGCCATACCAGCAAATATACAGCTGATAACTATCAACAATGCTCAATGTGAGGATTGTTTTTCTATCTCTCCCCTCATTGATTCGCTAAAAAAAAATAATGTCAAAATAACCGATGAAAAAGAGTTGGAATTTGATTCCCCCGCGGCAAGAGAGATCATACAAAAGTATGATCTTAAAAAAATACCTGCTATGCTGATTTCTGGAGAGATTGATAAGATTGATATTATAAATATGGAAAAAAGAGATGGTCTGTTAATCTTTAATGACCCTGAACTGCCTTATACTGAAGCAGAAACAGGTGAAGTTCTTGGTTTGGTCTCGACAATCTTGTTACACGACTCTTCGTGTACAACTTGCAGAGATCTCAGTTCAATAACCAATACTCTCACTCAGTCTGGTATAACCACTAAACAAAAAATAATCAATAGTTCAGAAAATGAAGCACAGGAATTGATCAAAAAATTAAATCTTGAAAAATTGCCGGTATTCCTTATCTCGGAAGATGTTGAAGCTTACCCTTTCGTGGAGCAGATAAAACAAGCAGGCGTCACTAAAAAAAATGAGTATTATGTCTTTGAAAGTCCAGCGCCTTACCTTGATGTGAAAACTGGAGATCTTCGCGGGCTGGTTGATTTGACGATGATCTCTGACTCGGCATGCGCTGAATGCTATGATGTGAACTTGCATAAGAATCTTTTTTCACAGATAGGTTTTGCAATCGCTGACGTAAAGACAATCGATATCAACTCCGGCGAAGGAATCAAATTAAAAAACAGGTATGCACTGGAAAAAGTACCGACCGTCATGCTAACTGGAGACATTGGTGCATACGTTGATTTTGATAAATTGTGGGAGCAGGTAGGGACAATTGATGATGGAACTTACATATTTAGAAACATTGAAGCTTTAGGTGAAGGCATCATCTACCATAATCTAAATAGTGGAGAGATTGTTGGTAAGACTGCAGAGCTTTCAGGTTAGGAAAAAGGCAACCGATGAATACAAAAATCCTCAGATGATTCCAAAATGAAAACAAAAAAGCAGGGTTTATTTGTTTTATTTTTTTTATTTTTTATAGTTCTTACTTTTATCTCTACCACTTCTGTATCTGCTGAATCTAATCTACCGATAGGATTACAGAAAATTATCGATTACAATAATGAAAGTACTGCAGATTTTGCAGTAAAAGTTTCTTTCCTGATTGCTTTTATTGCTGGTATTCTGGGAATTTTATCTCCTTGTATCTTGCCTTTCTTGCCAGCCTATTTCTCTTACACCTTCAAAGAGAAAAAAAATATTACTAAGATGACAGGGGTATTTTTCCTGGGATTTTCTTTAGTTTTCGTTACGATGGGGATAATTGCAGGGTACATCGGTTCGCAGGTCTTATCAATCATACAGAGTGGCTGGCTGGTTACGATTGCCGGACTTTTGATCATATTTTTAGGAATTATATCTTTGTTGGGCAAAGGTTTCTCTTCTTTCATCAGGTTAAACAGTAAGGTAAATAATGATGTTTCGGGGACGTTCTTATTAGGAATATTTTTTGCTGCTGGATGGACTGCCTGCTTGGGACCTATCCTAGCGGGAATACTGGGAATCGGTGCAATCATGGGAAATATTGGATACTCTGCCATCTTGTTATTCTTTTATTCTTTAGGGAATCTGGTTCCGCTTTTTATCCTGTCTATTTTTTATGACAGATTTAATCTTTCTAAAAGTAAGTTTATCAAGGGAAAAATCTTCACCTTCTGGATCGGCGGCAAGAAGCGGGAGATCCATTCCACAAACCTTCTTTCGGGAAGCATGTTTGTTATTCTCGGTTTAGTGATGATAATCTATAAAGGAACTTCTGTGGTCAATAATTGGGATATTCTGGGGACAAAACAATATTTTTATTCCATCCAAGATAAATTAATTGGCTGGGAACAGGCAAATCTTGTTGGTATAATCTTGATAATATTGTTTATTGTAGTTCTTGGCAGTTCATTGTTGAAACGTAAGAATTCTGTAAAGAAAAGCCTAAATAAAATAAAAAAATCATAAAAATGCGTAAAACTATCTTACCCAGTCTTAAAAGACTGGGTTTGAAAAAAGATGGTTTTCTTGACAACGCATTTTTAGGATGCAAA
>Ga0066639_10001260_pt1 | contig 22536 bp, 22 predicted proteins | sample CryGeyCG2114_010_2_FD_59504 | JGI IMG/M metagenome (GOLD analysis project Ga0066639, IMG submission 59504) | Groundwater microbial communities from aquifer - Crystal Geyser CG10_big_fil_rev_8/21/14_0.10 | ecosystem: Environmental > Aquatic > Deep subsurface > Groundwater | place: USA: Utah...
TAAATACTGGCATTTATAATTATTTCGCCGATAGTCTTTTAAATAAGAAAAAATCAGTTAACACATGAATATTGGCAAATCCATAGTTGATTTGGCTTCAGGTCTTGTTGTCAGAACTATTGTCAGCATTGTCTATGAACTGGCGTTGGCGTCATTAATCCCGTTAACTATTGTCTTGTTCACGCCAGGATTTGCTGTCAATTTGGAATTTATGCAAAATGTCTCTGCGGTTATAGGGCTTATTCTTGTGTGTTTTATCATTCTTGTTTGGAATAAGGGAAAAGTCTACAAGGCTTGGACAACTCTTGGTTTAATGACTCTGCTTCCAGGCATTCTCGCGTTGTCTTTCATTTACATAAGCCCTAAAACATTATTCAGGCTTGCATCTCAGCATTTTGCGAATTTCACAAAAATAGAGCCTGTTCTTGAATCATATATCCAGCATTCTTTGCCAAAAGTCGCAATTCTTATGTACGCTTACGTTTTAATTGGCTGCATTCTTATTTGGCTTGGTCTGCATCTGAAAAAATAAGCTTCTTTAATTCATCAATTCCAATGTTTTCTTTCGCAGACACCATCATCATATTTTCTTTTGTTGTTTTCTTAAGGTCTGTTTTATTTGCCACAACTATTATTTCCTTGAATTCTTTTCTGAACTCACGTAGCAAGTCCATTTGTTGTTTCATTTCATAGCCGCAATGCTCTGTCGGATCAGTGACAAATATGACCAAGTCTGCAAGATGATGCAGCGCCAAAACTGCCTGCCTTTCAATATTATTCCTGTCTTTCAACGGTCTGTCTAACAATCCAGGAGTGTCTATTACCTGAACTTTTGTCTTTCCTTTCTCCATGTATCCTATCATTATGCGTTTTGTCGTGAACGGATATGATGCGATTTCTGGTTCGCTGCCTGTCAGCGCTTTCAGCAATGTGCTTTTTCCGACATTCGGGTATCCTGCAATAACCACTGTGTAAAGGCTTGTTTTGATTGTTGGGTATTTTCTGAATACTTTTCTGTCTGCTTCCAATACTTTCAGATTTCTGTTTATCTGCTTTACAACGCTCGAAATCCTGCCGTAATATTCTTTTCTTAATTTATTCACGACTGTAAAGTCTTCAGTATACTTTATCCTGCGGGAGTATTCCTGCGTCATTAACCTTATTCTCTGCGACGCCCAATTTAACGCGCCTAAACTTTGTTTTGCGTCAATGTAATCTATTGTGCATACAATCAAGTCATAATAAAATGGGCTTATTCCTTCAAGAGAAGGAAATGACTTTAATGCTGATAATATGTGCTCTATCAAAACATCTCCGACAGTGTTTACTTTTGTCATCTCCAATCTAACGCTTTTTTTGAGTCTCGAGCCTGTTAAGCTCTTCCTCATATCGGATGCTGCTTTGTCAGCTTTTCCAAATGCTATGTCCAATAACTCATCAGCGTTTGGTACTGGCGGAATGTTCTCAAATGCCATATGGACATTAAGTCCCTAAGGTTTATAAACGTATGTCCGAAAGAGCAAATATGCATAAAAGCATAGATGATGCGATTAACCTCTTCGAATGCATACCCTGCACGCAGTTGGTCGTTTGCGGCGACGGCATGCTTGACAAATATTCATCTTTGACGTTTGAACAATTCAAGAAAATATTTCAGCATTTTGAATTTATGGAATCGGAAAGAAAAAATCCTGAGCATGAAGCTCCAATATACATTCCCGTTCATTCTGCAATTTCGATTAATTTCCCCACCACAATCAAAAGGCTCGGTGGCGCGTATAATGTCGCGGCTGTTGCTTCCAGATTGGGAGCGGATGTTGAGTGCGTAGGCTGCGTCGGGAATGGTTTTGAAGGAAACAGTGTCAAAGACCTGCTTGCAAGAGAAGGAATTAAGTTCCATAAATCTCCAACAATCCAGGGAATTGTGAAACACCGTATTTTTGTTGACGGCGAGTATATGTGCAGGATTGACCAGGATCCCGCAGTAAATCACGAAAAAAACCTGATGGATATTTATTCAATAAAAAAGGCAGTTGAATGCAGGGATGAAATTATCGTTTCAAGCTACAATAAAGGTTTTGACGCATCCCAGCTCATTAAAAACCGCAGGGTTATTCTTGATGCAAAACCATCGCAGTTCAAGAATTACAAAGGTCTGGATGTTCTTTTGAAAATTAATGTCAACGAAGCCTCTGAAGCTTTGGGCATTAATCCATCTGAATATGAACGAGGTCATCATATACACCAATTGCAGGGAATGTTTGAATTTCCGGACTTGGTTGTGACTCTTGGAAAGGAAGGCGCTGAATGCCTGGATAAGCACGGACAGTGGGCGTATATTCCTGCAAAAAAATTCAAGCATGCGGGAAAATACAATGTTATTGGAAGAGGTGACATTCATTTGGTTGCGAATGCCGTTGGCGATATTCACAAAGCTCCATTGCATATCGCCACCGAACTCGGCCAATATTTGACTTCATTTAATGCGGCTCATTTGGAGACAGTGCAGATAAACACAAAGGGCTTTGAACACGCCCTCAAAAACCATGAACGATTCTGGGACTAACCTTTTTAAATAATAGGAATTTCAAAACAGCATGGCATTATTAACATGGGAACAGGCAGAGAAAAAGGCGGAAGATCTGCATAATGAAGGCAAAAAGATAGTTTTCACAAACGGCTGTTTTGACATCCTGCATCCCGGTCATCTAAGATTGTTTGAATGGGCAAAATCAAGGGGCGATGTCTTGTTTGTGGCAATAAATTCTGATTCCAGCATTAAAAGACTTAAAGGTCCTTCAAGACCAATAAATAATGAACATATAAGAGCTGAAATGATCCTGAATTTGAAGCCGGTTGATTTTGTTGTTGTCTTCGGAAACAATTCAGAAGAAAACGACACTCCTTTGGAATTGATTAAAAAAATAAAGCCGGATATTTTAGTGAAAGGCGGAGACTGGGCTGGAAACGTTGTAGGCGCGGATTTTGTAAAAGCGAACGGCGGAAAAGTGGAGATGTTCCCGACGCAGGAAGGCCACTCAACTACAAACACAATCAAGACAGCGGTTGAAAAGCACAAGCTGAAAGAATAATAAGTTAAATTCTAAAATAATATTTTATAATAAACTGCAAGCAGTATTGCTCCTATGACTGCTTGTGTTATGCTGTAAATTGCAAGAATGTCAAATGGGTAAACTGTGCCTTTTATTTTTTTCAGGGATACGATGAAAAAGTCTGTCAATGAGTACCATGTCTGGTTGCGCGTGGAAATCGTCTTGTCATGCTCCAAGAAGGGCATTCTTGTCACTCCAATTTTGCGCATTTGGAAAAAGAAATCTATCAAATGCGGAATGAATACAACTAACGCATACCACGCTTGCGTCATAATAATCAATATCCCGATTACAGCTCCTGTCATGCTCTCCGCTGAATTGCCGGCGGCAAATTTCGAGGGGGGTTTGCAGAACCACCATAATGCCAGCAACGACGCAAGCATCACTAAACCAATCACTGAACCATCAATCAGGCTTTTGTCAAGAACTATTAATAAGACTGGGATCAATGTCAAAATCATGCTGCTTGCATCCAGGCCGTCAGTGTCTTTCCATCTTGAAGTCAAGAGCATTATCGGCAATAGCATGTATGCCTGCCATAATGGAACACTTAATGCAAGCAATGGCAATGGAACAATCAAGTGAAGAATATAATATACTGCCTTTGGCATCCTGATGTCATTTGCCAATCCTGTTACCAAGGCAAGCGACAATACTCCTGAAATAACCATTAGCACGGTATTTGAGGAAATTGCGCCATAAATCAATAATACCAATACAGATGAAATTGCAGCCATAATTCCGCCAATCACTAAATTCTTGTTTATTACCGAAGTTCTTGGGGCAAAGGACCATTTTCCAAACAGCACTATCAGAATGCAAGCCAAAACACCGCTTAAAACTGCTGGAATGACTATCATGGAGTTAAGAAAACACAATTAATATTTAATCGTATCTCTTTTAAAACGAATGATAACTGCAAATACCAATAAAAATTTTAATATTCCGATTCTCCAAAAACATATGCTTTTGTCACTATATAGTAAGGTTTTTAAATTAAACCAGAATAATACTATATATGAGTGAAGTTACCATAGATAGAAAGTCTGCAGAACGCGATCTTAAATCATTATATGAACGATTAATCGAAACATACGTGGATTCTTCTTTAAAAGGCCAAAGATATGCTACCCAATCTTTACAGGATGAAGTTGAAATTTTGGAAGCCCATAATTTTCCAGTGCACCTAAATTCTAATGGAACAGGCCCAAAATATGAATATAATGACAAGCTTCCGTTGAGAAAGAAAATACTTATGAGCGAATTTTACCGCACATTAAAACAAGCAGAAGAAAAAGGAATTTTAGAAAAAGTTGTAGATATTGTCAGAGACCCATTACTGGATCAAGCAATGATATATTTTGCCAGAACAAGAGGAATCAGCTCTACAAGTGAAGAAGAATTTGTACAGGACAATACTGCTTCTAACAAATTACGAGGCAAATTCTTACCGCATTATTTGCGACCAATTGCGTTATTTAGAATATTAGAAAAATCTCCGGATAGCATAGAGAGATTATCCTCAGATACGACATTTATGTTGCAAACTCTTGCAAAAAAACACAAAAAGCTATCTATTAAAGAATGTGAAATAGAAGTATCAAACATAATCCCAACATTATTTGATGATGATTTAGTAAATAGAATCGCCAAAATAACTGCATTCATACAACCGACAGTCAGCACAGGACACGTCAGAAAAGATATGTTCTTGGGAAATTATGAATTGTCACTCAGCTTGTCTTTCAAAGAAATAAATGACAAAGTAAAAAAAGAAATTGAAGAACTATACGATACTGTTGATTTTAAACGCGAAGCATACACATTATTCGAAAGAATGCTCAGCATGACTAATAGCGTATTTTATGCTAATGATAAACAACCATATTCATCAAAACTTTACAATCTAACCCCGCTACAATATACAACTATAAGAACAACTACATCCAATTTCGCAAAGAATCAAGTCTTCGGCGTTTGGAAAGATAAAAACATAATAATCGAAACAGAACTATCAAGATTAGCGAATCATCGAGCATTTAATCTTGAAGGACTAGGAAAGCTAGTTATAATCGATGGAAGAAAACAAGAACAAACGTTCACAAAAGATTCGCATTTCTTAAACTCCACTAAATTCTTGCCATTATGCATATGGAAGCTTAATGAATTTTATCAGACTGCAGTACAAAAAAATGCATAAATTCTAAGAAAAATAATCACTTCTAATCAATCCAATTAATTCATTAGCTCTTTAACAGACACCATAAGCATATAAAAGCCAATAGCGTAATCTTTTAAAATGCACCTAGTGCCGTCTAATGGAAACATTTATAAACATCTGTTCATTTATACTTCCAGATGGAAACAATTATAACCATATTGCGGCCGTTTTTTGAGGAGCCTGACAGAAAATTCAGCATCAGAGAATTGGGAAGAATGCTGAAAATCAACCACACAACTGTAAGACAGCATTTAAACAAATTAGTGAAAAACAAACTTTTATCATCAAGAAAAGAAGGAGTGTACACATTCTACCAACTCATAATAGAGAAAAAAATGCGTAATCTTAAACTGTATTACAATCTTGAAAAGATTAGAAAATCAAATATTATAGAAGACTTGGAAAGAGCGTACGACTTGCCAGTCATAGTGGTATTTGGAAGCTATGCTTCTGCAATGGACTTCTCCGCAAGTGACATTGACATTTGCCTTATATCAAACATAAACAAGGAATTCGCATCTGAAAAATATGAAAAAATTTTGAACAGAAAAGTTAGTTTTCATAAATTCACAAAAGATTCATGGGAAAAAACAAAGAAAAATAATCCAAATCTTATAAACAGCATTTGCAACGGAATTATCTTGTCAGGAGAGCTAGAGGTTTTGTGATGGAAAAAATGAATAATTTGGAAGACTGCCTAAAATACGGAAAAACAAGAAAGGTTGAAATTAACAAAATAAGGGCTTCAAGTTTGTTAAAATCTTCGCATCAGGCAGTTGAAACAGCAAAAAAGATGATTCTTGAAATAAATTCAGCAAAATCAGTTTTTAGGGAGCTTTACGAAGGATTAAGGGAATATTGCGAAGCAATAGGATATTTAAGAGGCTACAAATTTTTAGATCATATCTCAATAAGTTTTTTCTTGAGAGATATAATCAAGAACTTATCTGCATACAAAAGATTTGACAGATACAGAGAACTAAGAAACAGAGTAAACTATTATGGCGATGACATAGACTTGGAAACAGTCAAGGAAGCAAAAGAAGACATTCCAAAGCTGATTAAGGAGCTGGAAATCCACGTTAAAATATGAAATATGTGAGTTTAAAAGCCAATAGCGTAATCTTTTAAAATGCACCTAATACAGCCTTATTAGATGGGATATAATGATAGTTTGGACATTGGCAAAGAGCTGAAGAAGCGCAAGTCAGAGGCAAAAGGCGAAGCAAAATCAGCAGATGATTTGGTTAAAAGCGCAAAAGAGCCCAATGTTAAGGTCAAGACAGTTACTCATGATAGGGCTGAAGCTATAGCTGAAGCTCAGGACACCCCTAATATTGACAGTATTAATTTTGAAAAGCCAAGAAAAAGGGAAAAGGTGAAATTAGGCCCTATAGTTCTGGACAGAAGGCAGAAAATAGAGAAATTCGTCTGCATTGCAATCCTGATATTATTCGCGAGCTTGATAATTTTCAAATCAGGAAATTTGAGCTATATTGACGCAAAGGTCGATTCTGCAGTCAGACAGCAGTTATCTGACCAGACATTAATCAACTTAAAACAGCAATATCCATTAGCAAGCCCGATTGATTTGGCGAAGAAAGCAAACGCAATGCTCCTGCCATTATCGCAAGGAAAGGAATTCATTAAATTAAAGGAGGACACTGCAAAAAAATACAAGGAGGAATTTAAGTGGCCGAGCGGCATACCATATTTGTTCACTCCTGAATCCTGGGCGTTTGTAACAGAATATAATCTTAATCCTGAAACATCATATTTCTGGTTCGGGGTTTTGAGCATAATAATCGTGTTAATGGTTTTTTTCGCTTGTTCAATAACATCAAAGAGTTATTATGCGGCATTCATATCCGCAATTATTTTCATATTAATGCCGAGTGTTTTGGATTCTTTGGCCGCAGGCTCTCCAGGAATTAGCGAGCTTTCCATTCTTGCTGGTATTTTGATTATTCTCGGATTTGGTGGGTTTTTTTCCGGAAAAGCCGGTTATTTCTGGTTCATTCCGTTGATTGCTGGAGTGTTGTTGGCAATACACTTGCATACTTGGATACACTGGCTTTTTGCGGTGATTACAGGGATTATTTTGATTTATGCGTCTAAATTATCAAAGAAGATAACAGCAGTTGCGTGGATTGCGTCAGCAGCATTGTTTTCGTTCATATTCTGGTATTTCAGGTCAAGGCCTGATATTTGGCCTTCGAAGCTTTTTTATTTTATAGATCCAAGATCAATCATAGGCGCCTTGGGCGGGTATTTTATTGTCCTGCTTGCATTGGCGGGATTGTGGCTGTTGATTTTTAAGGAAGATGAATATCCAAGACAATTGATTTTCATAGCAGGCGCCTTTGCATCATTGGTTGGTTCTGCGTTTTCCAGCATTTCAACATTGTCTTCAGCTGCTTTGGTGGCCGCAATTTTGATAGCTGTTTTGATGGAAAGGGTGATTTCAAATGCTCCTGCGTGGTTTGCGTTTATGAATTTCAGGGTATTGAATGAGAATTCTAAGATTGTGTGGAGTTTTATTTTTGCATTCCTTGTTGTTCTTATTATGTGGCAGGGCGCGTCTTCAATAACAAACAGTGTTCCTGTGGTTAATGACAGGATGGTTAATGCGGGATACAGTCTTAATGCGAACAGTCTGCTGTTTAGCTGGGATGAAACTGAAAGCGCATGGAAATACTTCGCAGACACAAGAGTGCTGGGAGCTTCGACATCAACAAGCAAAGAAGCTGTGTTGTTGGCTAAAGCGTTCACTGAATCGAATGAAACAAGAGCAATTAATGACTTGAGGGCGTTATCCTGCGGTCTCAATTCTGCATTTGGCAAATTAGATGGCAGTGATACAAGGAAATGGCACGTCATTCAAAGCATAATCCATATTGACAAAGAATCTGCTCAAAGCTGGCTGTCAGACCGCAATCAACCAGACATAACAGACATAACGCACTGCTCGCCTGAAAGCGCGGGAATAATTGTATCTGACAGCGCAATTAGCCAGATTGACAGGATTTTCAGCCTTTCAGAGTGGTCTCCTGCCCTGCATGAATTCGCAAACCATGAAGATATTAAAAATGAGGCGATGCTGTCTGATGCTGAATTGGAAAGATTGCTTGTTCCCGAGTATCATGAGCTTACAATGTCAAGCAATTTCAACTGCGTTGAGACTAATGGCACAATATTGTGCGACAAGCTCGAAATAAATAAAACAGACTTGTCAATGTCTACATCCGCGTTTACAGGCTTGACAATAGTTGACAAAGACGCAAGACACATAGATTATGCAGACGCGAAAGGCCCTTTGCAGCTTGTTATAACTAAAATATCTGACAATCAGTATGTTGGCAGGGCTGTCGATCCTGATGCATTCAATTTCCAGCTTATTTCTTTATGGGCAGGAATTGGAACAAAATACTTTGAGCCTGTGTTCCTGAACACAGAGCAGGAAAGAATAATCGCATACAAAATACACTGGAATGCGGACGCAAGAGTCATATTGTCTCCTGAATTAATCAAGCAGGAAGAATTAAACCCTGCAATAGAAAGCATAATCTCGCAGCAAAGCAAGAAAGCAGAATTGGAAAACAAGCTGACACAGAGTTTGAATTAATTATAAGCGAACGTAAAAGAATCCTTTGCAGTTTGTTGTTGGTTTCTTGTCTCTTTCAAAAACTTGAAGAGCAGGCGGGTTTACAGAACTTATCCATAGTTTGCCTTGGTCAATCATTTGAGTATCGTATTCTTTTCCGATTTGCAATGCTTTTGATAATTTTCCAGGGCCTTGAACTAATTCTGTTCTGTTTCCCCAATTAAAATTTGCTGCTATTAATGTAACACAGGATGGTTGATCTCCAGTTCCTGTTGCGATATCAATTAAGTGCTGGCCGAATTTTGTGCTTATTCCTATTGTGCCTGCGTTATAATCCATACTTTTGTAGCTTGTTTTTGTTTTTCCTTCGTATGCTGCTACTTCAATTAAAGTTGCTTTTATGACTGCATTATTATCGAAAACGTTGACAAGTTCTCTGCCAAGCAAATCTCTTGCTACTGTGGCAGAATCTCTAGTGAAGAATCTTCTGCTTAGATGACTTCCATCCAATACCAGTTCGAGTGTCTTTCCAACCATAGTCAATATACCTATATGTCCTTTATAAAGCTTCACCTGTTAAATCATTAAGCAATTCCTCAAGCTTTTGTTTCTCAGTTTTACCTGATAAAAGATTTAGTTTATTCCTCAAAGCTTCCAGTCCGCCGTGATACTGCGCGCCATTGATAAGATTCGCATATCCCAAAGAAATAAGAACTCCCCAACTAGGTAGTTCTGAAAAATTGTGTTCTTTCATTATTTCAAGAGAATACTTAATTATAAAAGATTCGTTCTCCCACGTATGCTTCGGATGCCTCAGCAATTTACCTTCTAATAAGACCCTGAATTTGGTAAAACCATGATGGTGCTTCATTATCGCCCCTGCCAAGCCAGATTCCCCCCATTTATCCAACTCTCTTTCGCTTGGCAACTTCACAACATTATGTCCTCTCATGACTTTTAACAGGCGTTCTGTAAGAAAATCCACATTTTTTAATGAACCCCGCTTTGTCCGCGGCATTAAATCTTTTCCAAAATATTTGTGGTTAAATTCATTCACACTCCCATAATATCTTTGTATAGATGAATACACTCTTGCAATCCCAAGTTGTTTCATTATTTTTGGCGGCGGGACGCAATCCAGATTATATTTCTCAAGTATGCCCCTGACATACTCTAAAACTCTTTGTTCATCTTTCCAAAAACCGTGCGGGAGACATTCTCGGGATTTCTGATAATCATCTTTATTGCTTTCATTCATTCTTATTCCCCCGACAATCCATTCAGCAGATCTTCAAGTTTTTGTTTATCTGATTTAATACCATTTAAATTATTAAGATCTGCTCTCAAAGCAGTAATTCTACCCGGATAATGCGAATAAATAGCTCGAGACAATGAAGAAAAACCGTATTTTGTTAACAGCTCATACCCCGGCAATATCCGAAGTTTTTTAGCATCCATAATTTCTTCAGCCATTGAGAGAATAATGTCTTTAGTCCAAAAATGATCAGGCGCCTTCAAAACTTTTTCTCCCAGATCTTTTCTAATGCCTGGAAACTTACCTGGATAATATTTAGAAATCGCATAACCTAAATCAGAACGCCCATGTACTGATTTTAATTTACTAATAGAAGGTAAAACTTCAAAATTATTCTCTTTCATAAATTCTTTAACTTTCGCAAATACTAGTTCTTTTGTCCAAGAACCACGATATACTCTAAGAACTTTACTCCCCAAGTCTTTCCTTATTGCCGGGAAACCCCCAGGATAATAACTAGAAACTATGTGCACTAAATCTTTGCGTTCATAATTTTCAAGTAATTCAGTATATGTTGGCAATTCTATAAGATTATTTTCCTCTAAAAACGATTTAACATCTGAAAATATTTTATCTTTATTATTAACATCTCTAGACTTTTTATGAGATCTGGATCTAAAAGAATAATGTTTATTAGAAGAATAAGGTTGATTCAGGTCTTTTTTTAACCCACTAAATTTCCCAGGATAATGCCGATAAATTGCATGCGCTAAATCAAAACGCTTATAGACTCTCTTCAACGTGGATAAATTAGGTAAAACATCTGAATTATTTTCACGCATAAAATTATCAACTTCCTTTAAAATTGTATCTTTATTCCAACGACCATTAGGTGTTTTAATATTTTTCCCACCTAAATATTTCCTGAGCCCATGAAAACCACTCGGATAATACTCAGAAATAGCATAAACTAAATCTCGACGCCCATATTCATTTCTCAATCTATCTGTACCCGGCAAGTCTATTAAATCATGCTCTTGCATAAATTTACGAGATTCTTCACGTATAGTTTCGGGAGTCCAATAACCAGGAGGTTTTCTTTCACTCATTCTAAACCACCAAGCAATTCTTCGAGTTTCTGTTTATCTGATTTAATGCCATTTAATGAATTCAGATCCGCTCTTAATGCAGTAAGACCACCTGGATAATGATCAGAACTCACATTTGCCAAATCAGAACGACCATAATTCTTACGTAACTCCCCTCCGCTAGGCAATACATCAAGATTATTATCATTCAAAAACTTTTTAGCATCATCAAAAATAATTTCTTTAGTCCAATGACCATTTTCGACCCTAAACAGATTCTGACCCAAATCCTTCCTCAAAGCAACAAAACGACCAGGATAATGCTTATAAATTACACGTACCAAATCAGAACGACCATACTCATCGCGTAACTTACCTCCACTGGGCAATACAGCAAGATTATTATCACTTAAAAATTTTTTGACCTCACAGAGGATAACTTCTTTAGCCAAATAACCATTTTCAGTAATAAGTAGATTCTGACCCAAATCTTTCCTCAAAGCAAATATTCTGCCAGGATAATACTGAGAAATCGCACTTGCCAGATCAGAACGATCATAACGCTGATATAATGTATTCAAACCAGGCAATACTTCAAGGTTATTATCACTTAAAAACTTTTTAGACTCACCAAAAATAGTTTTTTTAGTCCAATGACCATTTTCAGCAATAAGCATATTCTGACCCAAATCCTTTCTCAACCCAGGAAAACCACCTGGGTAATGCTGAGAGGTCGCCTGCACCAACCACCCATAATCTAACTTATTCAATTTAGATGAGCTCGGTAAAGTTTCTAGATTATGCTCAGCCATAAAAAAACACCACTCGGAAACGATGTTGCAAGCATCATCATAATACCCTACCGGAACTCTAAACAAATTTTCACCTAAAAGTTCCCTAATCTTTAAAAAACCGCCATTTTCTGAAATTGCATTAGCTAAATCAGAACGACCTAATTCAGTTAATTTCGGCTGGCTTGGCAAAATATCCAAATTATGTTTTAACTTAAATCTTTTTGCTTCTTCTAAAGTAATTTGCTCAGACCAACAACCATCAGGCTTTCTCTCTCTCATTCTGCATCACCTGTCAACCCATCAAGCAAGTCTTCTAGTTTTTGTCTTTCTGATTTCTGACCGTCTAATTTTCTCATATATTCTCTAAATACAGGAAAACCATAATACGTGCCAATAGCAGATGATAAACCATAACAACCCCATTCTTCAAGTTGTGGTCTTGACGGAACTTCAGAAAGATTATGCTCAGTCATAACCTTTCGCATCTCAACAACAACATTTCCAATATCTTTCCAATAATTATTTTTCTTTTTCAATTGTTCTCCACCCATCAAAATCCTAAACTCAGGAAAACCATAATGATCCCTAATAGCACGTACTAAACTAGAGCACCCCCACTCTTCAAGTTGGCGTGGTGTCGGAACTTCAGAAAGATTACGCTCGCCCATTACCTTTTGCATTTCGACAACAACATTATCCTTATTACACCAATAACCCTTCTCCTTAATCAATTGTCCTTCGCCCATCAAAATCCTAAACTCAGGAAAACCATAATGCTTATCAATCGCCCATAATAAACTATAACAGCCCCATTCTTTAAGCCGCGGTCTTGATGGAACTACAGAAACACCATACTCAACCATAACCTTCCTCATCTCAGCAACAACATTATCTTTATTACTCCAATAACCCTTTTCTTTTCTCAATTGTTCCCCACCCATCAAAACCCTAAACTCAGGAAAACCATAATAATCCTGAATAGCATATGCTAAACTAGAGCACCCCCACTCTACAAGTTGGCGTGATGTCGGAACCTCTGAAAGATTACGCTCAGCCATAATTTTCTTCATCTCAGTAATAATGTTATCTTTATTCACCCAATAGCCATTCTCCTTTCTCAATTGTTCCCCACCCATCAAAACCCTAAACTCAGGAAAACCATAATTCTCACCAATGGCGCATGCTAAACTAGAATAACCCCACTTTACAAGCTGTCTTCGTGTCGGAACCTCAGAAAGATTACGCTCAGCCATAATCTTCTTCACCTCAGCAACAACATTATCCTTATTCTTCCAATAATTGCGAGGTTTATTTTTTTTCGGCATTTTATTCACTCTCTATATCAATCGTCTCTCCTTTTCTTAATCTCAATCCCGAAATTTCGCCTGGCAGTGGTTTGCGGAATGTTTTTGGTTTTGTGTTTTTGTGTTTTCTTGTTGCTCGTTCTCTCTGCATTGATTCTCGCTTCATTTCAGCTTCCTGCGAACCAATAACCGATTCCAACTCGTCAGAATTTGGTCTTTCTTTATCAAACCAGAATATTTCTGAAGATACCTCGGCAGGCTTGTCTTTTTTCAAAGCAACTAATACTCGCGTGTTTGCCAGTTTATTCGAATATGCTTGCGCGAAGTGTTCTCCTTTTTCTGCTTTTAATTTTTTAAAAAATGGTTTGCTTACACCGAATCTTTCGTTCGGTTTTGTCAATAATTGAAATCCTAAGTTTTCCATTCCTGAATAAAAGTCTTTTTTGAAATTCCAATTCTGAACTATTAATTCTATAATTCCATCTTGTCTTAATATTCTATTTGCCTCCAATAATGATTTCTTGACTTCTTCTGGATTTCTTAGAAGTGTTATTGATTCATTATCTACCATATCAAACTCGCCGTCTTTGAATGCACTATGAGTTCCAGTCATGCATCCCTGCACCTTATTCGGATTTGCGCCCTGATTAAGCATTGCCTGCGACAAATCTCTGTCAACAACAGAAGGAATTGAAAATCCTGATTTTTCTACAATTTGTTTTAAGTTTTGGTACGCATCATACAATAACGATGGTCCTGAGCCTTCTGAAACTACTCTTGAAGGCCATATTATCTCTGAGCGTATAGCTCGGCCTAATAAATCGCATATTTTTGCCCTGTGAACTACTGGCACTGATAATGATGGCAGTGCTTTCATGTATAATTCTACGAATTTTGGGTCTTTCCAGCAGTTTACGGGGTCTTGTCCGATTAAGCGCATTAATTCTTGTGCTTCTGTAGTTTCATTTTCTCTAAATTGTGCGTTGTGTTTATTTCCCAACCTTAATGATTTTACAGCTCTTTTTATCTGGAAATCTTCAATGGATTCTATTTGCGCATCCAGCGTGTCTATCGATTTGCCACCCATTCTCGATCTTTCGTCTGCCCATAATTGTTTGCCCGCATCATTAAACAATGATTCTTCATCTTTTTGCAGTTCTGCGCCATCCACTGCTATTTTAATGATTAATTTTTTTCTGTCAATGTATTCTTCTAGACGTTCATCTAATGTATCTGTTGCGATTAATGAAATCATTTTTACTTCTTTTTTCTGCCCTTTTCTGACTAGTCTTCCTTGAATTTGCTCTATTGTGACTGGGCTGTAATCTTTGTCAAGAGTTATTCCATACGACGCTCTTGTGAAGTTCAGGCTTTCTCCGCCTGTTTCAGCTGTGCATACAAACCCAATCAAATCTGTATTCAATCTATCTACAGTATTCTCTCTATCTTGAACATCTAAAACAGTTCCATCGATTATACCTATTTTCAAAGTTTTTCCATATTTTTTCTTTAATTCTTCCATTAAGTACTCATTTAATGATTTATCCAGTCCTAATTTTTCATATTCTGCTTCTAGTCCGATTCTTCTGTAGTCTTCTCTTAATCTTAGAGGCACGCCTGATGCGCCGCATAGTTGATCGCCTTGTGTGACTCCTTCTCTGAACATGCTTGAGAATATTACGAATCTTTCAATTTTGCTTTCCCAGTCTGGGTCTTTTAATAAATCTTTTGCTTCAAGACCTCTTTGTATTGGTCCGTCTTTTGCTGTTAAGATTTCAACCAATTTTTTGTATTTTGCAGAATGCTCTACTTTGAATGCCCCCAATAAACCAACTTTTTGCAATAATTCTGGATCTACAAGACGAGGGTCTAATAGTGCTTTTCGTGCTTGTATTAATGCATTTGAAGGGTTGAATTCTTTTATGTAATCGTACAACTTTCTTTGCAATGGATCTAAGTCAACAAATTCTTCTATTTCAGTCCAGTCTAAATCACGATTAATGTCGGCAGACGTTCTTCTTACTGTTTTTTGTCTTAAGAATGTGGATAATATTCTTGGACTTTCTTCGTATAATGGTTTGAAATCTGCAGGGGTTGAGCATATCAACGGGTTTAACAAATGGTATTGCACTGCATAATCTTCAAGTCTGTCTGGAATTGGCGAACCCGTTAATAATACTAAATATTCTATTTTTGAGGCTAAATTTCGAACAGCGTGGCTTTGTGTCGGTCCAGGTATTTTTTCCACATAATCTTCTGGAGCATCAGCTGGTTTCTTTTTTTGCGGTGTTAAGTCTCTATGGCTTTTTATGTGGTGTGATTCATCCACTATGAGATAATCCACGCCTAATTCTATAAGTTCATCTACGAATAATTTATCGCTATCTTCGACTTTTGTTGTTAATTGTTCGTAATTTAACACAATCCATTCTTTGTCTTTTAAATTTTCTAAAAATGCTCTGTCTTTTTTATCGCCATTTATGACTGCGACAGATTGTTCATCTTTCAAGTATTTTTCTGCGATTTCGTTTCCGCTTCCGCTTTTCCCCAATCCCGCTTTCCATGCTTTTTTGCCGTTATTCGGACATATGACCACTGTTCTTCTGAAATTTTTATTTTGGCGTTTTAATTCTCCTGCGATTGCTTGTTTTGCAAGAACTGCAATTGCTGTTTTTCCAGTTCCGCACCCATCAAAAACTCCGAATTTTTTCTCTTTAATTATTTGATAAAGCGCAATTTTTTGGTGAAGAGAAGGAAGCACCCCTCTTTTCTTTGTCAGCGGATCTTCAAATTCAGGATTTATTCCAGGAATTTCCATATTAATATATTCAAGATATGAGTCTCTCATGCTTTCATACATTCCTCTCAACCTAATATTAGATTCTCTGAAAATCCTATCATTAATAATGCTCAAGGCATTAACCGAACTGTCATTGAATAATGGAAATAATTCTTTTTCGCATTTCTGTTTAAGAATTATGTCCAACATTCTGTAATAATCTCTGTCTTTATCAGTTACTGATTCAGGCAGTCTCTCAATTAATTCTTCAAGTGGTCGAGAAATCAAGCTTCCATTAGGTTCAGGAATATATGCTTCGTGATGTTCTTCTGTTCTATGAGCTAATTCTTTTGAACCCCTTTTCCTCTTAAAACCAGCATGCAAAGCAATTCTATAAATCGAGTTTTCGAATGCTTTTTCACGCAAATCCGGATCTAAACAGAGCAGTGCTGCCGCGACCAAATCCGGATGTTCTTTGAGTCTGTCTAAGATATCAGATAAATCTTTTTGTCCTTCTTTTTTAGGGTGTTTCTCATCGACTTTTTTAGTCATATCACCATAAAATCTTTCTTCATCCTGATACGTCATTGCCATTTGACTTGTTTTCATCAGATAGTCTCTTTTTTCAGAAACCACATTTCTAAACTTATTTAATTCAAATTCGAGATTATAGATATGCGGATAACAGCCTAAATCATCTGCTAATTCTTGACGAGCCTGTTCAAGTATTTTTGTGGACTTTTCCAATTCTTTGGCGCACGCATCCATTACTAAAACTGCCGGAGATTTGCCTTCCTTAAGAAAGCCCGAATAGTATGAATCTTCCTGAGCCTTTATTTTCAACAAATCAGTCAAAATAATCACTTTAGCCATTATACAGTTACAAAAAGTTCATTTATAAAGATTACCCAATTTAATAGGTAAAAGTGCTAAAAACAGCCAAAACTCTCAAAAATCACTTTTCAGTGTAAAACTTAACGCTCTTTACCTTCTTTCCGTTGATCTTAACCAGCGTATTGACCTTGTTTCCTCTTCCGCCGTTTATTGCTATGGTTTTGCCTAGTTTGCATTTTCCCCTGTTTTCGTGCATGTGCCCGGAAACGCAAAGAACAGGGGAATATTTCAATATAGCTTCGCGTGTTACAACAGAGCCGAAATGCTCTCCGTTGCGGGGCGATTTTTTATTTCTTATCTTGTCAAGGGAAGTGTTGTATGGAACATTGTGCGACAGCAGTATCACTGGATTTTTTGATTTTTTGAACAATGTGTTCATTCTTGATGACAACAGCTTATAGTGCTTCAAAATCATCTTCTTTTGTTTTGCTGTCAGTCCTGATAAATACTTGGGAGACTGCGGATACTCTGGCCCTGATGTTATTCCGTGGCCTATAAAGTCGTATCCTGCGAAAGAAAGCAATTTATGGTAAACATCATGCACGTTCTTAAGCCCTTTTATCATGTCAAGATAATTGTTTTTCCTTAATATTGCCCATTCGTCGTCATCCGGCGTCCAATCCCAGTTGCCGGGAACAACAAATACTGGCTTTCCTATTTTGTTTAATGCCTTCAGGACTTTTTTTCCTGATGATATTGACTTTAACACGAGCTGTTTTGCTTTTTTTCTTCCGCAATATTCGTACCATTCTTTAGAGTATCCTTCTTTTGCCGCTTTAAACAAGTATTTTCTTATTGAGTCGGAGCAGAAGTCTCCAGGAGCTATTATTGCGTCAAAATCATCAAAGTATGTCTTTGGAAGCTCTCCATGAAGATCGCCCATAATGAGAAATTTCATATAATGTCATCAATTTAACTCATTTAAATAGTTTTGGACTCCATCACAATACTGCCAGATATTTCCTCAAAATTCACAGAGGCAAGAGATTTCAAAGGCATTCTTTTGCTTGCATTTAATATCTCAATTCCTAAAATATGGTCTTTTTTATCCATATCCAAGATAGTGAAATCATCAATTACTTTATTTTTTGCAAACCCGCCTTTGCGAAATCTTATGTACAATGCGTCCACATCTTTATCGTAAGTTATTTTCATGTTAATACCAGTATAGTGTTATTACCTTTATAATATTTTCCGTTTTTTCACAGCATAATCTTAAACTTCCGCGATTTAGTTTTTTAAGATAAAAATATTGATATCCTCGTTTAACAATAATGTCTGGGTAATTCATCACATCCATAATCTCTTCTAAGAGAATTTTACGTTCATCCATCATGTCAAATGCGTGTATTCCCAATATAATCCTCATATTTCACCATTAATTAAAAAAATAAAAAATCAGCCGGTTGTTCCCGGCTTGTAATCTATTGATGTCGCGCTTCTCACAAGGTCATAAAGTATCCCTATTCGCTTTTCATGGAGATTTTTCATCATTGCATGTTTTTCTTTCAGGGTTACAAAACTTCCTAATGCTTCTCTTGCCCTTATCAAGTCTCCGTTTTCATATGCCGAGACAATCATTTTCATTCCTGCAGCCATGCGCGTGTAGTCATTCAATAAGGCGTTGTACGCGTCTTCCTCTTTGGTTGCTATTTTTAGGAAGTGTTCTGTTTCCTTGAGCATTTGCCCTGCGCTTTTTGTTTCCTGCGTGGTTCTTGAGCATTCGTGTTCCCATTGCCGTATGCTGTCCTGCAGGGAATGTATTTCCTTGTTTAGTTCTCGGGTTGTTTCGGCATTTCCTGATTTTATGGTTCTTGACCTGTCATTGAGGAGTCTTTCAAGTATTTTCTCCCCGTCTTTTTTCCTTTTTTCATAAACTTCAGATATATCTTGTTTTGAAGTCGCCAGCAGTTGCAGCTCTCCTATGTTGGTGTCAAGCTGCTGATAAACGCCTCTTGCCCTTGAATACAGTCCTTTTATTGACTCTGTCTGCTTGTCAAGTTCTTCTTTTTCAGCATAAACTTCCCTTTTTGCTATTTCTGATTTTATTTCTGCTGACTTTTTGTCATACTTCCCGATTGTATTTGCTATTACTAACTGCGCAAGCTCTCCTGAAGATGCTTTTGCCCATACATAATCATCTCTTTTCATTCCTGCGAAAGACTGCACCAGCGCCCTTAATCCTGATGGCTTTGATTTGTCGCGGGATATCGTCCTTGAGTATTCTCTTTCCAGATTCTCAAGTTCAAGTATGCTCGAGTCCAGGGAGCACGGTTTTTGCGCGTATTCCAATGGCAGTGGATTCTTGAATTCTATTTCTTCTACGTATTTTCCTTTTTGCGTCATTTTTTCTCCTCCAACGCATATCGCAGATGCGTTTCTATTGGTTTTATTGAATAATCGGCAAGATGCAGTAATTCAGAAGTGTTAAATGGAATCGCATAAACAGACGAGCTTTTCAAATACACTGCCTTGTCTCCGAATAAGTTTTTTAATTTTTCTTCGAGGGTTTTGAAACTCTCTTCATTCATTTCAGCGCAGTCAATATAATTGAACAGCGTCATAGTATCTCCTCCAGCACCCTGTTGAATGCGTGAACAAATGATTTTTTTGAAGTGTTAACTGCCACAGCCTTATCCGCCCGTATCAATCCTGCCCCGTATTCAGCAGTATTTCCAAGCTTCAAGGCTGTGGCAGCTGCGATTTCCTTCGCTGCGCGAGGAGAGGGATTTTTAGCATTCTTCAGCAGGGCCATTGCTCCTGTTGCATGCGGAGCTGCCATGCTTGTTCCGCTTAATGATTTGTATGAATTTCCAGGAAATGCCGATACAATATCAACTCCCGGGGCTGAAACGCAAAGCCTGTCGTTCATTGTGCTGAAGTACGCTCTTTCATTATCCGCATCTACTGCCGCAACATTGATAACTCCCTCATAGCTTGCAGGATAGGAATATTCTTTTTTTCCCGAATTTCCTGCTGCCGCGCATAATATTACGCCGTTTTTCAGGGCATATTCAACTGCTTTTTTCTCAAATGGCGATGAATAGCAGGAGCCAAAGCTCATGTTGCACACGTCGAGATTGTTGTCGACAGCCCATTCCAATGCCTGTATTATGTCTACTTCATTTCCCCTTCCTTTTTCATCCAATACCCTGAGCCCTAATAATTGGCATTTAGGCGCGACTCCTGTGTTTTCTCCTGCGATTATTCCTGCGCAGTGCGTGCCATGGCCATTCAAGTCAAAAGGGTTGTTTGTTTTCAAAACAAAATCATATCCTTTTAATGATGTAAATCGTGATTTTAATTCGTTGTGCTCATAATCTATTCCCGTGTCAATTACTCCTACCTTAATTCCTTCGCCTGAAGTTGTTTTGTTTGCTATGTCTGCGCCTATTTGCGCCAAATTTCCATATTCTGTTCTGGATCTGAATGGTTTGTGCAGATACACGTCTTTAGCAATGTATAATGAAGGATACTTCTTTCTTAACAACGCAACATCATTCTGATTGCAGGAAAATGCAACTGAATCAATGCTTTTAAGCAATTTTGGGAGAAACGCCTTTGACAAATCATATATCGCTTCATCAATATCTGGAAGCCTGCGCAAAATCACGTTTATTTTTTTCATGAATACTGTATGTCATAAGCTTAAATACAAATTGCTGAAAGAAACATGGAAATATTTTGCAATTTGTGAAAAGTTTTCAATAATCATGAAAATATTGCGTAATAATCAGTATTATATGAAATATTTTCAGAAATAAATAGTTTAATTTACTTAATTAAAGGCATCAGCGCAATAAGTACCATAATGATTGTGAACATTATTATTGTCCATCTTTGCTTATCGTGCATGCAATGTCTCCATTATGAAATGCCTGCAGAATAACAAGTATGGGAATAGCAGGAATGAGAATAATATTCCCAGGGGAATGTAGAATTTCCACAAAAACCATGAGTCGAGCAGTATTACGTTTGCTCCGAAGAAGGTTCCTAATATCAATAGCGAATTGCTTTTCCATTGTTTTATTCCGTCAAGAAACCCGTATTTCAAGGGATTTTTGGTGTTGCACAGCATTAGTGAAAGATAGCCGAAATAGCATAATAACAGCACTAATGCGGACATTATGAATTTTAAAGTTTCTGCGTTGATGAATGATAATGGGGAAAATACTATGTGCGAAAATAATGATACTCCGCCAACCATTACAATAATGAACAATAAAGCGTACACTGCCGCAACATATGAAAATCTGAATAGTGGCTTCCAAAAGCCTTTGCCGCGCATATAATATGACACTGCAAACGACAGCCCTTTGAACAATATCCATGCGAGGAATATTCCAAATGAGTACCATCCTATGATTTTCAATAGTTCTGAAAATGCCGTGGCAAATCCTGGCGTTTCCATCAATACAGCGTCTATGGACAGCATCTGCACTGCATTTAATGAATTGCTGACACTGGATATTATTCCCTGCAGGCTCATTAATGCGTTTGTGCTTAATGTCAAAAGCTCTAATTGCAGTCTTGCGAATACGAGGACAAATATTCCGTCAAGAATTACTGATAATAATGAAAACTGCCATTTGTTGGCAATTAAGTTCAATGTTTTTTTGAATTGCTTTTCGAGTTTCATTGCTGTCCTGCTGTCAATATTGATTCCTGCTGGTTAGTGCCGTATGTTGGAGAAGGCGCTGGCTGTTGGACAGTCTGAGGCGCAGTTGTTGTTTGCGCAGGTGTTTGCGTTGCGGATATTGGTCTAACCAATCCTGTTGATTCGTCTGCGCAGGCCATATTAAATGATAATGTTTTTTGCGCAGGTTCTCCTGTTGCAGGATCTATGGCAAGCTGGTTTGTTATTGTTCCGCTCTTGTCCACGGTGTATGCCGCCACCTGCATTGTCCATATTGCGGGCTTTCCTTTGTCTGTTGCGCATGGATTTATGATTTTTGATGTTGTTGTTCTTGGATATGATATTCTGAACTGCATTTTTCCCTGTGATATGTCTACAGGCCTTGTGAATCTTACAGACAATGTTGTTGTGCCTTGAGCAACATTTGCAGTTGGGGATGGCGTGAAGGTGAAGACGCAGTCTGAATTCTCGCATAAATCCAATGCATAGCCGTCTTTGCTTTCAAGCTGTTCCTTCTTGACAAACTGCGTTCCAGAAGCTCCTGCCGCCGAGCTCATGTATGCTTTCACAAGGTTTTGCTTCGATGCTGTGTCTTGCGCGACTTCAACAACATAATACTGCGTTTGTGTTGCCGGCTGGTCTATTGCCGCGTTCAGGGAGTTTTCATATAGCAGTCTTGTTGCTCCCGGCGTTATGTCGTTTTCTTTCCATACGTCAACTGCGTATTGCGATTCTCCTGTTGTTGGTGAAAAGCTTGATTCGCTGAATTGGGATGGTATTGTTATTGTTCTTGTGTAGTCTCCGTCAACTGCGAGTATTGTGTCTGAAGTTGCAGGGCGTTCCATTAA
>Ga0066639_10001261_pt1 | contig 22534 bp, 27 predicted proteins | sample CryGeyCG2114_010_2_FD_59504 | JGI IMG/M metagenome (GOLD analysis project Ga0066639, IMG submission 59504) | Groundwater microbial communities from aquifer - Crystal Geyser CG10_big_fil_rev_8/21/14_0.10 | ecosystem: Environmental > Aquatic > Deep subsurface > Groundwater | place: USA: Utah...
AGGTATCATTATCTTCACAAGATGCTAAATCTATTAGCAAGTCAACGATTGAAAAGCTACTACTTTCAAAGGGAACTTTTAATGTTGCTGGAATAGCAGAATCTAAGAAGGTTTCTCCAATTAAAAGAGATGAAAATAATATCCTCGATACTAAAATGGACGTTACATCAGCCATCAAAACATATTCAAAATCTTATGTAGATGACCAATTAAGATCTGAATTTATAGAGTTGGCTATGGAAATATATGATTCTTACAAATCAGGGGTAAAAGATTGAAGCCAATCAGGTTGTATATTGAAGATTTTGTATGCTATTCATTTGGATTTATTGATTTTAATCAATTTGAGTCTGCTCAAATAATTGGTAAAATTGAAAATAATGAATTATACTCCAACGGTGTCGGTAAAAGCACCATCTTTAAAGCTATAGAGTATGTTCTTTTTAATCAGGCTGATGTTAATTTAGAGAAGATAATTAGGGATGATGCGCCTTTATGCAAAGTGGTATTTGATTTTGTTATTAATGGTCAAGAATATAGATTGTCTAGATCTAGAAGTAAAAAGGGGTCTACGGACGTTTCTTTCCTTCAAAGAAATTTGGTAGATGGTCCAGAAGAAGAAGTATATCATATTCTTGAGACGGATGGAATTTATCGACCAGTAGCTAATGACGATCTAATTAAGAAATATTGGAAAGACATTGGAGGTCGTAGGGCTGCCGATACTGAGAAAGAAATATCAAAGCTCATCAAGACCAATTTTAGTGCGTTTAGGAGCACTCTACACTTCTTACAAAATGACTTCACGGGTCTTAGCACCGTAACCCCAGGAAAGCGCAAAGGCATTTTAAGAGATGCCCTGGGGCTAGGGGTATATACAAAGTTAGAAAAGCTAGCCAAAGAAAAAGCAGTAGCAATATCTAAAGACATTGATAAGCACAAAACTCTAATAGAGGGTTTGGGTAATCCAGAAACTGAGTTGATAACACTACAAACACAATTATCAGATAATGAAACTAAATTAATTTCACAGAATAATGATTTGTTGATAGCTATTGAACAGCAAACGGCACAAACAGCAGTGGTAAATGATCTTGTTAATGTACACTCTGTATTAGTTAGCAAGTTCTCTTCTTTATTAGAAAAGGATAAGCAACTTTCTGGTGATAAATTAAAAATAGAAACATCTATTAAGGAATATAATACTAAAAGGTCTAACATATTAAAATCTGCTAAAGATTTGGCAGAAGATATTCGAAGGCTTAAAGAGTCTCAGGCTAAATTAATTGTAATAGATTATTCTCAAATAGATATTTTAACAGAAAAGATAGAGTTAATAAGGGAAGAAATATCTAAACATAAAGCCATAATACAAAGTAATATTCAACTGTATGAGGAGTTAATTATTCCGATTCCAGATGATAGTGTTTGTAAGCATTGTCGTCAACCCCTGACAGATGAACATAAGGTGGTTTGTAAAAATAAAGTTGCTGACGACATATTGCAGTGTAATAACAATATTGAGGCTGCAAAAAATATGGCAACATCTTTAACCGCTGCCATACAAAAATATACTCGTACTATTAATGATCTAAATCTATCCAAACAAAAGCTAGAAAATATTAATATTGAGATAGCTACAAAATCCAAGGAAATTCAGGATAAAAAAGCAATTCATGATGAGTATAAACAGTTATTAGATAAATTTTCCACGGATTTAGCTGAAAAAATTATAGAAATCGAATCTGTAAAAGAGGAGTTAAAGAATTCATCGATAGAAGAGGCTAATAATATCCAAAAACAAATAGAGCAAGCCAAAAAGCAATTGGAGATTATTAATATAGATATTGCTCAGCGTAACAAAGAGATTAGTCATATTAACTCAACCAAAGCAGTTATTCAATACAACATTAATCAATTAACCAAAAACTCCTTAAAACAAAAAGATCTAAAAGATAATCTTGTGAAACAAGAGAATGCGCTTAAAATATACCAACATGTTATACAGGCATTTTCTGCCGTAGGTATACCTAATCTGATAATACAAAATGTTTTGGATGATTTACAAATCGAGGCAAATAATCTATTGTCACAGTTAAAGCCCGGTTTACAGCTATCTTTTGTTATAGAGAAAACAAAAGGGGACGGCACTCAAGATGATACTTTAGAAATTAATTATCTTATGAACGGTAAACCAAGAGATTATGAACAGTTGTCTGGGGCAATGAAGTTGTCTGTGATTTTTAGTCTTAAGCTTGGATTATCATTTTTATTACAAAAGATGATTGGCACAGATATTAAGTTTTTGCTATTAGATGAAATAGATCAGCCTTTAGATAAAGCTAGCGTAGACGCGTTTGCTGATATTGTTAAGTTCTTTCAGAAGGATTTTAAGATATTGGTTATTACGCACAATGATAGATTAAAAGATAAATTCTCGCACGCCATATTAGTCGATCAGGATATAAATATGGTATCAAAAGCACAAGTTGTTTCATCTTGGTAAGGAGCATAAATGTATAAGATTGCTATTTCGGGAAAAGCCAATTCTGGAAAAGATACTGCGGCTAAATTAATGTGGGATGTGCTTGAGAGCCTCTTCCCATATAGTAAAACTCATTTATCTAATAGAACTAAAGCTGTTCGAAAAACAGCTTTAGCAAATCCTATTAAAGAGATGATTAGGTTAATGTTTCCAAGAACACCTAAAAAAATGTTGTATGGTCCATCTAAATATAGATCAACAGAAATTCCTGGTGCATTTAAGAATGGTATTCCGCTTACATATAGAATGTTATTGCAAGAGCTGGGCACTGAGGTAGGTAGAGGTTTTAAAGAAGATATTTGGATAGATGCATTAAATTATGAGATGGAAAAGGCAGAGAAGAAGGGATATCTATTATTTATAGTGACTGATGTCCGTTTTCGTAACGAATTCGATAATATAAAGAAGTCTGGATATACTATGATCCGTATTAAGAGAGATGAACAGTTAAAAATGAATCACTCTAGCGAAGTAGAGCAGGAGTCTATTTCTGATGATGAATTTGATTTTATATTAGATAATAATGGTACTAAAGACGATTTACGCTCTAATATTGTTGACATTTTAAAGAAGATAAGTTAATAAGTATATTTCTGCATATATTTTAAGATGAATGCAGATGGTCTAAAGAGCGAATTTGTTTCTAAATACATTAAAGATGGGGAGGGTAAATTCTATAAATTTCTAATGTTGTATGCCGTTAATAAGTTAATGGCGATTAGTGAGGGCAAATATAAAGGAACCTCTCCAGAATTAGAGTTTATGGATTATTATGATCGGCTCATAATATTGTATAGAAGAGAAGGTCAAACAGTATATCGTGATTTAGCAAGACTATTTCGAAAAGCCGCGCACAAGATTTATCGAATTATGCTTAAAAAAGATATGACACCTAGAAACGCAAGGTTTTTGAATTTGGTATGAAATGGCGATAATTAGTGTAACAATATTAGAATCAAGTGACCAAGCAGTGGCGGGTATTCCTCGCTCTGTAACCATATCTACAAATGTACCAGCAACTATATTTTATACTTTAGATGGGACTGATCCCACATTATCATCTGATATTTATATTGCCCCATTAGTTTTTTCTACAGACGAGTTAAAAATTGAACTACGAGTAATGGCAACAGATGGCATAACATTCTCTCCAATTATTATTGAAGAATATCAAACTAATATGTTGATGAATGCAAGATTGCCACATTCTGCTACAGACGCTCAGGCGGGGGCTAATATACCAGGATTATATCCTTATGGGTCTAATGCTCCTCAACCAAATGCGCAGTTTTTAAGCCCCGGTGAAGCCGGAATTACAGTAGATAATCCTGATTTAACACAGATACCAAATGCATTTGATGGCGCTGGTAATGAAACAACATTTACAAATAGTGAATATAATTTGGAAAATTATAGCATCGTTTATACAACCAGAGATGCTATAGGACAACCAACAGTTGGTAATCTTCCAGCAAATGTTAAAATAGAAGTACCAACGGATCCGCCAGAAGAAACCGAACAGTTTAGTAATTTATTTGATCCAAGAGCATTTGTTATTTTTCAGGATTATTCTAAAGAGAACCCAGATGATCCGCCACATATTAATAGGCAATTTTTCTCATTAGAAAATCCTGAAAAGGTTAGAGATGGGGTTAGCTATTTCAATAGTGGATTAGATTCTCCACCAGTAATGGGTGCATTTGTTAATTCTCATTTTAATCCAAGAGATAATACTATGACTTATTACTATTTAGATACACATGCTAATAAGTGGATTATTTCAAAAACACCATTCAATCCTAGCAGCAATCCTACAAATAATTTATCTGGTATGGTATTGTCTAGAAATAAAGGCGCTGGGATGGTTTTTCAGTGGATGCCTTTCACAAGAAGAGTTTTATTCTAAGATATGAAATTGGGAAAGTATCAACTAACAGCGTGGACAAGAAGTTATGGTGGGTGGTTTAAATATGATATTAACTATGTAAAAGAAGGCACCCTTTCTATTGCTTTGTATCATAATTTACTAGAATCAATAGAGATCGAAAGAAAGTTGCATAATAATCCTCAATTGAATTTGCCTTTAAATTCTATTTATAATCCCAATAATCCCATATTATGGACAGTGTATAGCGAACCAAATTGGTTTAGTGACATATATTACAATTTGTATGAACCGCGCCCCGTTACTGCGGCTTATATGAAAACTGTCATTGATAATCTTATAATTAAAATCGATAAATTAATAATATTTAGTTGACATATACAGTACTGGATGCTATAAATAGAAAAGAAATTAAATGAATAATGAATTCCGTTTGTCTGTAAGCAAAACAAAAACATTTTTGGATTGCAAGGCAAAGTACAAATATACGTATATAGATAAGCTGCCCCGCAAAACGTGGGATTTTCACACTATTGGCAAATTTTGTCACAAAGTGTTAGAAGATTTTCATAATGTTTACATAAATGGGTCTCAAGTTCCTTACAACGTAACTATGTCAAAAGCTTTTAAAACGGCTGTAGAAGAGTATCGTGATGAACTTACTTCGGATATGAAGAAAGAATGCTGGCAAATGATTGATCAGTATCTTAGAATAGTCACGAGTAATAAAAAAAATAATTTGTCAGCGAACGTGCTCGCATGCGAGAAAAATTTTGAATTATTGCTAGGCGGTGGCAAAGTTATTTTAAACGGCATGATTGACAGGGTGCAACTTGATGATGATAATGTGATACACGTCTGTGACTACAAGACATCGAAAAATAAAAAATACCTCAAAGATGACTTCTTTCAATTATTAACATATTCCTATGTTATAGTTACAGAAGATCCTAGTATTGAAAAGGTCAGAGCCTCATACATTTTGTTGCGACATAATTTTGAGTATCTTACACAGGAATTTTCTAAGAAAGATATATTGAAGGTTTCAGATAAGTACATCAAATATGCTGATTTGATATTAGGCGAGAAGAATTTTGATCCAAACCCAACTAGTTTATGTAGGTTTTGTGATCATGTAAATGTTTGTCCCGAAGGTAGAAAAAAAGCCGACCCAACCAAAATATATGGTGCAGTAGATTGGTAAATAAGGAATAAGAGGAATTATGGAAATTGAGATAAAAGAAGTTGAACCATGTAAGCTATCAATTCGTTATATTGCTGATGCTGGCGAGATTCTAGATAAGAGGGGCGAGGTTTTAAAACACTTCAAGAAGGCTCCTGTTCCAGGTTTTAGGAAGAACAAAGCTACTTTAGATGCTATTAAAATGCACTATAAGAGCCAAATTGAAGAGTCTTTAAAACGAGGGCTAGCAGAAGATGCTTATCATAATACTTTATTTGAAAAGAAATTACGCCCACACGGAGCGCCCCGTTTTAATAATCTGTTAATGTCTGACGGTAAGTTTACATGTGATTTTGATTTAAATGTTAAGCCAGAATTTGAATTAACCACATATCGTGATTTTGATTTACCAAAACCGCACGAAGTGATCTCACCTGTTGAGTTAACAGAAAAGATGATGCAAGAACTTCGTGTTAGATTCGGCACATCTACTCCATACGAAGAAGACGATTTTGTTCAAAAAGGAGATAACATTATCGTAAATTATGTGGGCTCAGTAGATGGCAACAAGATAGATCAACTATGTGCCGAGGGGGAGATGCTTACAGTTGGTGCTAGTCAGTTAAAAGATTTTGATGATAATCTTCTTGGCATGACATTATTAGAAACCAGGGAATTCGACTTAATAGTTCCGAAAGATGGATTACCATCTTTGGTTGGTAAGTCAATTCATTTTGAGGTCACATTAACTATGGGAGCCAAAAATGAGCCATGTTCTCTAGATGATGAGCTTGCTATTAAGTTAGGAAAAAAAGATTTTGCTGAACTCAAAGAGTTTGTCTCAAAATCCGCTGGAGCCAAGTTAGCTTTAGCCCTAAAGACACAAATTAATGATTCTGTATCTAAACACTTGGTAAATAACCATAAGATTGATGTACCAAATTGGTTAACATTATCAGAAGCAAAGTATTTAGCCAATCAATCTAAACTGGATTGGGATACTATGGTCGATATGGATAGACAAAAATTCATGCAAATGGCAGAAAATAATGTTAAACTATCTCTAATTTTAGATAGAATCCGTGACGCTGAACCAGAAGCTCAATTGTCAGACCAAGAAGTGTTTGAGATAATTAAACAAAATATCGCCCAATCTCAAACTAAATCATCTCCAGATGATATTATTAAAGAGATGAATAGGACGGGATATTTACAGATTCTATTCTCTAGAATTAGAGACGAATACACATTAGATTTCGTTGTAAAAACTGTTAAATACGTAGAATAAGGAAGAAAAATATGAGTGACTCAGACGACAATATGCCAGTAACATTTCCAGAGAAGTGGGTTAAAGTTTTAGGGAAAATGCCGGAATTTAAGGAGACGGCAGATGCAGCAAGCACTGAGGAATTAAAGAAGATCGTTGTTACTTGTGAAGGAAACATCTATACTATTGAAAAGGAACGAGAAGCTGATGCAAAGCTTAATTCCGCAAAAGAACTAGTAAAAGAATTTTCTGCACCATACAATGATGCAATCAAGTATCAAACAGTGAAGGTTAAGTATGCTATGTTTTTGCTTGAGGGAAAGGGAGTAAATCTCGACAACAAGGATTGAAATGAATCTTGAAAAGTTTTCTATTCAAGCTTGTTGTGGCAAAACATCTACTATTTATAAGATAGACCGACCCATTAACTCCAATCTGTTAGCAGCACTTGTTGCGCTAGGGTTTACAGAATTGGCTCATTTTACTGCTGCTGGAATACTATATGCCGATAATAAGGACTTTATAGTAACAGGACCAATTGGTTCTAATAGACTCCAGGTCAAATGTAAGAGAGACAAGTGTGAACAAAAGCTCAATGATTTAGAGGTGTTGCTTAAACAGATTGGATAAAATATGGAAAACTGCACTGATTTTGCAGAAAAATCACATAAGAAAGCAGCCTTTATACACAATCTCATATCTACTTCATATCATGAAGCGGGACATGCGGTTTATGGGCTGCTTCATCTTATGAAGGTGGAGCTTGTGCAGGTAATGAAAGAGAAAAATAATTTTGTTAATGGGCTTACTCATTTTGATTACATTTCAATATATAATGATACTGCCGAAGACATCAAATTATCTGCAATATATGCAGAAATCGGTTTAAGGTACGCAGGATTAACAGCGGAGAAGTATCATTTTAAAAATATATCAGGGTCTGATAAGTTTCCGATGTTTCTAAAAAATGGATCATCTGAAGATACATTACACGCTGCAAACTTGATAAAATTACATAACCTTGCTCCTCCAGGCAAGAAGAGATATGTATTTAAAAAGAAATTTATTGCTTATGTTTTGAGTAGGTTACAAAATAATTGGGGGGATGTGAATTTAGTTGCGCACGGTTTATTTCAAAAAAAACGACTATATTACACAGACCTTAAATCATTACTTACCAAAAAAAGCGAAAATAAAGAGTTTTGGCGAGAACAATTTAAGGCAATAGATTATATTTACAAATCTGGAGCCCTTGACGACAATAAATTACGAATTATATTGGCAGAGCGCGGCGCGCTATAAACACATCGTATTCCCTAGCAAAACATGCGTGACCTATAATATTAGGTTAAAAAAGCTCTATAATGAGTGTGACGTGTATTTGTTATAATACTTAACAATCAATGGAAGTAACATGACAGATTTTGTTTCATTACATAACCAGACAGATTTTTCTATTCTAGATTCGTTATCCTCAGTTAAAGACTTGTTCCGTAGAGCAAAAGAACTTGGTCAGTCAGCAATCGCTATAACAGACCACGGCTCTGTTGCTAGTGCTTGGGACGCTCTTAAAGCCTCAAAAGATACCGGCGTTAAATTGATTATTGGGTGTGAATATTATTTTCAAAACGATATCTCACAACCATATGATAGATTAAGACACTTAGTACTGCTAGCAAAGGATGCTACGGGATATAGAAATCTATTGACCCTTAATAAAAAGGGTTTCGACCAAGGATCTCTTATTGGTAAAAGAGTATATTCTATTATTGATTGGAAGTTGTTAGAACAACACTCTGAGGGGCTAATATGTCTTACTGCGTGTGGCAATGGTATTATAAGCCAGCTATTGATGAATAATAAGTTTGATGAGGCAGAAGTCGCACTTCTTAAGCTAAAATCTATATTCAATAATAATTTGGGGTTAGAAATACTTCCAAATAATATGAAACGAGGATCTAATGTCTATAATGATGAGATAGATCAAAAGTTTCTTAATCATAAATTAATTGAACTTGGTAAAAAGTATGATATTCGTGTTGTGCCAGCATGTAATTCTCATTATATTATGAAAGAAGATCATGAAACACACGATGTTTTATTATCTATTGGGTCTCATCAGCCAATTTATTCTAACTATAGGCTGCGCTATCCGGTGCCTGATTTTTATTTGAAATCAGGTGAAGAGATTCATAAATTCTTCTCAAGAAATTATGGTGAGGAATATGCTGGTCAGCTATGCGCCAATAGTATATATTTCGCTGAAATGTGTGAAAAACCATCATGGATTGACCCCAAATTCTCAAATCCGTCTGGAAAAGAGCTTCCGATTTTCCCGGTTAAAGATGAGCCAGACTATTTAGAGTTTTTGGCGTGGTCCGAAAGACAGCCCGAAAATATTAGATCTTTAGATGAAGATAAACAATATCTTAGATATCTTTGTGAAAAACACTTTAACAAAAGAATCAAGGGGATTCCAGAAGATAAACTTCCAGAATATAGAGCCCGTGTCGAAGAGGAGCTTGACGTATTAGAGTATCACGGGTTTTGTAGCTATATGCTTATCGTTTCAGACTATATTAACTGGTCAAGAAAGAATGGCATAGCTGTAGGAGCGGGTCGTGGTTCTGTTGGAGGATCATTGGTGGCATATTTATTAGGAATACATCAAGCCGATCCAATTAAATATAATCTTATTTTTGCTAGATTTCATAATAAAGAGAAGTCTAGTTTTCCTGATATTGATACGGATTTTGCCCCTTCTGGACGAGATAAAGTCAAAGAGTATCTCAAACGAAAATATGGGGAAGATCATGTTGCTCACGTATCTAATGTAAACACAATTACTCCCAAAGTTTTTGTCAGGGATATTGCAAGAGCCTGTGAGCTTGGGGGCTCACGAGACGCAGCAGTTAAGGTTGGTAACGATGTAGCTGATTGTATTCCTGCCGATATCCACAGTATAGATGAAGCTTTAGTTAAAGTTCCATTGTTTGGTGAATATTGTAAAAAATATCCAGAATTCATTAAGTATAAGGCTATTTGTGGCAAATATCGCGCGTGGTCTACCCATGCAGGTGGTATTATCATTTCTCAACGTCCATTGACTGGGTTAGTTCCATTAAGAAAAGATAAGGATGGAGCTTTAGCGATTGAGTATGATAAAGAAAAGGCGGAAGACAATGGTCTAGTTAAGATGGATATGTTAGGTCTATCTACTTTAGATATAATTAGCAAGGCTCATCAGTTAATTTTAGAGGTAGGTAAAGAGTTGCCTCCAGATCCATTAGACTATGAGGTATATGATCAGGGCACGTATGATCTTATTTCATCTGGTGACACATTTAATATATTTCAACTTGGAACTAGTGGCGGAACTATTGATTTATGTAGAAGAATCAAGCCAAAAACAATAAATGACTTGGCAAATATAAATGCATTGGCTAGACCTTCAGCAAGGGATATGCGTAATGACTTTATACTTACTCGTGACGGTAAGAAACCAATGACATTATTACACCCCAAACTTCAGAGAGGTTTCGGGGGCACATATGGATTTGGTCTTTACGAAGAATGTTTGATGTATCTAGCTCAAGATGTGGCTGGGTGGTCACTACATGAAGCAGATCGTTTGCGTAAACTAACAAAAGCCAAAGGTAAAGATCCAGAAAAGGCGCGTAAGTGGAGGATTGAGTTTTTAGAGGGCTCAGTTAAAAATGATATCAATGAGGATATAGCAAAAAGAATTTGGGATGAAGTTGTAGATAAATTTCAGGGTTATGGTTTTAACATTAGTCACGCCGTTCTATATTCTATGATTGGATATCAAACGGCTTATCTTAAAGCCCACTATCCAATAGAGTTTTTGCTAGCAAATCTAATGCATGAAGTAAATTCTAATGCTCAAAATTCAAAAAGCAATATTGAAAAAACTAAGCAAGAGTTAAGGTCTCATAAAGTCAAGATTATTGCGCCAAACATTAATGATTCTAAACTTACTTATACAATTGTTGATGGTAATAAGTTAATCACCGGATTAGATGCATTAAAATTTGTTGGGGATGAAGCTATTAAGGACATTATTGAAAAAAGACCATTCAATAGTTTTTTTGATTTTATGGTTAGAGTAGATTCTAAAAAAGTGAGAGCCAATAATATTCAAGCTTTAGCTGCAAGCGGATGTTTAGATGATTTTAAGATTCCTAGAAAGCTTATGTATCTATATTGCGCAGATTATCGCAAGAAATTGCAGGTATGGTGTAAGAAGCACGACCCTAAAACAGAAGAATTTGTGTATCCTTGGCCAAACGAAGATGAGTGGACAATTCCAGAGATATATGCACTAGAGCAGTTTTATTTAGGAGAATCTTTTATTTGTAAAACACACCAAGCACATGGTAAATTCTTTACAAAAGATCATAATACAATAAAAGACATAAGAAGGTCTAAAGATAAAACAACTATTCCTTCTGTAATTGCAATTGTAAAAGACTTTTTTGAATTTAAGGTCAAAAAAGAAACTAGCAAATATTATGGACAATCAATGATTAAAGCGGTTATTGAAGATATGTACGGGGAACAATGTTCTTGTACTATCTTTCCAGATAGATGGCAGAAAGTACAAGATCGTTTGAAGCAAATTCACAGCAAAGCTGAGTTTGAGGCTGGACTTGTGATGAGGTTTTCTGGAAATGTTAATACATACGATGATAACACCGGAATTATCTTAGATAATTTATACGATATTTCTATGGTTCCTGCATTGCCTGCCGATTTGAAAGCTAAAAAGGTTAATCTTAAAGTGGCTAAATCCAAATTAGCACCCGCTGATTTCAAAAATCCTAATGAAATAAGTGGATTACAAGAAGAAATAGAAGACGAACTGTATGACGAGGGCTTAATCGATTTGGATGAAGAATCCTATGATTGATGATATATAAGATATTAGGATATAACAAAATTCGTTACGAAAATTAAAAAAGATATATCTGATATCATTTGTATATGCATAACGGAGAATAAGATCATGAAACTAGCAGATTGGGCAAGAAAACAAGGCATAGCGTATCTAACCGCATACAGGTGGTTTAGAGACGGCAAGTTACCAGTAAAGGCTTACCAATCTGATTCTGGTACAATCATCGTAGAGGATGATGATGATAAACTGGAGCAACCAATGCTAAATAATCTTGCAAATCAAGATAGTAATATTTTTGGTGTGGTACTAAAGAAAGTGGTTGAATATAGTAAAAATAATTCAACCATAGAAGATTTTGCTGCATATATACTTTCTAATTTTTCTCTTAAGCCTAATTCTGGGACAGACTCTCCTAGGTATTCCAAGAACAAGCCTAAGCCAGAAGATATTCAAAAGCATTTTCAGCAATTTATTCCCAAAGGTGAAAGACCAAAGCCGAATATGTTTGTTACAGATGATTTAGATGATTTAGTTGAAGAGGATGAGTTTAAGACTGCAGAAGATGCGAAGTCTATAAATTCCTTTGATTCTAGGAGTTTATCAACTTCTTTCTGTAGTGTAAGCGGGACAACTGGCTCTGATGGCATGGCTTATAGTAATTTAATAACTCCACAAAACTATACCGTTTCTACAAGACCTGCCTTCAGACGCCTGTCTCGTTCTAATTTAGATGACACAAGAAGTTTATCAGATATTAAGGGATTAGTGGAAGAAATTAGTGATTGCGATTTAAATGAAGCAACAACTACTGGACCAACTGGAGCGTTTAAACCAACTCAAAAAGAATTGGAACTAGCAAAAAAGGCATTTAAACCAGCTCCGCGTAGAAGAGGTAGAAAACCATCCAAGAATTCAGGAAAGAATAATGAACCCAACAAGTAAAATAAAAAATATAATTGCGTTACTGGTTGCTGCACAAAAAACAAAGATTAATACGAAAATAGGTTCTATAAAGCATAAGTTTATTGTAGAACGTGTTATTCCATATCTTACAGCATATGTTAGAGAAGTAATTATTGCTAATGGACTTAATCCCGACAAGGTTCCCGGTCCAAAACCAAAAACACTTAATGATTACATATCTGATACATTAACTTTATTACCCGCCTTATTAAAGAACCATGGCATTGAGCCAACAAGAGGTAAAAGCACTAGCTTTAACTTTTTTGTACCTAAATGGGTAAGTGAATCATTTAGAGACCCCTCTAAACATCCTCTTTATAAAGTTCCAATGAAAAAAGAGGTTATAGAAGAGTTGCAAGTAACTTTGCCAACAGACACCTTATCTAACGCCATAAATAATTTTAAAGATTCTATGAGTGATATAATAGGGACAATGCTTGAAGACTCTAAAAATGAAGAGGTCCAACCAGATAAGAAACCCGCCGCCAAAAAGCCAGCTACTAAGAAGCCAGCTACCAAGAAGCCAGCTACCAAGAATCCAGCTACCAAGAATCCAGCTACCAAGAAGCAACCAATTAAGGTTTCAGTAGAAAGAGATTGGAACGGATCTTTTAGGCGAGTTGCACACAAAGAATAACCCACTGATATAAATAGTAGTATATATAGAAGGGCGCCATGATGAAATGTATGTCTTGTGAATCAGAAATAAATCCAAAATGGAAACATGCTATAGATAGTAATGTGTGTCCATTTTGTGGAGACAGTGTAATGGAAGATAAATTGAAAGATTTGTTTTCTGATTTAAGGCTTACTATGGAAGAGTTAATACAATATCCAGAGCAATTACACGATTGGTTATTATCTAATTATGGTTTTATAAAAACGGATTCTCCTGATTTGCCAACATATTTACCTGCCGAGTTTATGAAACAATTTAATGATAAGGCTAGTGCTAAAAAGCCACAAAAAGATGTTGTTGAAAATGGCAAGTTTACTGTAAAAGTACAAACAGAGCAGGGCGAGGAAGAGGTCCAAGCGGAGAGAATTCAAAATGAGGAGAGAACGAATTCTTTCTTTAAAAGAGCCGAAGCCGTTAAGCCAAATATCGATGGTTTCAATTCAACGGCAGAAAAGACTAAACATCTTAAGAGCATGGCTAATCAGATCAAAAAAGCGGGGACAGCAATGTTAACAGCCAATTCTAGTGGATATATCTCTGCTGAGATGATGGAAAATGCAGACCCCGAAGCCGTTGCCGAAATGCAAAGTTTAATATCTGGCGGTGAAATTGCATCTTCGTTGCCAGCATCTGGCGATGATGAGATACCCGATATTGTTTTACAAATGGCAGATAAGAGTGCCGGAATGAATCCTGCATCAAAAAATGCTGCAGATTTATTAAAATTACAACAGATGCAACAGAGGGTTCAAAATTCAAGAATGAATTTTGAGTCTGGTGAAAATAGAGGCAAAGGCGGATTTTCAAGGTCTGGATAAAAGAAAGTGTAAGTTATGCCCCTTATTGTAATTGATAATAAGCGTGTTGATTTAACCTATGATGAGATTCAGCTTTATAATAAAATAGTTGCGTCTTATACTAATTTAACAAATAAAGGCGAAGATTTATTTATTGATTTATTTGAGACAGATGATAATGGTACTATCATCTTTCTAAAACCACCATCAAAAAGACAGACGAGTTTTGAGGTATTTTTATTTCTAATGGCAGTTATGCAGCAACAGCACATAAGATTAATGTATAAACAAGTTGAAGATTTGTGTGCCCAAGTGAATGAAAAACTAAAAGATAAGTAATTTTATAGTATTGCCTCCAAAATTAACAAAATATCGTTTGTCGAGAGAAAGTTCCAAAGATCCCATTATTATAGAGGAAGTTAATTATGACGAATAAAGTAAGTCTCAGTGATTTTCTAGGCGACAGTTTGGAGGAAAATTTTTTAGAATTTGACCTAACTAGTATTCAAGAAGTCTTAGAATCGTTAGCTGAAGAGAGTGCTCATGATTTATCTCATGCAGAGTTATTGCAGCAGAAATCATTGAGGGGAGCAGATATACTCAGTGAGTATCTTTGCAAAATAGTTAAGACAGTAAGTTATTTGGAAACTAAAATAAATAGTACAAAAAATAAAGTGTCCCTTGAGTATACTGCTCCAGAAGGCACAAGAACTACATCAGAAATGAAAAAATGGGCAGGCGAATCATCATCAGAAGTTGAGGAGTTGCAAATCAGATTGGCAAAAGCTAAAGCCAGTAAGATGGTATTAGAGAAGAAATATGATATTTTAATAAAAAGCCATCATCATTTTAAAGATATTGCCTCCGGTATGCGAAAAACGATCCTCGGATATAACTCTGGTACAACAGAAAAAGTGCCCGAAGGCTACGAATGAGCGGAGATAAAATGGCAAATAAATTAGATGCATTTTTTAAGAGTTACTCAGATTCAGAAGAACAATTAGATTATAGAATGGCTCATGAAACGATTGGAGAAAAGGTTCCAGTTGTATCAACCGGCTCATTATCATTGGATGATGCGTTATCAGCGGGCGGTTTGCCAAAAGGAAGATTGATACAATATTACGGTCCTTCAGGATCTGGTAAGACATTAATGTCTATGATTGCAATCTATGAAGCTCAGAAACAAGACCCAGACGCTCAACAAGTATTTATAGATGCAGAACAGACATTTGATCCTACTTGGGCAGAAGTTTTGGGTGTAGATACTTCTAAGATAATTCTTGTAGAAGGCGATATGGCAGCCAATGGACGTAAGTGTTTTGAAATGCTTTTAGGTGTACCAAAAGAAGATGCCAAAACACATATATTAAAAGGTAAGTCAAAAGAAGGTCTATTGGATTTAATTATCAATAAAGAGCTTAACATAAATATGATTGTTTTAGATTCATTAGGGTCTATTCTTCCTCCGGGCGAAGACACTTCTGCTATTGGTAAGATGAATATGTCGCTACTAGCCAGATTCTTAACCACTACATTTAGAAAACTTAGTTTAGAACTGCATAAAGCCAAGGTTCCATTTATCATAATTAACCACAAGAAAGATAATATGGATCCATATGGGGGAGATCATACATTCTCTGGTGGAAATACATATTCTCATTTTTTGAGTGCAAATGTTTATTTTGAAGCTGTTCAAAGAAAAGATGCAATGATTCTTGATGAAAAAGAAAATAAGATTGGTCATCCATTAAGGGCGACGGTTGAAAAGTCTAAGTTTGGACCTTGGCCAAGAAAATGTGAATTTAAGGTTAATTTTGGAGTTGGTGTTATAGATGTACATGAAGAAATTGCGCAGTTAGCGCTTGATTATAATGTAGTTAATAAACCAACATCGGTAACGCATGAATATGGCGACAGGAAGTGGGTTGGTTTTCCAAAATATTGTGAAGCAATTAAAGATGACCCAGAGCTGGCTGCAGAATTAAGAGTAAAGATTGGTATGGCAAGGGAAGCAAAGCTAGATCAAAAGAGACTTGAGCAAGCGTTAAGAAAAGTTGGAAGGGCTGCCGAAGCAGTATTAGATGCCGTGGAAGAGTCCAAAAAGACCAAAACCAAGAAAGCAAAGGAAGAATAATGTCTAATGATATTGCGGTAAGTATATCCAACAGGGTTCCTAATGGTAGTTTCATATTGAATAAACCGTCGTATTTAATTACATTGGAAGAAAATTCTGGCAAGACAAAAATTACGAAATACTTTATTACGCTAGATAAGCCTGAATTTTTAAATGGATTTGTGCAGGTGAAGGGATTATTTGCGGAAAAAGAGATGACCGAAGAGGTTGTAATAAATAGTTTTTCCTCGATCTTGACATCTGCCGATAAAGGGTTATTTTTGGAGATGTTATTTCCGTGGCACAAAATTTGTAGCATACGAAGCCTCGTATTTAAGGCAAAATAAAGCCGAAAATAATGAAAATAGTTGATAAAAAAAGGTGATAAAATGATATCTAAGAGCAATAAAAATGTTCGTGAGAACAAAACAGAAAACGCTATATTAACCGGCGTTTTGACGGTCCTTGATAAGAATAGAGTTTGGACAGGAACCATGACTGACTTGAATAAAGAATTAGTCAAAAACCTGGGCAAAAGGGCACCTTTGCCGCGCTCCCCTAGCGCGCTAAGAATTGTCTTAAATCGCGTAGTCAACAGACTTCGCAACAGGGGAGTTAGTATTAAGTTCGGTCGCACAACTGATCATATGCGTACTCGCTACGTAAAGTTTATTACACGATAATGTGTAATGTCTGATAAATTAGGTAGATTGTTAAATAGATAAACGTACTAGATTGTACAGAAGATAATAACATTAGGAGATCAAAATGACAACAACATTTGGTGAAGTTTCTTGGAACGATGATGTATTTTCCGGCTCAGAAAAAAAGAATTCGAAAGATCTATTCTTAAGATTAGATGAGGGCTCAAATGAAATGAGACTCATAACACAGCCTTTTCAATATTTGGTTCACAAGTATAAGAAGGAAGGTGATCCTGGATTTGGTCAAAAGGTAAATTGTTCTGCCGTTCATGGCAGTTGCCCGCTATGTGCTGCTGGTGATAAAGCCAAGCCACGTTGGTTGTTAGGTGTAATCAGCCGCAAAACTGGCACATATAAGATTTTGGACGTTTCTTTTGCGGTGTTTTCTCAAGTTAGAAAGTATGCAAGAAACACAGCGCGTTGGGGAGACCCTACCAAGTATGATATTGACATTGTAGTCGATAAGAACGGTGGCGCAACCGGATATTATGCCGTCCAACCTATTCCAAAGGAACCATTATCTGCCGCAGATCAACAAATCAAAGATTCTGTTGATTTCGATGATCTAAAGCGCAGAGTTACTCCACCTACACCAGATATGGTGCAAAAGAGAATTGATAAAATCAATGGAGTAACCGGGGAAGCCGCAGAAGCTGCACCAACACCAAGTGGTAAGGCAGCAAAGGCAGCAACCAAAGCCGCTCCTGCTCCAGTAAATATGTCTGAAGAAGAAGATGAATCATTTCCAGCATATGATGGCGATCAAGCCAAGTAATCATAAAAGCTAGAAATATTAAGGGACTTAAGGTTTAACTACTTTAGGTCCCTTTTGCTTTTTCTAGTTATATACTTCACATGAGCAACTTATCTACAATAGAAGAACTAGAAAAGATTTTGCTGTTCTTGAAAAGGATAAAAAATGTCTAAAGTGCTTGGAATAGATATAAGTTCTACGACTATAGGTTGGTGCGTTTTAACAGTAAATGATCTGACAAAAGAAATACAATTATCTGATTATGGATATGTAAAACCCATTAAAGATGGCTACATTATAGATAGAATGGTTGATACTAGAAACAGAATATTATCTATCATTAAACGACATAATCCGGATTATATTGGAATTGAAGATATCATAAAATTTATGAAGGGCAAGAGCACTGCAGATACAATTATTATGCTTACTACCTTTAATCGTATGATAGGTTTGTTATCATATGATTATTTAGATAAAAAGCCTGAATTATTCAATGTAATGACTATAAGACATGGTTTAAAAATGGGAAAAATTCTGCCCAAAAAAGAAGAAATGCCAGAGCTTGTCGCTAAACATTTAGGAATTACATTCCCTTATAAGTACGAGACTGGCAAGCGCAATAAAATTACAAAAATTGCAGAGGAAAGTTATGATACTGCGGACGGTATTGCGGTTGCGCTTTATTATGCTTTTGTATTAACTGGTAAAATAAAGCGCAAAAAACAAGTGGTAAAAAAGAAAAAAGCAGCAAAGAGAACTAAGAAAGGTCTAAAAACTTGAATTTACAGGAAGTCACGAATATATTAGAATTATCATCTGATGTTTCTCAAGAGAAGAGTAAAGACGATATTGATGTTGAAATTAAGAAGTTAATAAAAATTTGTTCAAAATGTGGATCAGAAAAAGAATATGTTCTTTTTACAAAGAATATATGCGAACAATGTATGAAAACAATAAGACACGATTATTATCTAAAAAATAGAACTAAAATTAGTGAGAAGAAAAAAATAAAATACATAGAGAATAAAGATAATATTGCGCTAGATAGAAAACTGTTTTACAAAAACAATAAGGAAAAGATATTAGCAAAGGTAAAAAAATATAGAGAAAATAATATAATCAAGCGTGCCGAATATTCAGCCAAATATAGGAAAGTTAATTTACATAATATTGTGCGCAAAAATTCTATTTATAAAAGGAAACGTAGATTGTTTGATCCTGCTTATAAATTAAGAGATAATTGTTCTAGGTTAATTAATCACGCCATGCATGGATCTAAAAACGGTCAATCGATATTAAAGTATCTTTATTACTCTATGGAGGAACTAAAACATCATTTAGAAAAGCAATTTGATGAAAAAATGAATTGGGAAAATTATGGATCTTATTGGCAGATAGACCATATTATTCCACAGAGTAAATTACCATATACTTCTATGGAAGACGATAATTTTAAAAAGTGTTGGTCATTAGATAATTTAAGACCCTTAGAAAAAATTGCTAATATTCGAAAGGGAAATAAATTAGTAGGTAAAGTATTATGAATTTAGAAGAAGCTTATCGCATACTTGGGTTATCTTTAAATTCCTCTAAGGAAGAGGCTAAAAAAAAATATCATATCCTAGCAAAAGAGTTGCATCCCGATATAAATAAAGACGCTGGTGCCGAGGATAAATTCAAAAAAATTAATGAAGCCTATAGTTGTGTGCAATCTGGAAAGGGAACAGATAGAGAGGAACAAACTTTTACTAGAAACCCCTTTTCTGGATTCGGTTTTCATCCATTTAGGCAAAGACAGAGAAATTATCAGCCGAGAAATGTCCAAGTTGATACAACTATATCATTTAAAGAATCCGTATTTGGTTGTAAAAAAGATATTTCATTCAATCATAAAATAAAATGTTCTGAATGTAATGGAGAAGGAGAACAACAAATTAACAACGGCTGTAGCAAATGTCATGGTATGGGTACTGTTACCCAGCAGCGTGGTAATATGATATTTACACAGACTTGTGATAAGTGTGGTGGTGTTATACAAACTAAGCCATGTGATAAATGTAAGTCAAGTGGAGCTATAGACGCACAAGCCTCAGTTCAAGTTAATATACCTGGTGGTATCAGAGATGGGAATATATTAAGACTTAGTAATATGGGTGATTTTGTTGGTAATTTTATGAATACTGAACAGCGTACTGATGTTCACTTAACCGTTACTGTAATACCTCACCCAAAGCTAAAGTTGATAGAAAATGATGTTGTACTATTATTGCCGATTTCTTTGTTAGAAGCCCTTTCTGGATGCACCAAAACTGTTGAAACTATAAATGGATTTACTGATGTAGAGATTAAGCCCAAATCTAGAAATAATGAACAAATAATCATTCCAAATTTAGGGGTTAATAAACAAGGTTCACAAAGAGTTATATTAGATGTTAAATATCCAGACAATATAGATGGTCTTATTGAGCACCTATCAAAAATTAATCTAGTCGCCTAAGAGGTATAAATGTTTTCAATGCCATGCAATAATAAGGGGTGCGGAAAAGTCCAAGAACCTTATATAGACCCTAAAGATGATAAGGTTTATTGTTCTCTGTGTAATAGAGAGATTGATAATGTAACCTATTTTGCTAAAATCCAAATGAAGAGTTTAAAACAATATAAACCAAAGGTTGCCACATCTTTCGCCGTAAAATGTGATAAGTGTGGTAAAGAGGCTCGTCCTTTACTAATAAATGATGATGTCATTTGTGCTGGATGTAAGAAGCCTCTAGATAAACTGAGCGTGCCATTCAGGAATATGTTAAAAGAGAAGCTTAAGACTGTTGGTAAAGATGTAGCATAAGGAAGTCGCTATGTTAGATAAAATTGTGGAGTCATGTAGGTATCTATTAAATAATTTTCCAGAGGCTCAAGAATGCAGAGATTATCTTAATTCTAGAATAAATGAAGAAAGTCAAGAACGATTTCAATTTGGGTTTTTCCCTAAAATACATGACTTGTCGGCTCTAACTTCATTAGTTGGTGAAGATATTTTAAAGGAAACAAAGCTAATATATACCAAAGATATAAGTGACTCATACTCTCCAAGGAGTTTGAATTTTTGTTTCTTTGATCAACATCCGTTGATTATGCCTTATAAAGATGCATATGGAAGAACGGTCGCATTAGTTGGAAGAACTATCTTATCTGAAAATGAAAGAGAAAAATCAAAAATAGCTAAATATAAAAACACAGTTTTCCAAAAAAGAAATTATTTGTTTGGTCTTAATGAAAGTAAACAGAATATTTTAGAACAGGACTGCGTTTATATAGTGGAAGGTCAGCTTGATGTTATCAAATCAATTGAGTCTGGATTTAGAAATGTAGTGGGATTAGGAAACTCAAATATGACATATTATCAATTTTCTATCATTAATAGATACACCAATAACATATTCTTATTATTGGATAATGATGAAGCTGGCGAAAAGGGAAGAAAACGTATAAGTAAGCTTTTTGGACAATATGCAAATATACGAAATTTTTACTTACCAGATCCGTATAAAGATATCGACGAATATCTATCAAAAAATAGTTATGAGTCTTTATCTTTTGTTGTTAGAGATTGACAACGAATTTCACTATTGATATATTTTGATTTAAACCAACTTTGCACCAATCAGGAACCAATATGAATAAAAGACAAAATAGAAGTGATCGTTATCAATGGGTATTATTAGAAACGGTGTGTTCTAATGATATGATGGAAGCATTCTGTAATGAAGACGGAATCTATAATAGATTAAACCCTTTTGGATATAATGAGGACCTCATGGAATTAGAAGACCAACTTAAAATTGAGTTTTGGAGAGTTGTAGACACATTATTAACTCCAAGACAAAGAGAGGTTATTCGATTATACGCCGATGGTTATACTCAAATGGAAATAGCTAAGATGCTAAATGTTAATCAAAGCTCCATAACTAAGTCCTTAAATGGAAATGTGGATTACAAAAATGGTAAGAAGATTTATGGCGGCGCTCGTAAGAAAATAAAAAAGATTATTGAAAATGATGAGCGCATTAAAGACATACTAGATAAGATGCGAGACATTCGTGATGAGGCTTGGTAACTGAAATACATATAGCAAAAACTAGATATTGGTAATATTTTGGAAATACAGTGATGGTCTATCACTAATAAGTACAGAATATTATCAATATTTCTTTATGTATAGTGTGGCATATTCTGTATAATGGGAGACGCGATGTCGAAATTTGCGATAAATTACTCAAACTTGGAAAACACAATTTATAAAAAAGCGTATCGTCTTGAGGACGTAAAAGACAGTATTGAAAGAGTAGCTTTTGATGTGGTTAGATTTAAAGACGATGATAATGGCGCAAATTTGTGGCAAATTCAAAGTGCAGATGATGGCGACTATATTGTGTCAATTTATGAGCCAGACCCTTTAGAAAAGATAGCCAATAATTGGTCTGTATCGATTAATAAGATGAGTGGTGATATGCAAATTTCTTATAAGGGAGATCCTTTGCTTAGGATGGCTTATAACAGATTAGGTATTCCTCGTTCCGAATTAAATAAAGCAGAGCAATATTTGCCACAAAAACTTGCTGATAATAAGAAATTAGTTAAGTCTCTATTAAATGAACTTAATGAATCAGCTAAAAAAGAGGTATTAAGTAAATACCCTGAATTGGTTTAAATTACGGAATAG
>Ga0066639_10001268_pt1 | contig 22475 bp, 19 predicted proteins | sample CryGeyCG2114_010_2_FD_59504 | JGI IMG/M metagenome (GOLD analysis project Ga0066639, IMG submission 59504) | Groundwater microbial communities from aquifer - Crystal Geyser CG10_big_fil_rev_8/21/14_0.10 | ecosystem: Environmental > Aquatic > Deep subsurface > Groundwater | place: USA: Utah...
CACACCTTTTATTATAATTATTATCCTGAATTTGGTTCGAGATTTGAAACAAGGGTTTTAAAGTGGTGCCCACTCGCGGAATCGAACCACGGACACAGGGATTTTCAGTCCCTTGCTCTACCGACTGAGCTAAGTGGGCATTAGATTCACATTTGATTGAAAATGTCATAAAAAACTAATTGAACCAAGGTGGTTAGTCAATGCAAAAAGGGGCGAAATGTCACAAGATTTTGAAAGCACGGCAGAAAATGACAACAGCGATCTTACTGTTAAAAAAGAAATTTTGCGCTTAGGCGATTGGCAGGTAGGCGCTTTTATTTTTCTGCCTGATCCCAAACGCCCGATTAAGAAGGCCCTGGGAATCTTTAGTCATGGCTATACTTCCCACAAGGGAACACTTCTAACCTGGGCATCACGCCTGGCGTTTGAAGGTATGCCCTGTATCATCTTTGATTTGCCAGGACATTACTTAGGTAGTTTTAATGAGGTGGAAGATTTCGAAGAGTTTAAGCAAAATTCCCACTTACTATTTGAAGTTGCTCTAAACAGTTTGCAGGAGCATTTTTTGGTAACTTATCCGCTCTATGCTGATTACCTAGAAGATAGTGAGATGACGTATGTAACAGGCGGCCATAGCTTAGGCGCACTGCTCTCTATTAAAGCATTAACACTGGCGAGTTTTAAGCTTAGGGCCTCCCTTTCTATTGCAGTGGGCCTAGGTCTGACTGAAGTAAGCGGTGGCGGCCATATCTTTGAGACGCCATTTTATAAGTCCACCCTAAATCTGCGGCGCCAATTGGTCAGCCCAGCACTTGCGCCGGTTAATGTCTTTGGCTGGATTCAAAACGAGAAAAAAAATATCTCTGTTACAGGGCTTAAAGTTCATATCATAGTAGGCCAAGACGATTTAGTCGCCGGCCCGCAAGCAGCGAATTATCTAAAGGTCATCCTGGAAAGCAAAGGCAATCAGGTCAGTCTGGAAACTCCCACTCGCTTGCCGCATCATATGCCCGAGCTTGCGGCCAGTCTAATCAAGAGATATCTTCGTCAAGCGACAATTATATAAAATAAAAACTCACCAAAATTCAATCTGTTATGGCAATTATGACAGGGATTTCCTATGATAGATGATTCAAATTGTCCCAATGATTTTGGGTAGCCGCTTATGCTACTATGGAGATGGCCTTTAGGAGACCATGGGAAGATTATTATTACTCTTTATTATACTCGGCATATTTTTGATACAAGGTGCCCACGCCAAAGGACTCGCTTCATTCAGTGAGCACCAATGGAACTTGAAAGTTGGACTTGGAATATACGCCGCCACCAACATACGCTATAAAAACCAATCAAATTTTAGAAAAGATGATCCCATACTTATTCCCCTACCCTATATTCGCTTGAAGCTTTCACGGCTTGAAATCATGCCCGATAAAGTGGTCTGGATCTTTGCTAAAAGTCTTTTGTGGCAACTGGATATGCGTGCCAACTACATTGGCCATGACTATAAGACAGATGGCCTGGCCCACAGGCACAATACCATCTTTGGCGGCGTGGCCCTACGCTTTTTGATTTTTAAATTCGAAGTTTTAAAAGACCTAGAAAATAAAAGCAAGGGAACCGCTTATTCAACCGCGGCCATCATTCCCATTCCTCTAGCTGGCGGCAGCTCTATTACTTTGCAAGGAGAGATCGAGCATTGGGATGGCAATTATGTAAATTACTATTTTGGCGTTAAAGATAGTGAGGCCACTTCCACGCGTCCCGCCTATCATGGCATGTGGGAAACTGATTATTATTTCCAAATGATTTCCATGATAAAAATTACTCCTCATTGGATTATGCGTTTTACTCCTGGCTATCGCATTTTTGGTCCACGTATCGCAAACTCCCCAACAGTCACAACAAAAAAGGAGTGGAGCACAGTCATGGGCATGGTCTACGAATTTTAGTGCCAACTTAATAGCATCACCAGGAACTATCGCAAAATTGTGGCCGCCACGTGGTCAAAAACTTCATTCATGATGGCAACAATATTATCGACCGTCTCACGATCGATAGTCATTGAGGGCTGAATGCGAAAGCTTGAAGCGTAGGCCATGGTGAGCAAACCTCGCTCCAGAAATACCTTGAAAATCTGATTGGTGATATCTTTGGATAGCGGCCGCTTGCTTTGCTTGTCCTGTACCATTTCAATCGCCATCATAAGTCCCACGCCACGCACTTCGCCTACAAATGAATATTTCTCGCTGTAATGGGCAATCTTACTTAAGAAGTAGGCCCCAACCTCACGCGCATTATCAACTAACTTTTCCTCTTCAATAATCGTCAAGGCTGCCTCAGAAGCCGCCGCGCCTAAGGGATTGCCGCCATAACTTGAAGAAGATCCAGATGGCGCTCCCCATGGCCTGGTCTTAGAAAGTTCGGGAGTCGTAAGCACACCGCTCATGGGAAAGCCACCGCCAAACTGCTTGCCTAAGGTGACGATGTCGGGTTTGACGCCAGAGAGTTGCGAGCCCCAATAATTTCCAGTGCGGCCAAAGCCAGTGATCATTTCATCGGCAATAAAAAGAGCATCAAATTCTTTCGCAAGCTCACCCACCGCTTTTAAAAATTCCTGTGGAGGGATGACGTTACCGGCAGTGCCTTGCACAGGCTCAATAATAAAGGCCGCCACACCTTTGGAGACATTGGCCTTAAGCTGCGCTCTGGCAGCTTCCACGCAGGCCATGCCACAGCCAGGATAAGTCGTTTTTAGCGGGCAGCGATAGCAGTTAGCATAGGGTACAATGTGAGATCCAGGGGCAAAGGGGCCATAGGAATTTTTAAAGTCCGAACCCATAAGACCCAATACGCCATGAGTTTTACCATGAAAGCCGCCCGAGAAGCTCACGATCTCCCACTTGCCGGTATGGTTCTTGGCCAAACGTAGGGCCGATTCCACCGCCTCAGCACCACTTGAATATAATTGTAAGCGCCCAAGCTCAAACATTTTATTTTTATTGATAAGTTCAAATAATCCAATGCGCGGCTTTGAAGTAAAACTTCCCACGCTTGCTCTGGCAACTTGCTGTGTAATGGCCTTGATAAATTTAGGATGAGAGTGCCCTAGACCATTGACGCCAATGCCACCAATAACGTCGAGAAAACAGTTGCCATCAACATCTTCAACCACATTACCATAGGCCTTTTCCACCACGATGCCTGCCATCAAAGCAAAGCCTTGGAGTCCATCTGCAATATACTGATCTTCTCGCTTTCTCAGCTCTGTGCTCAAAGGCCCGGGAATGGCCGTCTTTAAAACAGCTTTCTGGTTACTTGGTTGAGAAATTTTCATGCTTTCATCCTTCATCTGGAAAACCATCTATAATATTCCCATTTGTTGCCTTGTATGAGAAGGTGGGTGGGAATTTTAAAAGGCGGTTATAGCATGAAAATAGCTATCATTCTAGCGGCAGGAGAGGGCGAACGATTACAAAGTCTCAATCCCTTCAAGCCAATGATCAAGGTGGGGGAAAAAGTCTTGCTGGAACACACACTGACCCAGCTTTTACCACTTAAATTTGAGCAAATTCACATCATTTTCAACGACAAAGAAAGGGTCATGCCTCTAGACCAAGCGCCAAATGTGCACAGTTCCAAAGTACAATATTTTTTCAAGTCCACCGCCAGCTCGCTCCATTCTCTGTATGAAGTCTCGAAAAAATTGGCGCTAAAAGAACAAGGGCATTATTTTATCAGCATGATAGATAGCATCGTCTCGCCCCATGATCTTGCGGCCTTTGCCTCATTTTGCCGAGACTTGAAGGAAAATCAATCGGCCATTCTGACCACCCGCTTTGTGGAAGATGAAAAGCCTTTGACCGTCCAAACAAATTTAAAGGGCGAGGTCACCGCTTTTCAAATACCCTTACAGGCGCGCAATATTGTAACCTCGGGAGTCTACTGCCTAGACTGCCAAGCAATGCAAGAATTACAAAACTGTGTCCAGTCAGGAGTTAGCAAGATGCGCAACTTTCTGACTTATCTGGTTGAGCATGGCCATATCATTAAGGCCTTTACCGTCGACAAAACTTTAGATATTGATAGGCCACAAGACATTAAGAGCGCTGAAGAATTTTTAGGTTTATAACATGCTTGATTTAAAAAAAATTAAATGGGTTTTTTTTGACTTTGGCGGCTGTCTTGACTCAGATGGTTTGCATTCGCGCACACTCTTTTTTAATGCCTTCTTAAAGCATGGCCTGGTCACGCCCCAGCAACGGGCGCATTTCCAAGAGGGATATACTTACAGCGACCAAAAAGTTATCTCCCAGGGGCTTATCAAATCGGCTCCTTTGCATGAAATGAATATGCTGATGACCCATTTTATCTTTAAATTTCTCGCCTATCCGCTTAATCAGGATATAATTCAAAAAGTTGCCGACGATATCACTCTTCCCCAGGGCCAAGCACTGAGGCGAAACTACCACTACCTTGAGCAGCTCTGCCAAATGTATCAACTCGGAATCATTTCCAATTTTTCTGGCAATCTGGAAGTTATTCTGGAGGAATTTAATCTTCGAAACTTTTTCAAGGTGGTGTGCGACTCTTATTACGTGGGAGCAAGCAAACCAGACAAGAAAATTTTTACTCATGCCTTAACTCGTGCCCAATGTCCCGCGGCCAATGCCCTATTTATAGGAGACAATCCAGACAGAGACATTCTTCCGGCACATGAAATGGGAATGCAGACAGTTTTAATCACTGGGGAAAATAAAACTTCAGATTATGCCGATGCGTGCCTGACTTCTTTCGCCGCATTCTTTGAGCTAATCCAAATCAAATAACCGACGACAATCCAGACAATTTCAACCAGGCGATAAAAAAGTACCGCTGTCAAAAAACCCTTAGAATCGATATGAAACACTTTTTCCATAAAAAAATGCACGCCCTCTTCTCGCGTCCCCATTTGATAGGGAATAAAAAAGAAAAGTGTATCAACCAAAGTTCGCCCAACATCTAAAAGACCGGCAGTAAATAATCCAACCGAGTTAGAAAGAAATTGAAAGGAAATATAGAAAGTAAGACCTTCAACAAAGCGTGCCACCGTATCCACCGCAACAGAACTCCAAAAAACTAAAGGTCTCTCCTTGGCCAAGCGGAAGACGCGCGCCAAAGAGATAATGATGCCGTAAAATACGACTCTTTGCCAGCGACCTTTATCAGAAAGACATTGCTTAAGCCACATCTGGCGAATTACTTTATGAAAAATAGGAATTAAAATAAGTACAATGGCAAAGATCGCCAGAAAAATTCCAGTTCCTATTTGAATGGCAGAGGAAGTGTCATAAAAGAACACAATAGCTAGTGCCCCAATTGAAAAACTTAATGCGGTAGAAAAGAGATGGATCAAATTGTAATTAATCGTGCTCGCCATGGCATCGCGCTTAGGCAGGTGATCGGACAAAAGCATGTATTTAAGCGGCTCTCCACCTACCTTTAAAAATGGAGTCAGGTTATTCCACGCGATGCTGAGCAAACTAAATTTAGTAAATAGCCGCCATTTACTAAAAAATCTTTGTTCTCCATGCCAGGCCTTTTGATCTGTAATCAAAAGCCAAGACAAAGAATAGCACACTAGCGTTGGAACAAAGGAAAGAATTAAAAGGCTAATTCCCCATGATCCGATTTTTATTTCCTCAATAATTCGCTCAACACCATAGTTTTGAATAATTTGCATCAGTGATGCCAGACCAACCAATGAGAAGATAGTACGAATAAGAATGGCATTTCTTTTCTGCATTATACTGATTGCTCCCGACTAGTTGCTAGCAAATGAGAGATTGATTGAATAAATTTTGCATCTGATTTTTTTTGAACTCTACCCATAACAACAATCACAAGGTTGAGCAGTAAGTAGTCAAACAGATACATATAGAGATCAAAGCGGCCCAAATATAAAAAAGTAATAATTAAAAAAGTATGAAAATTAGGGCCAAGCAAACGCCAAAATGGCAACAATTTTAAATTGGCCTTACGATAAAGAGCTCCAAACTCCTGTCTCTGTTCTGGCGTTGCAGAACTCAGAAAACGTTTCCATTTTAAACGCTCTGACTCAGACCTGGTGGAAAGAAATTGCTGTTGCTTAATCCAGGAAATGCGCAATTTGCTGAGTAAGCGATCCTTTTTATCAGACGCCTCTGAGACATGTGAAATGGCCTCTGCTACTCCAGGATTCCAGTAGGTGTCACTCTCGATTTTGACATAGCCAAAATATAGATATTCGCGATGATAAAAATCTAAAATAGCGCATTGACTTGAATGCATGAAGAGTGCCGGAAACATAACAAAAAAGTACCACGGACCAAATTCTTGGAAGTATGGCCATGAAGCCGCCAAGTAAATAGCGATAGTGACAAAAGAGTCACAAATTCCGTCGAGCACCAGGCCCAATTTAGTCGATTTATTAGCAAGTCTGGCAAGCTGACCATCGGAGCTATCAAAGATTCCAGACAGAATATAAAACATGCTACCCAAGAGCCAAGCGCCTGCCATTTCTCTTTGCAGAAAGTAATAAGCTCCCGCCCATCCGCTGAAAAGCCCAAGCAATGATAACTGCGTAGGGTTCATACTTAAGACATTGGCCAGCTTGGCAATAACAAATCCCAAAGGACGATAGAGTATCAAATCCAGCTTCTCTTCCGTATCTGGACTTTTGATCGTTGCCTTAAATTCCTGAACAAATTGTGCCATCATACTTAGATCCAGCCCATTTTTCTTTGAATATAATTGGCCATGACCAAGGAAACTTGTTCACGACAGGTTCTAAAGGAAGGCCAATCATTAAAATCAATAAAGTGGCAGTCGCCCTTTTCATCGACGATAAAATCGCCGCCAAAAAAATCTAGTTGCAGGTGATTGGCCGCGCGATGGATATCAGTTTCGATTTGCTTGCGATCAAACTCACAGTCCTGGTTGCCAGATTCAAGATCAAAGCGAGAATTGCCAATTTTTCCGATATAGCGCAATGATAAAAAGGCATCCTTCACGCCATAAAATTTAAACAACTCACCTCTTTTGTGTTCCTGCACAATAACTCTATCCACTTTGCGCTTATGAAATTGCTTAGCTATTTGTTTAACGCTGGCAAGACTTTCGCAGTAAATGACATCGTCATCATCAACAGCATGAAAATCACCACGCTTAATCCAATAGCCAGTGCTCCAATCAATCCCAAGACTGGTTAGTTCACTAACAGGACTTTCTTGGTATTTTGGGTATGAGACATTATTGGCACGCAAAAGCTCAGAAAGAGTCTGGCGCATACAATTATTGATCGAGAGGGAGGAATTGATAATTTTTACTCCCCTCTTCTCCAATTGATCAAGCAATTGCAAAGAAGCCGAGGACTGGGCCATGGTCACCACCAGGTCAATATCAAGCGACAATAAAGAATCGAGTCCTTTCTCAGGTTTTAACAGCAAAAATTCGCCGCGCACCCCCAGGGATGCTTTGAGACGTTCAATCAAAGCATCCATTATCGCTTTATCAGCATCAATAGCGCGATTAGAATAAATCTCCTCGCGATAAATGGCGACAATTCTCACAGCTTGCACCTATTGCTCCTCATCCACTCCGTAGTGAGTCAATCCTAAATGATTGATGATCTCTTCATTGGCAAAAAATCTAAGCGTATTCTCCAATTTGAGCAATTGAAGTGACAAATCATTGATTGCTTTAATCCCTGGGGTGGTAAGTGGCGCTTTTAAATAAAAGCCTAACCATTCCTGAATCCCGTGCATTCCTGCCCTTTGGGCCAGGTCAACAAACAAGGCCAAATCTAAAACAAGCGGGGCAGCCAAAATAGAATCTTTACACAAGAAATCTACTTTAATTTGCATTTTTTCGCCCATCCAGCCGAAGATGTCGATGTTATCCCAGCCTTCTTTGTTGTCGCCTCTTGGGGGATAATAATTTATCCTGATTTTGTGGTAAAGATTGCCATACAAATCGGGGTATTCAGACTTAGACAGAATATCTTCTAATACTCCCCCCTTGGAAACTTCTTTAGACTTGAATGATTCAGGATCATCCAAAACTTGTCCATCACGATTGCCTAGGATATTTGTACTGAACCACCCTTCTACGCCAATTAAGCGATTGCGTAATCCTGGGGCAATAATAGTTTTCATCAAGGTCTGACCTGTTTTAAAATCAGATCCTCCAACACAAACACGCATCTCTTGAGCGAGTTCTTGCAACGCCGGAATTTCAACGCAAACGTTGGGCGAGCCATTAACAAAAGGAACTCGCTCCATCATGGCAGCATAAGTATATATTTGAGAGGGTGAAATATCTGGGTGATTGTTTTTTAAACCTTCTTCAAAAGCCTTTAGAGTCATGTGGACGTCTTTGATAGGGTTGTAGGCTTCAGTCGAAGCACACCAAACTATTACCGCGCGAGAACAACCATTCTCTTGCATAAAGTTTTTAATATCTGCGCGCAATAAATCACTCGCTTCCATCTTTGTGGCATAGCTTTTTTTATTTTCACCATCAATATTTTTAATATATTTCTTGTCGAAAACAGCGCTCATGGGGCGTATTGCCTCCATCTCTTCTCGCACTTGTTCCAAAAGATAACGATCCACAACTTTTGCATTTTTAGCTGCTTCATAAGTATTTTCTGAATAAATATCCCAGCCGCCAAAAACAATATCTTGTAAATTGCTTAAAGGAACGAGATCCTTAATCATTTTACTTCTGTTTTCACTTCTTTTCCCTAACCTGATATTGCCCATTTGAGTCAAAGATCCAATTGGTTTTGCTAATCCCTTTTTGACGGCCATGACACCAGCAATAAGTGTAGAGGTCACAGCGCCCATGCCAGGAGTTAAGATTGCTAACTTACCTTCGGCCGGAAGAACTTTTTCAATTTTCTGATTCATAAAACATCTCTCCTTATTAAAATGGGAAATCCCCATTCAAATTAACTTTTATCGAATTATTATTGGAAGACTCATAGGCCTTCATAATTGCTTGAATACAAAAGTAAGCATCTTTGATTTCATCATTCAATACGTCATTACACTCCATGGCGGCAAGAAATTTATCAAACATTGAATTGAACCAATTTATATGGCTGGAATCCATCCAATCCGAGCGAATGCTATATTTTTCAATTAAAAATTTTGCCTTATGGCTGCTGTCGTCTGACTCTTCTTTTTGCATGGTAGACAATTCAATCTCATCGTCGTTGACAACAATGGCACCTTTATCACCATTTATAGCGTAAATAACCTTGCGAATACCAGCAGTCCAAGTCAGTTGAACATTCGCCAGACCGGATTCAAATTCATAAACGGCAGAAAAGTTGTCCTCGGTATCGTATTTGGGAAATGATAGATTGTGAGCAACTGCCGTCACTGCTTTGGGATGACATCCCAACCATTCAAAGGTCAAATAGAGACTGTGAGAGCCATGGTCCATGGCGATACCGCCACCACTATGCTGCTTGAAACGGCGCCAATCAGGCATCCATTCTTTTGTTCCAACAGCGTGTGTATTTCGATAGGTGTTAAGATTGACCGAATGCACGCGCCCTATTTTGCCACTTTGAATGATTTCGCGGATCGCCTTCACCACAGGAGCATGCTTATAATTGTGGCCAGGAAAGAGCACACGCTTATGCTGTTTCGCAGTCTCTAAAAGTATTCGCGCTTGCTCTAAAGAAGTCGTCAGGGGCTTTTCGCAAAGAACGTGCAATCCCTGCTCTAGGGCCGCTTTAGCTATTCCGAAATGTGTCGCCGCGTTAGTTGCGATATCAACAAAATCAAGATTTTGTGCCTCTTGATCAAGCAAATCACGGTAATTTACATAGGTTTTGATGTGTTTCGGTAAATGCTCAAAACGGGCACAACAAATATCACATATGGCAATAATTTCAACGTCTTGCCTCTCTAAATAGGCTGGCCAATGTCCTTTGGATGAAATAAAACCATAGCCAATAATTGCGCCCCGAAGCTTTTTTTTGGTCGGCACTTTTGCCCTCCACTAAAAAATTTTGCTAAGATGTTAATAGTAATTAATTTTGCGCGTAAAAAACATGAGTAGTAAGGACTAAAAGACCATGATTGTGAGCAATAGAACAAAGCAACCATTTAGCAATATCACTAGTACAAAGTACCTATTGGCCAGCTTAATTGTTGTCTCGGCCCTAGTAGGTATTGATATATGCGGTGATTTTGCCGCGAACAAGGAACTTTCGTCCATAATTTTTGATGTCATGATTGAGCTTGTCATTTTAGTTTTTACCATTGGCCTGAGTTTGCTTTTGGCCTATCAATATTCAAATGAGCGGCGTAAAAATATGGATTTTTGTGATCAAATTGAATCACTTCACCAAGACATCGCTTTTTGGAAGGGAAGAACTCAATCTTTGGTGGGCGAATTTCAACAGAATCTAGAGGCACAATTTGAGCAGTGGAACTTGAGTCAATCAGAGCGGGAAATTTGCAAATTCATGTTAAAGGGTATGTCTTTCAAAGAGATGGCATTTCAACGCAATTCGAGCGAAAACACCATCCGCAATCAGGCCCAGGCCATCTACGAAAAGTCCGGAATCAAAGGGCGCAAGGAATTGGCGGCCTATTTTCTTGAAGAAATGCTCTCTTAAGTCTATCCTCTCCCCCTGTTTTCAATCATTCCAAGGGACAAGTATAGTCATGCTTAAACAAAAAGTATTTTATTGTTTGCTACTCGTTTGCGTTCTAGCTCTTATTCCCGCGCAAAGCTTTGCTGAAGTTATCCGCGATGTAGTCTTGGTGGGAAACACCAAAACTACCAGACGCGGTATTATTCGCCATGGCCTGATTCATCTTGGGCGCGAGATCTCTGCGGAAGAAATTAATGAAATCAAGGAACGTCTTAGGCGTATCAATCAATTTATTCTTAAAAATTTAAGCTTCAAAGATGGGGTTTTGACAGTCGAGATTGAGGACAAATGGAGCCTCTTTCCAGTCCCTATGATTACCCAATCAGGTAGCTATTATAGCCGCGGCTTTTTGATTTATGAAAATAACTTTCTAGGAAGTTTGGGAACCTTTGCCCCTGCCATGGCCTGGACCAATTCAGGCTTCAACGGGCTTTTGTATTTTCAAGATGAATCATTTTTTATGCCTCAAGCAGGATTCAAGATACTCCTGCTACGCAAGAGTGACCCGGTTTATTTTCGGCGACACGGATCCATCGTCTCAAGTTATGAGTCGCGCTACGACACCATCCTTTTTACACCCAATTATTTATATAAACGCCATGTTTTTAAAGGCGGTCCTATTTATGTGGATAAATCTATATATGACAAAAATGGCGTTCATATTTTTAGAGATAAGGGAGCTGGTCTATTCCTGCGCCACCATCTTAATCAATATCAGATGACAGACACTCAGATGGATGGATTTGTGACCACATATAATCTTATTTTTATTCACAGAAGTAACGGTGATACCATTGTTTTTCATGAGGGTGACGCGAAATTAAGTATTCCCTATTTAAATCACTTTTCTAATTTTGAAGTACATGGGCATCACGTTAACGATAATTCTTATCTCTATCCAAAAATAATTGGAGGGAATGAGGGATATCGTGGATACGACAAAGCTTCTTTTCCAGCGCAGTGGAACATCGGAGCGTTAGCCCAATTTCAATATAATTTTTATCCGCGAGTTTTCTTGGCACCTTTTTATGAATACAACTATTCAAAATTGATTAAAGATGTTCTGAATGGCAAAACTATCGCGGAAAACACCCTCGGGATTGGGGTACGCTATTATTTTAAAAAAATATCTATCCCCGCGGTGATTTTTGATGTCTCAAGAAACTTTGAAGATCGCAGTACCCACTTGCTAGTCAATATCGGACTTAGCTTATGAAGGCTATCTCGATAGCGCTTTTTTACTTATTAAGCTGCTCGCTTCTTTGGTCTCAGGAAGTGACGCCAGACCTAAGCAAGCAAGCTGACGAACTTTATGCTCAAAGAGAGGACATAAGCAAAGCACAGGCAGCGCTCGATCTTTATCTCAAGTTAACCGAACAGCGCCCACAAAATATAGATTTACGCTGGAAGACATCCATGGCGCTATATTATATTGGCCACCACCTGCCCAAAAATAAAAAAAAACAGCGTAGGCAAATGCACCAGCGTGGTCTAGATCAGGCAAAAGAATGTGATAAGCTCGCTCAAGGCACCAGAGTTGAGTGCGTCTTCTGGCTCGCCACCAATCTTGCCTTGCTGAAGCAGGACACAGGCATGCTCACCATGGCCTTTGGTATCAAAGATATTTTGAAAGAATTTGAACGTGCGCTTAAACTTGATCCACTCTACGCGGGGGCCGGTCCTTATCGCATGCTGGGATTACTCTATTACAAAGCTCCAGGCTTTCTAGGTGGGGATGAGAAAAAAAGTTTTGAATACCTAGAACAGGCGATTAAAATTGCTCCCAATGAACCGCTCAATTATCTCTTTTTAGCAAAAAATTATTTGGATGAAAAAAATCATTCCAAGGCGCAAGAAATTGTTAATAATGCTATGACAACAATCGATGCAAAAAAGCTGAATTTCTACGAATCGAAAAAAGCCTACGAGGATTTAAAGAATTTTAAACAATACGGGAAGTGGAAAAGCGATCGCGACTGATATCTAACTTTTATTCGACCACCATTTTGACCAAGCAAGAATATTTTTCAAGATACCGACTCTGCCAGTCCTCTCGAAGGCAGTATTTTTAAATTTTCTTTTAAAAGACTGATTACTCATATTGTTCAACTCCTCAAGCAAAATGGGCAATGGTTTTCGAAAAAAGAAATCTAAAAGAGAATTTTGCGCTTGGGCCAAATTCGGGGCATCTTGATCTGATTGTTTGTTATTCCAAGGGCAGACTTGCTGACAAATATCGCAACCAAATATTTCTCCATCACCCAAGTGCATGCCCTGAGGAGGCGGCAATTGGTCCTTAAATAATTCGATGGTATAGGTGCTAATGCACTTATCTGCCGTGAGTGTGCGTGTCTCGCCATCTATCGCGGCAGTGGGGCAACTGTCTATACAGGCGGTACAGGTTCCACAATGGTCACTATCCAAAAGTTTGCTCTGAACGCTTAATTTTTGATTAAATAGAATTGCGGCAATAAGAAAATAGCTGCCATGCTTCTTAGAAATCAACATACTATTTTTACCAAACCATCCCAATCCGGCCCTGAAGGCCAAATCTCTTTCTAAGACAGGATGAACATCCAAAGAAACAGTGAACTCTAAATCAATTCCTTGTGCAGCCATTTCCTGCTTAATCTGGGCCGCAATTTTTACTAAGCGTTGCTTTAGAACATGGTGATAATCAGCGCCTTCAAAAGCCAAGGCATAACTCGCCATATTGAGACCATTAGAGCTTTCCTGACGAACTATATTTTTATAGTTTTTATAATCAAAGAGAAAGACCAGTGCGCTTTGAAAATCTGGGTAGAATTGTGACAGAGAAGTTCGAACATTTTTACGATAGTCGGCCAAGTACCCCAGCATGCCATGTCCGTCTTGCTTCACCCATTGCTGATAGTGATCAAATGAAATGGCCTTTGCCTCTTCACTATAGGCCCAATCACAGATCCCAAATGTTTGTAAATATTGAGACGTAAATAGATTGTTGATTATATCCATGAATGAAAGCCAGCTACTCCTTCGAAATAATTTCGATTGCCCCCGTAGGACAGGACTCAACACATTGCAAATCTAAAGAGCAAGACTCTACCTTACTGACATTTATATAAGTCCGATTGTTTTCATCTTTTGTAATGGCCCAAATATCGTGTGGACAAATGCTGACGCAATTTTGGCAAGAAGCACAGGCATGAGTATCCAAATTAATCTGACCTCTTGAAAATTCTGCTGTCTCTAAAGAATCTGACCCCCCTCGGACTTTCGGAATATCTTTCACAATCTCGACTCGGACAGTATTGGAGCTTCCTTTGGCAAAGAATTTTCCATCACCACGTGTGATGACTAATTTATCGCCGTTTTGCAAACCAAGTTTCTGCCTCACCTTCTCAATCACCTTATATTCAAGCTCCTCATCGTGCTCGCTGTAGCCCTCAATATAAAAAGGTGAAAGGCCCCAATACAAAGCAAGTTTGCGAACCACATGTATGTCATTAGTAATGCCCAAGACTCGAACACATGGCCTAAAACGAGTAATTTTCAGACATGAGTTACCACTTTGAGTAACAGAAAGAATGGCCTTAGCATTTGTTTTTTCAGAGATAAGCGAAGCTGCCACCATAACTGCCGAGTTGACGCTAGAAAGATCAGTATGCCTTAGCAAGGGCCGTTCCCTCGGTCGTTTTTCTGCCTCGACAACAATCATATCCATCATTTTGACTGCTTCAACCGGATACTTTCCTGCCGCGGTCTCGCCGCTCAACATAACGGCATCGGTACCATCCCAAATAGCGTTGGCCACATCACTGGCTTCGGCGCGAGTAGGCGTCGAATTGTTAATCATGGATTCTAGCATCTGGGTAGCGGTAATCACGGGAACACCCTTTGAGTTGCATTCCTTGATAATTTCTTTTTGAATTGAGGGAACTAGATGATTGCCCAGCTCTACTCCCATATCACCTCTGGCGACCATAATGACATCTGCCACTTGGACAATTTCATTAATATTTTTGACCGCCAAGGGGTTCTCTATTTTTGCTACAATCGGCGTCTGGACTTTTAGTTTATGTAATAGATATTTTACATCTAAGATATCTTCCTTGCGCCTGACAAAACTGAGAGCTATGTAATCAATCCCCTGGCGCAAACCAAATAATAGATCGTCCTTGTCCTTTGCGGTAAAACTAGGAGCAGTGACTTCAATATCGGGTAGATTGATTCCCTTATTGGACTTTAAAATTCCACCAATTTCAACCTTGATCAAGTAGACATCACCATCTCGCCGCAAGGTTTTACACACAATCAGGCCATCATCAAAAAGAATACGGGTGTTATCGCGACAATCCGACACCAAGTTTGTATAAACAGTCGGAATAAAATTCTCTTGATACTGCGGATATTGTTTAGCCACACTTGAGACACCAATGGCCCATTCCTCACCGGCCTTAAGCTCCAACGGTGCTACTAATTTATCTACTCGAATTTTTGGCCCTTGAAGATCCAAAAGTATCGCCACTTCACGAGAAACTTCTCGGCTTGCAGAGCGAATATTCTCAATGACTTGTCCATGCCCCTCGTAAGTGCCATGACTCATATTAATTCTGGCGACATTAACACCGGCCAAAATCAAATCCTTAATTTGCGCTACGGTTGAAGATGCTGGCCCCAACGTGGCCACAATCTTGGCCCTTCTTGGCATATTCCGATCTCCTTCTAAAGATTTCTATTTAGAGGATAATAGCGTGTATTTTTGGGATTGGCAGCTATAAATGGTGTTAACTTACGTCACTTGATTCAGGTGCTGGAGCTGACTCCGGAGTGCTTCTAGCGCGATTTTTTGCCACTTCACGCGCTCGATCAACAGCTTCTTCTAACTTTTGAATTTTGGTTTCATATTTGTTGCGAAGGCTTTCTTTCTCGATCTCTGATGTTTTTGCTAACCTTTCAAAATGATCTCGCGCCTGAGACAACTTGCGGGTTAGCTCTGTATGGTGCTCAGCATTTAATCGATTAATCATCTCTTCGTAACGCCGAGTCAACTCACTCGTTTGTACTTCATTATGATGACGTGACTCAGACAGCTTTTTGCCAAACTCATTGCGCACAGAAACCAAAGTCTTGGCCGTTTCCATGTCCTTGCCTTCTAAGGTGCGCTTTAGCATGCGCACATCATCCTGACGTCGGTCTTCTTCCATCTTTTGTAAATGCTCGACTTCGGCATGGTTTTTCTTTTGCAAGTTGAGAATCTTATCCTCATACATTTGCATTATCTTTTCATTTTGATGTTCAAGATTGCTAATCTTTTGCTCATAGCTGGTTGAGGTTTTTAAAAAGGTGGCATTTAGGTCTTCTTTTAAATCCTCGCGATTGTTATGAATCTGCTTCTTTGCATTCTCTATAAACGCTGTTTTTTCCTGCGCATGTTCCTGTTGCATCTGCGCGATGGTTTCAATATTTTTCTCATTCATAATGTTCATACGGCGTGAGAAGTCGTTCTTTTGATTATCAAACTTGATACGATTGCCTCTTCTTTCGCCATTTAGAGTGCTGAGTGTTTCGTTTTGGCCGCGCTTGATCTCTCCCTTATACTGCTCCGTCACTTTTTGCTTTTCATCACGAAATTTTTCAGTCATTTTGGCAGTGAACTCAGCATTCTCTTTGTCTTTTCTGTCTACTTCCTTATAATTTTCAAGCGCTTGATTACGTAACATTTGCTGTGTTTGATCATTAAATTTTGCCTTGTCTTCCTGATTGTGTACGCCTTGATCTTGCATCATCTCTTTACTACGTGCCAGTCGCTCCTCATAGGCTTTCTTGGTTCGCTCTAGATCAACTCGAGCAGAATCTCCCCGGCCTCCATTATTAGCTATGTCTGTGGCCTTTTTGTCCAGCATATGAATATCTTTTTGAAATTCTTTTTCGCGTGAACGCAATACCGCTTTATTCTCTCTTTGCAGTCTATCCTGATCATATTCATTGCGCTTTTCAATCTGTCCAATTATACGGGCGTAATTTTCCATTAGCCCTTTATTATGATCTTCATGCAAATCACGAACGGTGGTTATTTGATTATCGTGATGATCTTCAACATGCTTCATTTCATTTTGTTGAACCTTGCGAATCTGCTCCATTGCCTCTTGATGCTTGGAATTCATTTTTGATCTTTCAAAATTCTCGCCCTGTACCAGCTGATTAATTTCACTGTCCTTGCGTTTTGCTAACTCACGGTTTTCTGCCATCGCCTTTTCTCTATAATCTTTGTATTGCCCTTGTGCCTTATTTTCAAGCGCTTGGTTATCGCGATAAGTTTCCTCTTTGAACTTCTTTAAATTGCCCTGCAGGCGATCTACGTTATTAGTCAAAGTTTGCTGGTGTTGCGCCTCTGTTAGCTTGTTTGAACGCTGGTAATCATCGCGAATATTATTTAAACGCTGGGCAAAATCCGCTCGATCTTTGCCACTTGTCTCTTCGAAATTTGTACGTGTTCCCTGTAATTGCTCGCGAAAATCTTTTTGTAAGCGATCGATTTCTTCTTGCGATTTCTTATTGTAGCTGCCAATTAATTTTTCGCTGGAATTTTCTATTTCTCTACGAGAAGAGTTATAGGCCTCGGCCTGCTTTGCCTCATTGTTCTTGTTAGTCGATTGGATCTGCTCAAGATTTGTCTCGTAGTTTTTCTTGAGCTCCTGGCCCTTCTGGTGGTAATCCTCACGGGATTTAGCAAGACGATTGTTATAATCAGAAATATCCATCTATCACCATTTTCCTAGGGCCTATCCCTCCTGGATAGTCCGCGGCTATTCCATTATACCCGCAGCATTAAATAAAAAGGCCCCGGTTAGAATTACCTACCGGGGCCATATAAAATACCGTAAATATTTGAGTATTTAATTATTTCGCTAATTCCTCATCAATTAGCTCGGAAAAGAATTCCACTTCTCTCGCTCCTTGAACAATTTTCCCATTTACAAAAAAGGTAGGCGTAGACTTCACTTCTACCTTCTCTGCACTGGCGATGTCTTGGTCAATCTGACTCAAATATTTATTGGCGTCCAAGCACTCATTAAACTTTTGAGCGTTCATCCCCAGTGATTTAGCCGAGGCCTTGAGGTCATCAACATTTAGCTTGGCCTGATCACTAAACATTTTGTCATGCATCTTCCAAAATTTATCCATGCCTTGCTCGTTGGCGCAAAGACCGGCCAATGCCGCTGTTTTGGCTTGCTTATGAAATGGTAGAGGAAAATTTTTAAAAACAATTTTTACCTTATCCTTATATTTTTTCTTGATCTCGCCAACGATCTGACTTCCACGGGCGCAAAATGGACACTGAAAGTCTGAGTACTCGACTAAGGTCACCTTGGCATCAGCTTTTCCAACGAAAGGAGAATTCTCAGTATTGATGTCAAAGACTGGCCATTTTGGTTTCGCAATATAGACTTCCACAGGATTCTTTTTAGTTTGCTGGTTAATCCAATCGTCTATAGCGCCACGCTTGGCCTCCATTGCTAAGTATTTCTTAATTTTATCCCGCATTTGAGGAGTGATATGCTCTTGTGGGATGCTTCGCTCTTGGATTAAACGATCAACATCTTTTTCTGTTGGGTTTTTTTCAGCTGCAATATATTTTTCCAGAAATTCATCATTGGATATGCCCTTTTTGCGAGGATCCATCTGCATGAATTTTTCCAGAATATAGGCCTGGACCTTATTCATTTTTATTTCATTAACTTTTAATTCCGCCTCAAAGATGTCACTCTCAGCGCCCTTATAAAGCTCTGCTTCGGTAACAACTTGCCCTGCCACCTTAATCGCTGCTCCTTGAGATGGCGCCGGTTTAAAAATAAAATTTGGGCGGCTATCGGCTTCCTGAGAACAAGAGATTATTCCGACCGCAATAAGCGATAGCAATAAAAAACCTGAAATGTATTTTTTGCTCGACATGAGATCTCCTTAAAGTAATGAGGATTTTTATTCACCAGTATTGTAAACCAAATCTAACAGTAAGAGTAGTTTTGCTTAATGATGCATTCCCCGACCGTCGCCGTCGGATATCTCCCGAATAAAATCTTGGTAAGCGGCTGACCTGCCCATCAATTCGGCGTGCGTCCCCATATCTGCCTGAACTCCATCTTGAATCACAATAATTTTGTCTGACTTGACGACAGTTTCCAAGCGATGGGCCACGATAAATGTAATCCCCTCTTTTTGCAAAAGCTTAAAGGCAATCCTTAGGGCCTCCTCTAGCTCGTTATCTAAACCTGAGGATATCTCATCAAAAAGCACTAAAGGCCTATGAAAATAACTGGCGCGTAAAGCACATAACAATTGCTTCTGCCCAAGCGATAGTTCGCCTGGATGGATGTCATCTTCAAGCTCCACTCCCCACTTACTAATATAAGGAATTTTTTCGCTTACCCAGTGCCAGAAATGTCGTAGCCCCTCTGTTATCTCTTCCTCAAAAGTAATATTAAAAACTAGAGAAGCTGAAAAAATATGTCCGTCTTGTGCCACTAAACTAACTAATTGGCGATAAGTTTGGTAGCCATCCAAATAATTTAGGCCAAAGCCTAAGCTTTCCTTGCTGCCAAAACATTTCACCTTGATTTCACCTTTTTCAGGTAGGTAGGTACCATTTAAAATCCCCAAGAGGGTAGACTTGCCTGAACCACTGGCACCAACGATACCGATAGTTTCTCCCCGTTTGGCCTCAAACTTAATGTTTCTTAAAGTAAATTCAGGTGTGTTTTCGCCATTATTCACCTTGCTTCTTTTAGGATAAGCAAATTTTTGAATCTTGACCTTCACATTTTCCACCGAGTATCTAGAAGTTAGCCCCGATGAATGAACCGCTAAATCATCCAGTTCCACAATGGCATTGGTAAAATCGTTTATACGCGAAATACCGCTTGCTGCTCTTTGAATATTGGCAATTTTACCAGCAATGTTTTTTATCGGACTAATTGATCTTTGAATCAAATCAACAATCGCAAATATGACTGCGGCTTCTGTAATTTGACTGTAGGGGAAAACCAAGACAACAAATGCCAGTAAAATGGGATAGAGACTTTCTGCCACAGAGTAATAGGAGGCATCCCAAATATTGGCAACAAGCTGGCTGTCCAAAAATTCGTTATAAACTTTTTCTCCACTTTTCGAGGCATAATTTTCATTCGGATGAAAATAAACTTCTCGCACTCCTCCGACACAATTAGCAACTTGGCGCGAAACCATTCCACGCTTACTCCTGACCTCATGAAAAATTTTGCGCATATAGCGACTGCCCCATAACAAAACAATCGAGGCCAGAATTTCAAAAATAGAAAGAAATAAACCTGATCTTGAATTCAATCGTACAAAACCTGCTAAACAAGATAATACAAAAAAGATATCAATCAAAATGGCAAAAGTGCCCGAAGTTGCTAGCTCACGCACCGCCAAGGTGTCATTCATAATCCTGGCAATCACCTCCCCCATGGGAAAGCGATCACTATGATCTCTAAATCCAACGCCTAAAAGATCTTGGCCTCTTACCCATTTCTCAAAGCAGCGTATGCGCACATTCTGGACTAATAATTGAACATATTTATTAATCACTAACTGGTAGCTGATGCGAAAAACAAAAACTCCTAGCAGGAGGTATGCGATACTGTAAAGATTTTGATAAAAAAGTTGCTGAATTCCATAATTGCGCGAAAGACCTGCCATTAATCGTGGCAGCATTTGTCCCAGATAGGTTGTGCCTATAAGAGAGATTATAATAACAGAAAAAAGTAGCCACGCTCTAGGAAAGAGAAATATTTGTGACCATTTGCTTTTGGAAATGTTCATAAATCTCTCCTTGGTTGCTATTAAGTTTGTAGGCGTCGCCCTGTTCAACAATACCTTGGCTCTTCTCCAGCAAAAGAATTCGATCTGCAGCTCTAGCTGTGGTGATACGATGAGTGGTTATAACCAATGTTTTTCCAGTAAGCAGTGGTAGTTGTTTCAGCCTCTCTATAATTTTCTTCTCAAAAATGACATCGACAGACGAGAAAGGATCGTCCCACAAAAACCAATCAGCATTGGAAAGCAAACTTCTAACTAGGCACACACGTTTTGCTTGCCCACCAGACAAACGTTTTCCATTTTCACCAACTTCCAAGTCCAAAAGCTCATCATCACCAGCGGTCAAGTAATCCAAACCCATCAATTTTAGAAAAGATGTCGCCAGCTCTTCATCAACTTGCGAGATCATCCTTCCCATAAAAATATTGTTTCTCAACGTATCATTGTATAAATATGGAGACTGGGAGACTAAGGACATTTTCTCCCCTCGCATCATCAAAATCTCGGCCAGTTGAAATAAGACAACACTTTTGCCATGACCGGTTTTGGAAGCAAAGACCGTCCATTTCTGCTTGGGCACTTGAATTAAGAGAGGGCTATCCCAATACTCAACCTCAAAATCACAGTCCCCCAGAGACTGATTCATAAGGCGTAACTTTTCTTCATGTGGGTCTACAGTATCCAAGCTGGTAACAAACTCATCAAGTCTTTTCCAAGACACCCATGAGGAAACAAAAACAACTCCCACCCAGGCGACAAACATCAAAGGCTCCATAAACAAGAATATGAATCCGCTCAAGACAATCAAAGCACTTGCGCCAAGAGATTGGGTATAAATAATATGAGCCCCCCAGACTAGGGACAACCCAATTCCAAGCGGCAAAATTGGAATGGAAAAAGAAATCCCTACGCCTGCCTTATAAAAGTTCCAAAGTTCCCTGTAGGACACTTTAGAGAAAAGATTGAGCACCGCCTGTTCTTGCTGGTAAGTTTTAATCGTCTTACGAGCTTGATAAGACTCAATAATACAGTTTTGCAACTCCCCCTGCAGGTCCATGGTCTTACGGTGATAGTGACGGGTTTTCCCAACAATAATAGTAAACAAAACAAAGCTTATAAAAATAGGTGTCATAGCAACCAATAGAGACGGGTGAAAATCCCATAAGCGTGGGATTAAGATGGCCATGGCGACCACGACATTACCCAGCTGTAAAAGGGCAAAGCCAACCAAGGCGCGCAGCTGTTCAGTATCGTTGACAAGAAATTGAAAAATCTGACCGGCAGAATATTTCTTGTAGCGCACAGGCGGAGCCACTTCAAGACGAGTCATTAAATCCATGCGCATATCGCGTTCCATTACTCTAGCAGGATAAAAAAACATAAGACGCGATAATGTGCGAAAGATAATAATTCCTAGTGCCGACCAGAAAAAAATTGCAACAGGAGGTGGATGACCGATGGTAACTAAATCCGCCAGCTTCTTGGCCAAAAATGGCAAAGTACTTTGAATGTAATGAGTAATTATAAGAGCTAGAAATGCCCCCAAATAGTAACTCTTAAAATCCCAAAATTGTATTAGCAAAAGCTTTCTAAGACCTTTGCCGAATTTTGTTTTCTGAGTATCTCGCTGATATGGTCGCGACTTGAACAACTGCCAATCCTTGAATAACAATGATGTACATCAAGATATAAACGCATTTCTACAGACTTTGTACATTAAAGAGAGTAAAAAGACCGAACATGCGACGCGTTAGCAATTGACATTACTCCACTGGCCCCAATATATTAGCCACTACTTATCTGAATTGGTCGCGTAGCTCAGTGGGAGAGCACTGCCTTGACATGGCAGGGGTCACAAGTTCAATCCTTGTCGCGATCACCATCTTTCTCTTAAGCAAAAGTACGTGATACTTTTTTGTTGGCTCTCGCACAACAAAAAAGTATCACGTACCTGAATTTA
>Ga0066639_10001271_pt1 | contig 22419 bp, 19 predicted proteins | sample CryGeyCG2114_010_2_FD_59504 | JGI IMG/M metagenome (GOLD analysis project Ga0066639, IMG submission 59504) | Groundwater microbial communities from aquifer - Crystal Geyser CG10_big_fil_rev_8/21/14_0.10 | ecosystem: Environmental > Aquatic > Deep subsurface > Groundwater | place: USA: Utah...
AACCAATTTATCTCGCTTGTATAAAAAACCCAGCCGCTGTTTTCCGGCCCCGCCACAGTCAGTGAGTTTAAAAGTATACTCAGGTAGATTTTGCGCCACAAAATTTTCAAATTCAGGCACATTCACAATCTCTTCAACCGCCATAAGCTCAGCATTTAATGAAAGGAGAATGTCTTTTAGGGCCGGTTTATTTGTTCTGACTTGAGATCTTGGATCGGCATCAAAGTTGCGAATATTGTAGGTGGCAAAGTCTAAGGCCTGCACCGCCGAAGAAGAGACCATCAATCCAAGGAACATTAAGTAGCAGGTGTTTTTCATGCTTTTCATAGACATTGGTTTCACCTTATTAGGGCCTATTAAACCCTCAACAAACTCTATTATCTTAAACTTAAGTTTATTATTAGTTTTACTTTAAAAAAGGCCCACGCTTTTGGCAACATTTTTTCTATGCTTAAATTATGAAGGGCCACCTACAGATAATCAACAGTAATTTCTATGAGTTTTTGGTTAGGATATAACTCATGTAAAAGTTCCTGCATGGTTATTTGGCATGACATAAGTTCTTGATTTATGATGCATTTTTGGCAAACGCCTTGGCCTTGGCAGCTTGATGCAATAGGTATATCAGCAGACTGCATTATTTTTAACAAAGTTAATTTTTTGTCCCCCTCTGGAACGTTAATTTGCGCCACAACTCGGCCAGAGGCCTTCCCCCTGATTATCAGGGCAATATGCTTATTTGGGGATTTCATTCTCGGCAGCTCACCTGGGTAAGAGAGCGAGAATCGCTTATGAGTCCTGTTTCGCTACCTTTTTGGCCAATCATGGCAGTCACTTGCCCCAGTCCTTCCACGTTATAAAGAGGAAATTGCATGGCCTGAATATTATCTAGGGAGTCTTGTTCAGAGCGGTGTCCTTCATACAACATGCGTGGAGGATTGATTAAGAAGAGATGACGGGGAAAATTGAGATACTCTGTAAGCTCGATAACACTCTTGGAGCGAAAGATTCCCATCTCGATTAAGTTGTTTAAATGTTGGCCTGGATCTCGCCCCTCAGACGAAAAAAGAGTGAGGTCTAGCCCGCTGCTTTCATTTTTGATCATGCAGATAGATAACGGTCGCGCCTGATTTTGTCCTGCCAGTAGGAAAGTATCCTCAAACGGAGTTGGGAACTCAGTGCGAAAGCTTGCCATGGCAAGAATCCAATGACCTTGGGACCTAATGCCAAAAACAGGGGCCTCGCGGGCCCGACTTGAAATAACGTAGATACCGTTTTGGTAGAGGCCTAAATCAAAATTGCAGTGAATTTGAATCTTTTCGTTGGCCTCATGTTTTTTCGGTTGAGAGGAAAAAAGAAAATTTTCTTGTATGATATCGCTTGCAAAATGAGATTTATGCCGGTGGTAATTTTGGATAATTTTTTTAAACGGAAGCTTGGGCAGGCCCTCATTGACAGTCGCCAGTTGGTCTCCTTTAAAAAAGCTTTGTCCAAATACCGAATTACTCTTGAGTTCACTCTCATTATTTTTTAAAAACTCGGCCAAGCGAGGACCAATTCGCACTGGAAATGGATAAAGTGCTTCAAAAATACTGACTAATTCTAACGCGCTTCTTGACGCCTTGTTGGCCTTCAATAGATTCTCAAGCCCAAATAAATAGGACTCGGGTGAAGGGGGGCCCGGCTTGGAGGGCTTCTCTTTCTTTAAATGTTCTGTCGCCTTTTCTTTTTGCAAGCGTGGCGGGGGTTCCGTTTTCTTGATAGTAAAAAGAGTATACTTGTTGCCAGTACCTAGATTATGAGTCAAATAAAGATCGGAAAAGGGAGTCACCTTATCAGGCCTGGCATTTAACATCGCCAGGCCTAAAAGAAAAAATTTTTCTTGTATATTGAGTCGGTATTTTTTTTGAGCCAGTTGCAAAAACTCTAAAAAATTCTCATTAAATTTTTTGGTCGGGCCTAAAATGGAATCTCGATGATCGACTCCAATACAATTATTTAAAGTGGGCGTACGTTTGGGCAGGACTTGGAAGTCTGGTTCTTGCTTGGACAACTCCATCAGGGCGCTACAGGCCGCCAAACTGCATGCAGCCAGTACTAAAAAAACAGTAAAGATGGAAGATCTATTTCTCGCGACCAACGTAGTAAAGCCCCTCTAAAGTTTCATCATCATGATCATGATGAAGACCATGCTCCCCAAGGTCAATAGTCTTTTGCTCTTGTGGTGAACTTATATCGGCATCGGCGGCAAGGCCGGTATGAGATGCGAAGTCAGGTTGATTTTCAGATTGGAACTCGTCCATCAAAATATTGTCTAAATTGAGCTTTTCCGCTTCGTCATTTTTGGCGCGTACAATACAGACAAACCACATGCCAGAATGGCCAGGATGTGGATTGGCCTGGGTTTGGGTCGAGATAATCTCGTAACCGAGGTTAATAAAATGATAAAAGACCTTATCAAATTGTTTCTCCCTATAACCGTGCCGTCTTTCAGGTGGGGAGGGAATATAGAAAGTAAAGCTTTGAATTTTGTACTCTTTCTTAGTGAAGAACCTTTTGATCCGGCTTAGTAAGGACATAGGACCACTTTCTCTCAATTTATTGTTTAATGGCATATGCTATTTCTCAACTTTTAATTTAGTTATGAGGGCCTAAGGAGCACAGTTATAACCAGGCCCAAACCGTTAAAATATCCTAACCCAGGCCTGAAAATTCAGTCAAATAGCGGCGTCTATACCAGGGTACACGCATCACTTGTGTTTCAACATTTATACTGCACAAGGCAAACTTTACCCAAAAAAAATTAACTGTTTTCAATTCAAAAGTTAGATATACTAATATCTGTAGGAGACAGGAAGTCACTTACAATAAGTAGGCAGGATGCCGAAAAGAAAGGGGCCTTTGCAGGGGGCCCCTTTTTTTATGGCGAGATTTAGATTCATGCCATGTTTTGAAACAGGTGTGTGAACTTACTTTGCACATTATCGCAGGTATCACATTTATAAATCCATTGATGTGAGTTGTTGGAGATCTGTATTCTCCAGTCACGAGGAGCAAGATTGGTGTCCAACGCTAAGTTTTTTTAAGTGATGTGTAAGGTTAATCCTTAGCATAGGCAAATACTGGAACTATTTTTGAAGAACTAGTTCCAGTAGATTGAAAAATTCAAAAGATTTGCTTCAAATCCAAAATCAAGGTTACCTTTTTTTATAATACGAATTTCAGGAGAATATGTTACGTGGTCAAACATCATCGTAAATCTCTTACCACTGGCAATAAATACGCCCATTTTTGTTTCAGTGTTGGTTCCGGCGTCTTGAATAGTGTAAATGCCAACTCCCGCCTTGATGAAAACAGATTGTTTAAAATCAGTATCCAGATTGTATGCACCAACTCCTAAAAGATTGATATAAGTATTAGTGTTACCATTTAGTGAAATTGAAGAAATTTCTGCTTCAGCACCGATTTGAAGTCGATCTTCTGAAGTTCCCTGAAGAAAATATAAATATGAAACATTAAGACTCATTTCGGTTGAAGTTTTGCAGCTTTTACATGGCGTGCTTGAGAAAAAACCACCTGAGGTAAAGCTGGTTAAAATCTCATGTGTAAAAAGATTGGTTGAAGGAGATGGAATGCTGGTCGAGGCCACATCATCTACTGAGGCAGTGTCATTAGTTTCTGCCTGATCTGTTTCTTGAGTTGCCGCAAATAAGGAAGAGGTAAATAGTAAAATGGAAATCAAAAATACCGTTTTCATAAGATACTCCAGTGAATTAACTGTATAACTGTTACAAGATAGGTGCGTTAATTACAGTCACGAGTTCTGATTACGATTGTCAGTAGAGTGAGTGATTGCAGAATCAACTATGATTAGCTCTTTACCCAATATATAAATGCCCGCATTTGAGCGCCACAAACGAACTGGAGCACTAAATAAGAATAATTTTTCAATAACAAAAAATATCAAAAAATTCTTCTGGCAGTGTCTTTTCTCTACGACGATTAGCTTTTTCATGTTTTTTGTTAGAAAATGCCTTGATTACAGTGGGTTACTTCATCTTGTTGATTATTGAAGATTGAATATGTCCGCATGTGTCCAGTGAAATCATAGCCTCTTCATGTCAAAATGGAAGCATCTAAGAAAAGAGGAAGGAGGGGGACATGAAATTATTAATTGTCGCAATATTAGTTCTCATGAGCGCGCAGTTATTTGCAGGCCTTCCGCAATCTTTTAGGTGCAGAGGTGACGTCACTATATTAATTAAATCGCCAAAAAAAGGCGGTAATCGCTATTATTTTGGACTTGAGTGTTTACAGCGAGTCGCCGGCGTATGCCAGAGGATGCAATTTTTTGATGCCTATGAAGGAGAGTTTGGTGATGGTCCGGCACTGCTTGAATACGATCGTCTCGGTCACGTCTTTTCGATGGCACAAGTTAAGGAGATGGCCAAGTCATTTAAAAATCCAGGAAGCTGGTACTACAATAAAGTTCGAAAAGTTCACGCTGCCGGTAATCTGGTAAAATGCAAATGCCGTGATCTGCCTGAAGACAAACAGTATTGCGCTCTACCCTTAGCAGTCATCGATATCTTAACCGCGCCAGTTCAGTTACTTATTTACGCTATTGTGACTGAGAAATTGGCAAGAAAGTTGCGCGGTGTACGCAAAGTTTTAGAGACGTTTATTAGCAAAAACCAAACTTCTGGCGGAAGTGCGTTTAAGAGTGACAAAAAATTTAAGTTGATCAGGGAAGAGTTGATCGAAAGATCCGATCCTGATGTTATTTTGTACCGCTAAATAGTGCTTCATTGCCTAGATTTTTCATTTCAACTCCCGGCGCGAGCTTTTCAATGATAAAGCGCTTGCCGTTTGGCCTAAAAATTCCCAGATCAGTGACAACCAGGTCAACGACGTTGGCGCCGGTTAAAGGTAGCACGCACTGGCCAACCAGCTTTGATTCACCTTTTTTATTTTGATGGGTCATCATGATGATGACATTTTTGCTGCCGTTGACTAAATCCATGGCGCCGCCCATGCCGGTGATTTTTTGTCCCGGAATCATCCAATTGGCGAGGTTGCGCTGACAATCCACTTCCATGCCACCGAGGACTGAATGGTCAATGTGACCGCCGCGAATCATGCCAAAGCTCAGGGCGCTATCAAAAAAACTGGCGCCTGGTCGGATGGATATGGTTTCTTTGCCGGCGTTGATTAGAGTCGGGCTAAGAGTTTCTTGTGAAGGCCTGCCAGAGACGCCCAGCACGCCATTTTCACTATGCACCATGACCTCGAGAGTAGGAGGCAGGAGCTCGGCCACCACTGTCGGCATGCCAATACCTAAATTAATAGACTGGCCGTCTTTGAAATAACTGATGACTTCTAAGGCCATTTGCTCTTTTGTCCAGCTCACTTGGCCTCCTTGCTTAGAATCAAAAACTCAATGTCATTTTTATAATTTGCTCCCTGAAAAATTTTTTGGACAAAAATACCAGGCAGGTGAATGTCTTCAGGAGGGAGTGAGCCTATAGGTAAAAGTTCTTCAACTTCGACAACGGTTGTTTTCGCCGCCATGGCCATAAGCGGGGAGAAATTGCGGGCGGTTTCTTTAAACCACAGGTTGCCGTAATGATCGCCTTTTTGCGCTTTGATAATGGCAAAGTCTGCAGTCAAGGCGGTTTCCATTATGCAGGGTTTATCAAACTCACGTACTTCTTTACCTTCCGCCACCAGGGTGCCGTGACCAGTAGGGGTAAAAAAAGCGCGGATGCCCATGCCTCCTGCTCTGATTCTTTCGGCGAAGGTGCCCTGGGGCGAAAGTTCAACTTCTACCTCTTTGGCAAAAATTTGCTTTTCAAGATCAGGGTTGCCCCCGACGTAACTGCAAATCGCGCGCTTGATTTTTTTTTGGATGAGGATTTTCACTAGGCCGCGACCTGAATTTCCGATGTTATTTGAAATGACAGTCAGGTCTTTAATGTCCATCTGTTCAAGGGCATCAATACAATTTTCAGCGATGCCGCACAAACCAAAACCACCGCTCATCAAGATCATGCCAGACTTTATACCTGTCAGTGCCTGCTCGGCATTTTTACAGACTTTGCTCAGTCCCATAGGGGTTCCTTATTTTTAAAGCAAGGCCCTTTGGAAGGCCTTCATGCCAGTCGATAATTCATCAAGTCCGTAGGTCAAAGCCGGTGCTAAAATTGCCATGTTCTCTTTGGCAATCAAGTACAGGCCATGCTCAAGAAATTTAGCGTAGCTCAATTTGGGATGCTTGGGACCGGTGTGCAATTCAACCGCCGCCAGCATGCCGATGCAGCGTACTTCTTTGACGTGAGGATTTTCTTCAATTTCATTAAGATGGCCGGCAAATTTTATTTGCAGCGCTTTCAGTTTATTTTGAAAATCATTAGACTCACAACACTCTAAGACACCATTTAAGGCGGCCAGCCCTACGGGGTGAGCGTAATTTGTTAGTCCACAACTAAGAACTTTATCATCGTAGTATTGGGCAATTTGCTCGTTCATCCAGATGGCGCCAAATGGGATCATGCCGCCAGAAATGGCCTTGGCCATGCAAACAATATGCGGGTTGACAGGGAAATGCATGAAGCCAAAAGGTCTGCCAGTGCGATAAAAGCCGCATACAACTTCATCTAAAATGAGCATGATATTAAATTCATTAGAAAGTTTTTGGATACCCTGCCACCAGCTTGATGGGGGAACATAGACGCCATTGGCACCGGTAATCGTCTCTAAGCAAAAGGCCGCAAAATTCTCAGGTCCGTGCTTGAGAATGATCTCCCGCGTTTGTTCGGCATGGGGATCATCCATGGGTTCTGGTATTCTTATGGTGTGTTGAGATAGGGTGAGGTGTCCTTGGTTGCGCCAATCTCCAGTCAAAGAGAGGGCGCCTAGACTCGCGCCATGATAACTAACTTGTCTTGCCAGGATTAGTGAGCGCCCCGACACTTGGCGAGAAATTTTAATGGCATTTTCAACCGACTCTGCGCCAGAAACAGTATAAAAGATTTTTCCCGTGTGCTTTCCTAATAGTCGCAACAGGCGATCGGTAATACGAACTTTTTGAGGATAGACCGCTTTAGGTGAGGCCATAGGCATAGAGCGAAGTTGTTCTATTATGGAAGATGTTATAATTTGATTTTTATGCCCAAAACTGGCCTGCAAACTAATGCTTGAAAGATCAAATATTCTCCTGCCGTCCTCTAAGATAAATTGATGATCCTTGACTTCACGTACCGGCAGCGTTTCAGCGCCATTTTGTTTAGACCAAGTAAATAAGAAAGGGTATTGCATTGTCGTCTCCGCGCTCTCAGGTGCTAGCTAGGTTGTCCATATTGAAAACACGTTGAGAAAAATTTATATCGTGAACTGGGCAGCCGCGCCAAGTGAACAAGGTTTTACTTTGATAATCATAAGCGCCGCCACCACAAGTACTAGAGGGATCGAGAACACCACTTTGAAAGTGTGAGCAAATGGATTTGGGATAATTTTCATGTGAAGTCAAAAGCCCCAGCAGTTGATAGGCGTTTTCTACCTTTGAAAGATTTTTTTCAAGCAGAGTATAGCGATCAAAGGTGGTGGAGCTAAGGGAAGTATTTTCTTCCACTTCCTTATTTCTTTGTCCTAAACAATGATTAGTGTGAAAAACGAAGGCCTGTGTTTGGCTTGCCTTAACTTGGGAAACACATTCTTTGGCGGTCGGGGAGATTTCATAATGTTGACCACTCGTGCTGTCAGAAATGAGATAATTATGTCCCGAGGTGACTGGAGCTTTCAGCAATCTTTTGCTCATTTCATCTAAAGACTGTGCTTCCAGAGTGCTGCGAACTAAAGCAGGCCAAATCAATCCGGCCTTGGCATTTTTGGTATTGATGTTATTGACACCAATAAAAAGCCCCTTTGAAGTCAGGCCCATAAGCCCTAGGCATCCAACTAAAGAAAGAATGATGGTCTGAGAATGATTTTTATTTGAGGGGAGAGCGATAGTGCATAAATAATTTTTGGCACTGCTATGCATATCCCATGTCTGCCCTACTATCGCGCGATTTTCTTTTTTAAGAAAAACCGTTGAGCAACCTTCATCAGGCAAGATAATATCTCGGAAATCTGTGTAGTTGTTGAGGATGACAATGTCTTCAAGCGAGACGCCAGCACCATTAGCAATGCCTTCTAATTCAAGGGCCAGATGAGGAGAAAAATCAAGGGTGGTTTGAAATTGTGCCATGGCCAAAGAGTTGAGTTGCGGTCGCAGACGAGGATTTTTTTGCAGCATGAGTTCTTTGCGAATACTTATCAATTCCTGAATGCCAGCGCGAAATTCTTCTCCGTGAGCAAGGCCCCAATCGCCATTAGATTTATCTGCGCGATATTGGATATGGGGAAAATGTTGATCTGTACTTTTGATTGGCTGCGAGTTTTGCTCTGGCATGATTCGTCCTCTTAATCCTGGGTGGTCAAAAATTGCATAGGTTCAAAAGAATCGGCCTGCTCCAAAAAGAGTCGAATTGAATCGAAATTAGGCCAGATCAAATATCTGCCGTTGACGATTCTAAAAAGGCCTCGCATGGAGTAGGGAAGTTTGCCAATGAAATATCCTCGCGCTCTTTCAAGTGAGAAGGTAGTCGTCGGGTGTGCTTTGACAATGCCTTCCACTACTTGATCAAAGACGCGGCAGACTTCTAGGTATTCTTCACGCTTAAGCGCCACCTGTTTAACCGCCTGGGTGAACGCACTCAAGGAGTATTGATCGCCATCCCAAGTACTAATCATCATCAGGGGCTTGGCCACAAAGTGATCAGAAGTTGTGGCGACGATACCAATTTGGCCGCCTCCGTAGCACATAAATGCATCTGGTGACATTTCAGGGTTGCTAGAGATGAAAAAGTGTTCAGGCGACATGGCATAAAATCCTGAAGCTGTTTCATTGTAGACAAGAGGGGTCTTATGCACTTTGCAGATTTTATTTAGCTCGGTCAAAAATGCCATAGGAACATGATCCATCCACAGCTGGCGAACTGGCTCAATCCAAACGCCTAAGTAATCTTCTTGCGACAGTTTGCTTTTTAATTCTTCCAATACTTTTTCCCAATTATCCTCCGTCGGATGCTCTAATACCTCAACCGGAAAGAGTCCTGTGCCGATTTGACTCAGGGCCTGGGCAAAATTACTCCCGCCACCAAAGTAGTGGCCCTTGAAGGTAATTTGCTTGCTACTGCGCTTACTATTGTACCAGAGGGACTTGGCAATTTTGTCAGCGCACTCAGATTGGCCTGAAGTCGAATATCCATGGCGCAATTGCTCAGGTAGTAGAGAGAAGAGATAATCCAGATTATTTAAAAAATCTTGATCAACAAAATTTGAAAGGCAGATCTTATTCACTATAACAGGAAGATTTTGTTTAATAAATTCACTTGTCAGTAAGGTCGGGCCTAATGGTGAATAGGCACCATTAGAAAGCTCTAGTGCGGGTGGATTCCAACGCAGGGGTGTTGAGTAGTAAATAACATCGCGCGATTTTTCGTTGTCCGGATAGTCTTCGCGAATATAATCAATCTCATGTGCCCCCATGGCAAGATTAATATTCCACATGCCTGCCGCTAAGAGACAACGGTTGCGACCATTGAGTTGCTGGGCGCCTTGTAACATGGCCTTAAGTCCAACCAGATATTTTAATTTTTTGCCCAGACCGTGGGATTGATGCTGACTCGCTACGGTAGTGTCGAGCATGTAGAAGGCATCTGGATTGTTGAAGTCAGGATCGCGGCGCACGCCCTTCTCAGAGGGGAAGTTAATCAGAGGTGCACTAAAGCTGATGGCGACCAGTTGATTTTGCGACAAAACGCCGAGGCAAACAGAGCTTTTATCTTTGACTGCTGTTTCAAACATTTCGATTGGAGTTTGTCTGACGGGTTCATAAACTAATTTTTCTAATTGTGAAATTTGCCCTGAATATTGGGAGAAATTTTTATTTGTGATTTCTAGCAATTGATAGGAGTCCTTGCTATTTTTTTGGCCGGCCGAAGGAGCAAAGCCTAAGAGTTGTCGTGCTTCATCCCATTTGTCATCTTTCCATTGCTTTAATTGTGCCTGCTCAATGCTCTCTCCTGTACCAGGCAGCAAATTTTGTAGCATTTCCAGCTTTGTGCTAATCAGGAATTCATTCCAAGCATACATTTCGTTGACCATACCCAGGTTTTTTTCAATTTGTTTGGGCAGCTTAGTCTTGGTCTGATTAAAGAGTTCAGAAAAGATCTGATCAAGCTCTTGAAATAAAAAATTCAAATCCTCTTTATCATAAGCAAGATTAAGACGGAAACGTAGTGTTCTTGTTCCGGCATTGTAATATAAAAGGCCATGGGGGAAACGATATTCAATGCAGGTATTGAAAACAGATTCGTCCTTAAGGTCAAAGGCGAAGGCCATACCATTGAGTCGCGGCCGTTCTATGTGCTGCTTCCAACTATCCACCAGCTTTTGTAAAAGTGGTTTAACTGTCTCCTCAAGTGCCAAGATACGATCATCTGATTGGGCCAGGATCTGTGCCTGGATCAGTCCCCTGGCAAGTGAGGCAACTTGGAATTCTTCCGCTGGCACTTTCATCAATTTACGCGCTAAAACCATGCCCACTTGTGCCTTCTTAGCGCAGATGACGTAATCGGGTTGCAAACGCTTGCCTTGCGCACACTGGAGGTCCATCTGCATATGCCAGAAAAATTTTCTTCCCAAATGAAAACCGGTCTGAACCTCGTCAAAGATAACAGGTATGCCATAGCTTCGTGACATCAGTAAAAGCGCTGTCAGAAAACGATTACTCATATAGCGATCGCCGCCTTCACACTGCATGGGCTCGATGACAACAGCGTAGACATGCCCCATGCCAAGCTCTTCCCGCACCTTTTGCAAACAGTGAATGTCATTTTCAAGCGTCTTATCATTTTTGCTAAGAGCGCTCCATTCCTGGGGAAAACTGAAGTGCTTTATAGTTGAGAAATCCCAAAATTGTTGCCAGCCTTTTGGGGCAACACGATTGAATTGATCATCGGGAAGTTCAGGCGCAGGACAAAATATGGCCTCATGTCCTTGCCATTCAAATGGTTCCCGTTTGGCCTTGTTCCAGGTGGCACTTAAAGTAGTGAGCATGCGGCCATGAAAGCTACCTTCGAAGGCCAAGACTTTTTTGGCTGCTGGATTTTTTCGATTGCGATAGCATTGCCCTAATGCAAACTCGTTCGCCTCTGCTCCACTATGACAAATTCGACTATAGAGACGTTTCCAACCGAGTTCGCGCTTAAGCAAAGTATCCATGGATTTTTTCATGGCCTTGGACTTGGGCGAGTAGATTGTATTGGTCCATGATTCAAGATATTGTCCCACCCCAAAATAGGCCGTTGGGTTAAAACCAAGTCCTAACGTCGCTATTTGGCTAGCAGCATCCTGCATGTAGGATTGGCCACCAGCATGGGCCTCGACTGCCATATAGGGGCCGACGGAATGTCTAAGAGAAGTAAGGTAAGCTTTTTTCTCTGCAGGAATAAGATTTTTATCGTAAAAAACTTTAAGTTTTTCTAGTGCAGCGACTTCATCCTTTTTTTGGATTATATTAAGATTCATTTGACCTCCGGTTAAGTAAGCTTACTTTAATCCATTTTTGCTCCGGTTCTCCAGTATCCTTTTCAAATTGCTGCTAAATTTCTGGTATCCCAGACATGCATCGCATTCTACCAAGGGGGAAAACCAGGCAAAAAAGTCTGGTATCTTACACTGCTTCTCACCATAACTAGTTGAAAACATGTATTCTGTACTTTTTAATTGTTCCAAGGCTAGCAGGGCGATCTTGATAAATCAAAGAGTTACCGGAAAAAAATTACGGCCCTTACATCTCTTTTTGACTCTCTGTGAGATACCGTGCTATGACTACTCGGTTACCAGTTATTCGAACCCAGTGAAAGAGGGGTGAGGCATCTGGTTACTTATTTTAATGAGTTCTAGTCTGGGCCAAGGAGAACGCATGAACACAGGTGAAAGTATTGGAGCAATTGAGTCTCAAAATGACCTTGACGCTTTCATTCATCATCTGGATGAAGAAGGTAGTTTTCTCCAGTCAATTCCCTCTCGTGAATTAGGTAAGGCCTTCTATCGCATGGGTAAGTTCTTCTACGACAAATCCGATTTGGCCCAAGCTCAATTTTATTTTGAGAAGGGGCTAAAATATACTGAAAAGCCTGGTGATCTTTTTGTCATGTTTAAAGTTCTGGGCTTCCTTATCAGAATCAGCTCCGAGCGCATGCTTAATTCAGATGCCGAAAAGTATATTCGTGAGAGTGAACTACTCGTCGATGATCTAACTTCAGTGCTTGGTAGCTTAAACTCTGAGTATTTTTATAATGTTGGGCTAGTTAAAAATTATCGTGGTGAATTTGATCAGGCACGTATCAATTTTGAGTTGGCATATAAAAAATCTAAAGAAGAAAATGAACCTGATTTGCTGGCGAAAACGCTCCTGGCCTTGGCCAATGCTTGTCACGCCCAAAAGGATTTTGATGGCGCTATTAGCTATTTAGATCAGTTGGATCAGCTACTTAATATTATTGAAAAATCTTATCTTAAAGGTTCCATGTATCTCTACAAGGGTAGGGTTTATTCTGAAATGGGCCAGCTTGATAAGGCGATGGAGAACTTCAATTTGGCGATCAAGAAGTTCCAAAAGAAAAAAAGTTGGAATCTACACGGTTATACTTTATTGGGTATGGGTGGAGTCAGCAAGCGCTTAGGTGACTATGAAAAATCTTTGATTTATTTTAACCTGGCCTTAGATATGTCTGATGCCACAACTTATAAACGCTTAAATAAAATCATTCATTCTGAAATTCAGGACGTCAACGATAGTAGCATCGATATTTATCTCGACAGAACTAACCGCAAAGTTATTGAGCGTAGTATAGGAACCATCGATTTTAAACACCGCTTTGTTCTGCTCGAAATTTTATTTCTCTTGGCCAAAAGTCCAGGCGCCTATTTCGACAAAGAACAGTTAGCGCGCATGATTTGGAAAGATGAGTACAATCCGCTTATTCACGATAAGTTGATCTATACCAGTGTCAGCCGACTAAGAAAATTAATAGAGCCTAAGAACGGTAAGGGCGAAAAGCGCAAATATATTATTCGAGGAAAGGACGGGTATACTTTTAACCCGCGTACCCATATTAGATTCCATCTCGAATCAAGACAGGATATGGGCCAGGCCATTGGCAACGTAGAGTTGAGTTCTCCTGTTTAAAGAGCTATTTCAAGAATGCAAAAAATTTTTTTTACTCTCTTCGTGACCTTTTTATTCAGTTTGGGAGTTGTTAAGGCCGAGACAATCAGTAAAGAAATCGCCGTTTTTCGTATCGATAAAGATATTTTTTTGCTTTCGGAACTTCCTGACTTCGCTTCAGATATTAAAGTCTACAACTGTCTGATGGGTGGAGCACAGGCGTTACACTTCTTGAATGTTACAGCTGTGGATATCGAATTTTTACAATCCCCTGGACCAGGCCTTAAGCATCTTCAGCAAAATCGCAGCATAATACAAAAAATGATTCTACTCGAGAAGTTGGGAAGATATGTACAGTCAAATGGCGAGAGACCAAATTCTCATAAATCTGTTTTAAATTTAGTCAAACCCAATCTAAAAAATTGTTTAGGGCGCAAGTTATCAAAGTCCAAAAAAGCCATTGAAGATTTACTGCCAGACGAACGAGTGGAGCGTTTTTTATTAGCGGAAGTTTTTATCCAACAGCGCTTTTTGGGTGAACCACCACCCGCAACTAACAAAGAGTTACAGATGATTAAGAAGGAATTCCCTGATGCGCGGAGTGTGGAGTTACAAAAAATCTACCGCGAAAAAGAGAAGAATAGAGGGGAAGAAGAAATCAAAAAATTTCTACAAGGCGTTGGGAGTTATTATAAGCATCAAGAATTCTTTTGAAGTTGAATTTTTCTTTGTCTTGGACGAGACGTGGCAGCAGATTGGCGCTGATGGGTCAGCGGCAACGACGCTGCATCAATTTGATCGCCAGCACATGAAGTATTTCTGGTCCATGCCCATTTGGCAGGAATTAATTCAGTCAAAAACCAATCAAACATTGATGATTCTGTGCCTTGCCAAGCAAGGAGAGAAAGTAACGGCGCTGGGAGGCGATGAATTTGTACTCACGATCTCTGGTCAAGCGCGCCATTTGGTAGGTTTCATTTTGGGAGATATTAATCCTGAGGAGCACTTGTTCCATCTCTTTAAAATAACGACGCATAGCAATGTAAGACGATTGCAGATTGCCCTCCAAGGCATGCAAACTTTGGAGCGATGGTTGAAGGAGAGAGGCCTAGACAAAATATTTTTGGAAGTTGAGTGCCAAAATCAAGAGGCCCAGGCATTCTACGCATCGCAAGGTTATCGGAATTTACATCTATCCAAGAGTTTTTACTCAGACGGTCAAAATGCCTTTATTATGCTCAAGGATTTGACCTTATCTAAATAATTGTATACCAAGCATTGATTTTTTAGGGCCTTACTGATACTTTGTGCACACCCTGATAAATTTGAAAAATATGGTGAATGCTTCATTGGAAATCACCTTTTTTCGCAGGCCTTTTCCATGTTGTTGTTGGTCTTTTTATAAAAGGCCTGATCGTGGGACCAGGGTAAGGCCAAAATCCAAGGAATCGCTATATTTTAAGTGAGGGTGGATTTTTTCTCCGCCCTTTTTTTTTGTAAGAAAGTGTCAGAGTTTATAATACGGGTTTGATGGACATTATGAATTTGAAAGAAGACAGAAAAGGTATCGAAAAGAAGTTTTATGACTTGTGCCTGCAAGTAGTGCAGGAACAAGGTCTAGAGCTTTATGATTTGGACTACCTACCTGGAAGCGGCGAACTTAGGATTTTTATTTATAATCCAACAACTAAAACTGCCTTGATTGAGGACTGTGTAAAAGTTGATCATGCTCTGACTCCGCATATTGATAGCTTGGATTGGATGCCAGAGAGACTGACCTTGGAGGTTTCTTCTCCAGGTGTCTATCGCAACTTGCGCACGCGCCAACAATTTGAAGCTGCCACTGGCGAGTACTTGCAATTAACTTTGGCTAAGACTTTTGACCAGCAGGAAGGCGCCCCAGAGCTGCCTAAGAAAATTATGACGAGCAAAAAAATTGTGGGGAAGTTACTGGAATGCCATGATGATGATCTGGTTTTAGAGATAGATGAAAAAGTGCTTAAAGTAAAATTAACAAATATTAAAAAAGCGAATGTGGAAGGCGATACATCGAGATTGTTATCCCAATAGACGAGGTGTGAGATGACTAGTTTTTCTGAGCTTGGAAGAGTAATTGAGGCATTAGGTAAAGATCGCGGGATTGACCGCACTGTTGTTGTCAAAGCAATTGAGCAGGCATTTCTGGTCACTGCCAGAAAAAAGTTTGGTATTCAAGGTGAATATGAAACTCGTTATAACGAAGGCGATGATGATATCGAGATTTATCAATATAAAACGGTGGTCGACAACGTACGTGACCCCATTTTAGAAATAGACTTGAAAGATGCTCTCAATTTAGACGAGGATGCAGAAGTAGGAGATCAACTCGGTATTCGCATTGAAAATCCTAACTTTACACGAGTTGATGTTCAGACTGCCAAGCAAATTATTTTTCAAAAAGTGAGAGATGCAGAAAGAGAAATTCTCTTCTCCGAATTCAAGCATAGAGAAGGGGAATTGATAACAGGTATTGCTCGTCGCTACGAACGTGGCAACATTATGGTTGATTTAGGCAAGGCCGAGGCCATCCTAGCAAGAAGGGAAGTTATTCCAGGCGAAAATTTTCGTCCGGGTGATCGGATTCAGGCCTATTTAAGTGAAGTGGTTATGACAAACCGCGGGCCAGAAATCAGACTTACCAGAACTTCGCCCTTATTCTTAGTTAAACTTTTCGAACTTGAAGTTCCCGAAATCCAAGATGGCACAATTGAAATCAAGTCCGCTGCTAGAGAGCCGGGCCAACGTGCCAAGGTGGCGGTTCTTTCAACTGATAAAGACATCGACCCGGTTGGTGCCTGCGTAGGTATGAAGGGTAGCCGTGTTCAAAATGTGGTGAATGAACTACAGGGCGAAAAAATTGATATTGTAAGATGGTCTCGTGATATTGGTGACTTTGCCCGGGCAGCATTAGCGCCAGCGGAAATTGGCAATATCATGATCGATAATGAAGAGAGAAGTATGGACGTGGTAGTGGAAGATGATCAACTTTCACTTGCGATCGGGCGTCGAGGGCAAAATGTACGCCTCGGGGCCATGCTGACGGGTTATAAAATTAATATTATTAGTAAGGCCAAACTGCAGGAAAAAATTAATAAAGCAGTTGAGAATTTATTACAAGTTCAAGGTGTTACTAATTCTTTTGCTCAAGTATTGGTGCAATCAGGAGTTATGGCGATTGGTGATTTGGTTGCCATGGAAGCGCCAGAGCTTGCCCGGATTCTCAACGGAGATGAGCAGGTGGCCTCGGCTATTTTAGAAGCCGCCAAGAAGGGAATTGATGATGGCAACTTGTCGTTACAACCAGATGAGAGCGAAGAAATCGTTTCTGCCTCAGCTGTCCCGGCCTATTCAGGCTTGCTAGATGCCGATAAAAAGGCGGCAGGCGAAAAAGGCAAGGATAAGTTCTCAGATGCAGAAAAAAGACTACGAGAAGAATTGGCCGCATTTAAGATTAAGTAATGATTTAAAGAACACTATCCTAAATACTAGGATAAGATATTCGGAGTTGGTGAATGCCTAAAAAGATTTTTGAACTTGCGAAAGAACTCGACATGAACTCTCTCGAGCTAGTGGAAGTACTGCGAGATAAGGGTTATGCGGTAAGAAACCATATGACTGCACTGACTGAAGAGGAAGTTGCCAAAGTCATGGCGATGTACCAGCCCACACCAGCTCAGCCGGCAAAGGCAACCAAAAAAGCGGTGGTCAAAAAAAGCAGTAAACAAAAGGTTGTGAAAAGAATTTCCAAGGCAGAAATCGACGCCGGGCAAGAGCCACAAATTTCAGCTTTTGAGCAATCCTTTATGCCTGAGAGCGAAGCCGAAGTTGAGCAAGCACAATCAACGCAGGATGTAGAAGGAAAACCAAAAACAGCTGTACGGAAAAAAGCTGCCATTTTAAAAAAATCTGATGATAGTGGCGAAGTAGGATTAGAATCTACGTTGCCAACACAAGAAAATATCTCAGCCAAGGATGCTAAGACTGGCGGACTACGCGTCGTGGCCATGCCTAAAGTGCCTGAGGTTGTAGAGACAAAAGCTCCGCACGATGAGACAGGTGATGTCGCGGGTGGTGAAGCAACTGAGTCAAAGAAAGACTATTTTCAAGAAAAAGTTCATCGCTTCACTCCTGTTTTTATTCCTGAACAGACGACCGCTGATGCTAAAGGTTCGGACGATCAAAGCGGTGACGCTGCCGCCAGAAAAGAGCCAGGCAAAGAATCAGAAGAAGATGAAAAATCATCCAAAAAACGTTTGGGCGGTTTGGCCTCGATGATGTCTGGTAAAAAAATTGTAGTGAGTCGATCTCAGGCGATAAAAGAAGAGAGGGCCGATTCAGAGCTAAAAAGCTACATGACTTTAAGTTCGCTGGGAAAACCAATCTATTCAACGCTTAAGCGTAAAAAGAATTATATGGGACCTTCTGAAAGAACAATGTTGACGGAAACTAAAGACTCTAAACGTGTTATCTTTATTCACGATGCGATTAAGGCAACAGACCTGGCGAGTAAGCTAAGTCTTAAGTTCCAAGAGTTTGCTGATCAAGCATTGAATATAAATATACTTTTAAGAAGTGATGATTATCTAGGCGTAGGTTTAGCACAGGAGCTGGCAGCGCAATGGAATTATCGTATTGAAAATCGGGCATTTGATGAGGCGGCGTTATTAGAGGAAGAAACAGCTGTCGCGGATACCTCTCATTTGCCTTTTAGGTCACCAGTCGTCACCATCATGGGACACGTTGATCATGGTAAAACAACTTTGCTTGACGGTATTCGTAAGGCCAAGGTAGCTGATGGCGAAGCCGGAGGCATCACACAGCACATTGGTGCTTATTCTGTGAATGTTCGCAACAAGACAATTACTTTCTTGGATACTCCAGGTCACGCTGCTTTTGCCAATATGAGACAAAGAGGTGCCAATGTAACAGATATTGTTATTTTGGTTGTCGCTGCTGACGATGGAGTTATGCCACAGACGAAGGAATCTATCCGCTTTTGTAAAAATGCCAATGTGCCTATCATTGTGGCGGTTAACAAGTGCGATAAGGAAGGTGTTAACCCAGATAAAATTAAGCAAGAATTGGGCGAGTTCAATATAACTCCAGAAGAGTGGGGTGGTGATACTCAGTTTGTAAATATTTCGGCCTTAAAAGGTACGGGAATTGATGAGTTACTTGATTCCATTCTCATTCAGGCCGAGGTGATGGATCTTCGCGCCAATGAAAAGGGTGCTGCAAAAGGCGTGGTGATAGAATCTAAAATTGAAGTGGGACGCGGTCCTGTTGCTACTATTTTAGTCCAAGAAGGTATGCTTAAAAAAGGCGACTACCTCGTGGTTGGAGAATGTTGGGGAAGGGCACGAAGCTTGATGGATCATACAGGTGCGCAATTAAAAGAAGCAGGGCCATCGACTCCTGTCCAGATTATTGGATTGGATGTTCCACCCAGCCCAGGTGATAGTTTGTACGCAGTTAAAAACGAAAGAGAAGCAAAAAAGATTGTTGAAAACCGAATTTCTCAGAGGAAAGAGCTTGAATCTGTACCTGAGAAAAAGAAAATGTCGCTAGAAGATTTTTTTGCAGAGGCCCCTCCAGAAGGAGAAATGAAGAGTCTCAATCTCATTATCCGCACAGATGTTCAGGGATCTTTTGAGGCCATCAAGCAATCCTTAGAAGCTTTGGGCAATTCGGAAGTATCTGTTAAGGTTATTGGCGGGGGCGTTGGTGCCATTACTGACAGCGATGTTATGAGTGGAGCTAATAGTGGTGCTTACATCATTGGATTTAACATGCGTCCTGTCACGAGTGCGCGAAAATTGGCAGAAGAAAAGGGCGTTGATGTTAAAACCTACAGTATTATCTATGAACTCATTAACGATGTAACTTTAGCGCTTGAAGGGCTACTTGCTCCTGAATTTATTGAAGAATTTACCGGACGGGCGGAAGTGCGCAATACCTTTGCTGTGCCTAAAATTGGTGTTATTGCCGGTTGTTTTGTAGTTGATGGAAAAATAAAAATTGGCTGTAAAATACGGCTGCTTAGAAGCGGTAAAATCGTTTATGACGGAAAACTTTCATCTTTGAAACGCTTTAAAGATGATGTTAAAGAAGTCAAAAATGGCCTTGAGTGTGGTATGGGGCTTGAAAATTTTAACGACATAAAAGTGGGAGATATTTTTGAAGCCTATATGATGGTGGAGAAAAAGAGGAAGCTTGAAGATGTCGCTAAGACGGCTGAATTGAATGCCAAAAAAGCAGAGGAGACGAGTGTCGAATTGAGCTAAGTAGGGGACACCGATTTAATTATTTATGGCAAATAAAGTATCGCGAAAACAAATTTACCAAGAACAAATTCAAAATGAATTGAGCCAGGCCCTTCGCTCATTTAATGACTCTCGACTTACCTGCATTAGCATAACAAAAGTTGAGCTAACAGATGATCTTGCTCAGGCCAATGTTTATTGGGATACCTGGGATAGTTCAAAACGTGAAGATGCAACAAAGGCCTTTGAAAGTGCTAAAGGTCGATTACGATCAGTCTTGGCTCAAAATCTTAAGGTGCGCCATGTACCTCAAATCAATCCACTTTATGACTCCCAATACGAAGCGGAAGAGCATATCAATAAAATTCTAAAGTCTGAATACGTTCAAGGAAAGAATGCCGGCAGTGAATCGGACGATTGAATCAGTGTCAGGATTTTTTATCGCAATTTATAAGCCTGTCAATATGACTTCTCGCCAGGTTGTAAATCATTTTCAAAAGATTGCCGGACGTAAATTCAAAGTTGGTCACGTTGGAACGCTGGATCCTTTTGCGGAGGGCATGCTACTTTTGGCCTTTGGTAAGGCGACCAAGTTGGCAGACCATGTCCATCGCTTATGTAGCAAAACATATTTGGCCCAGGGAAGTTTTTCAAACTCTACCTTTTCCGGTGATTTGACTGGCGATACAAATCTATTTTCGAGCATAGAACTCTTGAACGAATTGAATTCAGAAAAAATTCAACATGTGGGAAATAGTTTTATTGGAGAGTATTGGCAACGGCCTCATGCTTTCAGTGCTTGTAAAAAAGATGGAGTACCTCTTTACGCTTATGCCAGAGATGGAGTCTACATTGAAAAAGACCCTGTCTTGCGCCATGTCTATACTCTGGCTATTTTGCAATGGGATTGCCCACATGTTACCTATCGAGTGAAAGTCGGGAGTGGAGTTTATATTAGAGTTTTGATGGAAGATTTGGCCACAAAGCTTAGTTGTTATGCTCATCTTATACGTCTGCAAAGAGAGTCTATCGGAGAACTTCTGGTTAAGGACTGTCTGATGCCTGAAAATTGGCCAAATAGTTATGATGAATTCTGTGTCCGTTTAAAGGACTATGCTTTGGCACCAGATATGGTAATTCCTTTACCATCGATTCAGTTATCTGCTTTTGATTCTAAGCTTGTAAATAATGGGCAAACTATTGAACGAGATTATTTTGCTCCCGCTCACGTGCCCGAAAATCTGGGGCAATCGACTTTAGGCTGGGCCTGGGCGATGGATGAAAATGCGCGCCTGATTGGACTTGCAAGTTTACAGGACGAAAAACATTTAAAAATAGCAGTCCATATCTCCAAGTAATTGGGTCGGGCGTCACTAGGTAATATTTGGTTTGGTCTGTGCCTCCTAGCTGTTTTTTCTGCTTCATTTTAAAATAGAACAAATCCATGGAAGGAGAGTTCATGAAATCTTTGATTTTGGCCATTATGGCCTTATTTACAAGTTTTGCGCATGCTTCAGATCTAGAATATTTTAAACAGAGATTTTTGCTTAAGAGAAATGAACAAGGTGTTCTAGTTCAAGTGGTGGATCGTAGTTTGCAGTCTTTTGAGCAACAAGTCAGATCTAAGGAATTCATTATTGATAGCTTAAAGGACTTACTCAGGGCCAATCAACTATTGCAGGCGCAGGGTCTTAATATTGATTTGTCAGCACAAGTAAAACGTACCCTGTCCTCTAATCAAGACTCAGATTTTGTCAGCAGCGGTCAGCGTATAATCGCCGCTCTTGACTCGGACAAAATTCAGCAGTTAATAGATCTTCCACAATGGCCTCAAATATTTGAAAGATTGGATCAAGTAGTAGAATCTTATCAAGAGACTTTTGCTACTTTGGCCTATCCTCAAAATAAGTTATATTTCTATAAAAGGCATGTGGCCGCAGAAATTTCGAAAGGCATCACTTCCTTAGTTAAAAGTGTTCTGCCTTTTGGCGCTTGGCTGGACATCGTCAATTTCTTATCTAAAAGATTTATTGATCTTCTAATGGAAAACAAACGCTATCACCATAATATATTGTTGTCCTATCTACAAACGTACTCGGCATCTGATCTCGGTATGGGCCAGGTCGAAAAGAATAAGGTTTTGTCATCATTGATGGATGAAGAAGTAAATTTTTATGCGGTATGGGACCTGTTTGGGGCCTGCAAAAACTGGCCGGGATATGGACAAAAACGTTATAGCAAAAAACTAGGAAAAATTTCAAAGGCCATAAAAAAGCATGCAAAACACTACCGCTCTATTGATGAGCAATGGGGAGACTACTTTTATTTGGCGACCAACAAAAAAGGTAAGCAGGTAGTGCTTAACTTTGCAGATGGAGTTTATTATTTTACCAGTTTTCCCTCAACCAGCATACAACTAGAAAGACGCTGGGCCTATGTGGTAGAAAGAAGTGTCTATGAGCTGACTAAATTTGCCATTCGCTTTCTCCCCTGGGGTTTTGTATCGACGGTGGTCGATCCTTTGCTCAATATTCGCTATAAGAGTCAAATTGAGCACGAAGGCGCGCTCTGGGCGCAAATAGAAGGTGAGGGCAATGATCCTTACGATTTGGCCAAGGATCTCTTACGCCAAACGCTCAATCCTTTTATCGCTTTAACCGCCCCTTTGAAAAATCAAACAGGTACAAATAGAGTTAGTGGAAAACGTATGTTTGGAGATTTGAATCTATTTTTACATTAGCATTTTTATAAAATTAAAATAAAAAAGGCCGGATGTTTCCGGCCTTTTTTATTGCTGTTAAATCATATTTTATTAAATCAAAATAAGCAGAGGCAAAC
>Ga0066639_10001273_pt1 | contig 22389 bp, 22 predicted proteins | sample CryGeyCG2114_010_2_FD_59504 | JGI IMG/M metagenome (GOLD analysis project Ga0066639, IMG submission 59504) | Groundwater microbial communities from aquifer - Crystal Geyser CG10_big_fil_rev_8/21/14_0.10 | ecosystem: Environmental > Aquatic > Deep subsurface > Groundwater | place: USA: Utah...
TGACCTCAATGGATAAATTTAATGAAGCTTTTCGATTCATCATTACACCTCTTTTTAAAACATTTTTTAAAAAGACGGTTAAGAAACCATAAGTTTCTCGCAACCTCTTTTTAAATATGTAGTTTATAACAATTAATTAGAGTATAAAAAGGTTTCTAAAATATTTCTGAACTGTTTTTTGTTCAATTTAATCAAAGAAGAATCACGGCCTAATTCTGTTCCGGTAATTTCTTTACTAGCCCAGGGAGGGGGAATAAATTGGTTTGCTTCTTTTTCAGTCTTAAATTCCACCTCTAAACGGATCAATCCTTCATAATCTCCATGATAAACCTTTATTGATGTTTCAGGCTTTTTAGAAAGAAGAAAACCTTCCCTAATGATGCTTTTTTTAGATTTTTTCTTTAACTTTTCAAATTCATCTTTAGTAATCTCTTTTTTTTCTTTCTTAGATGAAATAGCTGATTTGTTTGTTTTTGTCTCAAGCTCATATTTTTTTCCTTTAGCTTGAATTCTCACTTCTGAATCAGGGGTTATCTTTAGGAAATAACGTTCGTAGATTATTGGCTTTAATTTAGATAGGTCTGGTAGTTCTTTAACAAGAAATTTTCTTTCAATTTCTTGCATTTTTCTAAATCAACCTCAACAATAATACTGAGAAATCCTTGAAGAACAAAATTGTCAGGTAAGCAAACAAGAAACTAGGCACGAAAGGGATACCTTCTTTGATCAAGACTGTTTTAATTTTTCCTTGTTTATGCAAAACTCTTAAAGTTTTCAGATCTTGGTAATCTAAAGTTTTCTTAGGCATCACTACCTTGCGCTGAACAGAAATATCTTCCGCCAACCAGTCGCCTTCCGTCAAATCTTTTGGTTTAGTCTGTCTTAGGAAACAGCTGTCTTCCACGGTGTTGACAAAAACCACTAGATAAAATATCACTGCCGGGAAGATTCCCAGCAAAGCAAAGGGATACCAGAAACCGATAATGATCAATATTAAAGTGAAGGGTAAGAGAAACCATTGCACTTTTTTATATTCAAGGAGAGTATTTTTAATCTTAGGAAAGAAAACAGCCCTTTTCTTCAAGGCGAGGTAAAACATCCAGAGTATACCATAGATTGCCCCTAAGAATAACATAGCGAGGAAAAACCATAAGACTGTAAAACTGCCATTGCTGAAAGGAAACTGGATGCCAATAACTGCGCCCATGGCCATCAGCAACTTACTATCCCCCCCTCCCCATTGATGAGTGTAGTAAAGGAGATAAGCCAAACCCATGCAGACCGCCAAACCAAGCAATCCCGTTATGAAAATTTCTGTTGAATAAGTGATGGCGAAAATAGCCCTAATGCCCAAAGCGGCGAAAATCAAACCATAACTCAGCCAATCGGGAACTTCTCTCACTTTTAGGTCAGTATAAGAAGCTATCAGTAAGGCTAGCATCGTTACAGAAATCAGTATAGCATCTAAGACCATGCTTAAATTAAATCACTTTTTCTATATTAAGTTATTGTTTTGAGAAGTATTATAAATAGACTTAAATTTGGAATATTCTGTGAAGATACAAGATTATGCTCAGACAACTTTTGAGACTTGTCTAGCTGTCTGCCTGTGGCAATTTACTGGTGATGAAATTAATCAAGAAAAAGAATTAGAAGTTATGGATTATGCCCTAAAATTCTCTCGTGACCATTTTACAGTTAATCATCTCGATTATTTTGCTAAAAATTTTGATCTAAAGATTAATCTTTACTTAGATAACAAGTTTTTCCTTGATTATACCAAGAAAGCAAATTTTTCTGAAAAGATAACTTTGATTCAGGAAAAAATCAACCAGAAGTTGATTGATACCCTAATTTCCGAAAAACCGCTCATCCTTTACATTGATAGTTTTGTCTTCTGGAAGGTAACTCATTATCCTCATTTCATTATTGTTTTAGAAAAACAAGGAAATAATTACAAGATTTATGATCCTTGGGAAGGAAAGACTACGCTGATGCCAATAGAGAAAATTTTAGCGGGAGTAACAAGTCTGAAAGAACATCTCCTTTTCTGCCCGCAATTAATCAAGGTTTTCTAAATAATCTGTTTTCTCTAGCGAGGGAGTCTTAAGATAAATGTTACTAAACCACACAGTTTTTTGTGACTGTGCATACAGGTTGGTGCCAACTTTGATCTTCATTTGTTTGTTATTTTATTTTTACAAAGATGACTTAAGGGATTGAAATTCTATGTATGAAACATCGTAAAGAATGAAATATTTGCCCAAAGGTTTATAAATCACTCAGTAGTAATAACATTTATGGAAGATATGGAACAAATTGTCGAAAGAGAGATTGATCAATTGGGCATTCGCATTAAAGAAGAGAACCTTCAATGGAGAGAACGAGGTTTATCATTTTATGAATGCGGTGAATCAAGAGTAGCCATAATCAGAGAATACTTGAATAATTTTCATCTTAAAATGCCCGATGGTAATGACCAGTCAGGATATGGTAGTTGGTATAGAGAATTATACCATAATCATTGGGAAGTTAAACATAGAGAAAGTAAAAACAATTTTGGAAGTTATAGTGGATTGTTTTTAGATCAATCTCCTAAAGAATTTTATGAAGCAGTTGATTTAGCCATAGGTGAATGTGGCATAAGTAGAGCTGAAATCACAAAGATGTTAGAATGTAGTAACGGAAGACCAAAAGAGATAGTCTTACCCGTTTTTATTAAACTAAGAGAAATGGGCTATGATAGACGTGACTTAACTGGATAGCATCTATCTTTATTTTTTTCTTAAGTCCCCCTACTTTCTTTTTTTAATCAAGGTTTCCTGATTTCTGTATTGATCATCTTCAGTAATCCTGATTCACCACAGAAAAAATAAGTATTGTTAACTTCCGGCAGCAATTTACAAATCTTCTGTAGCTGCCTTCGGGCTTTAGAGATGCGATGGCTGCATTTGACTTCATAAACATCAATTCTTCTGCCTTTCCTGGCCAGAATATCAATCTCAGCTAAGACTACCGGTTTCCGAGCTTTAGAGAATAAGCGGACATTGGTTAGCAGGTGGTCATAATGATCTTGAAGAAGGTCGCAAAGCTCTTCCACGTAAAGGTCGTGTTTAAGTTTTTTTACCAACTGAATCTAGTAAAGATTATTTGTTATATAAAAGTTTTTTACGTTTTCATAAAATAAAATAAAGGATCACCGGTAAGATCAAACAACCCATCAAGTGATTCTTGCCGACATTCCAGAATGAAGTAACTAAACCCAAGAACGTAGCTGTGAGGAGGATGATCAATCCTAAGAAACCATCAAAATAGATTGTCAGCAAAGTTATGAAAACAAGGATGCTCCAGATGATCAGATTATATTTAACCTTAACAATATAGGTAGAAAACACTTTAGAAATTTTTATCGCCAAAATGGCAGCGATACCGCCAACGATTATCGATGTTGCTAAAAATATCAGCACTGTTGTTAAGTCAATAGTTTCCAACAATTTATTTACTGTTAAAATTGCACCATTGCGAGATTTATCAAGAATATAGACAGTAGCGATGCTGATCAGCATGTTAGCGGTATTGATGCCGCCAACCAAGGTAAGAAAACCTTCGTCGCCGATATCTCCAACAATATTGGTAGCGATAATCGCTGCTTGTGAAGAACCGAATCCTGGTAGGAAAGCGGCGATGAATCCCACACCGGAAGCAGCGGAAACAGCTTTGACCATGTTCTTGTTGGTGATAGCAAGCGGTTGTGAAAAATCCTGCTGGGGGATGGAAGACTTTTCCAGCAATGATAAAAGAAGGATGGAGAAACCAAACAACCCAGAGAGTAAAGGAAATAATGGTTGCCTAAGGTTAGGTATGCTAAAAATTAAGATCCCTAATGACCCAGCGAGGAGAAAAATTGTTAATGATTTGATCCGCTTATTTTTATCTTTTAAGATCATGTAAGCCATGATTATTATTAAGATGTAACCAATATAATCTTTTACCAGAGGATAAATTTTTGCCATGCTGAGGATAAAAACAGGGAAAAGTATTGTTCCCAGAATTAAGCTCCCTAAGGAGCCGATGACAGTATAAATTACAGCATTATGCCCTAGACCTTTAAGCAGAAGACGATGTCCCGGTAAAACATTCAGTTCAGTACCTGCATCGGGAGCACCGAGATAGATACCCGGCAAGGAATCAAGAAAAGTATGGGTTATCGCTAAGCTGATGATGTAGATGGCCAAAATTAGTGGTGAAGCAAATTTTAGAAGTAATGGTGAGAAAGAAAGAACCAGCAAAGAGATTAAGTTAACATGGATTCCAGGGATTAGACCGGTAATGATGCCAGAAATTATTCCTAAGATGATGGCAATAATGATTAGACTGAACATGGGAATTTTGTTTATTTTTGTTTAATAAGGCTATTGTTGATAAAACTGAATTATTTCCGAAAAGGATAAAAAAACAGGGGGTATTTGTGGGTTATGGATTTAACGAAGTGGATCAAGGAAGGAAAGTTGAAACTAAAAGTAATCCCTAATTCTTCTAAGCTGGAATTGGTTGAAGAAGAGAAAGGGTTGAAACTTTATCTGCAAGCAGTGCCGGATAAAAATAAGGCAAATCTGGAATTGATAAAATTTTTTAAGAAAGAGTTTGGAATGAAAGTGGAGATTGTTTCAGGGTTAAGAAGTCGGGAAAAAGTTTTGCGTTTACTATGAGGCATCCTAAAGATAAGTTATGCCAATCAATTTTTATTTTTTTATAACTGATATAATCTGATAAATTCTTCTCTTTCATTTTCGGTTAGATTTCTTTGCTTACTTTCAGCAATAATCTGATCGGTGAAATCTAGTATTGAAAATAACCTTGTCACTAACTGTCCTGCAGTAGACCCTAAATCAGTTTTCGTATCTCCTCTTTTGGTGTGATTATGTCCGTAATTGTGTTTAACAGTATAAAAAATTGGTTCAACATTTTTAAAGGTGTGCGTTGTCAATGTTTGTTTAACTTCTTGTACCAGAGACTCTAGATTATCACAGTTTTCTTGAATCGAAAAAGGTTCAGCTGCAGCAAAGAAATAATCACTGCCATCAGTGTATCCTCCTAGCTGAGCAACAAAATAGATTTTCTCTTCACCTAACTTCTTCTCGCCGTTTTGTAGGGCAATATAAACATTCATGTTATGCCAAAGAAAATGTTCTAATTCAGCATCAGCCTTTTCAGCAGTTTCATAAACCAAGATGTTTACCATAATCCTGTTTATAGCTCTTTATTTTAAAAAGGTTGTGGGTTTTTCAACAAAGAATGTCTTTCAACAAAAAATTTAATAATTATTCGGTTTAATTATACCTATGGTTGAGAAAAAAGAATTACAGGTTATCTCTTTTAAGACACAAAAAGAGTTTGGAACTTGGTTGGATAAACAGCACGGTCTGCAAGAAGGGATCTGGTTAAGATATTTCAAAAAAGATTCTAAGATAAAAACAATCACTTATGCTGAAGCTTTAGATGTTGCCCTTTGTTATGGCTGGATTGATGGGCAGGCAAAAAAGTATGATGAAGATTCTTGGTTGCAAAAATTTACTCCGCGCCGTCAGAGAAGTGTCTGGTCTAAGAGAAACATCGAAAATGTTGAGAGGTTGATCAAAGAAGGGAGAATGAAGCCAGCCGGAATCAAGGAGATAGAAAGAGCAAAACAAGATGGCCGATGGGATAACGCTTATGATTCTCCCAGCAAGATGGAAATACCTGCTGACTTTCTGCAGGAACTAAAGAAAGATGCTAAAGCTGAAAAATTCTTTGCTACCTTGAACAAATCAAATAAATATGCAATTACCTGGCGTTTGCAAACGGCAAAAAAAGAAGAAACGCGACAGAGAAGGTTGAAAAAAATCATGGAAATGTTAAGCAAAGGAGAAAAATTTCATTGACCTTAGAGTTTGCTTGGCGGAAAAGTATATAAATAGCAGAAGATTAACTTGTTACTATAAAAGAGGATGGCGCACACTAAGAATTTGATGGTATTATGGGTAGCCCTGATAGTTTTGGTAGGTGTAATTCTAGTTATCCCTTTGTTTACAGGCAATTTTTTAGGAGGGAAGGCTTTAGCTGGAAGGGCTTTTGATACAGTTATCACTTCTGGCTTAGGTGGGCAATGTGGGGATAATTTTCAGGATCGAATCACTTATGAATGCGAATCAGGGTTATTGTGTATCAACAATATCTGTGATAGATTTAATTTAGGCGGAGTGAAGCCGCTTCTAGAAGTTTTCAATAATCCTATTTCTGATCCTGCTGCGCAAAGTTGCATTCATAATACTCTTTCAGGGAGCGGGTTTTTATACTGTAACCAAGGAGAATATGTCGAATGCGGTGTTGATGTTGATGAAGGAACAGTAACTCCTAACGGAGATTATTGGTGTGATGGAAACATCTGGTCTAGCAATTTTCCGATGGGAGAAAATGATTTTTATGAAGTAGAAATAAGTAAGCAAGGGAATGACAAAACCATTGTTGGTTCTAATTATGTAAGCTTGGATTTCTGCTCTGATGACTTACAATTAGAATTTCAAGCCAGTTTATGTTATGGTAATACTAGACTTCCGCCTATATATTCAGTTGCTCACATGTATCAAGAAAACCTTCAGCCAGTAGTTGAAGAATTAACCAATGATGGCGATGTTTTATTTCTCTATGAAGATGAATCCGTTGAAGGAAAAAATATTAGTCTAGTACTAAACTGGGATTTAAATTCCCTTGTTGGTAGACAGCTAAATCTAGAGAAGTTTGTTGAAAACCTACAACAAGGACAAAGATTATCTTTAACGCTGGATGGAGAAGTTTATGTTGTCTGGAAAGACCAAAATATTAACAATTTCTTTGCTGGTTTAAGGGCGAGACATTTACCTAATGGAGAACTTTTTGAATTGCAAGATCTTCCGGAAAATAAATATCAATTTGCTGTATTAGCAGATAAAGCCATAGTTTTCGATATAAACCTTGATGGAAGAAGTTTCACTATCTCTGCAGAAAAACCAGCCGAAGCTTTAGCTGTTTCACCTTCCGTGGCTTCCTTGGCAGCAAACTTTGAGATTCCTTTCACCCGAGATGCTCCAGCACAATTGCAGGACTTAGGGGCTACTATAACTCCTTGCGCAGATGATTCCGCTGCAGAAGTTGATGTGATGAGAGTCTGCTTGAACAATAATGAAATAACCACTTTGAATCGCGCAGAACTTACTAATTATATCCATCAGGGAAAAACGATCTCCTTATTGTATCTTTTTGAAAATGGTCAGAAGAAAGGTTACGTATTCTGGAATCAGCAAGTAAACAAATTGGAATCTGAGGTGGACCATACTCGTTTTGTTGAAAATATGGCTCTGGGAAGAAGACTAGCTGTTACTTTTGCTGGCAACACTTACTTGTTGAGTCACCCTGTTTCTGATTTTAGTTTAACTAATTTGGAATTAAAAAGATATGCTGGGGTCAATGAGGCAGGTCAGGAAACTATCACCAGCCAGACCAGATCAGGCAGTTGGAAAGCAATAGAGTTTAACCTTAATGAAGGTGGTAAGATCTATCTGAAAAGGGAAGAAGCCACACCTCCACCACCATTTAAAATTTCTGGGAAAACAACGTTGGAATTGACGACTGAACTGTTTAACCTGCAAGACAATCTATTCACTACTGTCTCCACGACCAATCCGGTTAATTTGGAAAATTATGGGTTATTAAAAATTAGTGATAATGATGTAAACCTAGATGCTTCTTTTATCCTGAAAGTTGATAATGAAGGTACCACCTTGCCTTCGCAATTTATTGATAATGAATTAAACTTAAATTTGGGTGTTCCTAATGCAGACCTACTTAATCACGTCTTATTTTATTACACTGAGGCTCAGGAATTAGGAACAGAAGTTGAGAAAACAGCTGAAATTTATTATTTGTATGATATTAGTTCGGCTGCTCAAAATCGTCCTTTCACCAATGATTTCATCCAAACCTTAACTGGTGGGAAAGAATTAGCTTTGAAATATGGGGACGCTTACTATGTGTTGTGGTATCAAGGAGCAACTTCTGGCACAGGGTTATTTAAACTGAATGAGCTGAGATTGCGGTCATTAGATGGTAGTTATCAAGCACCGGCAAACGTCAATAATGCTGATTTATCGGTTACCTTCATTACTCCTAGTGGAGATGTCTTGGTAAAAATAACTACTGGTCCGCCAGCAAGTATCTCATTTAGCAAGAGACAGGTTTCTTTAGATACTAGTGGTTTCAACAATGAGATGTCATTATTACTTTCAGCTGAGGTGCAATCAGTTATCAATAATAATGTTTATTACATCGCTGATTCAGAATCGGGCAAGCTGATTCAGAATAGTGTGAGGATATTTGCTGGTAGCAGTTATCAGCAATTGATTGTCGACCAGCCACAGATAATCAATAATTTGTTCTTTTGGTATGAAGGAGTCGTTGATAATAAGAAGGTAGTTTCCGTACATATTTATTTGCCTTTAACTGCTGACGGTCAAGCGTTTATTGCAGGAAAGGATTGGGCACAATTCACAGTGAAGATGGCAGAAGGGAAATCAATCGTCTATCATTGGGCTGACCAAGATTTTGTTTTATCCTCAACAAATCTGCAACAAATCACTCCTGTAAATCTAGTTCTGAAAACTGTGCCAGAAGGAATGACTTACCCTGTGGCAAATTATAAACTCTCTCCAGATGGTCTATACAACATTACTTTCGCTTATAAATCTAATCTGCTGGAGCTAAGGCAGACCTGGGATTCTGATTTTGCCAATGTTTTGGTTAATCTACATTCTCTAACTGAAAAATTAATCACTGTTGGAGGTTTAAATTTCACGGAAGGTGGTGCTTTCAGATCAAAGGTGGAAGGGGGGAATTATCTGCTAAAAGTAAAGGAATCAGAGTTAGATCCCACTCAGGTGGAAACACCGCTGTTGTATAATCTTCCTCTTAACCTTATTTCCTTGGAACAAAATGGGGAGATGGTAGCTAGCTTCTATCTGCCGGAAAAACAAACCAAGCAATTATTATTACCTGATGGAGATGTTATCAATATTAAGCTGATCAATGCTACTTCGCATGAAGTAACTTTAACAAAATGAAAAAAATAAACTCAGAAGAAAAGAATAACAAGATTCGCTTGATAGTTAGTGGGATAATACTAGTGGTAGTTCTAGCTATTCTGCTCTTTTTACGGTTAAGCTCGGTGGGGAAAGCTATTGATGCTCCACCGCTTAATGCAATAGATTTAGATCTGCAGGAATGGGAAGAGTTTAATATCGGTAATTTTCAGCAATGGCAGATCAGCATGACTCCTTCTGGTGTGTTAGAGGCACAGATTTATAATTTTGACATAAGTAAAAAAGGTAGTCTTTTTGCTTACAGGCTAAGTGATAGCAATGAAAAACTTTTAGCGCAAGGTTTATTTTCCTTAGATTATACCGAAACCGGAGATCTCTATTTAGATAACGATGGCAAAGCCGACCTTAGGGTTAGCTTTGATGGAACTTATCTTAAAGTCATCAATAAAAATTTCATCGTTGCCAAACCTGCTTCTATCAATGTTACTGATGCTGAAGATAATTTAATTGAGGGAACAATCTTACCAGCAACCAAGGATGAAGAAGTAATTTATCATTTCAATGTTTCTGCTGTCAAGAATATTGATCACTTAAGCATCAAACTGGATGGCGCAACACAAGTTGAAGAAGATGTTCTGGGAACAACATCTTACCTATATGACTTTACTTTCACGCCTACTGTAGAAAAACCTTACATCATTGAATTTAATGTTACTGTAGGTGGATTAAATTCTGTGCAAAAATATGTCTTGGGTGTTAATGGAATATTTTACGCATTAGTAGAAGAAGATTACCCTAATCTGGTGCTGAAGAAAAATACAGCGGGTAGCTGGGATGTCAAGTTTAACTTTGCAGCTAGCAGTAAACCGCAACCATTTTCTTTACCTTGTGGTACTTATGATCTTAATAGTTTTGCTGAGGGAGAAGTAAAGATAGTTTATGCTTATGATAATGGAGTGCAGCAGTGGATTAAAGGTGCACCTTCAGAGTTCTCTTCTCTAATAGCGGGTAAAGGTTACTTCTTGCTGACTGGTAATAATCCAATTACACTGAGCTATACTTGCGCAGTTGATGTCTTGCCTCCGGAAGTCCTCCCTAACTTAAAATCAGGCTGGAATTTTATCGGTGTTAAAGGTAAAGAGACAATAAGCAGCAGTGATTTTGCGACACATATTCCAGCTGGAAAGGTTATCACTAGAAGGATAGGTGTTTCTAATGAGGCCTATCTTAATGATGTGGAGCAGTTTGAGCCAGGTAAAGCTTATTGGTTAAAAGTGGAATAAGATGAAAGCACGGTTAATCTTGATGATTGTATTATTTTCTCTATTTTTAGTTCAGGCTGCTGAAGACACTCCACCAAAATTAGAAAATCATCAGTTTTATGGTACTATTTATTGGGATCAGAACGTAACTGGTTATCCTGAATCCGTAAATGCTGTTCTAGGTGAGGATATTTTCTCTTCTGCTGTTGAAGCTTACAGCTGTGAAGGTAATTCCTGCTCGGCAAAATTCGGTTATGCTGATATCTTGAGAGTGCAAGGTTCAGGAGATAGAGTTGATCTATACGTTGATTCTGTGTTATATGATAGTTATGCTTATACTCCCGGAACAGTAACACAAGTCATCATGGATTTTAGGACAGGTCCTTGTGAACCGCAAGAAGATTGCAGTGAATGGAGTGTTTGTGCCAATGGAAGGCAAACATCTTATTGTGAAGATCTTAATCAATGTGATGAAGATAAATTAAATTATACTCAAACTAGGTCTTGCGGCGGTACAGGAACAACAAGAAGTTCTAATACTACTCTCTCTAGCACCAACACTTGTACTTACCAGTGGGACTGCACTCCTTGGACTTCTTGTACAAACAGTCAGAAAACCAGGACATGTGTAAGGAGTGATGATTGTGATGCTAAATTAGCAGATGGTGTAGTTGAATCTGTGATTAATCTGCCTAAACCCGCAATCAGCGCTTTCTGTACGACTCAAAGTGTGGCGGAAACTTTGTCTACCAATTTATTAGGTCAACAAGATACGATCGTTGCAAGCTGTTTCGATGGCATCTTAAACCAAGATGAAGAGCAAATTGATTGTGGTGGTTCTTGTGTTGCTTGTTCTAACAATAATACTCTGAAATATGTTTTAGTTACTTTAGGAATATTGTTAGTGTTAATTGCTCTTGGTGTGGGAATTTATTTCTATATCTCTAGCAAGAAAATGGCTAATCCCACTAGTGACAATGTGGGGATGATGTTACAAAGAACTTATGCTAAAGGAAAGGAAAAAGGCATGAGCAAACAGGAAGTCAACCAAAAACTTATCGAGAAAGGTTGGGATCCTGAAATTCTGAAAAAATATTGATTGCGTTTAACTGGGTTATGGTCTTTTTTTAGTGGTAGAAAACAGGAAAGTATATAAATCAAAAAGAATTATAATCATTTATTGTTAGATGGTGTAAGATGAAAAAGATGTGGTTTGATAGTTGTAAGAAAATATCTCTCTTGCTTACCTTGTTGATTGTTGTTGTGGGAGTGCAGGCTGCTACGCTTCCTACTGTTGATATAACAAATAATGCTGCTACTATAAATGGGGTTAACAAGCTGGACAATTTTAATGTTAGGATTAGTGGTGTGGATTATAATTTTGTCTACAAGGATTTTAATTTTGTTTCTAAACTTTATACTTTCACTTTAGTGAACGTTCAACGGTTAGTTAATAATGGCAATTACGCTTTCTGGAACATCAATGGTAGGACTATTACCGTGCGTCCAACTTATGTTGATTCTTCTGGAAAAGTTAATTTGGTCATATCTCAACCTGAAAGCACTTCTGTTCAGTGTACAGACAATTTTGATAATGATCTTGATGGTTTTATGGACTGCGCCGACTCAGGATGTAATGGCGTTGTGAAAGCTGCTGGTGGTGTTTGCCAATATTCCCTTGAAATAACCTGTAATGACAATTTCGATAATGATGGCGATGGCTTAGTAGATTGTGCAGATAATGATTGTTCGAATGATGATTCCTGTCAGGCCGAGCAAACTTGTTTTGATACTGATGGTGGTTCAAATACTGGGACAAAAGGCACAACTAGTGGTTATAATCCTCAAGGGGTTTATGATGAAGTAACTGATTATTGTTATTCTGATTCAAATGTTGCAGAAAATTATTGTACGGGTGATGTTCGTTATTCTAGTGTAAGATTTTGCCAATATGGTTGTTTTGAAGGTGCTTGTAGGTCTGCACCTGTTGTGGTTGATACAGATAATGATAGTGTTGCTGATGCGAATGATAATTGTCCTCTTTTAAGCAACTCTGGTCAAGAAGATTTAGACTCTGATGGTGAAGGAGATGCTTGTGATGGTGATATTGATGGTGATGGGATTTCAAATCGTAATGAATTGAACAATCCTGCTGTGGGTTATGGCGAAACTGCTAATGTTGATGTTGATAACGATGGATTGACCAATGATTATGACTTAGATTCCGATAACGATGGTTTCAGTGATTATGTTGAAAGCGCCAACTCCAACCCTTATAATCCTTCAAGTATTCCTAATGACTATGATGGTGATGGCGTTGCTGATAGTGTAGACAATTGTTTTAGCACAGCAAATCCTGACCAATTAAACACCGATGGGGACACGCAAGGAAACGCTTGTGATAAGGATGATGACAATGATGGTGTTGCTGATACAAATGATAATTGTCCTTTAGTGGTTAACTCAGATCAAGTTGATAGTAATGCTGATGGTCAAGGCGATGCTTGTACAAACAACGATTTTGATGGCGATGGAATTGACAATAATATTGATATTTGCTCTGAAACTCCTTTGGGTGCTCCAGTCTATAATAATGGTTGTATGGTTGGTGATCTTGATCATAATGGTTGTTTTAACAGCAATCTTGCAAGTGGAAGTGAGTTAATCTCAATTAGCAATATTTTATCTCATTCCTTTAATCAATGTGCGAATCTCCCTCCGCAAGCATCTTTTGTAGATTTAAACAACGATGGTTGTGTTAATATTTTTGATCTTCCTTTATTAGCTAAATATTTAAACTTAGAAAAAGAGAATTATGCTTGTGAATAGAATGGTTAAAAGAAAACTACATCGAAAAGGACAAGAAAATCGACATGTAATCATAACTGTAATTACAGTTTCAATTGTCATTATTTTAGCATTATTCTTGTTGTTAGGTCGGCAATTTGTAGGGCAAGCAATCTCTACCCAAACAGCTCCAGTTTTGGAAGTTGGGAAAGTTGGTTTAAATCCTAGCACCGCTGAATTTGACCCAGACACAGGAGATATCTTTACTTTAAATGTTGAAGCAAACCTTGATCAATTGCAACTTAAACATTATGAAGTTACAATAAGCTATCCTTCTGATCGAGTTATAATAGTGTCTAATGGAGTAACGATCACTGCTCCATTTTCTAACACTGGTTTTGATAACTTATTTCCTGTAATTACTCCCAATCCTAACAACTTTGGTGTTCTAAAAGTTACTGATTCAGCCATGCTTTCTGATGAATATCTTACCGGAAGCAATCAAAGATTATTTTCTGTAAAGTTTGCTGTCTTGTCTTCTGAAGATACTTCGCCGATTTCCATCACTGTACAAAACGCTGATTTGTTAGATCAAGATGGTAATAAATTGAATAATGATGATTTTGTTAATTCGGAAATAAGTATTATTGTTCCACCTGTGGAAATTTGTGATAATAGTATAGATGATGATAATAATGGATTGACCGATTGTTCAGATAATGCTTGTACTGGAGTTAGTGGTTGTGCTGGAACTTCCTGTCAGTCTGATAATGAATGTGCATCCGGCTATTATTGTAAACTAGGCTTATTTAATCAAAATGGTTTTTGTACTGAGTCTGTTGAACCTGCTCTATTAGCAGATGGAAATAATTGTGCTGTGGGTACAGATTGTTCAAGCAATAATTGTGCTGCACCTTATAGTGGTGTAAGTGCTTCTCCAATCTGTTGTTCAGCTAATAGGTGTTATGATGGTGAACAATGCGTTTTAGATAAATCCTTGTTGACTTTATTGGACGGCAGAACTTTATTATGCAATGCAGGAACTTGGGCAGCAGATGATGATGGAGATGGAGTGAGGAATCAAGAAGATAATTGTCCCGCCATATCTAATCCCAATCAGGCTGATGTTGATGGTGATAGTATTGGTGATGCTTGTGAGATTAATCTTTTAGCAACAGGTACCTCTTGCACTTCTAATGATCAATGTGAAAGTAATAGTTGCACCACTGCAAACCAGGGGGGTTCTTTCTGTTGTCCTACAGATCAATGTTATTCTTCTATTTCAAATAGTTGTGTGACGGATGGTTCCTTTATTTATTCTCAAAACTCGCCTACTTTGATTTGTGATGCTGGAAATTGGTTAACTGATTCAGACGCAGATACAATTCCTGATATTGTTGATGCCGATATTGACGGCGACGGGATTGCTAATACTAATGAATTAAATAATCCCTCTGTTGGTTATGGTGAAACTGCCAATGTTGATGTTGATAATGATGGTTTAACTAATGATTATGATCTTGATTCTGATAACGATGGTTTTAGCGATCATCAAGAAAGTTTTGAAGGACCAAATTCCAATCCTTATGATGCCTTAAGTGTCCCTGGTGATTATGATGGCGATGGTATCCCTGATAGTGTAGATAATTGCTTTAGTGTTGCTAATGCTGATCAGTTAAACACTGATGGGGACACGCAAGGGAATTTTTGTGATAATGACGATGACAATGATGGTGTTGCCGACACAGAAGATATGTGCAGTTATGTTCCCAAACTTGATAATCTGATCTATTCTTCAGGATTATTGAATGGTTGCATGTTTGGTGACTCTTTAGGTGGCAACGGCTGTCTGTCAACGGAAGAATTTTTGACTTTAATGTATTATTATCAAAAAGTAGATGATCCTAATACGGTTGCTTGTGTTGATGTTGATGAAGGGGATTGCCTATCAACAAGCGAATTCCTTACTCTAATGTATTATTATCAAAAAACAGATGATCCTAATACTGTAGCTTGTATTATTGGAGGTTAAGATGAAAAAAACAATATTTATGTCTTTAATTATGGTCTTGATTATTTCCTCAAGTGCTTTTGCATTAAGCGCAACTAGGACGATTAATGGGAATACTGTAACTGTTACATTTTCTGATTTAGGTGCAACAAATGAATTGAATGAAGTTACATCCGGTAGCTTAACAATCTTGACCACTTCACTTCCTAACTATTGTCAAGTAAGTTTTAATACAAGGCTAAAGTGTAATTTTGCTCCCATACTTTCATTAACTTATCAAACTTCTGGCTCAGGGACTGTTAGTGGTACATTAACTTCTTTCAGTCCTCCTAGTAGTACCCAAACTTACAACTTAGTAACAGAAAATATTCCTTCAACACCATCTTGTACTAACGAATGTGGTGATGCTGGCTTAACTCAGTGTTCCGGTAGTTTAGTTCAAGTCTGTGGTAATTTTGACGCTGATAGTTGCTTAGAATGGAGTTCTGCTAATGCTTGTGATAACGATGGGATTTGTCAAGCAGGATCATGTACTTTAGGCGGTGAAGGACCTACTCTCAGTTCCTGCACAAATGCTGATTATGATTTTGTACAAAAGGAATGTCCAGTTTGTGGTCAGGCACCAGTTTATGCTACAACTACCAAAGTAAAAAAATCTGGTGCTGTTTGTGAGGGTGTTAATCAAGAAGTTGTTAGTAGTTCTATCTGCACCAATTTGAATTTATGTAGCTTAGGGCAAGTTTGTTCAAATAATGCTGACTGCACTTCTGGTTTATGTGGTGACAATGGACTATGTATCTCACCAGCAGGTTCTAAAACAAGAGAACAATTAGTTGAAGAAAATATAAATCGAGCTTTGAATACTTTCACTGGGAGTAGCAAGGGATTAATTAACAAGCTAGTTGCAGTTTCAAAAGTTGCTCATTATCTACAACTATATTCAAGCGGTGATAGTTTACCTGCCTGCGATGAAGCTAGCTGTTCAGTTGAGGGCAATAATTTTACTGAAGATACCATTAGAGGATATTCTAGTTTAGTAAGAAGTAATTTAGCTAACAATCAACTCACTAATCTTGACAACTTAGCAGAAAATTTAAGGTCAACATTAAATGATTTAGTAAATCCACAACAATAAAGAGGATAATAAAATGGCAGTTAAAAGAAAAAGAAGAATCTCAAGTCCACCGCAGAAACATCTGCGGATACCAACGCTACGTAAGCTCGGTGAAGTTAGCCGACCGGTTATGATAACTATTGTTACTGTCTTAGCGTTAGCTCTCTTAGCTGTTTTGTTATTGTTTTCCTCTCAGTTTGTGGGAAAGGCTTATAGTGGAATAGAGGGAACTGCTGGATTGACTAAAATAACCTCAGCAAATGAAGGGTCACAATTTGTATTAAGTGTGGATGCCAATATTGGTACTGAAAAAGCTGTTGCAATCTCTTTTGATTTACAGATGCCTAATAACTTACCTTCTGGAACTAATTGTGATTCTTTAGTTGAATCAACAAATGTTGTTTTAGGATGGACAGGGGCTAATCTTGTAGATCAGGATTTTTCTTGTGTTGATGATTCGACTTTAAGATTTACTTATTCAACACTTAACTTTGCAGAAGCGAAAACTGGGAATTTTCAAATAGCCCATATAACTTTCAACGGTTTACCTGCGGGAGATTATGAATTTGGTTTCAGCGATTTAAAAGTTTTAGCGATGGATCAAGCAGGAACAACTTTAATCAGCTCAGGAGAAGCGCTTACAGTTATTGTGCAGGAAGTTCAACAACCTCAATGTCAAGTTGATGCTGATTGTCCTTCCGCAGGTTCAGCTTATTGTTCTAATGATCAGAGTTGTGGGACAACTATAACTTATGCCTGTCAAGCTGGTCAATGTGTTGAGGATCAAGTTATCAGCAGCTGTGATGCTTGTCCAACTGGAGAAGCTTGTCAATTAGAAACAGGTCTTTGCGCTCCAACCCCTGTAACTTCTTGTACACAAAATTCAGATTGTACGGAAAACGAATATTGCAGCGAGACAGTATGTATGGATAAGATTGCTGATGGTGGTCATTGTACTGCTGATGATGCTTGTTTCAGCAATAACTGTGATTTAGATACAGAAATCTGTCAGGCAACTGAACAACTACCTACAGAACCAACTACTTGTATCAGCACATCTCAATGTAATGAAGGAAGAATCTGTAATATTAATGGACAATGTGCCACACCTTTAACTTGTGCAGATTTTGGAAATCTTTGGACAAACACTTTAATGAAAAATATCTTGGATCAAACTAAATACTGTGATGTAGATGCTAGTGCCTGTTCCGGTTCAGAAACTTGTGTTGATACCGGTTCATCTCATAAACTTTGTATGCCTAACAGTTATATCTTCCAACTAACCAATACCTGTTCTGGTGAAGCCAATTACTGTGAATATAAAACTTGGGATGGTCAAACTTGTGCTATCGGTGAAGGAGAATGTAACTCTGGTGCTGAATGTGGGGTTAACCAATGTAACTTGGTAACAAAAACTTGTGTTTCTGCAGATGAGCAGCTTTGTAGCACCAATAACGATTGTACTGGGGGAAATACTTGTCAGGAAGGCAGTTGTCAAACACCCTCTATGATGTCGGTGAAAGTTTATCCGCAGGGATTGACGGTAAGCAGTGCTGTTACTGCTTTATCAAAAGCAAGGTCTTATGTGGTGGAAGCAAGTTTGATCCCCACAGTAAGCCTTACTAAACATATCTTCTTCATTAAATTAACAGATGCTAATGGCAGGACGCTGCTTTCTCATTACGAAAGGGATAAACCTGCTTTATTCACAGGTAGCCAGGAAGTGGTTAGTTTCAATTACCAATTACCTGATGATGCTGTTGGTCCGGTAAGAATAAAAGCTTTCGTCTGGACTGATTTCTTGGCAGCAAGTGGTCAAGTCATTGAAGGTTCAGAAGCGGAGGGAGAATATGCGATCCAGTAAATTTCTCCCACTATTTTTTTTACTGGTCTTACCTTTAGCTCTTGCTGAAATTACTATTAATATCGACCAGAGTTACATTGCTGGTCAGCAGGTGCAGATTGCAGGAGTATGTACTCCTAGCAGATCTGTTGGTCTAGAGATAGATTACCAGGGATTTGGGGTTGAAAACTGGTATGACCAAGTAAGATCAGCAAGCTCAGGTCAGTTCTTGTCAACATATGTACCTCCCGCGGATGGTGATTATGTTTTATTTGTAGCTTGTGGGGGAGAACAGCAAACTTTCCCTATCTGCGTAGGTTCATCCTGTCAGACAACTACCAATAATCCGGTTTGTGGTGATGGAGTCTGTAACGGTAACGAAGATCAATCATCATGTTCTCAAGATTGTGGAACACCAACTAATGGTGGTGGTAATTCTGGTGGTTCTAGTGGTGGTGGCGGAGATCTTTGCTTGCGTAATTGGGATTGTGAACCTTGGAGTTATTGCAACAATCAACTGCAACAAACAAGGAGTTGTGTTGATTTAAATAAGTGTGATAACCGAGCACCAACAAAAGTTGAAAATCAATCTTGTGCTGTTTGTGAACAATCTTGGGTTTGCCAAGGCTGGTCAGCTTGCAGTAATGGAATACAAACTAGAACTTGCACCGATACGCATCAATGTGGTTCATTAACTCAGAAGCCAATAGAAAGCAGATCTTGCAGTGGCTCTACCGTTGTACAAACGGGAGGTTATCCTTATCAACCAGGGGGCTCAACTACTACTGAAACCTCTTTCTGGAACAGGTTTGGCCTGTGGTTAATCTTTGGTCTGTTATTACTGATCCTGTTGATTTTGCTAATCTTGCTGATACTGCACTATGCTAAGAAGAAACATATTGTCTATAATCATGCTGAATTGGTGGATTGGATCAGAAAAGAAAAAGCGATGGGTACTTCCAATGAGGACATCGAAGAAATTCTGGCTGATCGGACCGGTTGGACTGAACAGGAAGTAAAGGATGCGTTTGAGGAATTGCAGAACACTTCCAAAAAACCGTCTACTTCCAAACAGAATCAGCAATGATTTCTTTTTTATCATTGTATTCTTCTACCTGCCCAGATATTTCCAAATAATCTCCTTCTTTAAGATATAATGGCTGGTCATTAAACAAGATTACATTAGTTTCAATGGTTTGGTATCCTTTTATTTCAAGAAAGTAAGCATTTTCCTGTCGGCTAATTTTGCTGAGGGTCCCTTTGATGTTAACATGTTCTTCAGCAGGGATATCTGTAATGCTCTGAACGAAATCTAATTTGTTCTCTTCAGCAAAGATGAACAAGAAGCTTAGTCCTAAGATTAAGCAAATTAGAGAAATGCGGTAAATGGTCTTTTCTTGCATGATCTAAGCTGAAAATCTCTGACATATATACTTTTTCTACCAAAAACTTAAATATTTCCGAAATATTCCTCTAGATATGGTAGATGAAATGGTAATTGCCTTAAGGGAACAGATGTTTCAGCTGGAAAGAAGGATAAAACCTTTGGAATGGGATTCTAAGAGAAATCAGATCAATGAGTTTAAACAGAAACAGCTGGAAAAGATGCAGATAGAATATAAGGGATTGTTGAAGCAGTTATCCGAGATTGAGAAGCAATAAATTTACTTTTTCTTTCAGCAAATATTTATAAATAAACTAGTATTTTAGGTTAAAAAAGCTGAGGCGCTCATTAGAGAGGTTCTAAGTAGCGAAAAGAACTCAATGCCTCGGGGAGAAATAAAATGACTGAATTTAAGTTAGTATTGGGTGCTAAGGACGGCAAATCTTACCAAAAAGAGGTTAAAAGTCCAGAAGCTGATGAATTATTGAAGAAGAGAGTAGGGGATACTGTCTTAGGAGACACCTTAGGGTTTGCTGGTTACGAGTTTGTTATTACCGGTGGTTCTGATAAATGTGGTTTTCCCATGCGTAAAGGTATCCAGGAAGCTCGGAAAAGAGTCTTGATCAGTGGCGGCGTTGGTTTCTGCGGTAAGAAAAGAAAATTAAGGAAAAATTCCAAGAAAAGAACTGTGCAGAACGGCTTGTTGAAAAGAAGGACTGTTTGTGGTGAGATGATCACTAAAATAATCCATCAAGTTAACATGAAAGTTCTTAAGGAAGGGGCTAAGGGCTTAGGTGAAGCACCAGCTGAAACAGCTGCTCCAGCCGAACAGGAAAATTAGTTATATTTTTTTATCCTTTTCCTAACATAGCCTAGCATAACAATAACTTTTTATACTATTTTTGTTTTCTCTCTAGCTATGGCACAACAGGTGATAGCTGGAATTACTGAGAAGTTCCAATTACTTAGCCAGAAACTCAACGAATTTTCTAGTTTTGTTGCAGATAAATTAAAGAATTTCCCGCGTATATCTTTAGGAGAAAAAATATCTTATGTTGCTGTGGGAGTAGGGTTTCTGTTTATCTTAATTTCGGTAGTGCTTTTTATAATATAAAATTAAAGAAAGAGGTTAGAAAAAATGGAAGAAATAAACGACCAGGACGAGTTAGAAGAGATCCGGCAGATTAGAAAAAAGATGCTTAAGGCTAAAAAGGTTGAGGAAAAACCAGTTTTACCCCCTACAAAAGATTCTAAGGATAAAAGGGAAAATACTGAGAGGGAAGTAAAAGTTGAAAAAAAGGAAATTCATGGTAATGCTCTAGAAAAAAAACTAACTATAAGTTTATCAGCAGGAGGCGTGCTTAAATTCTTGGGTGTATTATTAATCATCTCGGGAGTATTCTTCTTAGGCCGACTTAGTTCAGATATAGGTTTGCCTTTTTCAGGCGGTCAACCATCAGCAGCGGCCACTACAGTGCAGGGTGATGCGGGAGCTGAAGTTGTCGTGCAACCAGAAACTTCCGAAACAACCGAGGTTGATACTGGCGCAGTCGATCAGCAAGAAACACAAGGGGAAGTAGATAGTGGGGCAGAAACTACTGCCACTACTGAAATAACTGCCCAAAGTGATACTACAGAAACATCTTCTGACACAGTTGATACTACAGAAACGGCTCCTACGGAAGAAGAACCAAAAGATGAACCAATAATCACCGACTACAATAATGTCCAGATCGATCTAACTAATGTTTACAAACAATGGCATGACACGTGGGGCAAGATTATCGGTCTTGAATATAAAATTACTAATGGGGAAGCAGGAACTGTTAAACTAGATCATATTGTAATGATGGTGGAAGGATATGATAACGATAGGGTCAAGGAAATGGTTTTATCAGGTGCTACAAGAGAGATTATGTCAGGCAAGGTAACCATGGGCGATAGTGCCGTGCCCGATGGATTTTCTTATGTTGAAGCTACTGCTGGAGATCTAAGCAGCGTGACCATTACCTTGTTGCTTTATGATGGTAATGATAAATTGGTGGATTCTTTACACAAAGAAGTAGATTTGAGCAGTTAATTGTTTATTTTTATTAATTGTTTCATTATTTTATTTTTTATTTAGGAGATCTCATTTTAATATCTTTTTCTCTCCTTGGTACATGCCCATCCTGCTCATCTGTTCATATTGGCTTTTGGTTAGTGTTAGAAAGGTAAGTTCAAAGCCTTTGAGCTGCAAAGAACGGCAGACTTCTTCAATGCGGTCCTGGTTGATATATTCACCAATCAGCAAGACATTGGCTTTGCTTTTGCTACTCTTACCATGAAGGACAATACTTTGGATCCCTGAGAAATCCTTGACAGTTTCCACAAATTCCTGGAGGCCATCAAAATCTTCATGGAACAATTCCTTGAGAAATTCTACTTTGTCATTGCTATTGGTCCTGTAAACCTTAGAATTTTTCCATTCTCTTCGTTGCAGGATTTCTAAACTTACCAAGCTTTGCAAGATGCGGTAAGTAGAGCTAAGAGAAACTTGACTTTGCTGAGAAATCTCTTGGAGATAGAGTTCTTCCTTGGTATTAAGCAATGTCTTAATAATCGCTACTTTCTTGGTGTCCAGCAATGATGATAAAACCTCTCTTTTGCTCATACTTGTGATAATGGGCTTAAATATTTAAGGATTTCTTTTTTGGAACTGGTTTCCAAATTTGGAAAGGGATTTCATAATTGGGGTGATGGCGTTTAGACAACTAAATTTCCCTGCTTTGTAGAAGGTCTTTGAAAAAGTCACCTACTAGACGCCCCGAATGGGGCGACCCCCGTCTAGTCAGCGTCAGCCGTTTCGTATTCTCAACGGCAAAGGTGACAGCTACGG
>Ga0066639_10001274_pt1 | contig 22386 bp, 25 predicted proteins | sample CryGeyCG2114_010_2_FD_59504 | JGI IMG/M metagenome (GOLD analysis project Ga0066639, IMG submission 59504) | Groundwater microbial communities from aquifer - Crystal Geyser CG10_big_fil_rev_8/21/14_0.10 | ecosystem: Environmental > Aquatic > Deep subsurface > Groundwater | place: USA: Utah...
CTCGCTTGGAAAGCGAGTTAGGAGCAATCCTACGCAGGTTCAAATCCTGTCCTCTCCGCTCTGTATGGGAGAAAGCAAGCAACCGCTTTTTGTTTGACTCGCGATGGCGACTAGCGTACAAAGTTGTGCGGAGCTCTTTTGATGAGCTACGGAAAAACTTAGGGAGTGCATGACATGGCATTTATTCGCACCAAAGGTGAGAGTGGAATTCGGAGGAAGATGGGGGAGAGGCTTTTGACCCCCATGGACATTATGCTCCGTAACCCTGGTATTCGTTTCTCGAACGACGATATGTGCATGCTGGGAGACTCGTTGCCTTCTAGCGAAAAACTCGAGTATATCGTCAATCATGGGATGATTCTCTTCCCTGGGCCTCCTGAGCCGATGACTCTCGGCGAGTTTAATCGCAGTTTCCAACGCTACTCCTACATGAAGGCAGAGCGCGGCGAAGAGAACGTCTGGCTTTCTTGGCCGGTTACCAACGAAGAAACTATTGGCCCTGGCTGGCACGCTATCCGCGCCGAGCCGTTCCCTGACTCTGAACGGTACACGAACGAAAAAGATCGGCAGAGATTTATTCCCGAGGGCGAGTATATACCTACGGCGGTCGAACTTGCGTACATGATAGGCATGTATCATGACGTACGAACGGTTCGACTTCTGCCACACTTGTACGCGGCTACGTCTTCACGCTGGGGACGGTGCATCGTTACCGTCGGAGGTTTTGAAATCTGGGGGGATGACGTCAACGATGTCGAGACCACCTTCAGCGTCAACTACTATCAGCCGGGTGACAACTCTCGCGATCATGTCGCCGCTATAAGCGGACTGAAACTCGTGGGGTGAACTTGCTCACACCTCCCCCCGGCCGCGCGCATGCGCGGCCGGGACTTCTTTTTGTATTACAATGACACTCATGAACTATCAGTACAGTGGCACCCCGCCTAAAAATAGCTATCTCTCGGACAAAAAGGACATTCTCGCAACGTATGCAGATTGGAGCAATACGTACGAGCAAGAGTATTACAACGAACAGGGGAATCGTATCCCATACATCCTTAGCGATTTATTTGCACAATATGTTCCGTTAGAAACGAAAGCTTCAGTGCTCGATGCCGGGGCAGGAACAGGCTATCTAGGAAAGGTGCTCCGCGAAAAAGGTTTTAACGACTTGGGATTGCACGCTGTCGACTTGAGCGAAGATATGCTTTCGCATGTCGAGGAGAAAGATATATATACATCGGCGATGTGGGCCGACCTAGAAGAGCTGCCGTTTAAGGAAAATATGTTCGACCATTGCATCAGCAGTGCAGTGATAGGGCTCGTGCCTGCAACAGTATTTAGTGAGCTTATCCGTGTAACGAAACCAGGTGGGTATATTTTGTTTAATTTGCGTGACCAATATTACGAGAGCGGTGAAGCGCCATTTAAAAAACAGATGGAGGCTCTCGAATCTTCCGGCGCGTGGGAGATAGTTGCGCAGCAGGGCCCGGAAGAAGTATTCGCCAACCCTCACTTCCACGCCCTCTATTACTTTTTTGTATACAAGGTGCGCTAGCTATCGTACACTTCCGCATATGAAATACGTTGCATTACTACGCGGTATTAATGTTGGTGGAAACAAGAAAGTTGAAATGCCAAGGCTCAAGGAGAGCTTTGAAAGGATGGACTACAAGAATGTACGTACGTACATTAACAGCGGAAATGTTATCTTTGAATCCAGTAAGAAAGCTGAAGAGAGGCTCGCATCTAATATTGAGAAAGCACTCGAGCAAGAATTTGGTTTTGCTATACACGTACTGGTGCGTAGTGGTGAGAATATTGCAAAAGTAGCGAGGTCTGTGCCTGCTACGTGGGAAAATAATGGCGAACAGAAAACGGATGTACTTTTTCTGTGGGAAAAGTTCGCAAACAAGAAAACTATTGATCTCATCGAAGTACACAAAAAAGTTGATACACTGCGGTATATCGATGGGGCTATAATCTGGCACATCGACAAGAAAGACTACTCTAAAAGTGGCATGCACAATTTTATTGGCACTGATGTATACAAACACATGACAGCGCGCAATATTAATACGGTGCGCAAACTCACAGCTCTTCTTAAAGCGTAGGGACCCTACACAATACGGCGCCCGCGTACGAGCAACCAAAAGACAAGCCCGACCACCAGCACGACAAGCACGAACCAAAAGCGCAAGAGCAGTGCAAGACCAGAAAGCATAACTCCCACGACTTTCTTCCACAGAGGTATATCAACCGAAGTAGAAATGGCCTTCGAGTCTTCTACGAAATGCTGTGCAGCCTCTTTTTTGGTAAATGTCTTAGTTTCCACAGGCTCTGGGGTGTTTGTAACTGTGGGGGCGTCTGTTGATTTTGTCTTTTCCTCAAGTAGTGAGTCACGAAAGTCCTCAACTCGTTTCGCCGCCGACTCAGCTACTGGAGTCACACGGGCGAGCGTGTCTTTCGCAGCCTCCACAACATCTTCGGCTACGGCTGTTGTTGACGCAACAACGGGAGAATTTTCTTGAGTTTCGGTTTCCACTGCTTTGCGCTTAGCAACCGAAACGGATGTTTCTTGAGCGATGGTATAGGCGACACTTTCGTCTTGTGACGATGTAATGTACGCACTCACATCGTATGCACCGTCACTAAAAGTGAAGGGGATAGAGACAGCAACAACATCGTTAGTTTGTGCGGTAAATTTTGCAGTACCAGCGATATCGCCGTTAACCAAGAATGCAACAGTGCCTGCAACGGTTTCATTGCTTGTATTTTGCACGGCGGTAAAAATACGTATTTCTTCGCCCTCTTCGGGGTTTGGATTCGAAAACCATACACCGTTTACCACGCCAGCGTTAAGTGCGGCGTATGCAACAGAAGACGAGAGCGCACACACGCTGAGCAGAAGAAGCAGAAAAAGTATGTAGCCATTTTTACTAAAAGCACGAGACATAGTAAATAGTATATATCTTTTTCGTACTTCATTTAACTTTACACATCTACACACAAAACCATTCCATCATTCTGTAGAATGATGGAATGTGGATATGTGTTGCAAAAGAAAAAGGCCCGCGGAGTTGCAGGCCCAGAGTGCGAGGACTTGGCGGAGTCTCGAGAACCAAAACGTTACATGAATGGCCGACCGCATGCAGCCGCCACATCTATCCTGGCAAACGACGTCATTACTCCGCCAAGCCCCATGCTGAGCGAGTGTGCACACCCGCCGCCCGGGAGCCGCACTAAGGATCCCTGCGATCTCCCTTACGGGGCTACTGTACCACAGAATACTAGAGTTAGTCGAAACGTTTGATATACACGTGGCAGTACGGCGCGCCACCGCTTTTTTCGTAGTATTTCTGGTGGTAGTCCTCGGCGGGGTAAAAGGGTTCGGCCGGTAGTACTTCTGTGGTCACCGTTATGCCTTTTTCTTCAAGCTTCCCGAGGAGATTCTCGGCAACTTCTTTTTGCTTTTCGTTTGTATAGTAAATCGCTGACGTGTACTGCTCGCCAATATCAGGTCCTTGTCCGTTAGTTTGCGTTGGGTCGTGCGTTTCAAAGAAGAGCTTTACGAGATCTTCGTAGCTCGTAACTTCCGGGTCGAACTCAATTTCTATTGCTTCACGGTGACCAGTATTGCCCTGGCACACTTGTTCGTACGTTGGGTTTTCTACCGTGCCTCCCGTGTAACCGACAAGCGTATTAACCACTCCGTCGTGCTTGTCGAAGTGATACTGGGTTCCCCAAAAACATCCTGAAGCGAATATTGCCTTTTCAGTTTCCATTTTCTCTTTCCTTAGGCTCGAACGTAAGCGAAATTGAGTTTACGCAGTGACGTACGTTTTTTTCGGTCAGTTGCTCACCAGTAAAGACGTGTCCAAGATGCGCGCTGCAGTTGTTACACGTAATTTCGGTACGCGAACCGTCGGCGTCTGGCGTTCGTGTTACTGTGCCTTCTATTTCGTCGTCAAAACTTGGCCAACCGCAATGCGCGTCGAACTTGTCGTGCGAGTGGTATAGCGCAGCACCGCATTTGCGACAATGATACGTCCCCGTTTCTTCATGCTGATAGAACTCACCAGAGTAGGGTTTTTCAGTCCCTTTTTCTTCAATCACATGCTCTTCTTCAGGACTCAGCGGATGCGTTTCGGCGGTTTTCATGGTACAAGAGTACCACATACTAACCAAACAAAACTATTACATTATGGAATCAATCATTCAGTTTATTACCACCGCACATCCGTATCTCCAGGCGTTATTTATATTGGCAGCAGCTCTTGTTGGGGCACTTGTGGTGTTACCGCTCGTGACCGGCGCAGTGAAGTTTCTTACTCGTAAAACGAAGACCGACGTAGACGACGAGCTCATCCGTACGTTACATGCCCCTGTATTTTATTTGGCTTTTCTTGTTGGTGCTGTATTTGCATTACCACTTCTTGGGCTGCCTTCAGGAGTATGTAACGCAGCAAACTCTATTGTACAAACTCTAATGATTATCGTCATTGGTCAGGCACTGCTGCGGATCGCCAAAGTGCTACTTAAAGGAGCTGCAGACGCGCATCGCCTTAAAGCATTTAACGAACAAACGCTCCCATTGTTTAACAACCTCTCACTTATTGTTGTTGGAGCAGCCGGAGTGTACGCGATCTTTCTTATCTGGGGTATAAACGTTACTGCATGGCTTGCAAGCGCCGGCATCATTGGTATTGCCGTCGGGTTTGCGGCAAAGGACACTCTTTCGAACATTATTTCCGGTATATTCATACTTGCAGACAAACCGTACTCGGTAGGCGACTTTGTTGCACTCGGCTCCGGTGAGACAGGTATCGTAAAAGATGTTGGTCTGCGCAGCACGCGCATCACTACATTTAACGACGAGGAAGTAACTATTCCGAATGCGGTGATTGCTAATGAAGCAATCGTCAACAAAACAACAGGGCCCGATACCGGCCGAGTAAATCTTGATTTGGGAGTTGCATACGGAAGCGACGTAGATAAAGTGAAAATACTGTTGCTGGGAATTGCGTCAGAACATGGGATGGTACTGGATGACCCAGAACCTGCAGTATTTTTTACTGATTTTGCCGACTCATCACTCAACTTTCGGCTTGCCTGTCGGGTACGCAATCCTTTGGACGTGTATAGAACCACTAGTGACTTACGCATAATGGTGAATTCGCGTTTTGCTGAGGAAAACATTGAGATTCCATTCCCGCAGCGCGACGTGAATTTGAAGAAATAGGGAATTGCAGGTGAGGTACTCTCTTGGTACGCTAAGGGGGTAGACTTACTACTTAACGCTATTCAATACAAAATATGAAGTGGTTAACAGTTATTGTCGGAGGTGTAATTATCATTGGAGGGATATGGTTTCTTTTGCAACCTGGTAATGCAGATAGTCCGGCTCCCGAAGAGTCACAAGAAGAATCGGTTACTGTGCAGGAGAAAGGGTCAGCTATGCCAGAAGGTGCAACCATGGAAGACGGCACGCTCAATGTTGATATCAGCGCAGTTGCAGAGGTTACGTCGAATGATGCTGCGACAGCAGCTGAAGAGGAGCCTCAGGGAGATCCTATTTTTCACGCGCTTGTTGAATACACCGATGGAGGTTTCTCACCAAAAAACGTACATATCAGTAAGGGTGATACGGTACGTTTTGTAAACAATTCCTCAAGTGGTATGTGGATTGGTTCCAATAACCACCCAACGCACACACTGTATCCTGAGAAAGCGAGTACGGATTGTCTTGGTTCGTCGTTCGACACCTGTCGTGCGTTGCAAGCAGGAGAGTTTTGGGAGTTTACGTTTAACCAAGCAGGTGAGTGGAGCTATCACAACCACGTGCGTTCACGAGATGGAGGCGCGATCGTAGTTGCCGAACAGTAAAATATGAAGGTGCTCGTTACTTCTGACAGTCACGACAGGTGGGATTACTTAGAAAACGCCATAGAGAAAGGGCACGAGGAGGGTTGCGAAGTAATGTTGTCTGCGGGAGATTTTATGTCACCCCCAGGTGTTGCGATCCTTAAAAAGTTCAATGGGCCTGTCCATATCGTACTTGGAAACAACGATGGTGAATTAGTGGGACTTGCTCGCATGATTGACGAGAGTGAGAACATTACGCTGCACTACAAGTTTGGTGAAAGTGCGATGATAGAAAAAATTGGAGGGCTCACATTTTTCATGAACCACTACCCCAGCATGGTTCGTAATGCAGCAATGACTGGCAATTACGATGTGTGCGTATATGGGCATGACCACGTATATAATTTCGAAAAACTAGAGAATTCAACGATTCTTTTGAACCCTGGAGAGATTCAGGGTTACAAAACGGGGAGCTCTACATGCATGATATTTGATACTGACTCAAAGGAGGTTACTAAGTTAATTCTAAATTAGGTATGCATGGTTCACTAGTAGAGAAAGTACTTCGCGTTAGTCTTGCGTTCTCGTTTATTTATCCAGCAGTTTCTGCGTGGTTCAATCCGTTTGCGTGGGTAGGATACTTCCCCCCGTTTGTGCTTGATCTTGCTAGCAGCCTGCCTGCACTGCATGCGCAGGCAGGTAACGACTTGCTCGTTTTGCATGTGTTTGGCGTAACCGAGATAATTATCGGGCTTTGGTTGGTGTTTGGTAAACGAATATTCTGGCCAGGTATTTTAGCTGCTTTCTATTTAGCGGGGATAGTCGTATTCAATCTCAACCAGATGGATGTCATTTTTCGAGACATTAGTATTTTCGGAATAGCCGTAGCACTTGTGCTTATGGATCGAAACAAGCCACACATATCGACTGCGGTTGAAGAGTAGAGTTGTTCATAGACATCTGACGAAATAAAAAAGAGTTGCCCACATGCTGCATAATATTGAGATGCAAAAGTTGTAGTACAATTTGAAGCATGAACGTGCTCATTGTAACTGCGCATCCTGCGTCACATGGATTCACGCACAAGATCGCGAGTCGCTACAAGCAAGAAAAGGAAGACCGTGGTGACGATGTGTTCATTATGGATCTCTACAAAAAGCGGTACGCTCAACCATTCCTTTGCTACGAAGATATAAAAAAAGATTGCAAACCGCGCGCATCGCATAAGATTATTCAAGACAAAATACTATGGGCAGACGAAATTGTTTTTGTCTTTCCGATATGGTGGTTTGGCCCGCCCGCGATTCTCAAGAACTTTCTTGACCAAAACTTCACGTCAGGATTTGCCTACAAGTACAATACAAACGGAGTGCGTCGTGAGTTACTAGAAGGGCGCACGGCGCGAATTTTTGCTACTGCTGACGGTCCGCGATGGGTATACTTTTTGTTTGGAATTTCAGCTGCGACCCGATGGAGAGTTGGCGTCCTTGGCTTTTGCGGCATTTCACTTCACTCATTTGATATTTTTGCAGAAATGTTCAAGCGAACAGATGAGAGTGTTCGTGAGCGCATGCTCTGTCGCGTTACCGAGCGCGCACGCGCATATGCGCCACTCCAAAAACCGAAAAAGAAAGCACGCGCTGCTCAGAAAAAGACCACGTCCAAAAAATAATAGCGTATACAATTCCTTTTGGTACACTGCAGGTCAATATAATCCTGTAGTGCCGTGAGAAACTTTTTAAAAATACTCGCAATAGCGATGCTGGCGTTCGTGCTCGTGGCGTTTACGACACTCGCCTACGTATTTTCTTTTTATGGGCATGCGAGCACAGGTACGCACGATTGTGCCGTAGTTTTTGGTGCGGCGGTTTGGCCCGGCGGGAACCCATCTCATGCATTAAGTGACCGAACACACGAAGCTATCGATCTTTATGAAGAAAGAAGGGTTTCGTGTTTAGTGCTTTCGGGTGCAGACTCTGCATACGGTAAGCACGAGGTAGATGTCATGCTTGATATCGCCTATGAGCGCAAGGTCGATCTTGAAGATTTAGAGCTTGATTACATGGGACGCAACACAAAAGAAACGATACAGAATCTCGATAGTGGCCGTTCGTACGTTCTTGTTTCAAATGACTTTCATCTTGCACGAATACATCTGCTTGCCACACAACGAGGGTTAGATGATTTCGATGTGCACCGTAGCGTATATCGGCAAGGTCGTTACACCCGTGAGCCATTTTTTGTACTGAGGGAAGTGGTGGCATTTTGGTACTACGTTTTTGACAGGGTAGGCCGGAGTACGTGACAATTTATAACTTCAAGTACAAAATAGGAGGATTAGCACTATCATAAAAATAATCGTATGGGATTTGATGTAAATATTTTAGCTGTATTGGCTAGTGGCGTAGCAGGAGTTGTTATCGGGATGGCATGGTATGCACCTACTGTGTTTGGCTCGCTATGGATGAAAGAGGCTGGTCTTGATCCAAATTCGTCTAAAATGGAAGAAGGTAAGAAAAAAATGCCGCTTCATGCGGCGACTGCATTTGTTGCAGGAGTTGTCCTCGCGTGGGTCATGGCGTATTTCGCACTTGTGTGGGGTTCGGCGACGCTTGGAAGCGCACTTGAACTTGGTTTTTGGATTTGGCTCGGGTTCATGGTACCGGGGCACCTGAGCTCAGTACTCTGGGAGGGGAAGTCGTTGAAATATTTCGCAATCAACGCAGGTTTCTGGCTTGTAAATACACTTGTTGTTGCAACTATTGTTTCGGTGTGGATGTAGAGACTCCCGCGGTATTGAGCAGCTGCACCTTCTCTTTTTCGCTAAGCGGACGATTTTCACCTTCTGCGATGTCGAGCACAAGGTGCATCATGCGTGTGCGTTTTAAGTCTTGCACTTGATACCCGAGTGCCGCACACATTCGTCTAATTTGATGCTTCTTGCCTTCGGTGAGAGTGAGAGAGAATGATTGCTCGTCGAGTCGGTCCACTTTGGCAGGTTTGGTAGTGTATCCCTCAATGTTCACTCCTCGAGCGAATCGCTTTAAGTCAGACTCTTTAACATATTTATCAACGTGCACCTCGTACTCTCGTTCGTGTTCGTACTCTGGGCTTAGAATTGCATTCACAATGCGGCCGTCGTCGGTTAAGAGCATTAATCCGCGCGAGTCTTTATCGAGTCGACCCACAGGTGATACTGAATTTCCTAATCCAGACACATCCTCTATACCTTGTTCGTCGCGTTGTGGATTGTTGCTGACGATACCTCGGGGTTTATTGTAGACATAGTAAACATATGCACGGTTTGCCGCTTCGTTTGCCACATCCACCACATCCCCTTCCTTTACTTGTTGTCCAAGCACTGCGACAGCTCCATTGATTTTGATCTTGCCCTGCTCAATGAGCCTATCTGCTTCGCGTCGGGAGCAGTAGTTTTTAAGCAGGAGATATCTGTTTATCCGAATCGGGTATTCTATTTTTTCCATACACACATTATAGCGAATACGCTATACTAGTCTGTATGTACGACGCTGACAAGCCAATGCTCGTAGGGCTCGTGTTGCTTATTTCGGCACTCGTGGGGCTTCTTGCAACTGGAGTTCTTGGTGCTGATTCCATTGCGCCATACACGGCCAAAACTCCGTACTCGGAGAAGATAGAAATAGCGGGAGTTCCGTTGCATGTTGAAGTAGCAGACACGGATACAGAACGAATCAACGGTCTTTCAGACCGAGATCAAATAGCAGCAAACCAAGGCATGTTGTTTGTTTTTGAAGAATCGGGCCGATACCCTATATGGATGCGCAACATGCGCTTTCCGCTCGACATTTACTGGCTTGACGGCCATGGGGTAATAGTCGACGTATGGAAAAATGCGCATCCAGATTCGTACCCTCAAATATTTGAACCGAGAGACGAGGCGTATTATGTTCTTGAAGTCGTGGCGGGGTTCTCCGAACTCTACAACATCGAAATAGGGGACCGTGTGACTGGTCTAGAGTAGGAATGCTTGCAAAAATCACTAGACACTACTGATGTTATGTACCCTTCTGTGCTATCCACAGGATTTTTTATTTTTTGAGCGCTCCGGAGAGGTAGAATAAGTTTTAGATCTCAATTTTTGGGACCTTACCAGCTAAAATTACAATGCGCATGACGACTAAATCTTCGACAACGAAGAAGGCGGGAGCAACTCGCTCAAATATAGCGAAAAAGGCTTCAGCAAAATCTGATACAGGGAAGTACAACAAGTTTGTACCGAATGTTCGGAAGCGAAATGGGAAGATCGTTCCATTTGATTTCACAAAAATTGAGAAAGCTATAGGCAAAGCAATGGCTGCAAGTGGCGAAGGCTCTCCTGAGGAGGCGACCATGGTCGCATATCGCGTTGTGAGTGACTTGGTGCGAACTGCACGCAAGCACAAAGACTTCATACCTAGCGTTGAGGGTACGCAGGACGAGGTAGAGCGTCAGCTCATTCTCTCCGACTACGTCAACACAGCAAAGTCGTACATTATCTATCGTGCAGAGCGTTCGAAACTGCGTTACGAAGAAGGTGTGCAGGTCCCTGAGCACGTTAAAAAGTTGGTAGCAGACAGTAAGAAGTACTTCAAAAACAATCCACTTGGTGAGTTCGTGTATCTTCGTTCCTACGCGCGATGGGTAAAAGATGAAGGACGTCGCGAGACGTGGATTGAAACAGTTGATCGCTACGTTAACTTCATGCGCGAAAATCTTGGTAAGAAACTCACTGATGCAGAATACTCAGAAGTGCGCGAAGGAATTTTAAACCAAGAGGTAATGCCAAGTATGCGTCTTATGCAGTTTGCCGGAGACGCCGCACGTCGCTGCAACGTGTGTGCCTACAACTGTTCGTTTATCGCACCAACAAAAATTAATGACTTCGCAGAAATAATGTATCTCTCGATGTGTGGTACTGGCGTGGGGTACTCAGTAGAGAGCCAGAACATCCAACAACTCCCACAGATCAAAAAGCAAGTTGGCGAGACACTCAAAACACACGTTGTGGTGGATTCAAAGGAAGGGTGGTGCGATGCACTTACCCTTGGCCTTAAGACCTGGTACGACGGGAAGGACATTAAGTTTGATCTTTCGCAATTGCGACCTGCCGGTGCACGTTTGAAGACGATGGGAGGTAAGAGTTCTGGCCCTGAGCCACTTCGTAGTCTTCTGGTGTTTGCACGAGAGCGCATTAAGGAGCGCCAAGGGCGACGCCTTCGCAATATCGATGCCCACGACATTATCTGTAAAATTGGTGAGTGTGTTGTCGCAGGTGGTGTACGACGTAGTGCTATGATTTCACTCTCCGATCTTGATGATGATGCGGTACGCGATGCAAAGAAAGGGCAGTTTTACCTTACCGATCCACATCGTTCAATTGCAAACAACTCTGCTGTGTACGAAGAGCGCCCAAGTAACGAGCAGTTTATGGAAGAGTGGACTTCGCTTATGAAGAGCGGTACGGGAGAGCGCGGTATCTTCAATCGGGGCAACTTGGTAGAAACTCTTCCCGAGCGTCGTGTTGAACTCCTTCGCAAGAAATACAAAAACATCGAATGGGCAGGGGAGATTGGAAACCTTGGTACCAACCCATGTGGCGAAATTATTCTGCAGTCAAAGCAGTTTTGTAACCTTTCAGAGGTAATTTGCCGCAAGGGGGATGATGAAAAGACGCTTCTACGAAAGGCGCGCCTCGCGACGATTCTGGGAACGTACCAATCATCTCTCACTAAGTTTGGCTATCTTTCGAAAGATTGGACAGATAACTGTGAGGCGGAGCGTCTTCTTGGTGTATCGCTCACTGGTCAGTGGGATTGCGACACTGTGCGTAAACCAGAGGTTCTCAGAAAATTGAAAGCCGAAGTAAACAAGCAGAACATAAAGTACTCGAAAAAGTTTGGTATTCCACAATCGAGCGCAACAACGTGTGTAAAGCCATCGGGAACTGTCTCACAAACATTCGATTGTGCTTCAGGTATGCACCCACGAAACTCAGAATATTACATTCGTCGCATTCGTATTTCTGCAACCGACTCACTCTTTAAGTTATTGAAAGACCAAGGAGTGCCATACCATCCAGAAGTAGGGCAGACATTGGAAAGCGCGAATACGTATGTGTTTGAGTTCCCGGTAAAAGCTCCAAAGGGTGCAATTCTTAAAGACGACATCTCAGCAATTGACCAACTTGAGCACTGGAAGGATGTGAAGCTCAACTACACTGAGCACAATCCATCGGTAACCATCTCTATCGGGAATGACGAGTGGATTAAAGTTGCAAACTGGGTGTACGAAAACTGGGACATCGTGGGCGGGCTCTCGTTCTTGCCACGCTCAGAGCATGTATACCAACTTGCGCCATACGAAGCGATTGATAAAGAAACGTACGAACGACTCTACAAGACAGTCGAGAACGTCGACTACTCGAAACTACTTACGTACGAGCAACGTGATGAGACGGACGTAAAACGTGAGTTGGCGTGCGCCGGCGGCGTCTGCGAAATAGAGATTTAGTCCATTTTTGGCGAACTGCTTTGTTGCGCTACACAAAAGAGCCCTCGTCGTACGTCTAGTACGCCTCGGGCTCTTTTGCTCACACGCCTTGTACTTCATCTAAAAAGTGAAATTATCGAACTGTACTTTTACAAAAGAATAGTATTTGTTCACTTTACGGTGTGCTGTGTACCTGTTGATTCAGTACAGCATGTCAAAGGGCTGACAATAGTTTTTGGTGTACGTCACTAGCAAAAATCTGTGACGCCTAGATCCGAAAACCAACGACCCATTGCGATGCGGGGAGCACTCTTCGACATCGGTGAAGCTCTGGAGTTAATGGTATTTGAGCGAAGCGCGAGATACTGAGAATAGTAGCAGGTTAAACCTGACCAAAGTCGCACAGCACACCGCAAAGTGAACAATCTGAAAACGTCCTTGTGATTGTACATGTATAAAATATCGTGTTATAATTCATTTGCTCGTGTTAGGTAGTCGCGCGGATACCGCTTGTCGGTTGAAGTGAGGAAAGTCCGAACACGCCCATGCGCTTGCGTATGGAGCAGGGTAGCGGGTAACGCCCGTCGAGAGCAATCTTAGGGATGCGAGCAGTGACGCCAAAGCAGAGATGCTGCGGGTCCCTCACCCAGAAAGCTAGAGTCGCGCAAGGCGCGACCAGCGAACAAAGTTCGTATAGCTTTCTGGGTGAGGGATAATCTTTATGGAGACATGAAGGGTGAAACGGCAAAATTCCTACCTGCGTGCAAGGCCGTACTGAACTCTTTTGAGTTTTGGGTGCCGCACCGAGGCGACTGGTAACAGTCGTCCCAGATAAATGACTACACAGTGCAGCTGTGACAAGTTGCGCAGACAGAATTCGGCTTATAGGCACGAGCAGTCAAATATGAAAAGACCGTCCTGAAAAGGGCGGTCTTTTCGTGTGGATACGAAATACGTAGGTGACTGATATACTAAGGACATTATTTTGGTATGTAATTTATATGGAAACTTCACAAACTAGCAGTAAGCTCTCGCTCCGACTTGAGATGGTAGCTCGATATCTTGTTCTTGCAGTAATCTTTCTTTTACCGCTCGCGGTACTTCCGGGAACATGGCTGACTACTCCGATTCTCAAAATGGGCATTCTTGCTACGGGTGTACTTCTTGCACTCATCTTGTGGGCGGCCGCGCGTCTTAATGAACACAAGGTAGAGTTTCCTAATACAAACATGCTTTGGGCGGCATTGCTTTTAGTTGCCGGTTATCTTGTTGCCGCAGTGCTTTCAAGTAACGTTTTGCATGCATTGGTTGGGTTTGGGTTCGAGCGAGACACCGCACTTGCGATCTTTACTTTTGTTGCCGCCTTTGCGGCCGTAGCGCTTATGACACGTAAGGTAGGGGATGTTATCCGACTACAACAAGCAGCACTTGCATCATTCCTTATTCTTGGCGTTCTTCAAATCGCACGAGTCACTTTTGGTGGGGACACTATTTTACCTGGGTTATTTACGGCAGATGCAACAGTGACCACTCTTGGCAGTTGGCACGACCTCGCAGTTTTTAGTGGACTCGCGCTTCTTATGGCACTTACCGGGCTTGCACTCTTTTCTTCAAAGAAGCTCGTACGTGGAGGTTTGTATGCAGTAATGGTTATCGCAGTCTTTCTGCTTATTATAGTGAACCTCAATGTGGCATGGGCAACTATTGCGCTCACTACCTTCTTGCTGGCGATTTATATATTTTCTGACGCGTCATACAACAAAGAGACGGGGAAGTTTAAACCGAAAGTGCCGTGGCTTCGGTTGTTGCCAAGTATCGGGATTCTCGTGGTCAGTGTTGTGTTTCTCATTGCCGGCAACACGATTAGCGGGAGAGTTTCAGATGCATTCAACGTAGGATACGTTGATGTACGGCCGTCTTGGGAGGGGACCATGATAGTTGCTTCAGGCACGTTGCAGGAAAACATGTTCTTTGGAGTTGGTCCAAATGCGTTTAAAACAGCATGGAATAAGTATAAGCCGCTTCCAGTAAACGAAACCAATTTTTGGAACACCGACTTCAACTTTGGCATCGGGTTTATTCCAAGCGCCTTTATCGCAGGCGGGCTACTTGTAGGAGTTCTTTGGCTTTTGTTTTTTACGGCGTTTATACATCTCGGAGTCCGCTTGTTTGCTAAGCGTATTACACAACCTGCCCATATGTACATTGCAGTTTCTTCGTATGTTGGCGCCGCGTACTTGTGGGTGCTTTCAGTAGTCTACGTACCACAAACAGTGATGCTCGCGTATGCTTTTATGTTAACTGGTGCCGCGGTTGCTGCTGCTCGTATTGCAGGGGTCATTCGAACACGAGAGATACAAGCAGAAAAAAGCTATACCTCGGGCCTCGTCCTTACAGGTGGCTTACTCGTTGTTGCAGTTGTTTCGTTCGGAGCCGTTGTTGTTCATGCTGAAAGAGTGACTACTGGAGCAATGCTTTCGCGTGCGGTTGCAGCAGCCAACACGGGGAATCTCGATCGCGCAAGTTACATTGCAGACCGAACGTCGTTCTTTTCTGGCGACGTGAGGCCACTACAGCTCAAAACAAACATTGGTGTGACACAGCTTTCATCAATTTTGAACGAGAAGGATCTTGATCCGAAAACTGCACAGGCAAGAATTCAACAAGTAATTAGTTACACAGTCAGCAATGCGCGAGCAGTAGTCGATACCAATCCTTCGAGCTATCGTAGTTGGCTATTGCTTGCAGACGTCTACGCGCGTCTTGCTGAACTAAATGTTGAGGGAGCCTACGACAGCGCCGTATCTTCATATGAAGCAGCGGGGAATAGGAACGCAGTTAACCCTATTATTCCAGTGAGTTTATCTCGTTTGGCACTTGTTCATGGGGAGCTCGACGTAGCTCGAACATACGCAGAGGCCGCACTCGAGCTTAAGAGTAATTACACTGATGCCCACTACTTACTCTCTCAAATAGCCATTCAGGAAGGGAATGTTGATGAAGCTATTTCGGCTACCGAATCCGCAGTATTGTTGCAACCTGGTAACGCAGGATTACTCTTCCAACTGGGAGTTCTACATTACAATGAAGGTTCTTACGAGCGAGTGATTCCCGTTCTGGAGCGTGCGATATCAATAAATCCTGATTACGCGAACGCATTGTATTTCTTGGGGCTCGCCTACGATCAGGTGGGTAACCAAGAAGGAGCACTTGCGACATTTGAACGAGTAGCTGCTCTAAACCCAGATAACGCCGAGGTACAGGAGATCGTTACTGCACTAACGGAAGGGAGATCGGCCTCGACGGTACTTGGCGGCGATGTGCCGAGTGTTAATGGGTTAGGCGAGCTCCCTGTTTCAGAAGGGCGTTAAGCTGTGCTAGGCTGCTGGCCATGCAGAGATTTTTTCGATTTGTAGAAGGAGAAGTACGCGGGCTACACGAGGCCGCGTATTTGTTGGGTTTTTTCGCACTCCTCTCTACACTTCTTGCGCTCTTTCGCGATAGACTTTTGGCATCAACTTTTGGAGCGGGAACGACACTCGATATCTACTATGCAGCCTTTCGCGTGCCCGACATCGTCTTTGTTTCTATCGCGTCGCTTGCGTCCGTATTTATACTTGTTCCGTTACTTACTCATTTAAGCAACGACGAGGAGAGACACCAACTTATGGGAAACGTTGTTGCGAGCTTTTCTGCCGCAATGTTACTAACCACAGCACTTCTTTGGTTTCTGCTCCCATCAATACTTAAGGCTTTCTTCCCGGCACTCGTAGTTGAAGGAGATACATTGTTGACGCTTAGTCGAATACTTTTGTTACAGCCAATTTTCCTTGGCCTCTCTGGCATTCTTGCGAGCGTTACTCAGATACATGGGCGTTACTTGTTGTACGCAACGGCACCTCTTTTATATAATCTTGGCATCATTTTTGGCCTTGTCGGTTTGTATCCAATATTTGGCTTACCGGGCATCGCCTATGGAGTCGTATTAGGTGCACTCATGCATATGGGCGTTCAATTACCATTCGTTATTCGTTTCGGGTATCTTCGCATGGAGGCTCTTGTTATACGCCCCCGACAACTGTGGAGTATCATTTCCGTTTCTATTCCGCGCACTATTTCAATAGCGGCAAATCAGATTGCGCTCCTCATACTTATAGTACTTGCGGCAGATCTTGGCGCTGGTTCCGTCTCAATATTTTCTCTAGCTTTCAATTTGCAGGCAGCGCCACTGTCGATTATTGGTGCCAGCTATTCGGTAGCTGCTTTCCCAACTCTTGCGCGCTTTTTGGCACAGGGTCAGAAGAATTACTTTTGTGACCAAATAATTACTGCGTCGCGACATATAATATTTTGGTCCATTCCATTGATGGCACTGATTGTGGTGTTGCGAGCGCACATTGTGCGTGTGGTGTTGGGTTCAGGCGCATTTGACTGGGCTGACACACGACTTACCGCAGCTGCACTTGCGCTGTTTATTATTTCGCTCACGGCCCAGGCGCTTTCACTGCTTTTTGTGCGTGGGTATTACGCAGCAGGTGAGACAGCGAAGCCACTTTTGGTAAACGTTGCAACAGCCGCGGGAATTGTAGTCGGCGGGTTCGCGCTTACGCAGCTTTTTTTGCACAACGATGTATGGCGCTTTTTTATGGAAACATTGCTACGCGTGGACGACACGCCAGGAACAGAAGTATTAATGTTGCCGCTATCGTATGCCATTTTCTCTATTCTTAATGTCGCGATCTTTTTCTGGTTATACGAACGCGATTTTGGCGTTTTTCGTACACACATTGGCAAGCCGCTATTTGAGAGTTTTGCGGCCGCAGTGGTTGCTGGCTTTTTTGCGCGGCAGTCACTGTATTTACTCGACAACTTTCTTGACATAAATACCTTTATGGGAGTTTTTCTAATGGGATTGATCGCTGGGATAGTAGGAATCCTCGCAGGAGTTGTTGTGCTCTATGTACTTGAAAACCGGGAAATCGTGGAAGTATGGCAAACATTTCATCACAAAATATGGCGTTATGTACCTATCTTCTCAGGGGGCACGGAACGTGGTACAGATGTGTAACAAATAACGATGAAAAACATACGAAACTTCAGCATCATAGCGCATATTGACCATGGCAAGTCCACACTTGCCGATCGTATGCTTGAGGTCACAGGGACCGTTCCAGAGCGTAAGATGCGTGCGCAGGTTCTCGACAATATGGATCTTGAACGCGAGCGAGGGATCACTATCAAAATGCAGCCAGTGCGTATGAGTTGGAAATATGAGGAGGAAACCTACGTACTCAATCTCATAGATACGCCAGGACACATCGATTTTTCGTATGAGGTGTCGCGTGCCCTCAAGGCGGTAGAGGGGGTCGTGCTCCTTGTCGACGCCACACAGGGCATCCAGGCGCAGACACTCTCGGTTCTTAATCTTGCGCGAGAACAGGGACTTACGATAATTCCGGTACTGTCGAAGATTGACTCTCCTCTAGCTCGCACCGATGATATCCGCGCAGAGCTTGCGCTTCTTCTTGAGATAGACGACAGCACAATACTCTCGACATCAGGGAAAACGGGCGCAGGTGTTGCGGAGCTTCTTAATACCATAGTTCAAATTGTGCCTGCGCCAGCAACTACGACGAAAGACACACGAGCTCTGATTTTTGACTTCCAATACTCAGATCACCGTGGAATCGTGCTTTTTGTACGTATTGTTGACGGTGTATTAAAAAAAGGGACCAAGCTTAAATTTGCCGTGGCTGGAGAGCAGTTTACTGCTCTTGAGGTTGGTGTATTTACTCCTGAAGAAGATCCGCGAGACAAACTCGAAGCTGGTGAAATTGGCTACATGGTAACGGGTATCAAGAAACCAGGCATCGTTGGAGTGGGGGATACAGTAATAGAGGCACGCTCGCCTGCCAAGGCTCTTGCCGGATATATGGAACCTCGTCCTGTTATTTGGGCGAGTGTGTATCCGGAGAGCCAGGATGATCTGGCCCTGTTACGCCAATCGCTCGAGCGCCTTCGTCTTATGGACTCATCGCTTTCATACGAAGAAGAGTCTTCCGGAATAATGGGAAGGGGTTTCCGTTGCGGGTTTTTAGGGATGCTTCACATGGAAATTATCACTGAGCGACTGCGTCGCGAGTTTGACTTAGAGCTCATAGTGACACTCCCTACAACAGTATATGAAATTACTCTCAAGAACGGTGCAGTAGAGAATGTATACACCCCGACGCGGTTTCCTAATGATGGAGAAGCTGTGAGAATTCGAGAAGAGTGGGCGAATGTCAGCATTATTTCTCCTGCAGAGTACATGGGGGGGATTATGCAGCTTTTGCATGACCATGAAGCAACGGTGGTGGGTACAGAAACGATGCCAGATGGTCGCACACAGCTTGCCTGCGAAATGCCACTTCGCGAGATGATGCGGAACTTTTTCGATAAGCTCAAAAACGTGTCATCGGGGTTCGCTTCGCTTTCATACGAGCATATAGGGAAGCGTGACGCTGAAGTAACGCGCCTTGATATTCTTGTTGCTGAAGAGTTGGCTCCTGCGTTTAGCAGGATTGTTGCAAAGCGTCGAGTTGATGAAGAGGGGCGCGAAATGGTCGCTAAGCTTAAAGATGTACTACCAAAGCAACAGTTTGTACTCAAGATACAAGCACGTAGCCAGGGAAGGATTATTGCCGGAGAGAAGGTATCGGCAATGCGCAAAGATGTTACCGCAAAGCTATACGGGGGTGATGTTACGCGCAAGAATAAACTGTTGGATAAGCAGAAAAAAGGAAAGAAGAAGGCACTCTCGCGAGGTAAGGTTCACATCCCACACGAAGTCTTTATGAAGGTGATGAGGAGCGAGTAGGTTAGTACCCAGTACCTGGCAGAAGCCCTGGAGCGTAGAGTATAACCATGCTAATTATGATAAGCACGGCAAATACACCCCATATCCACTTCATCGCCTTGCGCGTTTTTTCATCGAAGAGAAAACTCATAGTGGTACAATACTAACACATGCTACGCGCTAGTGAAAAACGTTTTATCCAAAAGACGGTCTTTGGAAAGATTGGCCTCGTGGCCTTGGTCGTTCTTTTTGCAGTTTTTGCTAATGGAACGTGGAGTGTCTACAAAAAAGCATCATTTTCTAAAGAAAATCGCCAAATGGCAGAACAAGAGCTAGCAGAACTTCACGAACGTAGTGCAGCGCTTGAAGAAGAGCTTGCACGGCTCGACACAGAACGTGGTGTCGAGGAGGAAATTCGCCAGAAATACGATGTGGGGCGCGAAGGGGAAAAACTCATCGTACTTGTCGACGCGCCTGAGCCCAAGGTTGTTGTTCCGGTGCTTGAGCCGACAATTTGGGAGAAATTGGTGCGGTTTTTGGGTTTCAGGTAATATGAGTCTATGGGTAGCGGGATTAGTTAAGTGGTATAATGTAAGCTTCCCAAGCTTGAGACGCAGGTTCGATTCTCGCATCCCGCACTTGGTAGACTACAATCCTTAAGGTTTAACCTTAAGGTGTTGTGGTGTAGCATGGGTCGAGAGAATCGAAAGACGGAGCCGCGCCACTGGTCCGAGCGGCGAGTCCGGGCAGGAGCCACTTAGTATTTATTGAGTGCAAAGCACTTGATAAATGGTTAGTGAGCTGACGCCGATTCTCGCATCCCGCACAGGAAATATGAATGATAAAAAACCACAGGTAGGAGTAGGTGTCATCGTTAAGAAAGACGACAAAGTGCTGGTAGGTAAGCGTATAAGTGCACACGGTACTGGTACATGGTCGTTTCCAGGTGGCCATCTTGAGTTTATGGAAACTCTCGAAGAATGCGCAAAAAGGGAAACTCTAGAAGAGAATGGGGTCAGTATTACCAATTGCTCTGTTAGTGCGTGCACAGAAACGGTTTTTGAGGAAGAGGGAAAACATTATATTACTGTATTTGTGACGGCCGACTGGGCTTCGGGCGAACCACAGCTGTGCGAACCCGATAAGTTTGAAGAGTGGGGGTGGTTTGCCTGGGATGCATTGCCCGAACCCTTGTTTTCAGCGAGCATGAGCATTGTAGAAAAAGGCTTCAACCCATTTGCATGAGTTCGCGCGTACGAGAATGGGGAGAGGAATTGCTGCATTTCGGGCTTGCGAACATCAAGGCAAGTTACTTTGGTATCTTTCTGCTCTTGCTTTTACTTCTTACGCATTTCGTCGAGGTTCCGCTACTTAGCCGGTACGATTTCATCTTTCTGAGCGCTGTCGTATATCAAGTTGTTGCACTCGTAAGTGGACATGAAAAGCTGCGAGAATTTGCAGTCATTTTTGTTTTTCACATCGTAGCAACCGGCATGGAGCTTTTTAAAACAAACCCAGCGATTGGTTCGTGGGCGTATCCAGAGGTAGGAGCTGCAGTATTTGCGGTTGCGACAGTACCCCTATTTACAGGCTTTCTTTATTCAGCCGTTGGGAGCTACATCTCAAGTGCGTTTAAGTATCTGAATTTACGATATGAGAATTTTCCGGCGTACCATCATATATGGATTATTTCCGTGCTCATTTACATAAATTTTTTTACACATCACTTTGTGTACGATATTCGGTACTTGCTGTTTCTCTACATTGGTGTCGTTTTTGCCAAAACAGTAATTCGCTTCAAAACATATAAAAAAGAGTGGCATCTACCGTTCATTCTCTCTGGGTTTCTCATGGCACTGTTTGTTTGGATTGCCGAAAATGTTGGCTCGTACTCGCGTGTATGGCTCTACCCGACACAGGTTGACGGTTGGCACCTCGTTTCGCTTCACAAGCTGGAATCATGGTTTTTACTGCTCATATTGAGCTTTGCACTTGTTTCGATCGTGTATCGCCATAGGATAGCCACGGTGTCCACAACTTGAGGCAGAACGTTTAGTGGTACAATACTTTGGTTAGTTTAGTAAAGTAATTAGATCTCATGAGTGACAAAAAAGTAACAATTTATAGCACGCCGACGTGCCACTTCTGCCAGCAGGCCAAGGAGTTTTTTAAGCAAAATGATGTTGAGTACACCGAGCACGATGTAGCGGCAGACCAAGAAAAAGCTCAAGAAATGGTCACACGCAGCGGCCAGATGGGTGTTCCGGTTATCTTCATTGGCGAAGAAATGACAATAGGTTTTGACGAAGAACGCCTCCGTGGCCTTCTAGAATTGTAGAAAAATGAAGTGATATTTTAATTCAAAGCCCGCCGTAGTGCGGGTTTTGTGGTACAGTTTTTGAAAGCCCCTGTAGTTAAATGGATATAACAGTCCCGTCCTAAGGGATAGTTGTGGGTTCGATTCCTGCCGGGGGCACAACGGCAATCAAAAAACCTTCAGTAAATGAAGGTTTTTTGATTAGAAAGCAAACTGCTTTGCTTTCGGCCGTTGTGCCGGGCGGAGATATGTTTTTACGACTCCATAGGAGTAAAAACAATCGAGCCAAGGTCACCACAAGAGTACTTCCATTATTTCTAAGCACTGTGTGCTAAGAAAAATCAGTCGCGGCGCACCTAGTAGAATCAAGCCGAAAGGCGCAGATTATGCTTAGTGACGGGTGGCCACAGAGAAGAAGTTTGTGCCCATGGGCACCAATTTCATTTTTGATTTGCTATACTTCCTTTATGCCACAGCATGACAAGTTACTAAGAGAAACCTACGAACTCGCTCGTCAGAACAATAAGATGCTCCGCAGTATGAAGCGAGCTGCTTTTTGGGGTTTTATATTCAAGTTACTATTGTGGGCGCTACTTCTTGGAGTTCCTATTTTCCTGTACCTCTCTTTTTTCCAACCAATTCTTGAAGAATTATTACAGACATACTCGCAGGTACAAAACGCGGGCACGCAGCTACAAATTATGAGCGGCGCCGTTTCTGTCGATCATCTACAGGACTTGCTTCAGGGTATTCCTGGTGTAGACTTCTCTGGAACTTCGCAGTAGTGAATGCAGAAGCTCGGGTAGCTCAGTTGGTTTAGAGCATTCGCCTGAAGAGCGAAGGGTCGGCGGTTCGA
>Ga0066639_10001275_pt1 | contig 22385 bp, 21 predicted proteins | sample CryGeyCG2114_010_2_FD_59504 | JGI IMG/M metagenome (GOLD analysis project Ga0066639, IMG submission 59504) | Groundwater microbial communities from aquifer - Crystal Geyser CG10_big_fil_rev_8/21/14_0.10 | ecosystem: Environmental > Aquatic > Deep subsurface > Groundwater | place: USA: Utah...
TTTATCAGCTAATAAAATGGCTAGGGCAATTGGTAAATCATAGGCCGGACCTTCTTTTTTTAAATCAGCGGGTGCTAAATTAATATTGACCTGTCCTCGTGGCCAATTAAAATTTGAGTTTTTGATAGCACTACGCACACGTTGTTTAGATTCTTGAACTGCCGTATCAGGTAAACCCACAATATGAATTTGTGGTCGATTAGGAATAATATCAGCTTCCACTTCTACTAAACCACAATTTAAACCAACCACTGCTGCGGAAAGAATTTTAGACATCTTAATTAAAATTATAAATTATAACTTTTTTGACTTCTCTAAAAATAAATAATTAATTAAAATAAATATCACCCCACCTACTATCATTGTATCAGCTAAATTAAAAACTGGCCAAATATGCAAATTAATATAATCAACTACAAAACCAAATTTAATTCTATCAATAATATTACTTAACGCTCCTAAAATAATTAACCACAGTGAAAAAAAATCTAAATGCTTTTTTTGTTGTTGGGCTTGCAGAAGCCAATTAACCAAAAAAATGATAATAGTAAAAATAATAATATAAAATAAAACTAAAAATATTTTTGGAATAATTAAACCAAAAGCAATACCGGCATTGGAAACATAAGTTAGTAAAAAACTATCAGCTAAAATATTATTAAAAAATAAATATTTTAAAATTCTATCAACAATAAAAAAAGTCAATCCAGATAAAATAAATATAGATTGACTTTTAATTAACATAAGTTTAAAAATTTAATCTTCTCCAGAAAACTTCTTTTTACATGTTATACAAGCTGAAGAAGTTGGGCGAATGGTTAAACGCTGATGAGTAATTTCTTTATGACAATATTTACAAACACCATAGGTTCCTTTTTCAATCCTTTCCAGTGCTTTCCTAATATCTTTTAAATCTTTTTCTAAGGTATTTCTAACGGATAAATCATTATCATAACTAGCAACTTCTGAAGCATTTTCTCCACTATGATCACCATATTCCGGAAAAACAGTCACATTAGACTTACCTTGTTTAATAGTAAAATCAGCTAAATCTGTTTCCAGACGAGTTTTTTCCTTTAAAAGTTCTTCTTTAATTTTCTTTAAAAATTCTTTATTTAAACTCATATATTTCGCTAAAATAAGGTAAAAAAATACCCTCCCTCTAAGGTTATTATTATGCTATAAGTATAGCAATAAACTGTGGATAAAGCAAGCTGTTATATTAAATTTATAAATAAATTATTTCTTTTTAACTAACTTAATAATTCCTTTGTTTGCATCTACTTCTACTAAATCACCATCTTTTAAATAATTTAAAATATTTTTAACTCCTACTACACATGGTTTTTTTATTTCTCTAGAAACAATAGCTGCGTGACATAACATTCCTCCTTCTTCGGTTACAATAGCAATTGCTTTTTCCATGGCAACAGTATAATCAGGCCTAGTCATAGTAGTAACTAGTATATCATTTTTCTTAATTTTATTAATGGAATTAGGATTTAAAACAATTTTTACCTTCCCAACAGCTATACCTTTGCTTACTTGCAACCCTTTTAATTTAAAATAACTAACTTTTTTTTCTTTTAATATATTTATCTTATTATTTATAATTTCTTCTTTATTATTTAAAAATAAATAAGTACAACCATTTTTATTTCTACTTCTTATGATATTTTTTATATCTTTTAAATTATCTTTTGATTTAAATAGACTAATTATTTCTTGACTTGATAAAGATAATATATCTTTTAAAGAAATGTTTTTTCTACTGGCAATATCTTGTATCAGGTCTTTATAATAAAACATAAATAAAGAACGAAAATGACTACGATAATCACGCAGATAACAAAATTCATGATAATATTCAATATATACTCTATCTTTTTTTACAAAAGATTTATTTTCTAATAAAAGCTTGAATTGCTTTTTATTGTTTTTAAAATCCTCTTTAATTTTTTTGATATTTTTTTTAGCTTTCAAAATACTAATATTTTTAATTCTATTTTCAAAATATGATAAATTATAAGGTTTGACTTCTGAACTATAACAAGGAATATATTGATATTTGAGATAATGTTTGTGAAGTTTCTTCTTTTTATTTTTATTATTAACCACAATTTTCATTAAATCTATTTTCTCTTGTAAAACATGATTTGGTTTTTCTATTCCACCAATAATGTTTATTGTTTGTTCAATTGGTAAATTATATTTTTTTATTATATCTAAAATCTTTTTTTCTGCTATATCTCCTATTATATACCCAATCCACAATACAGCTATATCTTTATTTAAAATTTTGACTGTTTTTTTAAAAAAATTTAAAATATCTTTATCACTAAATTTAGAAAAAAATATTTTTTTAAAAGAAAGAAAAAATCTTTCTACTTCTTTTAATTTTTGCAAAATTTCATTATTTGATGTCTCCAAAAATTTAGAATCATTAAAACAATTATTATAAATATAATTATTAAATTCATTCCATTCTCTTTTTAAAAAATAACCATCAGAATTATCTTGATGGATAATATAAATTTGATTATTTATTCCTTTACCTAATATTTTTTTTAAAGGCATAGCCAAAGATACAGAATAAATTTGTGATTGATTTAAATTTAGAGGACGATTAAAATATTTTATCCATTTGCCCCAATTTATTTTCATATTATTTAATTAATTCCTGATATAATTTTAAATATTCTTTAGCAGAAGCATCCCAAGAAAAATCTTTCTTAATAACATTTTCAACAAGCTGTTGCCAAATTTGCTGATCCTGATAAATACTAAGAGCTCGTTGGATAGTGGTTAATAATTCTTGGCTCTCATATTTATTAAAACTAAATCCAGTAGCAGTCTTGATGTTTGAAATTGGTAATTTAATAATTTTTTGTAATTTATAATTTGTAATTTGTAATTTTTCTACTGTGTCTTTAAGTCCACCAGTAGCTCTGACAATTGGCACAGTGCCATATTTCATAGCAATCAACTGGCCTAGACCACAAGGTTCATATTTTGATGGCATTAAAAACATATCGGCACCAGCATAAATTTGTTTGGCTAATTTGATATCAAATTTAAGATGGGCTTTAAATTTAGTTGGATACTGCTGATTCATCTCAGCAAAAAACTTTTCATATTCCTGATCACCAGTGCCTAAAATAATTAATTGTAAGTTTTGTTGCATCAACTCTGCAAAAATTTCTTTAATTAAATCAAAACCCTTTTGACCAGCTAAACGAGAAACGAGTCCAATCACCGGAATATCTTTATCTGGTGGTAAATTACTAATTTCTTGTAAATATAATTTATTAGCTATTTTTTTATCAAGATTATTAATATCAAATTTAAATTTTATATCTTTATCAGTGGCTGGATCCCAAATGTCAAAATCTAGACCATTAATAATTCCTGACAAATCTTTCTTTCTTTGTTTTAAAACTTGAACCATATCATAACCATAAGCTGGGGTTAAAATTTCTTTAGCATAAGTTGGGCTAACTGTATTAATTTTGTCCACATCTAAAATAGCTTCCCCTAATAAATTAACTTTATTTTCTTTAACTCCTGAAAAACTATCTACAGTAAAACCAAATTTTTCTAACACGGATAAATTGGTTCGGCCAGCATAACCAATATTATGAATAGTTAATAAAGTTTTAATTTTCTTGTTTTTAATTAATTTAGGAACCAAAGCAGTTTGCCAATCATTACAATGAATTATGTCTGTTTGCCATTTTATAATATCTTGAGCAATTATTTCAGTAATTAAATTAGAAAATATAATAAAACGTGTACGCTCTGGTTTAGCAAAAATATTAGCTACCTGAAACCATTGGGGACAATCAATAAAATAAATTATAACTTTAGAATTAGGAAGAGTTGCCTGATAAAGATTAATTATAAATTCTTGTTGTACAATATTAATTTTTATATTTGATTTTATCTTTTTAATCTTTGGGTAATTTTCTTTAATTTGAGTATAATAAGGCATAATTACCCGAATATCAACATTTAGATGTTTTAAAGCTTTGGGGAGGCTACCAGCCACATCAGCCAACCCACCAAATTTAAAAAATGGTGCACATTCATAAGAAGCAAAAAGTATTTTAGGTAATTTAGACATAGTATTGTTTTAAATTGTTTTATAATTAATTTTTTTTAATAATTCCACTATTGTTTCTAATGGGATACCTCGTAGAAAATTATTATAACTCCCTCTAATTTTTCTGACAAAAGTGGAGCTATAATATCCCAATGGGTCAAAACCAAGAGCATAAGTGTTATATTTATTATCTTGCTTTAAATACTTTGTAATTTCATCCTCAGTTAATTTTCTAATAGATATGTCTGTTATAACAACTTCTGAAATTATTTTATTATTATCTAAATTAATAATATGAATACCAGTGCAAAATTGTAAGTTGTTACCTGATAATTTCTGTAATCTTTTAAAAGCCTTTTCTTTTGACTCTGGCTTTTCCAAAATTTTTCCTTTAAAATAACCGACCGAATCAAAGCCAATGATTATTCCCTCTTTATATTTATTGGCTACTGCTTCTGCCTTGAGTTTAGATAAATATTTAACTAATTCTTCTGGGTCATCTGGTCTGCCTGCAAATTTCTCATCTACATTACTACCTTCTGCAATAAAATCTAAATCTAAAAAACTAAAAGCCTCTTGTCTATAAGGTGAAGATGTGGCTAAAATAATTTTAGACATATAATTATTTGATTAATGACAAATCTTGATTAATTATAATAGGTTCCATCGCCTCGATTTCGTCTTTGTAGACTGACTCGTCAGGAATTGGGTTAATTAAAAATATTTTTTTATTGTTAACATAGGCAAACCCCATTTCCATTAAAGTATTACCACCAATATAATTTTTAATTCCTTTTTTATCAAAATTTAATATTAAAACCGCATCACTAGATTTAATAGCTTGATGATACCATCTAATATAATCATTTTCTATTTTAACTTGAGCATGTTCACCTTTATCAATTCTATCCAAGAGATCTCTTCTGCCTTCTTTAACAAACTGAATATAATGATGGTGAACAATAACTTGATGCCCCATTTGCTCTATTTTTTCTTGATAATCTACCATCTGCTGACGAAAAATGCTACTACCACAAATTGTAATTTTCATAATTTATTATTTAGATTTTTTAATACAATGTTTAATAATCTCTTTAACCACATTAATGTTGGTAGCTGTTTCTATTTTAAAACCAGGGTTAGAATTAACTTCAACAATATATAACTTACCTTTTTTATCCTTAATAATATCAACACCTGAATAATCTAGTCCTAAAATCTTAGTAGCCTGAAGAGCTAATTTTTCCATATTTTTAGTAATTTTAACAGAACTGCCTATACCACCTTTAGAAACATTAGCTCTAAATTCAATACCTTTAGCTTTCCTTTTCATGGCAGTAATAACTTTATTACCAACAACAAAAATACGATAGTCTTCACCACCAACTTCAATAAATGGTTGTATTAAAATATTTGATGGTTGATAAATATTACCAATAAATTCCATAAATGAAATAAATGAGATAGATGAATTTAATAAACTAACTCCATAACCCATAGAACCATTGTTGGCTTTGGCAACTATTTTATTTTTTCCAAAATGGGCCAATTGTTGGTCCAAAAAAAATTGACTAAAATTAATACCTGTTGGAATAATTGGTAGGTCAGCTTGAGATAATTTATATAAAGTTTCTCTCTTATTCTTAGCTAATAAAACTGAATTTAGAGAATTAAATACTTTTATACCTGAATCAGCTAAACATTTAACAATAAACATATTGGTGGAGAACTCCGCATTTAAAAAATAATATTGAGAAATAATACAAATTATTTTTTGAGTACTAAATTTTTTATTACCATAGTACAAATTAATTTTATTGCGTTCAAAAAATACCGAGAATTGATCATAATAAAAAATTTCTGCTTGATAACCAGCTAACTCTATTTCCTCTATAAAACGACTGTTTATCTTCTCAATAGGGGTTTTATCATATTTTTTAGAAAAAACTAACACACCAATTATTTTCTTTGTCATATAATTATTTTACCTTACTTATAATATATTTAATTTGAGCTTGGCGCACATTATAGCCACCTTGTGAAGCGCCTTTAGTACGAACACAACTTGAATACTCTATCAGTTTAACATTTTTTTGAGAATCAACAAGTAAATCATAACCCATCCAATGAAAACTCATTTTTCTGGAAATTTTTTCACAAAGTTTAAGAGCTTGGGAAGGAATGTTAGTAAAATTAGCAGTGGCTCCTTGATCCAAATTGTGTTTCCAATTTCCTGGCTGGCCGACTCGCCAATAGGCACAATAAACTTTGTTACCAATAGTAATAACTCTTAAATCCCTAGTGGATACAATAAATTCTTGAGCATAAAAAATATCTTTACAAATTGAATGATGAATTTTAAGCCCAGCACCAAAAATTTGATTTAAATATTTTCTAGCTTCAGATTTATTTTTAATTTTGAAAACATGGTGGCCACCATAGCCATAGGGGTCTTTCAAAACAAAAGGATACTTTATTATATTAATTAATTTTAATGCTTTAATTTTATCATTTAAAATATAAGTTTTTGGTATAGGAGCTTTAAGATAATTTAAAACCTGCCATTGTTTTATTTTGTCACCTTCAGCAAAATACATATTCATATCTGGAAAAATTGGTTGCTTTAATATCTTCTGAATAAAATATATCCTATCATGAATCTCCCGATAACGCTCTTCCTTTTGATCAGCTAACCAAATATAAGCCGTGGGTTTTTTAGATAAAACTTTAAACCAATCAGGATTATCTATATTAAAATAAAAAGAAGCAACACCCAACTGATTAAGGTGTTGTTTAAAATCTCGATGAATACCATTATAAGCCTGTGCAATAGCAATTTTCATAATTATTTTTTACAATATTCAATAACTGCTTTTAATTGTTTTTCCCATGATAAATCTTTTTTATATTTTTTAATATTGTGTTTAATTTTTAACTGTAATTTTTTATCATTAACAAACTTAATAATAGTTGCTGCATCTTTTTTATAATCTCCAGATAAGATCAGTCCTAAATTATGAGTAGCAACTTCACCAGCAAAAGCTTCATAATTATTTAAAATAATAGGTATATCAGCCCACAAATAATCATAAAACCTAGTTTTAATAAAATAATTAGCTTCAGGAATATTAGGTGATATCACGATGCCAGCATCAGATTCTGTTAAATAATTATCACGATTTTCAAAATTAACCCAGTTAGTTGGGAAAAAAATATTTTTATCAGTTAATTTAAGTTTATCTGCTAACTGTTTGGTCTTTTTAGCTTCAATTGAATAAATTTTATCTGGGTTATGAAAACCTTGAAAGATTAATTTAATTTTTTTATCTCGTTGTTTAATATAATTCATAATTTTAACCAATTTAACCCCATCATGCCAATTCCAAATACCACCATTCCAAATTAAAACAAAATCTTTAGCCTGAATATTCTTAAAAAGTTTACGATAATTATCTTTTTGAGAATGTCTAACCGTCGAGCCAATACCAAAAGAAACTACCTCAATTAAATTATTAAAATTTCTATCTTTAAGGTAATTACTTAAATTAGCTTTACCCAGAGTAATTAATGAACCTAAAACTAAATCTTTAACCCGCTGGCTGCGACAAAAAATTTTATTGGAATATTTTAGAGATAAATTATATGAAGCAACTATAAAATCATGTAATTTTTCTTGCTGGTGGATATCTGTAAAGTCTTTAAATTCTAAACTACCAATAGGTGCGATACTCCAAAGATAAGTAATAATATTTTTCTTTTGCTGATAAGCATATTTTAAAGGTTCAATAGGCGGATAAGCACCAAAAAAAATAATATCACTTTGCTGAATTAATTTTTTATTGTTTTTTTCCTGATAAATAAAATAATCAACACCAGCCAATTGATCATCATTTTTTTCTGGAATAACTAAATTAACTGAAAAATTATTTTTATTTAACCAATAGGCTAATTGCTGATAAACAACTGCTGTACCAACAAGATTCTTATTAAGTTTTACCAAACCAGTAAAAATAGTAACAACTTTCTTTTTCATAAATATTTATATTTTAATTTGACGCAAATAATCTTCTGATTGGGTTAATAAATATTCAGCAAAATCACGATTAGCTTTATCTTCAAAAATCATAAAATAAATAACACTCTTTAGAGACGTCCAAGCTTTATAAAGATTAATTTTATTCATAATGGTTTGATCTATTTTTTGATTATTAAAATAAGTTGCTATAAAAGTATATTCTATTTGTTTATATTCTTCAATTGATAAATAACTAGAAGTCATAAATTGTAATTGTTGTAAAAAAGAAGCAATATCATAATAAATAGGTGCTAAACAAATTTCAGAAAAATCTATAAAAATAATTTGGTTATTATTAAAACGATTAATAATAACATTTTCTGGATGAAAATCACCATGAGAAAAAAAATAATTACTTTTAATTAATGTTGACTGTAATTTTTTTAATTTTTTAAATTGGGCTAAAACATCTTTAGCTAATAAAGTATTTTTATTATAATCTCGATGAATTATATTGGTCGGATCTAAATAAACTGGTGCAAAAGAATGTTTTTTTAATTTTAAATTTTTTGGAGGTACAATTTGATGAAATTTAGCTAACCCTTGAGCAATTTTTTTAATTAATTTTAAATCGAGATAACCATTTTTAATATGTTCTAGTAAATTATCACCAGGAACGCCTATATAAAAAGCAGCCATTAATTCATCTATATACCAAAGAGGTTTAGGTACAATAATATCACCTTTGGAGAAGCCATGCTGATAAATCAACTCTAGTGCTTGGTACATTTTTTGACGTTTATGTCCAGAAAAACTAATACATAAAATAATATAACGTTTACGCAAACCAGTAATTGTTTTAAGAGTTATATTATTATAAAGAACAAAATGAAAAAACTTATCATCAAAATGTTTTTTGACAAAATGATTATCAATTCTTAAAATTTTATCACCCTGGGAATCAATATTTTTAATACGCTGTTGAAATAAATCCATCAAATATTGTTCATCTTTTATTAAGTTGGGTATTTGTTTTTCTTGATTAGTCATCTTTTATTACTTATATAATTGATAAATTATTTATTTTTAATATCAATCCAATGCTTAATCCAAATAACTTTGTGAATTTCTAAAAACATTTTCTCAGCTTTAATTTTATTTCTAAAACTAGTTGCCACCAAAGAGCGTACGGAGCACAAAAGTTCTAGAGCTCCCTTTTCTACCTCTGTTGGATTCCAAGCTGGATCACTAAATAATTTAAAATCTTTACCAGAAGCCCACCAAAAAGTACAGCTAGCTAAACCTTTTTCTAAATGCAAACGTGAAGCAAAATGATTGGGATCGGTAAGTGATTTATAATTTAATTTTAAAGCAAAATTAGCCAATTTCCAAAGTTTTCGATGAGTTCTATTTTTAGGATGTTGCCATAAACTGTAATAAATACCCTGTGCTAATTCAGTTGGAGTAGATTCCCAAGTGGAAGGCAAAACACTTACTTTTTTTTCTTGATGCTCACCAGCTAAAAATTCTGAGATAGTAGCTGTAACTAATTTTTTATTTTGTAAAACACGATTAAAAATTTGTTGCTGATCAATATATTTATGACCATAAATCTCTCCATCAGTGGCGGTAACAACAACTTGCGGAATATCTGATTTATTTAATAACCCTTCAATGCTTTCGGGAACGAAAGTTTTTGATAATCGTCGGTTACGAAAAATAACATTTAAACCTATTTTTTTAAGTTTATATTTTTGTTCATAATTAATATGTTGATCATTTATTTCACCATCTAAAGCAATCTCATCTAAAATAATCCATTTAAAACCAGCTGCTTTAACTATTTTAGCAACGGCCTCTGAATAAGCCATTTCTGGTAAATAAAATCCTTGGGGATGATAGGCCTCACCAAAATATTTTTTATTAATTTCATCATTAACTTTAATTTGACGAATAATTTCTATTTCTGGTAATAATGGGAGAAGTGGATGGAAAGCAGCTGAACCAGTAAGTTCAATCTGACCATTAGCAGCTAAAACTTTTATATCATCAATTAGTTTAGTAAAACCAACTTGATTCAAATATTCAGTTAAACAGGCCGTAATATTTAAAGTAATTTTATGTTGTGGATTATTTTTAAGAACTTCAACAATATTTAAATAAGCTTCTTGAGTAATTCTAACAAGGAGTTCTTTTTCTAAGGTAGGTGGTTGATAAATATGTAAAAAATTTAGCCAGAGCATAATATTTTATTTATTTTTTCCATTTTGCTTTTTAATGTTTATAGCTTTACGAAACAATCTAATATAATTTTGAGCTGGTAGATTCCAAGAAAAAGAAATTTGCATGCCATTAATAACCAATTTATCCCAAATCTTTTTATTTTTATAATATTCTAAAGCCCGCACAATGGCTCCATAAAGAGACATTGAATTATAAGTACCAAAAGTAAAACCATTGCCAGTCTTATTTTTAAAATCAAAATTAATAATAGTATCTTTTAAACCACCTATTGAATGTACAATTGGAATACATCCATAACGTAAAGCTTTCATTTGATTAATGCCGCATGGTTCAGTCGTCGATGGTAATAAAAACATATCACCACCGGCATATAAACTAGTTTCATATTTGGGACCTTCTTTTTTCCAAGAAACCCAAATTATTTTTTCAGGATATTTTTTAACTAATTTTTTAATTTGAGTAATATATTCTTTAGCACCATCACCCATAATAATAACTTGAATTTTAAAATGGAGTAAAATTGGCAAGGTTTTCAAAATAAGATCAAAACCTTTTTGATGAGTAATGCGAGAAGATAAAATAATAAGCGGAATACTAATATCTTGCGTTAAATTATATTTTTTTTGAATGAATAATTTATTAATCTCTTTATTTTTAATATTTTTGATGCTATAATTTTTTTTCAAACCAGGATCTGTTTGTGGATTATAATCACTATGATCAATGCCATTAACTATACCATAGAGTCTATCTTGTCTATTTTGTAAAAGAATATGATTACCTTGCCCTTTTTCTTTTTCTAAAATTTCTTGGGCATAGGTTTCTGAAACTGTATTAATTAAATCTGCATTTAAAATACCACGTTTAGCAAAGTTAATATTTTCTAATTTAGGATTATTAAATTTAGGTAATTTAGTTTGGCCATTGTCACGATATTTAAATGGTATCTCCCACCAAGCACTACCCATCTGAAAAATTAAATTGTGAATGGTAAAAATGGTAGCTGTTTTTTTTAAAATGGAAGAGTCTTTAAAATCACGATTAATAAAATATGGAATTAATCCCGTGTGCCAATCATGACATTGGATAATATCCGCTGGGAATTTGATGAGAGTTAATAATTTTAAGGCAGCAATATTAAAAAGTAAAAATCTAGCATTTTCATGATTAGAACCATACAAATCTTGACGGCGAGAAAAATATTTTTCATTTTCAATAAAATAAATTGGCACACCTTTGGTTAACTCTCCTACCCAATAGTTAACCCAAACATTATTATCACTATCAATAATTATTTTAACTTTCTCTTTATAAAGTCTCAAATTATATTTTTTGGGATCAATAATTTTACTATAAAATGGAGCGATACAAATTACTTTGTGACTTAAACGGTTCAAAGCACGTGGCAAAGAACTAGCCACATCAGCTAAACCACCTGTTTTGGCATAGGGTGTTATTTCTGAAGAAATAGATACTATGTTTAGATTTTTCATAATTTTATCTTTTAGAAATGAAGGCACTTTTTATATGAGCACAAGTAATGGCTACGGCTACGGCGTCAGCGGCATCATCAGGTTTAATAATATTAGGTTGTTTAAGAATAATTTTAACCATTTGCTGAATTTGATTTTTATCAGCACGACCATAACCAGTAATAGCTTGTTTAATTTGCAAAGGAGTAAATTCATAAATAGTTAATTGGTATTCGAAAGCTTTAGCCAAAATAACACCTCGTGATTCAGCCACTTTAATGGCTGTTTTTAAATTTTTAAAAAAGAAAAGATCTTCAATGGCCAAAATTTGTGGCTGATATTTTTTAATAATTTTATCTAAGGCTAAACTTAAACTTTGCAAACGCTCAGCATGTGGCATCTCTTTTGGAGTTTCTAAACAACCAGCAACAATAAATTTTAGTTGTCTACTGTCACTAGAAATAATTCCCCAACCAGCGCGGGCATAACCTGGATCAATACCTAGAATCTTCATAAAAATTATTTCAAATTAGTATAATAATCATTAACATCATCAAGTTCATCTAAAGCATTTAAAACTTTAGTAACTTTTTCAAGCATAATATCATCAACTTCTTTGGTTTCTTTGGCAATCATTTCTAAATCGGCAGAACTAATTTTAATTTTATTTTTCTCTAAATTTTCTTTTATTTTTTGCAATTCTTCTGGTGCTGTATATATTATAGTTTCTTCATCGTCTTCTATATAATCTTTGGCTCCTGAATTTATAATCTCTATTTCCAATTCTTCTTGTGTCAATGTTCCACTATTTTCTTTTTTTAAAGTTTTTATAACGCCTTGACGTTCAAATTGCCAAGCAATACTATTTAATTCAACAAACTGACCACCATTTTTTATAATGGCATTTTTGACTTCGGTTAAAGCTCTGTTTTTATTATCAGATAAACATTTTATAATTACAGCAACTTGCCCTGGCAACAAAGCACCATAAGTTAATTCTTCAATAATGCCACCTGCAACTTCACCCGTGCCACGTTTAATGGCCCGTTCAATGTTTTCTTTGGGCATATTAACTGACTTGGCCTTTTCAACAGCCAAACGTAATTGAAAATTTGTATCCAAATCACCACTACCTTGACGAGCCGCGATAGTAATATTATTACCAAATTTAGTAAATAAATTACCACGTTTGGCATCATTGATTTCTTTGGCTCTCTTAATTGTAGCCCACTTTGAATGTCCTGACATAATTATAAATATTAAAGAATAAATAATAATAAGTTGAAATTATATACCTAAGCTTATAATTAAGGCTATCATTTTTATGTTAAAAAATCAAGTTAAATATTGTTAATTTAGTGATATAATTAATAATTTATGAATTGATTAATTATCTAAAAAATGATATACTAAAATCTAATATAATTAAATTAAATTTAGATCATTTTTAAAAAACATGGAAAGAATAAAAGCCTTAGTACTATTTTCTGGTGGATTAGACTCATTAATCGCAGTTGACTTATTAAAAAAACAGGATATAGAAGTAACTGCCTTAATTTTTGAAAGTTATTTTTTTAATGGAAAACAAGCAACAAAAATTGCTAAAAAAAATAATCTATCAGTAAAATTAGTTGATCTATCTAGAAAACATCTAATAATGGTTAAACAACCCACTTATGGTTATGGCAAAGCAGCTAATCCATGCATTGACTGTCATTTGATGATGTTACAAGAAGCTAAAAAAATAATGGTCAAAGAAAAATATAATTTTATTGCAACTGGTGAGGTTTTAGGTCAAAGACCAATGTCACAAAATTTAAGAGCTTTAAATTTAATTGCTGAAAAATCTGAATTAAATGGTTGGTTATTAAGGCCTTTGTCAGCAAAAAATTTAACGATAAGTGAAGTTGAAAAAAATGGCCTGATTAATCGAGAAAAATTACTAGCAATTAAGGGGCGCTCGCGCAAAGAACAATTAAAAATTGCTAGGGATAATAGACTTATTGATTATAGTACTCCGGCAGGTGGTTGTTTGTTAACTGAAAAAGATTTTGGTAAAAAACTTAAAGAATTATTTGCAATATACCCTGAATGTAGTGGCAATGATGTAGAAATATTAAAATATGGCAGACAACTGTGGGAAGAAAAAATAAAAATTGTGATTGGTAGAGACAAAGAAGAAAATAAACAACTTAAAAAATTAGTTGAAATTGGTGATATTTTGATAGCAATGAAAAATTATAATGGACCAACAACTTTATTAAGAAATTATAACCGACAAGAAATTCCTCAACAAATAATTACTAAAGCACAGGAATTAACTCAATTTTACTCAACAAAAGCTAGGGATAAAAAAAATATTGAATTTAATGTTATTAAATATTAAGTTTATAATAAATAAATTAAATTAACCTTACTCTTTTTATAGTAAACTTGACAAATATTTTATAATAAGTTAAGCTGGAGAAAATGGCTCTGAAGCCATATTTTATATTAATTATTAATAATGTGATTTAGGGTTTCGCTATCCCTAACGGGATATAGCTCAACCCGTTCTCGCTACTAAAAGTGAATCAATTCACTTTTAGTTTAACGCTCGAACTATGAAAGAAGAAAAAAAGATAAAAAAAGAAGAAACTAAAGAAACCCCTAAAGAAAAAATGGTTGAAAAGACTGAAACCAAAGCAAGTATTATACCTACCTTAAAATCTGGGATGACTGTTAAAATCCATGAAAAAATTAAAGATGTTGACCCAAAAGGTAAAGAAAGAACTCGGGTACAAATTTTTGAAGGCATGATTTTAGCTACCAAAAAACTAAAAACTGCCTCAGGGACTATTTTAGTAAGAAAAATTTCTCATAATAATATTGGGGTAGAAAAAATTTATCCAGTCTATTCACCATTAGTTGATAAAATTGAATTAGTTAAACAAATTAAAACTAGACGAGCTAAACTTTATTTCTTACCAACTTATAAAAAGAGATTGAAGATAAAAAAGAAAAAAACTGTATAAGCAATTATTGATAATGTTAAATTTAAGTTATAATGAAAGTGGTCATAATTGATCACTTTTATTTAAATATTTTTGCCGCAGTGCTGGAACTGGTAGACAGGCTGGCTTGAGGGGCCAGTGTTCATAAGAACGTGAGGGTTCAATTCCCTCCTGCGGCACCAGATTAATATAATTATGAATAAATTAACTAAATTTAGTTTATCTTATCCAGCAAATAAGATAAACCAACATAGTAAAAAAATAATGTGGTTAGCTATTACACTATATAGTTTAACTTTTTCTATTATCTGTATTTGGAAATATAATCATTTTTTATATAATGCTTTAGATTTGGCTATTATTAATAATGTTTTTTATAATACTTTACATGGCAATTGGTTATGGTCTAGTATTCAGGGACATTCATATCTAGGTGATCATTTTACACCAATATTAATTTTATTATTGCCAATCTATGCTTTATGGCAATCACCTGAAATATTATTAATTCTACAATCTATTTTTTTAAGCTTAGCCGCTTGGCCAATATATTTAATTGGTAAATTAATTTTAAAAAATAATATACTAGCTTTAGGTTTAGGAGTATTGTGGCTAATTAATCCACTCGTTCATAATATAAATCTTTTTGAGTTTCATTTTATATCAATTTTACCACTAGCACTTTTAACTTTATTTTATTTATATCTAAAGCTCAAAAAAGAATATAATAAAAAATTATTATTTTATTTTTTTATTATTTTATTTCTAAATTTAATGATTCGTGAGGACGTGGCTTTTATATTGATAGTTTTAGGTATTGTTATATTATTTGATTATTTTAAAAATAAAAATAATTTCCAATCTCCAATATCCAATATTTTAAAATTGGGAGCAACTACCTTCGGAATATCTCTAATTTGGATATTAATATCTACTAAATTAATTTCCCAATTTTCTCCTTCAAATTTTTCTCCTTTTTCTTATTATTATCAATGGCTGTGGCAAACTGACATTATTTCAATTGTCAATCATCTATTTAGTTTAAATAATTTTGAAATGCTAGCTGGCTTATTATTACCTTTTTTATTTATTCCATTATTTAAACCTAAATGGTTATTAATTGCAATAATTCCGCTAGGACAAATAATCTTTTCAGCGGCTGGTGGTGGCGCCTTAGTTTGGCAAATGCATTATGGAGCTCTTTTTTTACCAGCTATAATAATCACCTTTATTTATAGCTTTAATAAAGCTAACAATTTAGTTAATAAATATTTTGATTTAAAATATTTATTAACAATAGCTTTAATAATAATTAATATTTGTTTGTGGCCTAGTTTTGGTATTTGGCAAAATGAAAAAATAAAAAAAGCTCCAAATTTAGAGCTAATTTCAAAAAACTCAAGTGTAATAGCTGGTTTTAATTATTTATCTAATTTATCTAGTCGTAAAAACATTTATTCACTTCATTATTATTTTTTAGGAGCTCAACAATTTGGTCAGGCACCATATCTAATTGAAACTGACCCAGAATATATTGTCTATAATAATCGGGATTTTGAATACTTTGATAAAATTTTACAAACTTCTGCCTGGGCTGGAACATATTATACAAATGGTTATAAACGATTGAATAACCTACTAGATTCATATATAAAAATTGAAGCAGACAAAACTAATATGTTTTTTATAAAATATCATCTGGACGCTCAAAAATCAATACCGTCGGTTGAATAAAGCCACTGAACTGTTCTTTGTGTACTAAATGCCAATTATTATCCATAAACCACTCAACAACTAAATTAGATTTGTGAACTGATTCAACTACAGAAGGATTTATAATAATAATCCTTTTTTTATTATCTATAAATTGTTCCATTTCTGGCATATTTTCTTGAGTTAAAATAGCTTGCCAATTATATTTAACTGACCTTAATAAAATATCCTCTTCTAAACCATCCGGACGATAAGCAACTACTTCAGTCTCCCCTTGATAATAGTGTTCAAAAGGTAGTTGATAAGTAAAAGCAGAAATTAAAATGCGATCATCTGGTTGAGTAATTGAATTAACATATTTTCCAACTTGATCCCAGGTATGGCGATTAACTTTAATAATATTTAAATTAAAAGGAATAACAAAAATTATTAATAATAAAATTAATACAAACTTATATCTAATGACTAATTTTAAATTATCAAAACCAACTGCTAACAACATTAAAAAACCAATCATTGAAACTAAATAATATTTAGTCACCCATAGTTGGATCAAAAAACCAAAAAACAAGGGCATCACAAAAATAATAAATGAAAAAACTATGGCTGGAGTAAATTTTAATTTAATTTTAAATTGTTTATCAATTAAAGACCAATTGGATATTTCAGCAAAAGATAAAATAAATAAAATACCAAAAATAATTAAGCCAATTAACTCTATGGAAGGAGCATTATAACTAAAGAATAAAAAGGAACGTGGAATTTGAAATAGTAAAAAGCCCTGACCACTAGTATGTAAATACCAAGCACTTGAGTTAATTGTACTAACAGATCTAATAATAAAATTAATCAACCAAGGAGAAAATAAAAATAAAATAATAAATTGTGAAAGAGTCCATTGCAAAATTTTTGGTTGCTTCTTATTAATAAAATTAAAATGATAAATAAAATATAAATTTTGTATAATAAATAAATAGAAACCAATTAAATGAGTATAGAAAGCTAATAAAGTAAAAATTATATAAAATAACCAATTTTTTCTATTAGGTTGTTTTAAAGCTTGCCAAAAAAAATAACAGGATAAAATACTAAAAAATAGCAACATGGGATACATCCGAGCATCCATAGATAAAAATAATTGAAAAGAAGATATAGCTAATAAAAAACTAGCCATTAAACCAATTGATTTATTAAATAATTTTTTTCCCAAAAAATAAATAGCAATTAAATTAAAAATATTAAATAAAATTGATGAAAATCTTAATGAAATTTCAGACTGACTAAAAGTTTTAATCCAAAAATGTAAGAACCAATAATGTAATGGCGGGTTATTTTCCCATTTTAAATATTGCCAACTATCAATGATGTTGTGTTGTGCTATTTTTAAACTAATTATCTCATCAAACCAAAAACTACCTGAATTTAAAATTGCTGGCAAAGAAAAGGCTAGGGCTATAAACATTATTAAAAGTAATGTTAAAAAAACTTTTTTGGAACTCATAAAAATAATAATTTAAGTTATTTTTTGATAAATCTTAATCTTAAAACTGTTATAAAAAATTCTAAAATATCTTTAAAACCCAATTTTGACTGACCAAATTGGCGGTCAACAAAAGTTACTGGGATCTCTTTAATTTTAAAACCCTTTCTTTCACATAAATAAATCATCTCTTCTTGAAAAGCATAACCATTAGATTTAATTTTATCTAAATTAATTTGTTTTAGGGTACTGACACGATAACAACGAAAACCGGCTGTTAGATCTTTGGTTTTTAAATTTAAAATTATTTTAGCAAATAACATAGCGGCTTGACTTTGTAAATTTCTTGACCAATTCCAACCTTCAACATTACCACCTTGTATACGTCGTGAACCAATAATCACATCATAACCTTGATTAATGGCAGTAATCATAGCTGGTAAATCTTCAGGACTATGAGAAAAATCCGCATCCATTTCAAAAACTATTTCTGCTCCCAATTCAAAAGCTTTTTTAAAACCAGCAATATAAGCTGAGCCTAAACCTAGCTTACCTTGACGATGAATTACAGTTAAAGGATATTGCTGAGTTAATTTATCAACCAATTGACCAGTGCCATCACTTGAATTGTCATCAACAATTATAATATTTAATTCCAAAATATTTAAATTAAAAATTTGCTGAACTAATTTTTCTATATTTTCAGCTTCATTATAAGTTGGGATAATAATATATTTTTTCATTTTTTTACTCTAATTAATTACTTGGTAAATTTCTACTTCACCTTGCTGAAAAATTTGTTTTAAATAATTTTTCTCAATTGGCTTGAATTCCCCAATACCAGCTTCATTGCTTGAATAAAAAATATAATTGATATTATTCTTCTTCAAAAAATTATATTTTTTGTCATCTGAATCATTTATTAAATAAAACCAAACCATTTCATTAAATTTACTTTCAAAAAATAGAGTTTCCACACCATGACCAACATAAACCTTATGACCAGTCCGTCCAGGAATTAAATTACCATTATATAAATCCGTTAATATAACTGAATCTAAGGTCGTGTTATCTTTAAACCAATTATAACCAGCAATACTATCATTGTGGACATAAAGTTGTGGATAAATTTCAGCAAAAACAGCTATTTCCCTAATCCAATTATTTAAATTTGATGAAGTAAATAAAAGAATAAATAGAATAATAGCTAAATATTTATTATTAATATAAAAATCAAAATTGTTAGCTGATAATTTTTGTTTTAAATAATAATAAATAAATTGTAAACCAAAAACAGCAAGAATAATCATAGGAATTTGTAACCCCTGCATTAAACGACGCTGAAAAGGAAATGGAGAATATAATAAAGTAAATTGAACTACTAACCAAACTATTAAAAAAAGATTTTTATTATTAATTTGTTTTTTACTAATAAATTGGTAAATAGCCAAAATAGCTAAAATTATAATAAAACCATAACTTACAAAAGTTACCCATAATGATGGGGTTAAACAAACATTTTGATATGTTCTAATTTGAGTTGTAAAGTCATGGGCGCCTAAATAAAGCCAGTATAAAACCGAGGGTAAACTAATTAAAACTACTATAACTGCATGTTTAACAATATTAAATAAATAATTCTGTTTTATTTTTAGTTGTCTTATATTAATTAAAAATTGAACTAAAAAATATATTGCCATAACTCCAAAAAGAGTTGGGGTATGGAAAGGGTGAAATTGCAATAAAACCAAGGCTAGTAACCCAGCTGTTATACTATATTTAATTTTATTTTTTTCAAAAGCTAAAAAAGTTAAGAATAAAACCAAAATTATTAAACCGGTTGATAAAATTAAATGTGGTGACTGAAACATGGTTAATAGATTATTACTTTCTGGTGCCCACATATCCAAAGGCCAATTGTACCAACCTTTGCTGTAAACACTGCCTGGTAAAAAAATAGAGATAGCTACTCCGGTACCAGAAGCAAAGGACAAAAAAGTAAAACTAATTTTACGCCAAAATTTATCAATCCAAAAATAAGCAGAAACCAAATATAAGAGAATAACAAAAAATGGAATTAGTAAAATTCGAGTTAATTGTAAAACTAAATTATTTGATAAACCAGTATATTTGGCGATTAAACCTTCAACTGACCAAAAACTATTTAATAAAATTCTAGCTTGGGGCTCACTGGTATATAAATCTTCAGATATAAAATGTCCTTGTTTAACTTGTTCCATCCAAGAAAAATAAACATGAGTATCTCCAGGTGTTAAAGAATGTAAACCAGTATAAGTGTAATTGTCTGGCGTTTGTAAATAACCATAAATATACGGTAAAGTAGTAAGTAAAATAATGACTATAATAAACCAAATAATTAGTCGCCATTCTTTTTTATCTATTGAATTTAACAAATTTCTAATCATAGTTCGAACGTTAAGCTCTCAATGATTTGAAAGTGAACAATTTTACTTTCAAATCATTGAGAGTAGTGAGAACGGGCATTGTGTAGCAATGATCTACACCTTATTATAACTCTATCTAGCTGTAATTTCTAATACACTATTTCATAAACATAGTTATTACCAAAATTGGTGACATATTTAATATTATTAGCTTGCTCTAACTGATTTATATACCAATCTCTGACTTCATCTGGGTTTTCATAAAAATCAAAATAATAAATTAAATAATTAACCTTAAATTCTTCCAATAACTGTAAACTTTTTTGTGGGCCAGAAATATTTAAACTATAAATTAAATTGTCATAGTTAGGTGGTCGTTGGCCACTATAACCATTAACTATTCTTTTAAAATGAAGTCTGGAATTAAAGACATGAATAATATCAAGATTAATCTCTGGATTAAGTCTAAACCCTAAAGGAATATTTAAAAATATTTTTTCTGGCGGTTGCTTTCTAATCCAAGCAAAAAGTTCTTCCGTGTTAGGATATACTTTTACTTCTGAATAGCTAACGACTGGTATCAAAGACAATTCTATAAAAAGAAAAATTATTATCAAAAAATAAATAATATTTTTTTTAAAAATATTTTTACATTGTTGTTGATAAATGGTAAAACCATAACCAATAAAGACTGTTATAGATAATAATACAAAAATACTATATCTACCAACGGCACGAATACCATCAAAGCCTGGTATAAAATAATAAAATAAACTATAAAAAGTAGCAATGCCACCAACGTTGGTTGAGTTAAATTGTATATAAAACCCAAAAGAAATAATAAAAGCAATACTGGCTGTAATAAAATAAATAATAAAATTAGTCTTATTTCTTTGGATTGATTTAATTCGTTGATTCTTTTTAAAAATGTAATATAAAGAAAAAATAAATAATAAACCAATAATTAAACCAGGGCCAACAACCATTTCCATATGAGAGCGACTGGAGTAAAAATAATTATATAAAACTGGTGGTATAAGATAATCAATTAAATCAGGTGAATAAGCCTCAATGGTCTCAATGGACCTAACAAAATTATACTCTTCTTTTAATTGAATAAAAGGTAAAATTATAGGTGTAAAAATTAAAACCAAAATTGTTAAAGATAAAATTATTTTTTTAATATTATCTTTATTAAATCTAAAACTTTTGGATAAATAATAAGTAAAGAAAAAAACTAAAATAATTATTGGTAAAAAAATAAAATAATGGAAACCAGTTAAAAAAACTAAAATAACAAACAGAGTTAATAAAAGAATATTTTTCCAGGTCTGGATTCTAAAAAATTTATGTAAATATAAAAAAACATAAGGCAACCACATGCCAGTTAAATGCAAATGTCCAATACTGTGAATTAATTTGAAAGGTGCAAAAGCATAGATCAAAGCAGCCAATAAGGCAGCTAATTTATTCTTAGTTAGATAATAAATTAATAAATACATCCCTAAACCAGAAATAGCAAAAGTTAACAAAACTACTATACTATATGCCAAAATTGGATTATTAAAAATAATTAAAATTGGCCAAGCTAATAAAAAAGAGCCCAGCATAATTTCGGTATAAGCTAAAGTATTCTCGAAAGGAGCAAAGATGTTTGAATTAAAGAAATTTAAGGGATCGGTTAATAAAATATGGTCTTCCCAAGACCAGATCCAAGAAACTAAATAAGCGTCAACATGTTCTGGTAACTGAGTATTTATTTTACTTATTGGTATATTTAAAAAAATAATAGCCAAAAATATAAAAAGAATAAAAAGTAAAATACATTGGGTTAAGTGCTTTTTAAAAAAATTTTTATAAAAAAATAATTTATTCATATTTTAATCAAATATACTATATTCCATTAGTTAAATACTCCGTATTTCATTAGTTAAATACTCCGTATTTCATTAGTTAAATAC
>Ga0066639_10001278_pt1 | contig 22332 bp, 17 predicted proteins | sample CryGeyCG2114_010_2_FD_59504 | JGI IMG/M metagenome (GOLD analysis project Ga0066639, IMG submission 59504) | Groundwater microbial communities from aquifer - Crystal Geyser CG10_big_fil_rev_8/21/14_0.10 | ecosystem: Environmental > Aquatic > Deep subsurface > Groundwater | place: USA: Utah...
CCCCCCCCTTAATTACGAGGAGTTACTGAAACAAAAATAGAGACACCTTACTTTCACTAAAAAATAAATTTGAAAGCAATAATGCCGTACTCAAAGTTAAAAAATCTTCGGCCACGCTAACACTTTGCTTATATTATGCACTACTCGAAACTGAAGATCGAAAACGCAGGCCTTCATCAAGCGAGGTGGCGACAGATTTCAAGTCCAACAACCCTTAAGTGACCACTCTTGAAATAAGTAAGTTTCATTAGTTTATTTGTTCAACTTAATTTAGATGCACGTTAGTCAGCGAAAAATCTTGTCAACGCAATCTGCGGTCGGGTGCATATAATCATAAAATTCAGTCGAATCACATCCTGAAATGCTTGGATTATAACTACCATAGATTTTAATCCCAAGCTTCTGAGCGACTAATCGAATTTTTTTCTCAACATTTATTAAGTAAGAATTATATTTTGTAAATTTTGAGCGAAAACTGCTCGGATGATAAGGAGTTAAAATAAAAATTATTTCCGTCTTTTTTTTGTATTCTTTCAAAATTTCTTCAAATTGGTTGACAACAGCTTGATCAAAATCAGGACCAAACAATTTATAACTAGGTTCCTTTTCATAATCTGATCCAGTAATGTTTTCTGCCAGAAATTTCTTGGGGTATAAATGACTGCCATCTTTTAGCTTCACTCCAATATCATTAAGTGGGTTTAATAATGGATTCTCAGAATCCAGCGGAAAATATTGAATGTCATTTAGAAATTTGAAAGAAAAACCTTCCACAAATAATTGTTGAACCGTTTTTTCTGTATATTCGAGGTTAAGCAAATTCTTAATTAAATAAGCCTCAAAATCGGAAAACACATAATTGGGTTTTATGATTTGATGTCGGATTAAAAAAGAATTCAAATACTTAGAATTAACAAAATAACTTGAGTCCATATCCCATTTTAATAGCCAAGGATCAATTCCCAATAGCAGTTTTGACGGAAGATTTCCGTTGGTATCAAGTAATTCAAGAAAAATATATAAATCTTCGATTGAAGCACTACTCACCCCCAAATTTAATAAGTTTCTACAAATCTTTTTAATGTGTTTTCCTCTAATTGTACTAATTTGCATCACGTGACTGGAGCCAATGACAATACAATCTTTCCCTTTCGCATTTCTTGCCATTAATGCCGCAAAAAAACGATCGTTGCCTTTATATGCGAGGCCATAGAGAGAACCGTTAAATTTATTAACAATATTCGCGCCTTCTTTTTGAATTAAATACCTTCTATAGTAAACATTTCCAGGATCTACAAAGAAATTCAAACTCATAATAGCCAAAAGACTTAATGTTAAAGTTAGAAAAAATTTAATAATAAATGTTTTATCTTTCATAGAGTTAAAATTGAAAATACAAAAATTCACTTCTCCGAGTTATAAATAATAAAGTAATCGACAAAAGTAGTGCTATCAAAAAAGGAGTATATCGCTTCCCCTCTAGGAATTTATTTATTTGATTAGTATTAGGCAGAAGAAAAGAAATGAACGCTGCCGCAAGAATTAAACCTATTATGAACAATGGAGATTCGCCATTACTAACGTTATCCAACCAATGCGAAGGGGGGCGATCTTTACCGATCTTCAATATTGATGTCCAATCGTTTGGTGTTTTAATCTCGTTAAGGCCTAACATAGAAAAAATAATATGTTTTGCTCTCGTAAAACTTGGAGCTCTGAAGAAGACCCAAGTAAAATGTACGTAAAAGAAAGTTATTATACATGCGAGAATCGAAGGGAGCCTAACTTTGGTAAATTTAAACATTTTGATAAAGATTAAACCCAATCCATGAAGCAACCCCCAGATAAGAAAATTCCAGCCTGCTCCATGCCAAATACCTCCAACGATAAAAGTGATAAACAAATTAACATATTCTTTACTGCGGGAGCATCTATTGCCTCCCAAGGGTATATAAACGTAGTCCCGAAGCCAATTTCCGAGAGTCATGTGCCATCTTTGCCAAAATTCTTGTATATTTTTTGATTTGTAAGGTGAGTTGAAATTTTCTGGAATAAAAATATTAAATAACAGCGCTGAGCCTATGGCCATATCGCAATATCCAGAAAAGTCAAAATAAAGCTGAAAGGTATAACAGAATGTCGAAATCCATGATTCAAAAAAATCAAGTTGCTTGTATTGAAGATCAAATCCATTTGCGACAAAAGTAGTAAAAGAATCCGCAATTACAATTTTCTTCATTAATCCGAAGACAAATATTGTAATTCCTTTATTGATATTTCTGTAATTAACACGTGAATTATTCTTCAAATAAAATTGCGGTATCATTTGTTTATGATGAACTATTGGGCCAGCAACGAGCTGAGGAAAAAATGAAACAAAAAGACTGTATGATGCAAAATTGTGCTCTTTCGTAACTCCCTTGTATGAATCTACTAAGTACGCAATCTGTTGAAACGTAAAAAAACTTATTGCTAGAGGAAGGGTTACTTTTATTCTTGCAATATCTTGCGAAAAAAACATATTAATATTGTGAATTATAAAATTACTATACTTAAAAAAAATAAGCGGTAACAAGTTAAGAATTATCCCCCATATCAATGTTCTTTTACTTTTGGACTTCAGCAGTAAGCCTCCTACAAAGTAATTAAAAAAAATGGATAATAATATAATTGGAAGGAATTTAGGGTTCCAATAGGCATAAAAAAACAGTGAGGCTAAAACCAAAAAAATAACTGCAGAATTTACATTCTTTTTAAACAGAGTGAAATAAATTATTGTGACAATCGGTAAAAATAAAAATATGTAAACATGAGAATTGAATAACATATTTCAAAATTCTCACACTAACGGCGTTAATCTGAGTCCTTAAGACAGAGTTGAAAATAATCTCGTATCAAAACTTAAAACAAGATATTAAAAACGGCAACAATTTAAGAAATTGTATTAACCGCTCACCTCTAAAAACAAGACACTCCTGCGCGTTGCACACGGTCATTTTCAGGTAACACGATATTCATAAGCTGACTTTAAAATTAAGGCAAAAGGGGAAGCCAGCCACTAGCCTGAATAAGACCTCTTATTGGTCGCACATTCCGTCTTTTCTCTATAGTATCCTACTTAATTTGCCATACGGTCCAATGGATGTCACGATTTCCACTTTCTGACGAGCCCTGATCGGCCAAGATAAAATTATTGCTAATGGTGCCGCTCGCGCTCTGAGTGTACATCAATCGTAGAGTAACAGCTCCTGTTGAGCTAAATTTAAAATTTCCACATAGATTAATTGGATTTGCTGCTTGAACGTTGTTGGTATGATTAGTATCGATGGGGGAACTCTGTATCCTAGAATTTCCGGATGCAACTGTAGTTTGATCAGTGTTACCAGTTTGGATGATTTGAAAAACTGCATCCATATTTACGGAACTGTTGGTATAATTTACATAATGTGAAAACTCGACGCACGCACGATAGGTTCCTACACTTGGAACATCAAATACAATCCCGACACTTTCGTCATATGTTGTACAAGAAGTAGAGGTACCTTGCTCAGTGGATGCGCAGGCAATATACACAGCTGCGGAATCAATGTTTTTAGAAAGAGTTAAACCAGAATTAGTAAGCCCTGTATACGTAGTCACGCTTGACGTACCCAGACCAGGGTTACCTCCTCCTATTGTAGCATCGATATAAAAAGGAGCTGTTCCCGTTGCAGAAATAGATAGATCGAGCCAAGAGCCAGCACCTGATCTCCCCTTAAAAATTCCATCCTTAGTGTCAAAAATAATACTTCCAGAAGGCAGAAAACCCACATTCGCATTGGCATCGTAATATGATGGTGCGACAACATCAGCTACGCCTTTCTCTTCTTCAACATAATTTTCAGCAAAAGATAAAGTGTAAAAAGAGAGGATAAATAACACGACTAGAATTGTCGCGAAAAATTTCATAAATACTCCTGGAAAGCTTCGTTGAATTCCATACAGAATAACCACCAAGTTTTAACGGTGTCAAGATTTAATAATTATAGGTACTAGCTACTTGTACCACTTACAGTGTGGCAGATATTTATAAATTTATTAGAAGTTTAAGTGTATATGCACCGATTTTTAATTTTGATATAAAAAAATGTAGGCAGTGAAAGAAAGTAGCTTCTTTCTCAGAAGTGAGATGCGACAAGCCTCGGGGACATCGAGCGAACGGATTAATTGTATCATCAAGATAGTAACGAGCACTAGATTAAAACGAAGGCGAGAAGAATCTAGCGGAGTGCTGCATTGGCAGGTTGAGAACGTCAGTAAAAAAACTCTTGTAAAAACAGACCTAATGCTCAGGGGGCTGACAAGCGGTAAAGCAGAGTTTTGTTTGTTATAATTTATTACATGTAAATAGTTCCTCTAATTGAAAGTGGAGCACTTAAAAGACTGGCAAAAGAGATTGATTAAGACTCATAAATTAATTTGGAACAACTATTAAAATCAGCAAATTCTTTGATTTTCTTTTCCAGTGCCTTGACTACACTTTTTTTGACATCAGCTTGCTCGTAAAAGATCTTTTTTACGATGAAGGTGTTGCTTTTTCGATCCGCTTTGGCGTCCATGCGACCAACGAATTGATCTCCTACTAAAAGTGGCAAACAAAAATAGCCATATTTTCTTTTATGTGAAGGAATATAACATTCAATTTGGTAGTCAAAATCAAAAAAATATTTCAAGCGCTTTCTTTGAATTACAAGATTGTCAAAAGGTGAAAGGATGTGCACCTGTTTTACATTCATTTTAGTCTGCTCAAGATTGGTCAGGGAATCTGGTGTGAGATAAAAGCACTTGTGACTCTTTTCAATTTTCACCTGAATTAATTTTTTATCCTCAAGCATGTGTGCCAAAGTTTTAGCCACAAGTAACTTGGTCTGGGCCCCTCTTTGGTATGAAATTTCATCACCACTCGCTATCGCTTGGCTTTGTAGCTGGCTTAAAATTAAGAATTCTGCAAATTCTCTATCACTGGGATAGGATGTATCAAGACCTTGAGGCAAGACGTTTTCTTTTAAATCGTAGACTTTATGAAATCCCTCTCGTTGACTTACCATCAAGGTTCCATCCATAAAGAGCTGTTCCAATGCCTTTTTGGCCGGCGCCCAATCAAACCACCCGCTATTTTTCTTTTCGGATTTAAAGTCCCCGGCTTTTTTAGCGCCTTCTGCTTTAATCGTGTCTAAAACATATTTTAGTGTTTTCTTATCTGCCTTAAACCAGTGATTTTTCCCCGTTTGGTATAGCCGCATGCGTGGCAGACAATAACGGTACGATTGTATTGGTAGATAGGAAGCAGCATGTGACCAATATTCAAAAATATTTCTTTTGGCCATCAGCTCATCAATTTCAGATGTTTTATAATTTTTGTTTCGCGTCCATAATGTGTGGTGATGGGCCCTCTCAACGACTGAAATGGTATCGATTTGAACGTGGCCGATATGCTTAATTACGGGCAGAGTGCTTAGAAGTTCCTGGCCGCTTAATTTTTGTGCAAGCAAGATCATCCTGCGTGCATCCTTAAGACTTATTTCCATGCTTATTTTTTGAGCTTTGCCTGAAAAAGTTCCTCAAAACATTTGGGAGTAGGGCTCAAAATAGTTTGACCTTGAACTTCTATATTCATGCAGTGCAGATACATGCGTGCATTTTTATACAGATAAGCAATTTTTTTATTATAGGCGACTTCTCCGTAGCGAAGATCACCAACCAAAGCGTGCTTACTCACAGCAGAGTGTTTGCGGATTTGATGCTGGCGGCCTGTAATCAAATGGAATTCACAAAGAGTGAAATATTTTGACGTTTTTAAAATGGAAAAACGCGTCTCGCAGGGGATGCGCAATTTCGTCAGTCCCTGAGGATTTTTCCGCCCTTCACCTTTGTCTGATAATGGGATGGCCCAAACACCTGTCTTGTCTTTGAGTTCTCCTCGCAATATACCCAAATATCGTTTTTTGACCGACCTCGATTCAAATTCTTGGCTTATTTTTTTTGCCGCCGTTTCAGTTAACGCTAAAATCTGCACACCACTCGTTTCTTTATCAAGGCGATGGACAGGAAAAAGCTTGGCCAACTTCAATTGTTTTTCTAAAATAAGTAAAAGATTTATCTTCTCTTCTTCGTTATGAACTGAAAGGCCAGCAGGCTTATCAACTGCGATAAAGTCGCGATTTCTAAAAAGAACCGGTATTAATGTATTTTCCATAAGTTTGAGTCATAGCAAACTTATGGAAAATATACAATTAATTATGCTGCTTATTTCCAATTGAAATAAATTTTAGCCCTTGGCCTTCTAAAATAATTGCTTTCATCCTCTGCACTAGCATCTTTCTTGTAACGGGCGAGAACGCGTTGAGATGGCGTAACCACTTCAAATGAAAAGCCGGTTTTTTCGACCACCACACTATCGCCTTTAAATTCCGCCCGATCATGTTGCACATTCAAGGCATCATCAAAGCTCGAAACTGAAGGGAAAACCGGTGCCGAGGCAGTCATTGTTTGGTCTAGGACCATTTGACCGTAGTGTTCTTTATACACCTTGAAAGCAGCAAAAGGGGCACTGTCTGCAGGATTAAATGTCGACAGCCCCGTCCTCATGGCAGCGCCTCTACGAAGTGGATTACCTACACTTTTATATTCCACACGTCGCTGAGGAAGAATTTGATTGAATCCTTCACGCCTGTAAATCAAAGGCCGGCCGTTTAAAATCAGCTTTTGGACAAAATTCAAATCCTTCACATCATCACACTTTGCCTCTTCCCCTTGAGTATATTTATAAAAGGAGGTGAAAGCAGCACAAACAAACAGATCATTTTGGGCTTCACTAAAATTCTTGAAGGCCTCGCTCTTGGAGTCATAATAGCCATTCTCATCAAATAATTCTGACTTACCTAGGACACTTGGCAGAGGTACTTCTTTAACCTTGGAATTTAAGACCAGTAAATAGCCTTTGCCATTACTGGCCGAAGGATCATTATCAGTTCGACCATATTTAGAGTTAAAGTACCAAACTAAGACACCTGGCCGATAGGAATATTCCACCAGGCGAAAGCGCTGGCGCAAATCACTGCTTTCATCTTCTGTAAAAAAGCTCTGCTCCCCTTGCTGAATATTATTGTCCATATTATAAGACAGCTCACTTCCATCTTTTTTGTAGACTTCACCAGGAGTTCTATACTCAAGCATATAAAATTGACTGTGAAAGATACTAAAACTTCCATCGACCAAAAGCTTAAACTCCTGACCAGGAAGATCACTGTCTTGCCGATCATTTTCAAAATCCATAATCTTTCCAGCAAAGGTCAGGTTGTCCAAAATGATTCCTAGTTCTGTATATCCGGCATCGGTTGTGTAAGTTACTTGTAGGGTGACTTCTCGCCCGCGATATTGGCTTAAGTCATAACTCTTTTTCACCCACGAAGGTTTCTGGCAATCCTCGGCTAAGCTCACAAATTGCTTTTCCTCGTCTTTAGAAAGTTCGCCTTTAATATAGTGCCCCCTTAAGGCCAGAACCTCACTCGCCTTACAGCCAGGCAGGTTTTCATTTAATGTGTCATTATTATTATCGCCCGAAACTAGGCGTAGGCTCTCTATTGTCTTGCCATCAAGCTTAACTTCCCCCAAATCATAATCGACAGTTACTTTTATCTCTGCTTGATCTTCACCCTTGGCCAGAAAATTTGTTTCTGTCTCAATCTGATAAAAGGTATCAAAAGATAAAGTCGCGTCTCCTTCTTTAGGAACTTCTAGCTGTAAAGTAAATGAGCGGCTTTCGCCATCAAAGCGTCCCGAATAGGCAGAGCGATGACCGGCGCTGGGCGGAGGAGTTGTCACCACCACATTTTCTTGTGAAGGGTTAGTAAGGACAATGATAGACCGATAAACTGGTTCATCCAGTCCTGGAACCAGCGACAAGACATCAAAATTAAAATCTTTACCATCCAATGTTTCTTCTACGCTCATGGCATGCTTGGAATGGCGCCGGTCTTCTCTTTCTTTTTCTGAAACAAAATTGTATGCCCCTAAGTAAGCTGATGTAGTTTCTCCCTGGCGGATGATCTTAGGCGATAACCAACCGAGTGAAACCTTGCTATAGGTAGAGAATTCCTGTGCGTATAGAGGAGCATTGTTACTCATGAGCTCCCACGACCCGGTTGAGTTGCTGGCCCCCTTTGAGTAGACATCTGGCAAGGTTAGAGAGTGACCAAACTCATGCATAAAAGTCGAAAGGTCGGAAAATTCTGATTGCATATTATAATCAGTGGCAAAAAGACCATCATGAATTTTAAAACCATTCATTGAGGGGCGTCGCCTTCCTTCTACCAGCGGGCCTTGCTCACTATAACGTGGATCTGTTGGCGCTAAAGAAATACTCCATCTGTGAGGCCAGATACGATTGTAACATTCAACGCTGGGCAAGTAGCGAGGTCCAGGCGGCACATCGGCACTAGCTGGACGAGTACCCTCTGTATCAAAATCTGCCTGACAGGATGCCTGGCTTTTTCCTGCATAAATTAATACCACGGCATCGACAAAACCATCCTGTTCATGAAAGTTGCCATCTTTGTCATAGTCGGAAAGATCCCATTCATCGAATTGATCCCACCAATCTTTATCTGGATGTAATTCTTTTAGGCGCGCCAAAACGTCCACAACCAATCCGCGTGCATTTTTATCGCTACTGCCAGGAACTGCTTCGCCATATGAGGACAGGGGATTATCAACAGTAACAACAGGAGTGACTTCCCCATTTAAATTCAATTGACCTAAGGATGCGTGTTTATAGTACTGATGCAAACTATTGGGATTTTTTTCGCCAAATAGATACTCTTGTGCCGGGACATTGCCCTCAGCATCCGGACTATAAAATGAAATGTCTTCCATTTTGGCGTCAGAAAACTGAACAGGAATAACCATTACTTTATAAGCACCTTTAAATTTATAGACTTTAGTATGCCCCTCCATCGCCCCTTGTATGCTGCGTTGGTTGACTGCTGCTAACCCATCATTTTCAAGTTTGGCACGAATTTTTTTTATCTGACCCTCAAGCCGCGATTGAGCACTTAACAATTCCGCCTCTGCGTGGGCATCGCCTTTTCCCTCTTCCCAAGCACTCAGCGCTTTATCGACTTGCGTCTGGGTATTTGCTGCAGCAATAAACGCATCATTTAATATTTTATCGCTGGCGATCATGGCATCGGGAGTTTTTTTGGCACAAGCAGAGATACCTGCCAACAAAAGAGTTAAAAGAGTTAAAGCGGGAAGTTTTTTATACATAATTACCTCTAAGTCTAAAATGGACCTGAGATATTTGTCATAGAGAGTAACTTCCAGCAACTCCTCTTCGGGCCACCGAAGCCAATGCTATGCTTTGTAAGACAATGTCAGGAAAAGAGGCGTTATCGCTAGTTTGGGGGCATCTTGATACTAGATATTCCACATTGCGGCGAAACTCACAAAACTATTGAGATCATTTCCTCTGATGTAATCAGCCTGCTGATTTGTGATCTTGGCAATTTGGGACAGGGAGTAGTTGAGGCTTAAACGCCCATGCCATGGAAGACCGGGTAACATCGCGCTGACAAAACCATCAATATGTCCCAATCCACTCATTGCCTCAGGCCCATAAACATATTTATTATTATTTAAATCACCCCATCCTAACCCTGCGCCAACAGTTAAAAAAGGAATCATTGACGTCGAAATTCTGGCATTAGCATAATTGCCATGATTGCGCCTCAGGTCCAGAAAATACGTCAATGAAGTTGCCATATAGCGTTTGAATTTAAAATCATGCTTGAGGTAAACGCCATAAGTTGACCCTCTTTGATTTTTAAAATCACTGGCGCGATTTTTTAACTTCAAAATAGGGCCATTGGGTTGATTGTCATTAAAGAAAGTGGCGCCGAGAGTAGCCGTGTGAAAGTGAGCAAATTTTTTAAATACAGACAGCCCACCTTGCCCAAGAGAAACCTTGTCATAAAATACAAAGCTCGGCCCTGCTGCCATAATGGGAGCATCCCATATTAAGGCGCCACGATAAATTCTCTTGCTTAAATAAACTGCTGCGACAGTGATTCTAACCGCCTTAGGCGCTTCTTGCGCAAAAGCTTTTGGTATCAATATTGAGAGTAAAATTAAAAATAGGCACTGTATCTTAGTTCTGACAACCATGTAGTAAGATACTCCATATGTGGCAAAGATAAATCATGCCATAATCTATAGCTTCATTGCTGACTTTTTACGCGAAAAATGCCTTTCCCAGAAGTACTCAAGAAGATAACAAATAATAAGTGCAGTCCACATGCTGGCTAAAGTGTGGCTTAAAAAATGAGCCCCTCTAAGCATTTGATGCCAGCCCATGATCCAACCAAAAGTAGCACCCGACATAGACAGCAAAAATCTTTTCTTTTTTTCTTCTGAAAAATTCATCAGGGCCACGAGAGCAAGACCGCCAGAGGCATGACCTGCGGGAAAGCATCTACCCCATTCATTACTGGCCTCTTGATAGCGACTCAAATCGAAGAGACCCTCATAAGGATGAGGGCCGGAGTAACGTCCAATTTGGCTAGGACAGCGTATGGCAGACCAATTTTTAAGACTAGAAATAAACAAGGGACAAATAATTAAAGTCAAAATGGTGATGCTCAGACCTTTGCGATAAGGTACAAATTTTTGGTTTTTTCTATTTTTAATCAGAAGAACAATCCCTCCGACGCCTAGGATTCCTAACAAGATTTTAGCCCCATGGTAAAAAATGTTGCGATTCCAGGAAGAATGAATATCGTACAACCAGATACCCTTTTGTTTTGAATAAAGTAAATCTTGAAACCAAAAGTCGTAATGAATTAATTCATTCAAAACAATTGTGGCCAATAGAACAAGGCCAAAAATCCCAGCCATTTTAAGCTGTTTGTTTATAGATTTATGGAAAATTATAGTCATAAGTCACCGCAGAGAAAAAATCGAGCTCTTTTTTCCGTCTTTGTTGCCAACTTTAAGAGCAGCATTGAGAATATCCATACCTTTGTCGTAAACTGAAGTCTTGACTTCCATCAGCCCCAGCATAGTATGAAAAATATTATCATGAGAGTATTTATCATGTGCCTTCTTTTTTAGTAGTGGGATATCAATATCCTCTTTCATACTTTCCCCAAACCACACGACTGCAGCTACTTTTTTTTGTTCTTCTGGTGCCATGAAGTAGGGAAAGCCATGCAGATAAACTCCGTTTTCTCCCAGAGACTCGCCATGGTCGCTTATATAAAGCATGGCCGTTTCATAATCCTTGGAATTGGCCTTTAGCAGACTGATCACTTTAGCCAAGAAGTAATCTGTGTATAAGATGGCATTGTCATAGACGTTGCCTATCTCTTCGTTACTACATTTTTCCAACTGGTTTGTTTTGCATACGGGAGTAAATTTTTCAAAATTAGCGGGATACCTTTTATAATAAGCGGGGCCATGATTACCCATTTGATGTAACACAATGACAATGTCACCACTTTTTTGCTTGTTAATATAATCTTGTAGCCCCACCAACATCCCTTCATCTCGGCACTCAACGTCACAAATGGTATTAATTGGGGCATTTTTAAAGTCTTCGTAAGTTACTCTATTGGCAACACCGTGGGAGTTGGAATTATTGTCTCGCCATAAGATATTTACTTTTTTTGTATGACTTAGAACATCGAGAAGATTCTCTGTCGACTTGGCCTTTTCATCGCTATAGTTCTCTCTATTGAGTTGCGAGAACATGCAAGGAACTGATGTTGCTGTAGATGTCCCACAAGAATACATATTTGAAAAACTTATGACCTCTTCCTTTTTTAATAAGGGGTTGGTCTCTCTGGCGTAACCATTAAGAGAGAACCTATCCGCTCGAGCAGTCTCACCCACGACAAAGATGATTAACTCTCTTCCTCTATCATCTGCCACAATTTTTGAATCTCTGCCAAGAGGCTTAATCACCAGATTTTTGTGCTTGAGGTTATGACCAGAATACTTGCCAACAGAATATATGAAGTACATGGGATTAGTATAATAGCGTAATGGCTTATGCTCCCTAAAAAATGATGCGTAGAATTTACTAAAGGAGAAAAGGGTTAAAAGGATAATTGATGTTGAAGCTAAAATATTTTTAAGCTTTGAGATCATCTCCGATTTAAATGAGGTGTAATTAAGTTTAGTTTTCAAAACTAAGAGAGAGGGAAAAACACCCAACAGAAGAAAATATAGAAGAAGCTTAAAACTAAATAAATCTAAGGCCTCATGCAAATCAGTACTGAGAACATTTAGAATCATGCTCTCATCCATCACCACATTGTAAGTATCAATAAAATAGCTGGTCAGGGAGGACAGAAACAAGGCCGAGATAAGAAAAAACTTGGTGGTATATTTTGATCTGACTAAATTAAAAAGAAGAATAATGACATTCATAATAATAATGAATAAGGAGAATAGAAATAATCCACTTCCGAAAGAGGAAAAGGAATAAACCTCAGAGGCTTTCTTGAAAAATGTGTAATTGGCAAAACAAGCGATCAGGCCTGCCACAAAAATGATTAATGAGGTTGAACTTGGGTTTTTTAATTTTCTAAACAGCATATTTTGCTTTTGAGTTTAGAGGAAAAACTCACTTTCGTCTCGCATTATCCCAAGCTTGCACTTAAAACAAAATTATCTGAAATTACGAATACCACGTCGCGCGTGGCGCAATGATGGTATTTCTTGCGTATTGTCTACTCTTCACAATACAATAAAACCAGAGGGTTTCATTTTATTATATGAAGAAAGTATTGCTAGTTAGTTGCATTCTCTTGCGCGCTGCGCTTCCTGCTCAGGCAAAGGCATTCCTTGTCCCGAAAGAAAATCTTTTGAACAAAAATTCTATTGCCGTCTATACCCCCCACGTAATTAACCCCAAATACTTTAGTTTCGAGTTTGGTTTCCTAAGTAAAAAATCTATTTCAAGCATTAACTACGCTTACCGGGCCTTCGCCGAGGCCTTCATTGCAGAAGAATCTTATACCACCGATACAAACTTGCGAGCGGCAGCTCTGGGATTTAAGGGGGGGGTCATCCTGCCAACCCAACCATGGATTCCACTCAATATCCAATTTGGCTTTGGATATGCCAAAACGGCTCTGCATGAGAGCCCATGGTTTGGCAGAAGAGACGAAAGCAAAACCATTAAAGACATGTTTTTGGTTGAGGCCGGCTTGCTTTATCAATATAAAGATTACTTTCTTCGACTAATTTATCAGCAAAACAATCTGAAATTTTTTACAAAAAAATCATTTTTTTCTATGGGAGCCAATTTTTAAAATTGTCATTTTAATACTCACATTTTTGATCAGTCTACCTTGCTTAGCAAAAAAAAGGCCGAGGAAAAAACCTGTCGACCCCTACGAGTCAATGAACTTTGCCGATGCTACGCAAAGATTCATTGCCAACCAGTGGATTGGCCTTAATTACAACATGGATAAATTCTTTTCCAATCAAACCTACAAAATAACCACCAATAAAAGCATGATTATGGCCTATTACGGTTTTTTTAAAAAAGAGGGGCTTAAACCAGAGTACAACTACGATCTGAAAATTAAAGTGCATTTACCTAACACCACCAAAAAAATGCGAATTACCTTCGAAAAAGAAAGAGATGATATCTTTGAATCAAATAATAGCATTGCTGGAAATATGCAAAGTAGAACCTCTAGTACCAAGGCGGGCGGAGCCGTTGGGAAATCCACCTATGCCGCCGGTTTGACATATTTATTTTCTGAAAACGCTTATTTTCAGACTTTTTTGGATTCAGGCTTGAAAATTATCTTACCGCTTGATCCCTTTCTAAAACTAAGGTTTCAAAAAAGTATTGAAACCCAGGCCGTTAATATTTTTGCTTCCCAAAAATTTATTGAATATCGCCAAGATGGTTTTTCAGAAATAACCCAACTTTCATTTTTTAAAAAAATGAACAAATGGTTTCAAACGGAATTGATTAATACATTAAGTTGGAACGATGCTAGTGACACTTTTATCCATCGTAACAACCTCTTGCTTTATCAGCTTATAGACGACAAAAAAAGTATGTCCTATAGCGCCGGCGCCAACGCCAAGCTTTCTCCTACGTTTTACTATGATAGCTACGATGTTTCAGTCAACTATCGCCAATTGATACATAACAATTGGTTATTTGCCTATCTTTCAATCGGGGCTGATTTTCCTAAAGAGAAGGATTTCCAGGCACAAAAATTTGTTCAGTTCAGATTGGAAGTCTTCTTCAGGTAAAAATATCTATTTTACTGTGGGTAAGCACAAATACTTACGACAGGAACAATCGTTTCAGGTTTTTCTGTTTCCTCTGTGGGATTCTTGTTATCAAAAATAAAAACGCCTTTGGTGACATCAATCCCCTGAGGTAATTTGAATTCGAGTGGCAGTTCCTTGCCAGACTTTAATTTTACGATTCCAGCTTTTTGCTTCTTAGCATATACCAACCCCACCTTATTATTATCAGCCCGAAAATAGAATCGATCGCTGGCCAATTTGGGTAAGGCAATCACTGCATCCGCATTACCAATATTCTTTAGTTTGATGTGCAATTTATTACCTGCTGCTTTTGCACTTATAGAGAGTGCTGTATAACGGGCCTGGTCTTGATCAAATGTATCCATAACTTCTTTATCCAAAACCTGTCTAAATTTCTCTGTCGCATTTAAAAATCTTGTCAAGACGACAAATCCCATTTGATTTCCAAGTTCGACATAAAGTTGCGGACCTGTCTCACTGGCCCCTGGTAATTTAGGTTCTGGCCCAGATTCATTTTCATTAAAAGCAGCGATGGCAAGTTTCATCAGCTCACGCCGTCTGTCATCATTTAATTTAACCTGCGCTTCTCCGCCACGATCAGTGCAGTCATAGGGAGAATTCCCGATATAAAGACCGCTGACATAAAATTTTCCATCACCTTTAAGATGCGCCAGCCAACTCTCCTTTTTTCCATCTGAGGATTCTAAGTAGTAAGTGTATTTGAAACTGGCAATGAGCTTACCAAAATCAATTTCTCCACTGGTAGTAATTTGCTTGGCATAAATCGATTGAGCTACAAATAAGAGAAAAAAGCAAGGAAGCAACATCGTGACATTCAATCTTCTTACTATTTTTTTATTTTCATGTGGCATATAAATTCCTTCTTATAATTTCTATTATGGTCTTGGGCAGACTCGCGCCGGCCTGGTAATTTCAAGCAAATGCCTGGGGTAGATTCGATGGCAGGCGGCATGAGAACTTGCCATGGTAGAGTTACATCCCATGGCCCCATCCTCACCTAAAGCATGCGCTGGATAGTAGTCGGCAGCATATTCATCCGATAACCCCATATTATGTCCTGTCTCATGCATAATAGTGTCGTCACTTGTACCCAAAGTAAAATTTCCAGCATCCTGCCAATCGCCAAATTGACGAACTCCATTTTTATACCAACAGCGAGTACCATCCCATGTCTGCCCAGGAAATAAAGTCGCAAAGTTAGTAGGAGGAGCCCCTCGGCGATAGCAGGCACCAACTTTGACTGCTGGCTTGGTGCTGGCGGAACATCCACTACAAACTTCAATCCTAAAATTAACTTTAGGATCAGTAACCGATTTGCCAGCTTTCTTATAAAATTCCGTGGCTCGGGTTACCCAGCCTTGGGTATTAGTATTAAACTCAGCCTGCTGCTGGGCCTGAGTTTTGCGCGCAGAAGCTGGAACATTTGTATCACCTGAATAATTGGGCGAACCGGGATCTACCGTTTGATCATATCTGAAAATATAGTTGATCTTGGTCTTTACAGTGTAGCTCCCATCAGCTTCACGAACCAAGTTGTAATTCATGTCATTGGCGAAGGGAAAACCATTTTTCGTCCGATTGACGGTCATACCAGCGGGACGGTTATCTGCTGCCCCTGTAACTCCTGAGCAACTCTGAGTCTGATCGTAGGCTTGAAATCGCGCCATCTGACCAGTCTTACATAGTACGCGCAAAAGAGCGTCGCGCGATTGCGGTTCGTTATTGTCCAGCACTGTTTGCCTAACAGCTTGAGGAAAATTCCGGGCAAGGTCATTGAAATTTGCATTTGAGCAAATGTTGCTCAAAGACCTAGTCAATGTTGTTCTATGGACTGCTTTGACATCATCTATCCTGGCCGTCAAATCTGCATTGGCAGCAACTAGACGTGGATCATAATTGGGTGCGCCACTGCCTAAGGCCGCATCTGCCACGGCCTGATTCCATAAGCCTTTAGGTCTACCACCAGTCCCGGCATTTGCTGACACCAAATTGGGATAACCTTGATTACTAGAATAGTGAGTCGTTAAAGTGCCTTCACCGCGAGTGATTTCAGCTTCAGTTTGTCGATCTGCAGAGCAACTTCCCGATGGACCAGTTGAAGTTCCAGATCCACTTCCTGCTCCAGGAATTGGGTTGGGAGCACCGACAAGTCCAATCATACGTGCAATCGATCGCTCCAGTCTATTGTAAGCAGATCTTCCACAGGCATCATTGTGCGAGCCACCTGCCGAAGTAAAATATCGCTCCTCCCAAGACTTGCGTGCAATTGGTCCAAGCTGCTGCTGCTCTTCATACACTCCACCGGGAAAAAGAACAGGGAATGCCAGCCTAATACGATCTCGATTATTTCGAATGCTCATACATTGCATAGGATCTGAGCCACTACCACCACATAGCGCGCGCTCTCGATTTTTAAGTTGGTGATCGAGCATCAAGGCCTGAGACATGCGCTGGGGTTCAAAAGATGCGCGCATGGCACGCACCTTCATGGCCATCAAACGATTGCTGCGAAGCTCAGTCAAGGAGGCATTTTGAGCAGCGGTACGAGGAGAGGTTCCCTCTAAATTTTTAATCTGCTTGCTCCAGGTTTTTAAATTTTTTTCAAGGTTCGCATTGGAAGTTGTTCGCATGCCTTCCATCTGTGATGCCAGTGCCAGCATACGAGGATTATTGCGCAAGCACTCAGGCAAAGCAGGAGTGCCAATCGAAGCTCCCGAGCTGATCATTTGCAAGGCAGTATATTCGAATGCCCTCTCTTGCACCATCGAAGTCATAGCGGCTTCCAAGTTATGGCCGGCCAAATCATAGGCAGTCAATAAATCTGAATTATTGGGGATACATGCTCCCGTCAGAGCTCTGGCACTATTTCTTGGGCATTCACGGCTAAATAAAGCTTCGGCATCTGCTTCGCTTGAAGAGTTAAGCCAACCATAGCCTGCTCGGTTGTTGTCGACCACGCCACGTATTTTAGGAACAAAATCAACTGGTGGATCAACATCAACATGGGCACGTGCTGAAATCGACGTAAGAATGAAGCACAAAAAAAATGTCGCCAAGTTGTAGCGTGGCAAAGACCATTTAAATAACAACATAAGCATAAGACCACCAAACCCCAAGATTTCAACATCCCCAGCTTAATAGTTTAACTCAAGAATTGGTGTTTTCGGTAACCAGCAAAATAGTCCTTTTAAATATTTCAAATGCTTAAAGCAAAATCTCGATCTCTACCTGCAAAGGTCAGTGCCCATAAAATGAGGAGGTTAGGCATTTTTTCGATTTGTTAATACTTCCAAAGATCCCCAGTCGTCAGACTTTTATCTATGGACTGATGAAGTCCCAAGCAATCTTGTTTGTATTTTGGGTCAATAGAAACTGTCAATTCAGCAAATTTATGGCAATAGAGGCAATCCTCGCAATTTATATCCCGGCAGCTATTCTTAGTGAATCGCTCTAGAAAACCTGTCAGTTTCTGATTGTCAATATAGACGGGAGATGGACCTGACAGATTACCCAGCATTCCCTTCCTCTCACTTAACTCCTTTATAGGCATAAGCTTAAGCGGATTAACTTTAAAAGGTCGGAGTAAAAAGGACAGAGTGCGATAGATCTTTTTCTTGCTTTGTTCCTTTGTCTCACTATGACCATAGGGTTGAATTAGATCAATCAGATTTCCGTTGTAGCTCTTTGCACTATAGGCCTTGACTCTTTTAAGCATAATCTCCGTAGGGAGATTTCTTTCCACAATCTTAAAGCGCTGGTAACCAATATCCTCATAATGGTGTAAATCTTCTGGTCTGATCCAATCGGAGCGAATGTAATTGACAGGATTTTGCATCTTCATTTTTGAACACTCTAAAATACAGTGATCAATAACAAAGCCGCCATTTTTATGTTTAGACTGTGAGCTGTGGGCCAAAAGATTCATGTGGGCAGGAGAGAGGGAACAAGATTGCAAGCAGCTATTATTTACCAGAAGCTCTAGTTCGCACTTAAGATTTTTACGTAGAGATCTTAACGTTTTGAACTCTCTATTCACAGTTAAGGAGTCGAGACAAATAACATCAGCTCCAATCTCCTCCCAATACTTGGCCTTTTGAAGGTGATCGACGCCAGCAAAAACAGAGACGCGCACCTTAAGATGGGGAAAATCTTGCTTGATCATCCGTAACAACATGGGATTTGAAACAGTACAGCTAGTGGCCCCAATTTGACTAATCCAACTTAGCAGTGCCCGGATATGCTTTTGCCCCGAGCGTGTTGTTTCCACATTATCCAAGCAGGCGGCGTTAAGCAGATAATTAAAACCCATACCATTTTTTCTTACGTGATTAATATGTTTTTCCAGCTTTTTCTTTGAAATGGGGGTCAGCATATAGGAGGATCGCCCCCCTCCAACCACATCACTCGCCAGTTTTCCATAGAGTTCATGTACCGGATATTCTTTTAAAGCATCGACTAATAGGGGATCAAAATTAGACGCGACAGATAATTGCATAAAATCCTCCGAAGCAGAGATTCTAGCATTACAAAAGCCAGTGTGGGTAGCTTTTGCAATCGCCAAGGCGGCAATAACCGCAACCAAAGGTTTTAATTCTTTCATTCACTCTCCCTAAGATCAAAGAGCGACTTTTGATCTAGCAGAGTGGATGCCAATATTAGAAGTTGGCATTGCCTTAGTATTTCAGGCAATTAAGATTTGAATGTGAACTGATAGGGTTTTAAAAAGATCTAGTCAGTCTTTAGATAGACTGACAAGCTCTGACCAAGGGGTCCCTCCACGGCCCCTTGGTCAGCCAAAAACTGCTACTGAGGTTTACTTTCTGCATCACCTGGCAAGGTGCCGGCATTGATTTCTTCTAAGTTTGAAAAACCATCATCATCAGAATCCATCTGCTCAATCGCTTTAAAATCCATACCATTGTTCGCAAAATCGGTGCCGAAAGTATTGCGAGTTGCATACCCAGGCATGGTATGACAAACGGTACACTTTGCAAGATCTGTATTGGCCGCTTGGGGGTAAGCAGTAAGAAGTTGCTTTTTAAAACTGCTGCGGGCTTCCACCTGAGTGACGGCCAAAGTAGTAGCGAAAATTAAACTAAGTAATAAAGGTAATCGTTTCATAAATGCCTCGCGGTTAAAAGAAGTGACAGGCGTTTTATAACTAAATTAGAAGCAGATATCTGTGATTAGCGTAGGCATTAAATAACTCAATAATCGGATATTTTCCTAATGCATGTCAGGCTTTTCGTCCCAAAGATATAATATTCTTAACTTCTGGCACCAATTTATACGAATTCATCAGGATAACCTAAATATTATCGGACAGTTATCTCGTCAGGATAAACGATTTTAATTTTGGGGTATTGGCAGATAGCTTCAAATAATAGAACTTGGATGGATGCAAGAATTTATACAAAAAGGTCCCCAACTTCCCACTAATCTTTATCTCTCAGACCATCTTTTGCGAGACTATCTTCAATGCTTTCTTTCGCCTGAAGTTTTTGATCACGTTAATTCTGATCTGACACATTTTGGAGCTAGAGTCAGCGGCGATATTTTGGCCATGGCCCAAGAGGCTGAAGCCAACCTGCCTGAGCATATTGTCTTTGATGAATGGGGCAATCGCATTGATAAAATTAGAGTAGCGCGTGGCTGGGAGGAACTCCATCAGGTTGCGGCCGAAGAGGGGTTGATTGCCATCGGCTATGAACGTCAACTAGGAGAATACTCCCGCCTCTATCAATTTGCTAAAAATTTTCTCTTTTGTCCTTCATCTGCCTTTTATTCCTGTCCACTGGCCATGACTGATGGTGCAGCAAAATTAATTGAATTATTTGGCGATAAAAAACTGAAAAAAGAAGTACTACCTCGCCTTACCTCACGAGATGGCAAAAAATTTTGGACCTCGGGGCAATGGATGACTGAAAAAACTGGTGGCTCCGATGTCGGCCAGGGCCAAACTATTGCTAAATTTGAAAATGGGCAATGGCGTCTCTATGGCGCCAAATGGTTCACTTCTGCCATTACCGCACCCATGGCCATGACACTGGCCCGAATCGAGGACGAAAAAGGGCAGAGCATTCCGGGTGGAAGGGGCCTATCACTTTTTTATCTAGAAAAATTGGATCAGCATGGAAACTCAAATAATATTGAAATTCTAAGACTCAAAGACAAGCTTGGAACGCGGGCACTCCCTACTGCTGAACTGCGCTTAAATGGAGCTCACGCTCACCTCGTTGGTGAAACCGGTAAAGGTGTTAAAACCATTGCCACATTATTTAATATTACCCGCATCCACAATGCCCTTAACGCTGCCTCCTTCTCTCGTCGCCTGATGACATTGGCGCTTGACTATGCCCCAAAACGCCAGGCATTTAAAAAAAGTCTTGATCGGCATCCTCTCCACGTCGCCACCCTTTGGGATTTAGAAGTCGAGTGTCAGGCTGCTTTCCATTTAGTTTTTTATGCTGCCAGATTACTTGGCGCAAGTGAGTGCTCAGATAAGAACAGCCAACACTACCTTTCACTGCTTCGACTTATTACCCCCGTAGTAAAACTTTATACTGCCAAACAAAATCTTAAAATTACCTCTGAAGTTATTGAGTCCTTTGGTGGAGTTGGTTATTTAGAAGACTCCGGTTTTGGAAAATGGCTGCGAGACGGACAGACTTTGGCCATTTGGGAAGGAACCACCAATGTTTTGGCCTTGGACCTTCTGCGCTCAATTGAAAAGGATCTGGCTTTTGCTCCCTGGCAAAAAGAGATTTGCGGGCTATTGCAAGGAATTACCAATCCCCAACTTCAGGCGAGTAAAAATAAAGTAGAAAAAGAATTTGAGCAAGTTTCAAGCTTTCTGGAATCGGCTTCGTCCCGCACTGATAATTTCTTAGAATCAAGTGCTAGAAATTTTGCTTATTCTGTTGCCAGAGTAAGCATGGCGGCCTTGATGCTTGACTTTGCCGAGCGTAGTAAAGACTTAAAGCGAGCTGCCTTTTATCATGCTTGTGCTATCGCCTTTGCCCAAAAAAAATTAAATTTAACCTCTCAAAGCACACCCAATATAGGGGAAAAAGAGTTGCCGTTTTTGTTTCAAAACTAAGTCGAGGCGATTGAATTTGATATTTCCAATGCGCCATGGCCAGGATAACTCCATGGACTGCCCTCTAATTTGTAGCTCCAAGGGAAAACTTGGGTTTTTGAGAAATAAAAGGCAAAGAAGTGATAAGTGAATAAAACAAGGAATTTTAAAACTTCAATTATACCCATTTTGATGGTCTCCTTTGCTTTTAAAACTACACTTTGCTTGTCAGGGCGGTATGAAAACCAGGTTAGAAAATTATTAGCAGTGCACCAATCTACTTTCATATTCTTCGACAATGACAAGCCCAACCTTTTTGGATAAGGTAAGCCCTCGTTTTATGACCCGCAAAAAGGTAGAAAGATGGAAGGCAGCATAGAAGATCAAAAACTTTTTAGAATACGGCACTCTCTGGCCCACATTCTGGCCGAGGCCGTGTTAGAACTCAGACCCGGATCGAAGCTGGGGTTTGGCCCTGCCATCGAAGATGGTCTCTACTACGATTTCATTCTTTCCTCTCCCATTAGCGAAGAAGATTTTAAAGAAATTGAAAAAAAGATGAAGCACCTGATTAAGCAACGTCAAGAGTTTCTCCGAGAGGAACTCGAATACGACCAGGCCATGCAGCGATTGGATGAAATGGGAGAACCTTACAAAAAAGAATATGCCCAAGAACTATTCCAAAAGCTTAACCTTAAAAAACTCACTTTCTATCGCAACGGTACTTTTCTAGATATGTGTGATGGACCGCACGTTCATGACACAAGAGAAATTGATCCCAATTGCTTCAAGTTAAAAAATGTCGCCGGCGCTTACTGGCGAGGTGATTCAAAAAATACCATGATGACCAGAATCTATGCCTGGGCTTACGAAACGAAAGAGCAACTGGATGC
>Ga0066639_10001282_pt1 | contig 22303 bp, 24 predicted proteins | sample CryGeyCG2114_010_2_FD_59504 | JGI IMG/M metagenome (GOLD analysis project Ga0066639, IMG submission 59504) | Groundwater microbial communities from aquifer - Crystal Geyser CG10_big_fil_rev_8/21/14_0.10 | ecosystem: Environmental > Aquatic > Deep subsurface > Groundwater | place: USA: Utah...
TCTCAATGAGCGATGCTCCCGGTCGCAGGTTGAGATGATATGTGTTTGATAACACAATCTGCGCGCCAATATCTCTGAGGTCTTGAGAAGAAAGCGTTTTAACAGTCCCCTGCGTCCCAACAGGATTAAAATTCGGCGTGAGAATATCACCGTGAGGTGTCTTAAGAACCCCAGCCCTGGCTTTTGAATGCTTGTCTTTTTTCTCAACTGTAAATGTGAACATATAAAAAAATGTCATCCTGAATCCGCCTTTGGCGTGATGAAGGATCTTAAAAGATTCTTCGTATTCACTCAGAATGACAATTAAAGTTTCTCAACTTCAGCTTTAAATTTCTCTCCTCGCTCTTTGTAGTTTGCAAACATGCCAAATGACGCACACGCAGGTGACAGAAGCACCACATCACCAGGCAAAGCAATCTTTGCTGCAGCCTGCACAATCGTCTTCATATCCTTTGCTCCTTCAATCATCAAAGGTTTTACTGTTCGAGCAAGCGAAGCGCGTCGAGAACTTTTGGTTTGTGACTTCTCGACTCGTCCGGCGGAGCCGGACTCGCTCGAAGAATAATGAATCGCTCCCTTAATCCTTTTCCATTCAATACCGACACCAATAATCGCCCGGATATTCTTGTGCTCAGCAATCACCTGTCCGAGCTCAGAAAAATCGCTTTTCTTACTCGATCCACCAAGTATCAACACTTCAGGCTGCATAAAGGCTTTGATAGCAGCAGTTGCCGTCTCAGGAGTTGTAGAAAACGAGTCATCATAATATCTCACTCCCCCAACCTCCCGCACCAGCTCCAGCCGATGCTCAAGGCCGGTAAATGACTGTAAAACAATCTTTATAGACTCCTTATCCGCTCCTGCAAGTGTTGCAGCCATCACCGAGGCACAGACGTTCTCCAAGTTATGCTTACCGGGAAGCTTAATATCTTTCACATCAATCACTTTCCACTCCGCTCCTTCCATCTTCATCCAGATTGCTCCCTCTTTGACAAAGCACCCTCTCTGTGTGCTGGAACGCTCTCGTGATACATAAAACACCTTGCCTTCTGTTAAGACATCAGACTCGTTTGTGGCTAAATAGTCTCGATTGATAACAGCAAAGTCATCTGATTTCTGAAACCGCAGGATATTTCGCTTCGCATTGATATATTCCGTATGATCGCTGTGGTAATCCATGTGTTCACTAGTGACCATAAGAAGAACAGCGATGTGAGGGCTGATCGTCAAGTCTTGAAGCTGAAAACTTGAAAGTTCAAGGACGACACGAGAAGTATTGGTAAGTGTATCTAAAAACTCAAACGGCGGCACACCAATGTTCCCGCCAAGATACGAGTCAAACCCTGATGCTTTGAGCATCTTATAAATAAGAGATGCTGTCGTTCCCTTGCCTTTGGTTCCAGTAACGCCAATTATCGGCGCAGGACAAAGCTCCATAAACAGCTGGGTTAGTGATGTAATGTGTGCTCCTGCCTTTTCAGACTCATAGAGTTCTGGTGTCGATCGTTTAATTCCTGGGCTTCGAACGATCACATCATATACTCGAAGATCTTGTAGATAATCGCTGCCGAGCACAAAGTGTACCCCTTTCTCTATTGCGTGTTTTATCGCTTTTTGATCTAAATCAGCCTCGGACTTACTATCACGAACCGTCACCTTCGCGCCTTTTTTTGCCAAATACAAAGCAGATGATCTACCTTCAACACCAAAACCTAAAACAGCGATCTTTTTGTCATTAAAATCCATGTTTGGGAGTATTATAACAGGAGACTATTCAATGAGTATGATTTTTGCTATTTGATCTTTAATCTTTGATTTTTCTTTTGTACCAGGGTACAAACGTGTGAACCGATTTGTACCAGGGGCGAGATTCGAACTCGCGATCTTCGGTTTATGAATCCGGAGCTTTAACCAGCTAAGCTACCCTGGCTCATACTTTTAGTCTGGTTATTTTAACATTTCAAGGCTAACCAAACAACTGCCGTTTGACCATCAAGGCTAAATAAACTATACTTACATTATGCGCGGGGTAGTGTAAGGCGCACGTGAGGCTCATAATCTCACAGTCTGGTTTCGATACCAGCCCCGCAACACAGTAGGAATTGAAGCATACGAACATATGAAAACCCTGTAGGTAGATGTAAGTAAAGAAGCCCACTACACCCCACAACACCTGTCTGGATTTTTTCAAAAGTTCTTACGGTTAGCTCTATGTTCAACCCAATTTTATTTGCAGCCTTGTTCTCTAGATAATTATCAATAGGAGGGTTATAGGCAGGGTACAGGCTGTATAAATGATACCTATTATAAAGAAAGTTGTAATTTGTTTGCCGATATCATATCCCCATCCTGTTCTCCACTGCCAGTACATCACATAGTCCCTGAAGTTCTCAGAAGATATTTTCCAGAAGAGAAGATCAAGCAACGCACCGCAGAGAAACCATGCCCCAATCATGTTGATGAGCCCTATGAAAACAGGAACAGCATAACTTTTATCTGGAAAGATATCCTGACCGTAGATTACCATCAGCAAAAGTACAGTTGCTCCTGCGCCAAAAAGCGAGAGAATCCAAAAACCATACAGAATTCCAAAATAAGAAGGGTACTGTTTGGTGGTAATTCTTGCCTTCGTTTGAGGATCAAATTCGGGGAGTTTAAACCACTTCTTTATGATGGGGTTGAGCCATTTGATAAGCGGAGGGACAAGCATTCCTGTCCAGAATTGTGTCGAACTCATTTTCTTTTAGAAAGCTTTTTAGTAGTCTTTTTCTTAACCACCAAAATCACTCCGCCAGTGATAGCTACACATACTAGGGCAATTAAACCAATTTTGATAGGTGAGATCTTTTGTTCGATGACGGCAATCCCTGGCTTATCAGTTTGTGGCAAAACAAATACAGATTCATTACTTCCCTTGGCAGTAACTTCAACTTCGCCTTCGTATACACCAACTACAGTCAATTTTTTATCCTGATCGTATTTTACCCAAAAATGTGTCCCCTGACACCAGCTTGAGAGCTGGGAGTTTGGATCTGAAGAGAAGGACCAAAAACACCCCTTTCCGGAGAAAGTTCGATCTCGCCGGTTTTTATTTTTATATCTGTAAAAGAGTTTCCCTCTACTGCTTGCTCGCTTATTACAATTTCTGTAAAAGATAGCATTTGAGCTATTCCTTTATTTTTCATATTTACCAAAACAGTTGAATCCATCCCTGTCCATAGCGTAGCTCCTGAAGGAAGAACATCTCCTACTTTTAAATCAATCCATTCATCAGAACCCGGCAGTTTGTATGCGGCATCACCCGTTATGTAATCTATTATCACATTGAAGGAAGTTTCCTTTTGTTCGCTCTCACTTGACTCAAACATTTTGTTATATTTTTCCCTGTACTGCTTGATGATCTCCTCAGTTATCTGCGGAGTTCGTCCGTAGATCTCCTGCTCAAATTTCTCCTTTTCCATCTTTTGCATTTGTGCGGGATTTAGCTTGAGATCATTTTCCATAATCCAGTCATTGACAGCCTGAGGACTGAGAGTTCCATCACTGGGTACCGAGATCTCTTGAGGAACTGTCTCCGTTTGTTTTTTGGGAAGAATATCGAAAACATTTGAAATTGCCTGCCAGATTGCTTTGGGCAAAGAGGAAAGCTGTCCTTCCTCTTTTGCTGTTTTTTTTGGAGGACTTTGACCACCCTCGACCGTTAATCCTGGTTCCAAACCCTCAGTACATTTTTCATAATCAAATGCCATAATATAATCAGGCGGACGCATCCTCGTTTCCTGTATATAAGCGGAACCTTGATCAGTAACAGTGTCGGGTTCGGAGAAACACCAGAGTTTAGAAAATTTATATCCGTCGTCTTGTTGAGGTAAAATCCAATATTTGCATTCATCTGTTTTTTCAAACTGCTTTTCTAGAAGTTCTTTTAACTCCTCACAAGTATTTAAAGTTTTTTGGGCGTTTGCCTGAGGGATAACAATAAGAAAAAATGGAAACAGTAGTATGGGCAGGATAAATTTCTTCACTCCACCTTAACTGTAAATCTTGGGAAGAAAAGAAGTCAAGAGCTCCTTGATTTTTGATCTTTATCAAATGTTAGCGATTGGAACATGTAGAGAAGCGTATTGTCATAAGCTGCTGATTCTTCGGTCGTACCTTCTGCAAAGAGAAAAACACCATATACTTGATTATCGATCATTGTGAAATAATATCGCATGCAACCAAAACTTGAGCAATCCTCGACTTCCTCAAAAGGGTATTTGGCAAGCGTGAACTCTGAGAATCTCGCCTGATCGTTAAAATAGCTTTTCATCCAGGTTTTTAAATCAGTATCAATCGTGAATGGTTTGGAGATAACAAATCTCGCTCCGTCAATGAATTCGGTATATCGTTTTTGCGTCGGCCCTTTAACTTGAAAGGCAACTATATCGCCGTTTTCAAACACGTGTGTATCTGTTTTCATTTTCCAAGCTTTTGGATATTCGATGCTCAAACCATAGGAGGAATCTTGATAAAGAGCATATGCTGAAGATGATTGCTGTGTTTGAGACAGGATGTTTTCTGAAAAAGTCCAGATCCCAAAGAGAACTATCAAAGCAACGGGAATAAAAATCCACCACAGCTGCAATCTCTTCTTTTTTACCTTTACCATAAGGGCATTATAGCAACACCGCTACGAGTTTTCTACCAGATTCAGACTACGCTTCTTGACAGACGCTTAGGAATTGTTCAAGATGATTATAGGTGGACGTATGAATAAGTTGGTTGCGTCATTTGTTCTGGGCATAGTAGGATTTTTATTTTCTATTGTTGGCATATTTAGTTTGGTCTTCTCAATTCCAGGACTATTTCTTGCTATTGCATCGATAAAAACGAAGGGTAAAAAGGTTACGCTTCCATTTGGGTACGTCGGATCCTATGGCAAAAAGAGGATTTCTGCCCAACCGTATTTCTCAACACGCTACATCGCATTTATCGCGTTGGGGCTTAATGCATTTAGTATCGCTGTATCGCTCTTTACGACGTTTGTCATCGCCGCACTTTTTACAGCAGCGACAGCGACACAATAATAAGTATAGAGAATACAACATGCCAGAAAAGAAAGTATCTAAAAACGAGCAAGGTTTTCTGAAATGGATTTTTATTGGTGCTGGAGTAATAATAGTTGGGTTTGTCCTTCTCACAATCCTCAAGAATTCCTCCCAGGAAAATCGATTACAAGATTCCCAGGCGACTTCAGGTACACAAGATTCATTCTCTGACGAAGGTGCGCAGAATGCAATCGAATTAGTACATTCACTTACCGAAGTAAAACAGTTTGAAGAAGCTGTGATGGTAAATAATCGGTCCGAGTTTAGCATCTACGTCGAGTCAGGTCCTCAAGGTGATTCACCATACCATACTATCGCAGTTACTGAATTCTTTCCCGATCACAGGACAGTTTTTAATCGCTATAGAGTTGGAGAGGACAATACTATTTTTAAATACGACGTAGTGAGTGATTCCTGGACTGAATCTAACTGATTTATATGAGCATCTTTTTTTGGATAGCGTGGGGACTCATCTCAATCTGGGCAATAAAAACTTTTTATTTCTCTTTTTCCAAAGAGAAGTTTGAGGGACTTCGAAAAACATGTATTGGGTTGACTATTTCGGTTCTCGTACTTTCCTTTCTTCCGTGGGTGCCACCAGAACTGGGCGGGACAAGTGGAGTTGGGCTTGCGTTTGATGGCTATTTCCTCGCTATACTTCTTGTAGTATTACTTCTTATTGCCCTCGTCCTTTTCTTCCAAAAAGAACACCTATTTCTCAAGATCGCAGCTATTCTGACTGTCCTCTCAACACTCGTCCTTTTTGTGTTTATGCTTTTTCTGAGACCAGGGACATTTACACTTTCACTCTACGATATTGCTCCTATTGTTGCTGTCCTTATCCTCCTTGTTGCTGATATTGCAGTTTTACTTCTTTGGCAACAAATGCAGCTTCAGTCAAAAGGCGAAGTAGTTCCGGATAAAAAGAAGAAAATTAACGCAGTCATCATATCGTCTATTCCTGTTATTCTGGGAGTGTTACTTTTTACCTCAGGTGGTTTGACGACATCTTTGCCTTGGGATCGGGCTGGAGAAGGGGATATTGTTCTTGACCCTCCCCCTTACACAAAAAAGGCTGAAGCATTGTCTCCCAATGAGCCGGGTCTTGTTTGTGTCAATAATAATTTTTCTTTGAGGACTACAAGCTCGTATTCTGTTCTCTTTGAAAGTAAGAGCAGCGTGATGTTGGTGACGAAAGGTGTTTTAGTTGTCATTGCCAATTACGGCAGCGATCCTGCCTTGGAACTGGAAACGTATCTGCAAGAAGCTGGTTACACCTATACTACTGAGGGTGGTCTCTATGCATATACACTCCATGGTGATAGTGAGGGAGCCAAGTCCAGTCGTCCAAATGTGTTATCTACGAGTAAAGACACATTTGTCATCACTGTTTTTTATCCTCCGTCCAAGACTCAGGAACAGGCGGAAATAGTTGTTCAGGAAGTTAGAGATACAATTGAAGGAGGTTGCTAGTTATGCGAAGAATCCTTTTCATTTTTACTTTACTTTTTTTCTTGACCTTGTTGGTAACCAGCGTTTCATACGGGCAGGATCCGCCTGATAACATCGATCGATTTGTTCAGCTGCAGCTGGAGCTTGCAGGAGATCCTGCAAATTGGCAACAACGGGTACCTAATCAGAATAGAGAAATAGAATTATCCCAGATTAAACCACATTGGGTTTTTTTTGAGGAAGAAGCGTATCATGACCCGGAAAGTCCAACGTTTGATACAGAGCCCACTGACCCTTTTGATAAAGAAATTATGGACCTTGTGAGAGAGGTTTTCGATGCTGATTCACAAATTGGGGAAGAGGAGCGTTTAGCTTCTGACAGATTTACGCCAAAAGACGATCATTTTTTCGACCCCAAAGGCGATTATATCGTTGAAACGACAGAAACAACTGAAGTAGGGAAAATAAAATCAATTTATAATCAGATTACCAGTACCGTTACTCGATCGGGTGTGCCGGAGAGAGGTGATAGTGCTGCCTGGTGTTTGAGTGAAGGGGTAGGCCTATGCAGGCATATGAGCGCTATACTTCAGGAATCCTTTGAGGAGGTCGGAATACAGAGTCAGCTTATAACGTCACGTACTCATGTCTGGGTACGAGTGACATTAACTGAAGGGCAATACAATGGTATCACAGTTGATCTTGACCCCATGTGGTATCAGCAACCGATACCATTGCCGCCGCGATCAACAAAACCGCTTGCTAAGGAATGGAGGAATCTGATGTTAGCAATTCTTGAAGTGACACTAAGTCCGTCTCCTTCGGTATCGGTCTCACCATCCCCTACGCCATCGATTAGTGTTACGCCGACACCAACGCTTACCCCAACCCCGACACCGACCTTTACTCCTACACCTACTTTGCCATCTGATGATGAAAACTCATACGATGACTATGACGATAGCTCAAACAACACGAACTCGTCAGATTACAATCAGGGACCAGGAGGACCATTCGTTGTGCCGAGATGATGCGTAACGTCTCTTATTTCTTGACAAAGTTTTATTCTGAGCCTATCCTATGTATTAGGTAGGATAAAAATGAAAAAGCATTTCTTATATTTCATCAAAATTTTACCTCTATTGGCTCTCATTCTCGTTCTAACCCCTATACAAGTATTCGCCCAAGAACTCCAGCTTGATTGTAATAAACTATTTGAAGAATCAGGAATCCGTGGCTCATTCTCCGAGGGACTTTACGATTCATGCACAGCGCAAAACTTTGATGACACGAGTAACCCTTCAACAATTTACATTCTTCCAATACTTGACAAAGATGGCAAGCTCATTGGAGAGGAGCTCCCGATTTTTGGTCTATTTGATGAAGCTGATGCCGGCAGACCGTTTGACCAGGCGATCTGGGACGATGATATCAACCCTCTTGATCTTATAGCCAAAACGGGCAGTGGCGATATTATGTATGCATCAGTCGATGAATCGCTCTCAACCAAACAAGGAACGGGGAGAGTCATTGTTACCGCAGCAAATGAAGGAAAATCAGATCTTGCCCCTTCGGATTATGGTGGTGCTGCCGTTCGTGTTGGGCAATGCGTTATCGCTGCGTACCATAACAATATCTATGAGCTCGGGCCGGTTGATGACATTTTTCCTCGCAAGGGAGGAGAAACGGAGGTAATTAAATCAAAAGTCATCGGTTATATAGAGCAGGTCGAAGATGCGGTCGCCAAGCAATGCGGTGCATCGGACAACGCCAGTTTCGGCGGAGGGACTGAGTCGAGTCGTCCGCCGCTTTTCACACTCACCATCGTTCTTGGTTCGCTTATCGTTCTTGGATTCTTAGGTTGGAAATACGTGTTGATGAAGCCGAAAGTCATCAGTAACAGACGGAATCGAAAATAACTTTTCATGGATCGCGTGCTCTTCTGGCTTTTTTGGGGTATTATCTCATTCTGGGCGCTTCGGACGTTTTACTATTCTTTTAACTCCAGAAAACTTGAGCAGCTCCGCCAAGCTACAATTGGGATTGACATAGCTGTACTGATTTCATTTTTCTTCAATTTCAAACCTGTCTCGCTGGGCGCTCGGACAGGGCTTGACCTACTTCTTTCCGGTGATTGGTTTGTGATTGTCTTTTTTGCTCTCGTTTTTTCTTCATTAATCCTTCTTCTCAGAAAGGATAACCTGCAAAACAAAATTGGCGCAGTTCTGCATATATGTGCTAGCATTTTTATCTTTATTCTCCTCTACCATCTCTGGCCAGGAGGGACGGCGACTCTGAGGTTTGTCGATTCTGCTCTTCCAATCGCACTTCTACTCCTTTTAACAGGAAATGTTTCAGCGTTGCTCTTTTGGCAGCAATTACAACTGCTTGAGCGCAGAAGGAAGAGAATATAGCGCAGTGGTCTATCTTTTTTTCTCAAAATCTGCTATAAATACTTTTTACTGCCTGTTCATGAGTCCAACAATTGTTCTCATTGCTGACTACGGTTCTGGTGATCCTGCATTCACCGAAGTCACCCTACAATTAAAAACATACCTTCCTGAGGGGGACATAATACAACAATCGACACCTCCCTTCTCTACCCTTAATACTGGCTTTTGGATTTACCAAATAGCACTTACACCCAATTTGAAAAATACATATATCTATTCAAATACCGCTCCTCGCAAAGAAGATAAGGCTGCACAGCTTAATAACCGGGGAGAGAAACTCATGTATGCTAGGCTTAAAAATGGCTTTGAAATTATCGCTGTAAACGCCGGGTATTGTTTTTCGTTTGTCAAACCCTATATTGAGGAATTTGCCTATGTGAATGTAGCTCATGAAGGCTCACAGTTTCGCTCACGTGATATGTTCCCAGAGGGAGTTGCAAAGATGATCCTCAAGCAGCCAGATTTCAAAGGTGAATCCGCTGATCCCACGCTTATTCCAGACTATCCAGCGCTCACAGTTGCTTCAATCGACGGCTATGGGAACATAAAAACGACTATGAGACAATCTGAGGCTCATTTTGTACCTGGCCAACAGCTCATTATTACCATTAACAGACGCAAACATTTAACAACATTTACAGATGGAATCTTCAATATTCAAGACGGCGAACTTGCTTTGGCTCCAGGTTCAACTGGACATGATGACAAATTTATGGAACTTGTTCTACGAGGTGGAAGTGCATACTTCATGTTTGAGAGACCACTTGTTGAATCCTCCTTTACAGTTAAGCCAATTGTCGTTTAGAAAAAGAGAGTCAGCCACTTCATCCAATTATCCTCTTCTTTGTTCTCTCCCAAAACCTCTGAACTCGTAGTTTTTTGCTCTGGAAGTAGAACAATTTGCTCTCCAGGCTTGACATAAAACAGCTTATCTCGTGCCTGTTCTTCTTTATACCCAGGCTGTCTAACAACTTCAAGTTGCGCTTTGAGATCTTTATTTTCTTTTTTGACACGTTCAAGCTCCTCTTCTGTTTGGGAAACAATCTGCTGTTTCTGCCAAAGCGAGAACGTCCTCTGAATAAGACCATTGGCAACAACAAGAAATACTATGACGGAGATGATAAACACTATCCTTTTCATATATTCACAATATATATGTGAGAAAATACTGAAGAACCAGCACAATTACGGGTTTTTTTCTGATTTTGTGCTTGACTTACCCTTAAGATCCTGATATTATGGGATCTTATCAAATGAACCCAACTAAAATAAAAGACGCGCACAAACAATTTACAGAGTATCTTTCGGGGAAAAAACATTCTTCTGCCACGATTTTAGCATACGGGAAAGATATCGAACAGCTAACACATTTCCTCACTGAGCTTGATAAACACCATGTCCATGAGATCACATCAGACGATCTCCAAGCTTTCATGGCAAAAATGTCCAAAAATGGTTATACACCAAAGTCAATTTCACGAAAGCTCAACTCAACTCGAACGTTTTACAGGTTTCTCAAAGTCAATGAGATTATTACAGATGACCCTTCCCTCCTTGTCTCTCACCCTCGCTACGAACTTGCACCACCTCGAATCCTTAAACCAACAGAATATCGGGCACTTCGCGATGCTTCACGAAATGATGCACGTATGTTTGCTATTATTGAGATTCTCCTCCAAACAGGTATTCGGATTGGAGAGCTTGCAAACCTAAGACTGTCTGACATACAAGGTGATACCCTTCGAATTCAAGCACAAGAAAAACATGAAGAACGTGTTGTACCTCTTAACAAACCTGCAAAAGATGCCCTCAATCGCTATCTCAAAGTAAGACCTCAAGTCGAAAACGACCATATCTTTGTAACCAAATCAGGAAAACCATTTTTGGTTCGAAACATCAGAACAGCAATTGAGCGCTATTTCCGCTTGGCTGAGATCGAAAATGCCAAAGTCAATGATCTTCGACACACGTTTGTTGCCCATCACCTCAAACACGGCGTTTCAATCGTGCTTCTTTCAAAAATCTTGGGGCATAAGAGGATTTCTACAACAGAACGCTACTTGGAGTACGTAAAAGAACGAGGAAAAGACACCACATCCCTTACCGACCTCTAAGAATACATTCGAAGCACGAAATAAGAAACTCGAAGCAAATTCAAATCTCTAAACCTTAAACTATTTAAAATTTTCGGCATTTTGAGTTTCGATATTCGGATTTCGAATTTTACTACTCAAGGACAAGTCTAATAAAACTTTCTGCATACTCAAACGTCTCTTCATCTGCGAAATGAGCAGCATGTGCCCGGACTTCCCTTTCAAGCGCCTCAAAATCATCAATCTGGCTTTTATGGGAAGATAATGCTTTGAGTTTCTTGTCAAATGTGTTTGTAATATCGACAACATATTCTTTTTTTTCAAAAGAGGTAAACCACAGCTCATCAACTTTATGAGTCTTTAGGCCTTCAAGTTCGTGCTCTGGAAAACTCAGTCTATCTCGTGAAAGTGGAAACACTGCATCCATTGTGGCAAGTCCAGCTGCCCTATGATCTGTGTGGTTGATAAATGACATATGCTTGTTCCACGGAGAACTTGAGGAATAATAAAATGTCGGATCCATGGTGATAACCACCTTTGGCTTTACTGTTCGAATTACCCTGACAATTTCTTCTTTGAGCTTTGGGTCACACATGAGCTGCGTGTCTTCAAAATCCAAAAAGAAAAAATCTTTCAGCCCAAGGTGTTTGCCAGCTTCTCGTTGTTCATCCTGGCGGGTTTTTTTTAATTCATCGTGTGTGGTCGTATGGTGGCGTGAACCTCTGGATCCGTCTGTACAAATAAGGTAGTAGGCATCCCAGCCTTCCTCTACGAGTTTGGCAATTGTTCCACTAGACGTAAAATCCATATCGTCAGGATGCGCCCCTACTCCTAAAACAATATTTTTGGCCATGAATAAATCCCCTTTCAAAAAAGTATAACAAAACAGTGGGCCTGCTTGGGATCGAACCAAGGACTTACGTCTTATAAGGACGTCACTCTACCACTGAGTTACAGGCCCGTGTCTAGCGATTGTAGCAAAAACATGAGGGTAAATGAAGGTTCAGCGTTATTTCGTGTCAAGTCTAGCGTAGTTACGTGATAAGGGTATGAGCTTGCTTCGCCCTTAAGGCTCGCAATGACAGCGGAATAAGTACAAGCTACAATCGTGCACGTTGGCCAATCTCTGCCTCAACCACCTTAGCATCCCTGCCGTACTTGAGACGGGAGAGCTCCTTGATAAGCTCTGAGACACGTGAATTTTCCATAGCTTTTTCTTTTGTAATATCTTTGGTTGTATCCAAAGAAAATGGCGTGACAGGCTCACCACTGACAATTGTTTTCATATATGCGTTAAACCGATCCACATTAATAAGATCTGACTCTGAGAATGTCGGTTGGAACTCATGCTGGAGATAGTTAGCATCAGTGACACCGACGCGAAATGACGCGACCGTTCCTACATTTCCAAAAATAGCGTTTTTCACTTCCTCCTCCATCTGCCCTATAAACTGGTTTGCAACGATTAGGTTTAAACGATACTTTCGGGCTTCTGAGAGAATCTGGGCAAAATCAGGCGTAGCAAAATTTTGAAACTCATCAACATAGAGGAAAAAATCCCGTCTTTGATCCATGGGAATATTCTGTCGTGACATTGCAGCAACAAGAATCTTTGGCACTAAGATCAAACCTAGGAAGCTTGAATTTTCCTCGCCGATTTTTCCTTTGGCGAGGTTCACGAGGAGAATTTTCCCATCATCCATGATTTTTCGAAATTCAAATGCACTATCTGACTGACCGATGATGTTTCGAATCATTTTATTTGTCACGAACCGTCCAAATTTTGAGACAATGTAATCTAGTACTTCTGACTTATGGAAATCTGAAGTTTGTGCAATTTGATCAGTCCAGTATCGTCTGACAATCGGATCTTCTACTTTGGGCAGCAGCTCCTGAACGAAATTGGAATCAGTAAGGGCACGAACAACCTCAATAAACGTACTTCCCTTCTCATACATGACAGTAAGCATCGCGTTTCGAATTGCATGCTCAAAACGAGGACCGATAATACCCGTCTTGTTCGGATCAAACAATTTATACATAAGCCCGATGATACTTGAGACGACGTAGTGTTTCTGTTCTTCAGTCTGGGCATCAAGCATGTTAAAACCCATTGGCCGCTGGGTATCTGAAGGATCAAACAGGATCACATCCTCAGCACGTTTTGCAGGCATAAGCTTTAGTACGTCCTCAATTAAATCTCCATGAGGATCGATAACAGCAAGTCCTTCACCATTTTGGATATCCTGCATAACCATTTGTTTTAAGAATTCTGTTTTTCCGGTACCAGTTTTTCCAATAATATACATGTGACGACGCCTATCATCTCGCTCCATAAAGACGTTTCGGCTGAGTCCTCGATAGGCACTTCTGCCTAAATAAAGCCCTGTTGATGGAAGGTTGGCTGGCGCTGGAGCGCGTTTTGATGAAATCCAGTAGATGCCAGGAGTTGATACAGCTTTGTTGGGGAAGTGGAAAATCGTCGCAAGTTCTTCACTTGACATCACATTTGTTCGACCAAACATTGGGAAGTAACGGTAAATAAAGTCAGTAACAAACGACCCTTTCAGTCGAATTGCGTTTTTGCTAAACGAACTCTGACCAGAATACTGTTCAAATGCGTTGATGATGTTATCAAGATGTGCTTCAGCTGATTCTTTGGTGCTTGATGAAACAACAATACGAACCACGGTTAAAAATCCAGGTTTTGAGATTTTATTTTCGATTCCCTCAAGCTCTTTAGCATCTGATTCATATGTTGCTTTCTCAGGATCTGCTTCTGTTTTTTTGGTTGATGCTAGATACGATCTTCCTTGTTTTTTAAATGCGTCACCAGCTGGTGAAATAACAACTTGAATAGCTGCACCTTCTCCCTCGTTCATTTTCGAAAGGATTGATGTGATTGAAGACATGGGATCATACGGAAAATCTTTATAGACTTTAATCGGTTTATAACTATCACCACTTGGAGTCAGAGAGGCAAATGCTACTTTCCCCTCTTCTGAAAAAATGTTGTAATCTGTACCAACAATAGTTCCATTTCTTTGTTTTGCTGCAGGATCACTGATCTCAGTGATTTCTGCATCAGGATACGCTCCGTTAATTTGTTTTTCAACAAAATCCCGAAGTTTTTTGGGTGTATAGACATAAAATCGAATGTCTCCAGGAAGCCCGACAATTTCAAAAGAAAGATGAGGAGGATTCTTAAAAGAGAATCTTCCAGGAGGCTTTCCAATTGCAGCAAGAGATGAAAAGAGCTGTTCAGCTGCATCTATTTTTATGTCATTATCCCGTGGGACTGCTACTTGAAGGAGTGTGGACGAAAGCGCGTCTGACTCTCGTCCTCGCGTTCGAAACCACAAACGAAGCAAAAAAAACCCGCCAATCCCCATACCAATGAGAATTCCTGTGGCAACGATGGTAAGAAGTAAACCAAAAAAAAGTGTTGTTACTTGATCCATAGGTTATTTGATTTCTAATAACTTTTTGTCTTTCTCTTTACGAATCAGTGTTGCAAACCAGCGAATTGGATTCCACACCGGTGCTTTGAGATTTGTTGTAACCTCTTCGTCTGTCATCGAAAATTCAGGTTTTTCTTCGTTGACATGAGGCGTCACTGGCAGTGACGACGGGCTATGTGACATTCCGAGTTTTTGCTGTTGCCGTGTCAACTCAAGATGAGCCTCATCCTGTTTTGCATCCATGCCAAACTCCTTCACTTCTGCATGCAGCTCAGGCTGAGATTCAACAGGATCTGAAACCTTCACATGCTCTGTGAGTGGCGCATGTTCTTTGTGAGGAACACTAGAAACTGGTTGTTGTGGAGAGGAAGCTACAGGAGCTGACGGTTGAGACTGGGGTACTTGCTGGTTCGTCTGGTTACCGTTTGTCTGTTGCTCGTCTCCATACTGTTTTTGTGATGATTGAGCAGATCTATCATCCATATGAGCTTAATCTTATCATGATATACCTATTCACACAATCAGAATCACGAAGTTTTTACTTCTCCCTGAGTTTGTTCATTTTTCTCTATTGACGTTTTTTTGCCGCAGGCAATTGCATCACTTCCACAGTGTTGACAGTTTGTAATAAGTTTATCTTTCGGACGAACATTCATCCTGTGACAACTTGGACACTCAACAAGACGAGAACCAAGGCTATCTTCTGTGTTAAACAGTTTGAATAATTCTCCGAGTGCTCCAAACGCAAATTCCATAGGGTTACTACTTTCTTGGGAACTTGTTGTTCCACAGCTTCCATTTGCTTTTTCAGGCTCAGCGCTGTTCTTGTCTCGAAGATACGCAAGAGATGGAGCCTCTTGAAACAGCGTTTCTACAAAGATAACATTTACACCCTGTTTTTTTTCTTCTCGTTCGTCTTTGTACTGTTTTCGAAGAATAATCGCTTCATTTTCAAGGGCAAAAAGCCCCTCAATAACGTCCTGAATACTTCCTCCCTCATCCCACAATGTCACAAAATCTTCTAGTGCTTGAGATAAGCATTCAATAACTTTCTCAGCAATGTATTGATCTTCTTCGTTTTTTTCAAAATGGAAATGCTCTGTAAGCTTTCGGTAGATGAAGGCCGGATGAATACTAAGCGATGTAATTTCAGGATGTGCCAACATCTCATCAACACTTCTGTGCTGTATGTCATTTCCGACAATATCTGACAAAAATGCATTTGATGCTTCAAGTGTTGGCTGTTCAACACGAAGTGCCCGCATCCTGATATGTTTTCCTCCCTCAAACGTTTGGTGTACTGCTCCATAAAAAACAAATCCATAGTCTCCATATCGTTCTTCTTTTGGTCCAGGAGGGCTTATCCAAAGTAAGCTATCGCCTTTCTCAGCACTCAGAAGCTTTCTATCAATCGTATAAAAAGCGTATACTTCTGCGAGCTCGCGGTGAATTGGCTGTCCTCGCTGCCTCCGCTCTCGGACACACCGCGCTGCTTTTTCACGCATAAGCTCGCCGCCAGGTTTGTCATACAAACCACATTCACCGTTTTGATCAAGAGAATAATAATAGTCATACTGAAATTCTGGTATCGCCAGGCGGTATTCACAAAGATATGAGATTACCTGGGATCTTAGGTCTTCCCGTTCAACATGAGGTAGCTGCTCAAGGTTAAATGCATCAGATCCGATGACTTCTCGTGGCTTGTAATTGCCTCCATCGCTCGTATGCGACGAACGTTTGTATTCCTGCATATGTACTCCTGTCCCGCTTGGCGGGACCCCGCTTGGCGGGGCTCGGGATACGTGTTGGTCGGTCTTCGGACTTATCACATAAGGTGACTTACCGCTGCGGCACAGTTGTGGATTCCTCGCTTCGACAAACATGAGCTGAAGCAAGCCACCACATTCCCAAAAAAAGAGCGCCTTCCCAGTTCGCCTAAGGCGACCAGTGGCATACCCAACACGAGTGCACATATACTAGTATATGTGCACTACTTACGTTTTTTCCATACTATTTCTTTCTGGTGTTCTCTCTGATTGACGAATCGAGCTCCCGTAAACAAAAAATCAGACATGCGGTTTAAGTAACGAATAATTACAGGGTCGACAACTTCTTGGTGTGAGAGTGCAATCACTCGTCTTTCTGCCCGTCGACAAACAGACCTGGCAACATGGAAGAGTGATCCTGCCTTTCCTCCTCCAGGGAGAATAAAATTGCGAAGCACAGGTAATGTCTCTGTCATCTTATCAATTTCACTTTCAATTTTTTTCTCACTCATATGAAATGAATCAATCGTTTTTCCATCAGTTCTAGCAAGATATGAACCAATAGCAAACAAATCATGCTGAATTTTCTCAATCATCCTAAAAAGTTCCTTTTCTGACTCTTCAAGATGCGATTTGAGGTGCCCTAATACTGAGTTAAGCTCATCCACTGTTCCATATGCTTCAACGCGTTCTGAAGCCTTTGAAACACGTTTCCCGCCAAAAAGAGATGTCTCTCCTTTATCACCTGTTCGTGTATAGATCTTCATAAATTCCAACAAAACAAAACCCAAATCACAAATAAATCTCAATTTTCAATTCCCAATTTTTGAATTTTGTTCCTGGAGCTTATTTGGAATTTGATGCTTGGGATTTGATATTTTGTGAGAATATCCAAGCACACTTTCTAAAAACCTCATATCCTCCAAACAGAACCCCGGCATAAAACAGATCTCCCATCATGGTATTTCTCAAAAAAGGCAACCCCATCACATACGCGTGCCATAAACCATCAATAGTTTTGGGATACAGTGTTCCCTGCATCCATACACCAAAGTTTGTGATTAGGAAAAACAAGAGTGATGAGATAAGCGCCCCTCCACCAATGGTTACAATGCTCTTTCGTGAACGAACCCAAAGACCCAAAAGTCCTGTCAGGACAAAACTCCCATACACGAAAAGTATCGTATTATGAAATCCTATAAACGCATCGGAGAGTATCATGACAAAAAGCGGAAGGACAATAGCAAGCCGTTTATCAAGATACACACCGCCAAAAAGCGCAAGGGCAGCAATTGGGGCAATATTTGGCGGATGCGGAACCAAACGTAGAATAACAGCAAATAAAATAATTATCCCCACTGCTAAGTAATCCTGAATTTTTAATTTAAAATTTTCAATCTTCATTCAATTTTTAATGTTTTAATATTTTAAAATTTAGACCTGTCTGCCCTGCCTGCCGGCAGGCAGGCGATAGGATGGTTTGATTAAAAATTTCAAATCCGATTTAATCGGATTCAAATTTCGAATTGAAAATTAGTAATTTTCAATCTTCCATACAATCTCATCACCGTCTTTGGTGATATATTGATTGGCGCCTATTTGGGAAAGCTGGCCATTAAGGTAAAACGCCCAGTATTCCTGCCCCTCTTCACTTGCCTGGTAGCCATTAATTGACTGAACAAACCCATTTTCCTCTATGACTTCAGCGTTTTCTTTAAGAAGCGTCAGTGCATCAACTCCCTCTTTTCCTTGGTAGATTATTCTCTCCTGGGACGTTTGGACTACCTGATCTGTCGAGCTAGAAAACCCAATATCCAAACGAAGTAAAATCGATGAGGCAATTGCGATTACTACAATCACAATGCCAAGCCCAATCACAAGTGGTTTTTTGTTGGTTTTTAGCTTTGATTGTTGGTCTTCCATAAAAAAATCCCCCTAACCCAAGGAGGATATACGATCTTTTTTTAGTTGAGTTATCCAGCTCGGGAGTTTTATAGCAATATACGTTTTCTGACTATACCCTTCGAAGAGCTCAGGGTCCTGAACTTGTTTAAGGACAGTTGCGGCACAGCCACGGACTTTCACCGTGATTCCCTTACTATACGTATATTTAATAGCTTTTGTTGTATTATTTTTGCCTTTCTCCCAGATTGGGAGGACTATTCTTTCTTTGAGAATTCAAGGCGTAGGATGTAGCATCGTGACTTAGTATAGTCGGGTCTGAATGTTGAAGGGGCTGACGAAGTCCTTGATTATCATGATGTATATTGTCATAAACTTTAGACCCAAATTTTTTACCTCCTAATACAGCTACTCCAAGTCCCAGAACATTTCTCACAAAATTCCTTCGGGTACTACCTTGCCTCTCACGATAGTTTTCCAATGATTCTCCGGACCGTCGCTCGATCTGTCTGCCAACAAACATGCGTCCTCCTAGAAGACTTGCAATAGCGGTCGCAAGGGTTGCCCCACGGGTTTTTAGCGTAGACTCAGGATTAGCTGCTTCTTCTCCAGCAGTTGCAGTTAGTCCCGCACCACTTGCCGTCACGGCTTTCCGTAAAAAACTGCGGCGTGAGAGTGATTCTGGAAATCTGGATGATTCTGACATACCAAAATAGTGTATTGCTTTTAGATGAGAAATGCAATTTCCCGTTTCCGATTAGCACTCGGCGTAGCCGCACGAGTAGCATTTTTTGCATCCCTCTTCGTAGGCAAAACTCCCGGTTCCACATTCGGGACAAATATCAAAGAGACTTGTTGTTGGAAGTGAAACCTCCCCGCCAAGTGCCAATTGCTGCATCATAACCGTCTCTGAATCCCCCTCAGGCCCATCTTCTGTTTTGGAAGAAGTATTACCATTTGTTCCGACTTGATCAGATTTTGAATCAACAACATGACCATTAACGCTAAAATGATAATGTTTTGCAAGGACTTTTGAAAGTGCATCGGGAAGAGATCGTACCCGCTCTTTTCCAAAACCAATTGATCGTGCACCGCCAATCCCTGACAGCTGAGCGATAATCTGACGTACTCTCTCGCGTGAACTGGTCCCATTGTGAAGACGAAGGTTAAGAGAAATCATACGGCCTAGTGCCTCAGCCATGGCTGCAATATCTGATCCTGATTTTCCAATAGTAATAAACACTTCGAAGGGCTCTTTTCGTTCATTGTGATTAATAGTAATAAAAGCTTCGCCAACTGGTGTTTTTGTTTGATAGGTTACACCTTCAACCATCATAGGTCGAGGCATCACAGGACCAACAACGGCTGTCTCTTTTTTCCCTTCTTCTTTCTTTTTATCATCAACACGCTCTAACACACCTTGACGTGAGCCATCTCTCATATACGTAATTCCCTTAAGCCCCATGTCATAGGCAAGCATGTAAAGCGTCTTTACATCTTCAACAGTATGTGCATTTGGTGCATTCACTGTTTTTGAAATTGATGAATCGATAAATTGCTGTGCAACTGCTTGAACTCTGGCATGTTCAAGCGGTGTTAGATCATTGGCGCTAACAAAATACTCTGGTCGCTCGTCTTTTTTGTCTGGATGAGCCCCTCTCCATGTTTCATACAGTGGGTGGTATACCATCTGCTCTCCCCCTCTCCATCGCCTCAAAAACGCAAACTCATACACTGGTTCTATTCCCGAAGAAACTCCTGAGACAAGAGATGTTGTCCCAGTTGGAGCAATAGTGAGAAGAACAGCATTTCGAATCCCCTGACTTGCTATCTTTTTTTGTAGTTTTTCGGAAAGAGCTTTGATGTGATAGCCTTTGAGATATTTTTTCTTGTCAAACAGAGGAAACGCGCCTTTTTCTTTTGCGATGTCCGATGATGCATCATAGGCACTATCCCGAAGTGTCTGAAAGATTTTTTCAATGACGGGAAGAGATTCATCAGAGCCGTATTTCACATGCATCTTAATAAGCGCATCGCCTAAGCCCATGATCCCAAGACCTGTCCTTCGAATCTCTTTAGCGCATTTTTCATTTTCAGCAAAGAAGTAGTATGTCTGATCAATAACATTATCCAAAAGTCGCATCGCTACCTTGACATCTTCTGCAAAGGCTTTGTAATCAAACTCCCCCGCTTTGTCTTTTGAAAGGTCATCACCTTTAACATATGCTGCCAAGTTCATGGCCCCAAGATTACAGACAGCCCATGGACCTAGTGGTTGCTCTCCGCAAGGATTTGTTGCAACCAGCTGTTCAAAATACCACGTGTTACTCCATTTATTTGATCGTTCCATAAAGTGAAGCCCAGGCTCAGCAGATCGCCATGCAGCTGTACAAATAAGGTTCCAAAGCTCTCGAGCCTTGACTGTTTTATAGACCTTCACTTTTTTCCCCATTGCCTTCCATTCTTGAATTTCCCCGTTCCATTTTTCATCATATTCAGGGTCATTTATGTCAGGATAGATAAGCTCCCAATCTTTGTCTTCTTTGACAGCCTTCATAAATGCGTCTGAAACACAAACTGAAAGGTTTGCGCCATTTATTTTGGAGAGATCTTCTTTGACAGTAATAAATTCTTCAACATCTGGATGCCAATCCCAGAGCATGAGCATAGTTGCACCACGTCTTGTGCCACCTTGCTGAACAACATCATGCGTAGCATATGAAAACAGTCCAGCCCATGTAACAGGGCCTGAGGATATTCCATTGACTTTTTTGACTCGAGCACCCCTCGGACGAAGCGATGAAAGATTAAGTCCTACGCCACCTGAACGTGACTGGATCTCAACAAGTTGTTTAAGAGATTCCAAAATCCCTTCCCGAGAATCTTTGGGGCTTGGGATAACAAAACAGTTAAAATACGTTACCTGATAATCAGTCCCTGCTCCAGATAATATACGCCCACCTGGAACGAATTTGAAGTCAGACATGACACCATAAAACGCTTTTTCCCATTTTTTACGTTGTTTTGGCTTCTCATGTTGAGCAATACCCCATGAGACTCTTTTCCACATATCCTCAGGAGTGTGCTCGATAAGATTTCCCTCTTTATCTTTAAGGGCATACCGATCTAAAAATACTTTTTCTCTTAAGCCATCAAGTTTCATAAGAATATATAGTTTATATAGCTATATGGTTACGTTTGTTTGGTCATCCAACCTTACGACGATACTAACCATTTAGCAATATTGTTTATCTGATGAGTTTTCTTACTTCCTTTTCAAAATCCTCAACTTCAACAAACCGTTTAAAAACACTCGAAAATCTGATATATGCGATTTTATCTATCTTTTTTAGTCTGACTGCGACCATCTGTCCGATTTTTTTGCTTTCTATTTCAACCGTATCAAGAGATCTAAGCTCCCTTTCAACTTCTTCTACTATTCTGTCAATCACTGCTGCTGCAACTGTCGTTTTTTCACTTGCTTTAAATATCCCACCTCTGAGTTTTTCGCGATCAAATTGTTCCCGCCTTTTGTCCTTTTTAATAACCAGAAGCGAGATGTTCTCTACCCTCTCATATGTGGTAAATCGCTTGTCACATCCAAGACATGCTCGTCTTCTCCGAATAGCATGTAAATCTTCGCTATCGCGCGTCTCTACAACTTCAGATTCCTTACTTCCGCAATATGGACAGTGCATACAGGCTGACAAATCCGAAATTCGAATATCGAAATACGAAATTATTTTGTATTTTTAAAATATGAATTTGTTTCGGATTTCGAGTTTCGTGTTTCGAATTTTAAAACCATATGTAGTGCTAGAAAAACTATATGGCACTACATCTGTCGTGTCAACTATATCAGAAAGCATCAAAGAATGCCAGAAAAATCGTTTAGATTCTCTTTTCGAGAAAAAGAGAATTTGTAAGAAAAATGGCGACATTTCGTAAAGCGCTTGGGTTGTAACAACAATGAGTTGTGCGTTTAAAAAGAGCAGAAAAAATGAACAATGCGAAAGACTTATCCACTTGTATCTACTGAAGCTTTTCTACCTCACTTTGAAAACCTGCTGCTGTTTCAGAAAGTGT
>Ga0066639_10001287_pt1 | contig 22289 bp, 13 predicted proteins | sample CryGeyCG2114_010_2_FD_59504 | JGI IMG/M metagenome (GOLD analysis project Ga0066639, IMG submission 59504) | Groundwater microbial communities from aquifer - Crystal Geyser CG10_big_fil_rev_8/21/14_0.10 | ecosystem: Environmental > Aquatic > Deep subsurface > Groundwater | place: USA: Utah...
GAAATTCTTAATATCCTAGAACACTCTGACGATGCCCGCCATAAATTACTGGACAATACCCAATATTTCAGAAAAAAAATCGCCCAGCTGGGCTTTACCATCAAGGGCGATAATCACCCGATCGTGCCGGTGATGCTCTACGACGCCAAGTTGGCCCAGCAAATGGCTAAAGATTTACTGGCCGAAGATATCTATGTCATCGGTTTTTCTTATCCGGTGGTGCCTGAAGGCCAAGCCAGAATTAGAGTGCAAATATCAGCCGCCCATACCCAAGAGCAGCTGCAGACTGCTTTGACGGCCTTTAAAAAAATTGGTCAGAAATACCAACTCATTAGCTAAAAAACGCCGATTCAAGCGACGACTGATGTTAGCTGGATAATTTTTATTTTAGATTGTTCAGCATATCTAAAACCATCTCGGGCAGTTGATATTGCGGTTGCCAATGCCAATCTTTTCTCGCCCGGTCATCATCAATACTGTGCGGCCAGGAATCGGCGTTCTGCTGACGGCTGTCTGGCTGATATTCAATCTTAAAATCCGGCAGATGTTTGACGATCTCTTGGTAAATATCCTGCGGGGAAAAGCTAACAGAGCTGAAATTATAACCGGTCCGGATAGTGATTGCTTCCTTCGGGGCGGCCATTAATTCCAAAGTGCCACGGATGGCATCCGCCATATACATCATCGGCAGGGTTGTATCGGCTCGCAAAAAACAACGGTACGACTCTTTTTTTAACGCGGCGTAAAAAATAGAAATGGCGTATTCGGTGGTGCCATCACCCGGCAGCATTTTATAGCCAATCAGTCCGGGGTAGCGCAAGCTTCTCACATCCACCCCGTATCTTTGATGATAATATTGGCACAGCAATTCGCCCGTAACTTTAGTGACGCCATAGATGGTCGTTGGTTCTAACACCGTCTGTTGAGGCGTCTGCTCCTTGGGAGTGGTTGGACCAAAGACCGCAATGGAACTGGGCCAAAACAGACGTAAATTGAATTCAGCGGCCAAATCCAGCACATTTTTTAAGCCGTTGACATTCACGTCCCAGGCCAGCTCGGGGTTCTTCTCGCCCCCGGCCGACAGCAAACCGGCCAAGTGATAAATTTGTCCAACGTCTTCCTGCTGGATTAACTGACGCAAAAAAAATTTATCACGAACATCGCCAATTTGAGTCGGACCTTTGAACCCCGATGATTTGTTATGGCCTAAAGCAATAACCTGGCCTTGACCGTACTTTTGCTGCAACGCCAAGGTCAAATCGGAACCGACCAAGCCAAAGGCGCCGGTAACTAATATCTTTTTCATATTTTTTTATTGTTGATTACTTGCAAAAAAGTATAACACAACTAATAAAGCTTGTCTTGTATGATTTCTGTTATTTTTTAGTTTAGGATGTACGCGTTAAATTAGTATCGCCCTATGGTCATTTTGATTGGCCCGCCGAGTCAGACCTCGCCACGCTTCGCTTTAGCGGGGCGTGGCTCGGCGGGGAGCGGAGAAATCTTTCTATATCATCCCCTGAAGGCGGAGCACCTTGCTCCGCCCCTCAATTCCGTTCAGGCTTTACTCTCAAAATAACAACGAAACGCGTAAGTCCTAAGTTTATATAATTGAAAAAATAAAAAACCCCTTTGTCTCCTTCAAGGGGGGTCCCACATTGGGGTGATAAAGTCCCAGACCACTAATGCGAGTATACCGTAGTGGTCGTCGCGATCATTGTCGCCGGCACAGTGATGAAGCCCGGCAAGTTCAGCATGGAAACGGCAGTCGAAGAATCGAATGTAGACGCAAACGTATTGATGATGGTCATAGCTGGAGGAGAATGTCCCTCGAGCCATCCATCATGATCGGTCGTCATGGTCGTCATATTGATCAGAGTTGTATTGGCCGGAGGGTAATCCGATGAATCCATATCCATATAAGCAGCGGAGGTGCTTACGACCAACATTACAATCATCATGACAACCATTAAGAGGATATGCCTCTTCATTTTTCCTCCTAATAGGTTAGAGTTCACCACTAAGGAATGGTTTCGGCCTGTCTTGCCTTTATTCTCACCTCCTAAGGCAAGTTGGTTAAAGTGTCTACGCATCCTCTTTCTAGTAGAAAGGAAAGGTTAAAGATCTATAATTGTTGTTAATATTATCAAGTTATTAATCACAAGTCCAGACCACGAATGGCTGACGCTATGAAAAACATTGAAGAGTTACTGAAATAGCTTCATTTACTAAAATAAGAAGGCTCGTACCAATTGGTGCGAGCCGTAACATGTTGTATTTACTTACCTCCGTTCAGAACCGAGGTTTTTTTCTTATTGCCTGACTTTGGCAAAAAGTACTCTTTATTTTCCCCTCTAATGAAGTGGCGCCTAAGCAGGGCGCCGCCGTAATGATGACTCGGAAAAAAAATATTGCCAAATCACGTGGCTCGCCCCGTAGCCATTCAGGATCAATTTCAGATAACTTTTGAAAAAAATAGTGGGCAACAACTTTACGGTCAAGAATACATTGCGCTAACACCCTAGGCAAGACCGGATACGATTTAATGATCTCATTGATGTTTATTCCAGAATACATCATTTCTTGTTCTATGTCATGAAAGTCATCGTATCTTTCCATTGCTGCATCTAATGGGCTGACAATCACAAGGAACCTCCTTATTTTTGTTTGTTCTTAGTTTTCTTAAGAAATAATCCTCCCTAAAAGGAGGCACGTTAAATGAACTAAAATTAAGGATGAATCTTAACAAAGTCTATTAAAAATGTCAAAGGTAATGAGATCAATAAACTACTCTGATAATTCTTTTTTATCTCTAAGCAATCTAAGCCCGATATAAGAAAGCGGCGTGTATAAAGCGCCCATGGCCACTTTATAGAGCCACCAGGAAATAATCAAACTGGTCATGGTGCTCCAGGAATAAATACCGGCAAAGGCAATCACCATAAAGAGCGCGGAATCCAAGAGCTGCGACCATAAATTAGACAGGAGTGATCTTAACCAAAAGAACCGGGCGCCTAATTTTTTTCTCCAGAAAAAGAAAGAAAAGACATCTTGATATTCGGCCACTAAAAATGCTACCAAAGAGGCAATGGCCATGCGCAGCGAGATGCCGAAAATTTGGTTGTACCCCTCTTTGGCCCATAAACCATCAACTGACCAAGGCAACCCCAGCGACAGAAAAGAATAGGCAATAAACAAGGCGGTACTGACAAAACCGGCTAAAACAAAAAACTTGGCCATACGCTTGCCATAAATTTCTCCAATAACATCAGTCATTAAAAAAACAACCGGAAAAGAAAAGACCGCCACGGACAAATGCGAGCCAAACAAGAAAGGCATTATTTTCAGTCCCAGAGTGTTGGCCGCCAGCAGCGACGTTAAATACAACGTCAGAGCGATAATTAATTTTTTAAACGATTGTTCGGTGAATTGAATCATAATAGAAAACTAAAAGAAAATTTTAAAAAAATGATTTTTAGCAGAATAAATATAGGATATCTTATCATCAAAAAGTTGGCAAGCTTGCCTTAATAAATCCGGTTAGCCGATCCGACCGACGGAATTAATTAATGACTTTATTGATGGCTGTGGATAAACTATGGAAAAAAACAAAAATTAAGCTAATTTCAGCTTATTTTTATCAGTTCTTGACTAAATAAATTAATTTTATCTAGAAAATCTTGTGTGGAAAAAAGATTTTGTTTTTGCTAACATTAGCTCTGATTTGCCTTGATTCCTAAAAACCATTGACAAAATTTCTTAAATGAGTTATCATCTGCCTATGTTTTCGCACTCAGCTGTGTAAAAAACGGCATTAAAACCCTAAATTATCACCTTTGGGCTAATTTTTGTTGCAACCTTTTAAGAATTGATTGCCCAATGCCAGTTCTTCCTGCCTAACAAAAAAGTTTATAACCAACTTCCCCTATGCCTTTGTTTTCGCCCGAGCGCAAATATTTTTCTCAATCAAAAATCGCCCTGCCGCTGCCCAATCTGATTGAAATTCAAAAAAAATCTTACCAATGGTTTTTGGATATCGGACTGAAAGAGCTGTTTGACGAAATTTCCCCCATTAAAGATTTTATTGGCCGAAATCTGGAACTGTATTTTGAAGAATATTATGCCGACGAACCAAAGTTTGACGAGGTTACGGCCAAAAGCAAAAACATCACCTACGAAGCCCCCCTCCGCGTCCGGACCCGGCTGGTCAACGAAAGAACCGGAGAGATTAAAGAGCAAGAGGTCTATTTGGGCGATCTGCCCTTAATGACCGAACGGGGCACTTTCATTATTAACGGAGTGGAACGGGTGGTGGTTTCCCAGCTCATCAGGAGCGCGGGCGTTTTTTTTACTTCAGAAAATTTTCGCGGAAAAAAATATTATGGCGCCAAGGTCATTCCCAATCGCGGTGCCTGGCTGGAGCTAGAAACCGACTCCAACCATATTATTTACGTTAAGATCGACCGTAAAAGAAAGATCCCCATCACCGCGCTCTTAAAAGCTTTCGGCCAAACAGAGGCCGAAATCATTAACGCCTTTAAAGAGGTGGAAACGGCGCCCAACATTAATTACACCAGCAATACCTTGGCCAAAGATGGTTCGCCCAAAGAAGAAAAGGCCTTAATTGAAGTTTATAAAAGAATCCGGCCCGGAGATTTAGCCACTCCCGACAACGCTAAGTCATTGATTTATTCAATGTTTTTTAATTTTGACCGCTACGATTTCGGCTCGGTCGGCAGATACAAGCTCAATAAAAAATTCGGCGACGACCTGCCCTTGACTAAAGAGGATCGGGTGCTTAAGGTTGATGATTTGATTAAGGTAGTCAGAGAAATCATCCGCCTCAACAACACCCAGGAAGACGCCGACGACATTGACCATTTGGGTAATCGCCGGGTCAGAGCCGTAGGCGAGCTGGTCCAAAATAAATTCCGAGTCGGTCTAGCCCGGATGGAAAGAATTGTTAAAGACCGTATGAGCACTTTAGATATCAATGCCCTCACCCCCAACCAATTAATCAATGCCCGGCCGGTTATTGGCACCATTAAGGAGTTCTTTATGAGCTCCCAGCTGTCGCAATTTATGGATCAAACCAATCCTTTGGCCGAGCTGGAGCATAAAAGACGGCTTTCGGCCATGGGGCCGGGCGGACTTTCCCGGGAGCGGGCCGGCTTTGAAGTCAGAGACGTCCATCGAACCCACTATGGCAGAATTTGTCCAATTGCCACGCCCGAAGGGCCCAATATCGGACTGGTGGGCCACCTTTCTTCTTACGCTAAAATTAACAATTTTGGTTTTATTGAAACACCTTTCAGAAAAGTTATCCATGATGTCAAAAACGAAGCCAAAGAGACTACCGGCAAAATCGCCCGAGAAAATTTAGTGGCGCCGGCAAGCGGCGAAATCATAATTAAACAAGGAGAGACTATTACTCCGGCCATAGCCAAGGCCTTACAAAACGTTAAGGAATGGAAAACTATACCGATCAAAGCTCAAATAACTAACGACATTGAATATCTAGACGCCTTCACCGAAGAGCGTTATAACACCGCCGCCGCCACCATACCTTATGATTCAGACGGTTACTTTATTAACGACTTTGCCGAAATGAGAATCAAAGGCAAGCCCTCGTTTGCTGCGGTGCATAGAATTGATTATTTGGACGTTGCTCCCAACCAAATTATTTCGATCGCTACTTCCTTAATCCCGTTCTTGGAGCATGATGATGCCGTCAGGGCATTGATGGGAACCAATATGCAACGTCAGGCCGTTTCTTTAATCAGGCCCGAGGCGCCAATTGTGGGCACCGGCATTGAACACCGCGCCGCCAAAGATTCCGGGCAGGTTATTATTACTCAAACAGACGGCCAGGTCAGCGAAGTGCAAAGCAATAGAATAATCATTAAGGACAATCAGGGCGAGGAAAGAATCTACCCGCTGGGCAAATTTGTCCGCTCCAATGCTTCTACCTGTTTGAATCAACGGGCGTTGGTTAATAAAAACGACAAGATAAAGAAGGGGCAGGTCATTGCCGACGGCGGCGCCATTGACCAAGGCGAGCTGGCTTTGGGCCAAAATGTTCTGGTGGCCTTTATGTCGTGGGAAGGCGGCAATTACGAAGACGCCATTCTCATTTCCGAACGGCTGGTCCAAAAAGAAAAATTTACTTCCATTCACATAGAAAACTATTCCATCGACATCAGGGATACCAAACTGGGCCCTGAAATAATCACCCGAGACATTCCTAACGTTAGTGAAGAAAAACTAAAAGACCTTAACGAAGAAGGTATCGTTAGAATCGGCGCCCAAGTAACGGCCGGAGACATTTTGGTTGGTAAAATCACCCCTAAAGGCGAAACCGAGCTCTCGGCGGAAGAAAAACTGCTTCGGGCAATCTTCGGCGAAAAAGCTAAAGACGTTAGGGACAGCTCGTTATATTTGGAACACGGCGAACATGGCAAGGTGATTGATATAAAAATTTTTTCCCGGGATCTGGGCGATAAACTTTCGGCCGGAGTGATCAAAGCCATCCAAATAACGGTGGCGCAACTCCGCAAGGTGCAACCCGGCGATAAACTGGCCGGCCGCCACGGCAATAAAGGAGTGATTTCCCGTATTGTGCAGGTAGAAAACATGCCCTTTATGGAAGACGGTACGCCCGTCGATATGATTTTAAATCCGTTGGGGGTTATTTCCCGAATGAACTTAGGTCAGCTGTTAGAAACCCATTTAGGGATGGCGGCCAGCAAACTGGGTTATCTGGCGGCCAGCCCGGCCTTAGCTGGTGTTTCCATCCAGGACATAAAAAAAGAGCTTAAAAAAGCCGGCTTAACCGAAGACGGTAAGACCCAACTTTACGACGGCCGGACCGGCGAACCTTTTAATAAAAAGACTACGGTGGGAGTTATTTACATGCTTAAACTAAACCACTTGGTCGAAGATAAAATCCATCAGCGCTCTATTGGCCCCTACTCTTTGGTTACGCAACAACCGCTGGGCGGTAAGGCCCAGGGCGGTGGCCAACGTTTCGGTGAAATGGAAGTCTGGGCTCTGGAGGCTTTTGGCGCCGCCCACACTCTGCAAGAAATTCTTACTATTAAATCAGATGACGTGCCCGGACGCTCTAAGGCCTACGAATCAATCATTAAAGGCGAGCCGATTACTAAACTCAATGTGCCGGAATCATTCTATGTCTTAGTAAGAGAGCTAAAAGGCCTCTGCCTGGATGTGGAGCTGTTAAAAAAAGATCGCGACATTACCGACGATAAAAGAAAAAAGGAAATTGAAGCCGATACCGACGCAGTTAAAAAAGACACCTAGTATAATTCTTAATTAATTAAAGATGCCAACGCCTTCTTCAACTAAAACAACTTTTCTTAATGAACCAATCTCCCAGGCTCAAGATTTTGATTCGGTGCGCTTAAGTTTGGCGTCGCCGGAACAAATTCATAAATGGTCACACGGCGAAATCTTAAAACCCGAGACCATCAACTACCGGACGCAAAAACCGGAAAAGGACGGGTTGTTTTGCGAAAAAATATTTGGGCCGTCAAAGGACTGGGAATGTTACTGCGGCAAATATAAAAGAATCCGTTATAAAGGCATTGTTTGCGATAAATGCGGCGTGGAAGTTACCCGTTCTATTGTGAGAAGAGAAAGGATGGGGCATATTGATTTAGCTTCCCCGGTGTCTCATATCTGGTTTTTGAGAGGCATCCCTTCTAAAATCGGCTTAATGCTGAATCTCTCTATTCAGGAATTAGAGAAAATTCTTTATTTTGCTTCTTTTATCCTGACTAAGGTAAATGAAGATCTGAAAAGCCAAACTTATGAGCAAATCAAAGGCGAGCTGAAAAGCAAAAAAAAGGCGGTCGAGCGGGAATTTATGCAAAAATCCAGTGAACTGGGTAATAAAAAAGAGACTTTAGCCCCGGAAAAATTTACGGCCGCCATGGATCTGTTGCAAAACGCTAAAGAAGAAAAAATGAAAACCCTGGACGAAGCTTTTGAACAGGCCAAAAAGGAGCTAAAGGAATTAAGGGTGCTTAAAATAATTTCCGAAAATGAATATTACAATCTTTCTAAAAGATATGGCCATATTTTTGAAGCCAGCATCGGCGCCGAAGCCATTAGAAAACTGCTGGCCGAAATAGATTTAGAAAAATTGGCCGTGGAACTGGAAGAACTGACCAAAAATGCCATACCATCAAAAAGGAAAAAGCTATCACGGCGAGTCAGATTAGTCAAAAGCCTGCTCAATAATAAAATCAGGCCGGAATGGATGATTTTAACGACGGTACCGGTTATCCCGCCGGACCTTCGGCCGATGGTCCAACTGGATGGCGGCCGCTTTGCCACTTCTGACCTTAATGACCTTTATCGCCGGATTATTAACCGTAACAACCGCCTGAAAAAATTAAAAGAGCTCAACGCCCCCGAAGTGATTCAACGCAACGAAAAAAGAATGCTGCAAGAAGCGGTTGATGCCTTAATTGATAACGGGGCCAGACACGGCAAAACCGTTACCGCCTCCACCGGCCAGAAAAGAATGCTTAAAAGCATCGCCGATATACTCAAAGGCAAACAAGGACGCTTTAGACAAAATCTTTTAGGTAAAAGAATCGATTATTCCGGGCGCAGCGTTATTGTTATCGGCCCAAAGCTGGAAATCAATCAATGCGGCATCCCTAAAACTATGGCGCTGGAGCTGTTTAAACCATTTGTCATCTCGCAACTTATCAGGCGGGAAATTGTTCATAACGTTAGAAGCGCTAATCGCTATATTGAACAGGACCAGCCGGAAATTTGGGATATTTTGGAAGAAATTACCAAAAAGAGCCATGTCTTGTTAAACCGGGCGCCAACCCTGCACCGTTTAGGCATTCAGGCCTTTCAGCCCGTTTTAATAGAAGGTAAGGCTATCCAAATACACCCGATGGTCTGCCGCGCTTTCAATGCCGATTTTGACGGCGACCAAATGGCCGTTCATGTACCGATTACCGAGGAAGCAAAAAAGGAGGCGGCCGAAATAATGATCTCATCCAATAATTTGTTAAAACCGGCCACTGGCGATCCAGTCACAACGCCGGATCAGGATGTTGTTTGGGGTTGCTACTACCTAACTTTTATCAACCCTAAACAAGATAAGCCGATTAAATACTTTTCGTCTCCTGAAGAAGCCAAGACGGCCAAGAACTTGAATAAAATCAGATTGCACGACCGCATCGCCTTAGCTATAGGCGATAAACTAACGGAAACGACCGTCGGGCGGCTGATGTTTAACGAAATTATACCTAATAAAATAAAATATATTAATGAGGACATGAACGCTCCTCGGTTGAAAAAATTGGTGGCCGATATTTTTAATAGCTATGGCCGGGAGTTCACCGCTAAATTTTTAGATAAGATTAAAAAACTGGGCTTTGAGACCATAACCTACTCTGGCCTGTCTTGGGGCATGGAAGACATCCCCACTATAAAAGAAAAAAAAGGACTCATCGCCGAAGGTGAAAAAAGAGTGGAGCAAATTCAGGAACAGTACGAGCAGGGTCTCTTAACCAATAAAGAACGTTACGTGAAAGTGGTGGAAACCTGGAACGAGATCAAGGATAAAATCTATAAGGTCAGTCAGGAGTCCTTTGATACTTCCAGTTCACTCTATTCCATTATTAGCTCCGGCGCCCGCGGCTCCTGGGCCCAGATGATTCAAATCATGGGCATGAAAGGTCTGGTGATCAATCCGGCCGGAGAAATTATTGAACTGCCCATCAAGGCTAACTTCCAAGAAGGGCTGGATGTGTTGGAGTATTTTATTTCTACCCATGGAACCAGAAAAGGCTTGTCCGACACGGCCTTAAGAACCGCCAGTGCCGGTTATTTAACCAGGCGTTTGGTTGATGTTGCCCAAGATTTGGTAGTTACCCAAGATGACTGCGGCGATACTGAAGGCATAGTTTTTTCCAAAAAAGATGTGGAAGATATGGGCAATGATTTTGGCAGCTTGCTGTTCGGACGGACTCCGTTAAAAAATATCGTTGATTCCAAAAATAAAAAAACGATCGTCAAAGCCGGCGCCATCGTCAATAATGAAGATCTTAAAAAGATAATCAAGCTGGATCTTGAAGAAATCCACCTCCGTTCGCTTATGTCTTGTAAATCGGTTCGGGGCGTTTGCCAAAAATGCTATGGTTTTGATTTGGGCTATAACGAACCGGTTAAAAAAGGCATTGCCGTGGGCATTGTGGCGGCCCAAAGCATCGGCGAACCCGGTACCCAATTAACCATGAGGACGTTCCATACCGGCGGCGTGGCCGGCCAAGATATTACCCAGGGTCTGCCCAGGGTAGAAGAAATCTTTGAAGTCAGGCCGCCTAAGAAACCGGCGATCATCGCCGAAGTCAGCGGCAAGATCATTATTGACAAAGATCAGCCCATCGGCTCGAGAGTGCAAAGAGCAATAAAAATTCGCTACGTCGGTAAGGTGAAAGGCAGCATTGCTATCAATGAGGACTACACCGTCTTGGTTAAAAATGACCAAACCATCAAAGCAAAACATGCCTTATTAGAACACAAAGAAACCAAAAAGACCATTGCTGCTCCAACCGGCGGACAGGTGCGGCTCTCCGACACTTTAATCCAGATTATTTCACCGGAAGAGGTGGAGGAAGAAATCATTATACCGGCGGGTTATGTTTTATGGGTCAAAGACGGCGATGAGGTTAAAACGGGAGACCCGCTAACAGAGGGCAGCCTGGACTTGCAGAATCTTTATAAACTCCAGGGAAAAAGAGCGGTTCAAAAATATATCATTAAAGAGATATTATACATCTACTCATCGCAAGGACAAAAATTGAACATCAAACACATTGAACTGATTGTCAGACAAATGTTCTCCAGAATCCTGATTAAAGATTCCGGCGATACTAATTTACTGCCCGGCGAGATCGTCACCCAAGCTCAATTTATTGAAGATGGGTGTAAGATAAAAGGCAAAAAGGCTCAAGGCACCACTCTGCTCTTAGGCATAACCAAGGCCTCGCTGGCCACCGACAGTTTTCTCTCGGCTGCCTCTTTCCAAGAAACGGCCAGAGTTTTAATTGACGCGGCCATCAGCGGCAAAGTAGACAAACTCCGGGGCTTAAAAGAGAATGTTATTATTGGCCGGTTAATTCCGGCCGGTACCGGATACAAAAAAACTTAAATCCCGCACCACTTACTTTAATCTGTGGCATCAATGCTTTTAAAATCCCATTGAAGCTTAGTTATTTTTTCTTCCCAATATTTTTAATATATAAAGTGGTGCGGGATAAAGAATTTCAATAGCTTAAGGACAAACGCTGTATCATAATGATATGGCGTTTACCCAGCACCACTGGTGCTGGGTTTGCTTTAATGTCAATATATCAGGCCAGGACGTTACAGAACGATAGACTTCCAAAATCAAGGGAAAAATGTTAAAATAGTTAGGCAATAAATCATGCCCCGCTAAGCAAGGCGGAATAAACTTACTCAAATCATGTCCAGAAAAAAAAGAAAAATCGCCTACCGCCGCCGCTATTACGGGGAAGAAGACGAACTGCCGCCAGTGCTTTCCCCGGAGACAAAAAAAGGCATTGCCATCGTCATTCTTTTTGTTATGGCCTTTCTGGCCATTTTTTCTATCTTTAATTTGGCGGGTGCGGTCGGCCTCTATATTAAGCAAGGTCTTAATTTGGCACTGGGCTGGGGGGCCTACCTTTTCCCGGTTATTCTGATCATCTTAGCTTACTTTTTATTAAGACCGGAAAAATACCAGGTCAAACCAAGCAACTATCTCGGTTTGATAATTTTCATTTTTAGTTACCTGGGCGTTTTACAACTTATTAAAGGATTTGATCAGCCGCTTGGTCTGGCTGGCAGCGGCGGCGGCTACCTTGGTTACTTAGTCAGTTACCAGCTTTATAAAACAATGGGGGTCTGGGCCACCGCTTTGGTGTTGCTGGCGCTTTTAATAATCTCTTTACTGATAACTTTCAACGCCGGCCTTAGTTCTTTGATTACTAAATTAAATTTATTAAGCCGGGCCAAAAAGAAAATGCAACAGGCCGACGCCGCTTATGAAGACGGCACGGAAGAGGAAATTGATGAAGCTAAGGAAGAGCTGGCGACCCAGGCAACGGCAGAAGACGGCTGGATAAAAACTAAAATGGATGAAGAAAATGGGCTTAAAGAAAACGAGGACAACAAACCGGCCTGGCTGCCGAAAAAAAGATTAGAAAAGCTGACCGCTCAAAAATCAATCGGTAAAATTCCAGAAGGTTTAAAAGTTACTTTTTCTCAAGTTCAGACAAAAAAAATCCAGGTGCCCCTTAGTCTTTTAGACAATAAGAGCTCCAAACCCACCAGCGGTGACATTAAAGCTAATATGGAAATCATCAAAGCCACCTTTGAAAACTTTGGCATTGAGGTGGCGATGGATGAAGTCAACGTCGGACCGACCGTTACTCAATTCACCATAAAACCAGTGGACGGGGTGCGACTGTCTAATATTTTATCGCTGCAAAATGACCTGGCGCTGGCTTTAGCGGCCCACCCCATCAGAATTGAAGCGCCGATTCCGGGCAAGTCTTTGGTGGGTATTGAGGTACCCAATCAAAGCATTGCCACCGTCAGAATAAAAGAGGTCTTTGACGATATTAATTTTATAAAGAAAAAAGGCGCTCTTAAAGCGGCGATTGGCAAAGATGTCTCCGGAAAAATTTGGTCAACCGATTTGGCTAATCTGCCGCATATTTTAATTGCCGGCGCCACCGGTTCAGGCAAATCGGTGTGCATCAACAGCATCATCATCAGTTTACTTTACCAAAAGACCCCGGAGGACTTAAGATTCATTATGATTGACCCCAAAAGAGTGGAGCTGACCAGTTATAATAATATCCCCCATCTGCTGGCTCCGGTTATTACCGACGCCAGCAAAACCATCAACGCCCTAAGATGGACCGTCAGGGAGATGGATGAACGATACAAGCTGTTAGAAGCCACCGGCAAGCGCAACATTGCCGCCTACAATGGCAGCGTCATTACTAATCGCCTGCCTTACATCGTCGTTGTCATTGACGAGCTGGCCGATTTAATGACCATCGCCCCAAAAGAAATAGAGGCGGCCATTGTCCGGCTGGCGCAGATGGCCCGGGCCATCGGCATCCATTTAGTGGTGGCGACTCAACGACCTTCCGTTAATATTATCACCGGACTGATCAAAGCTAATATCACTACCCGCATCGCCTTTGCCGTGGCTTCTTCCATTGATTCACGCACCATTTTAGATTTTAGCGGCGCCGAAAAACTTTTGGGCAAAGGCGACATGCTTTATATTTCGGCCGAGCTTTCCAAACCCAAAAGAATTCAGGGCGCCTTAGTCACCGATGAAGAAATTGAGCGGGTGACCGACTTCTGGCGCGGTCAGGCCGAACCAAACTTCAAAGAAGAGGTGACCGAAAAACAGACTCACGTCAACTTGCCCGGCGCCGTTTCTTTTGCCGAAGACGGCGATGAACTTTTGGAAGAAGCTAAGGATACGATCATTAGAAGCGGCAAAGCGTCGGCTTCATTCTTGCAAAGAAGATTGCGCGTTGGTTATGCCCGGGCCGCCCGTATCTTGGATCTGCTGGAAGAAGAGGGTATTATCGGACCGGCCGATGGCGCCAAACCCAGAGAAATATTGGTTGACGCTCAAAACTACTCAGCCACTGCTTACCCGGAAGAGGCGGAAGAACTGTCGGATGACGAAGAATCAACTGGAACGTTAGGGCCAGCCAAAGATCAAAATGATGCGTCCGATTATCAAGATGAAAACGAAGTAGCCGACACCGAAAAAAATAATCAAACAACAGCAATGAAAAAGAAAGACGAGGAGCAAAAAAACAACATCAAAATAAACTACCAAGATAACGATTTTTGACCCAAGATAAATTTTTATGTCCAGTTTTATCCACAAAAAACTTGCTCCGGATAAAAGCGTCGCCCAGATTATTAAATCGGAACGCCAAAAAAGGCACTGGGACTTGGAAAAAATTGCCCAGGCAACCAAAATAGATATCAACCATTTAAAAAGGCTGGAGCAAGGCGACTACCATAAACTGCCGGGCGATGTCTACATCCAACAATTCATTAAAAAGTTGGCTGTTTTTTTCAATTTTTCCGAAAAAAAACTTATAAGCATTTATCTTAAAGAAAGGCAGAGGCGGACAAACTTTTTTCAACCGGCGCCCCTGGCTTTGCCTAAAAAAAATTATCTGTCAAAACTGACGCCCAAAGTCATCAGAACATTCTTTATCGGCTTGATTATTATTGGCCTGTTTAGCTACCTATCGTGGGAACTGAAAAATATTTTTACTCCGCCAACTTTAAAAATTATCTACCCGGCCACCCAAACCATAACGCAAAGTCCGTCCATTACCATCAAGGGGTCAACTGACCTGGAAGCTATTGTTTTGATTAATCAACAAAAGATTATCATTGCTTCCGACGGCAGTTTTGCTCAAGAAGTGGACTTAAATATCGGTCTTAATATTCTTGAAATTACCGCCGCAAAAAAACATAGCAAGCAAAACGTTGTCAGTATTTCCATCTTAAGACAGCCGTCAGCCGTCTCTAATCTTAAGCCGATTGACAGAGGAATAATTTTTCAATAAAATTAGATAAGTTTAAATTAAAGAACGGGGTCGTTAAATTAACGAAAAATATATGACAAAAGCAGAAAACGAAAAAAAAGCCAGCATCACCAGATCGCAAGCGGCTGAACAGGCAGTGGAAGAAATAAAACACAAATTCGGCGATGGCTCCATTATGAAGTTTGGTGAAGCCAAAGCCCTAAACGTTGAGGTAATACCCACCGGCTGCCTGTCGCTGGATATTGCTTTGGGCGTTGGCGGCGTGCCCCGCGGCCGCATTATTGAAATCTTCGGGCCTGAAGCTTCCGGCAAAACCACGCTGGCCCAACATATTGTGGCCGAGGTTCAAAAAATGGGCGGCACCGCCGCTTTTATTGATGCCGAGCATGCGTTAGATCCGGAATACGCGCGAAAAATCGGAGTCAACGTGGACGAACTGCTGATTTCCCAGCCCGATACCGGCGAGCAGGCTCTGGAAATCGCCGAAACGCTGGTGCGCTCCAATGGCATTGATGTTATTGTAATTGATTCAGTCGCCGCTTTGGTGCCCAAGGCGGAAATAGAAGGCGAAATGGGTGATTCGCACATGGGCCTCCAGGCCCGCTTGATGAGTCAAGCTTTAAGAAAATTATCGGGCATCGTCAGTAAAACCAAAACCGTGGTAATCTTCATTAACCAAATAAGAATGAGGATAGGCATTTTCTTCGGCAACCCCGAAACCACCACCGGCGGCATGGCTTTAAAATTTTATTCCTCACTTAGAATTGAAGTCAGGCGCGCCGCCCAAATAAAAAAGGGCGAGGCCATTATCGGCAATCGCACCAAAGCCAAAGTGGTTAAAAACAAGGTGGCGGCTCCTTTTAAAACAACTGAATTTGATATTATGTATAACGAAGGCATCTCTTTATCTGGCGATGTCTTGGATACCGGCGTCAATTTTGGCGTCATTGAAAAATCGGGCAACAGCTACCTGCTCGGCGAAGTCAGACTGGGCGTTGGACGCGAAAACGCCAAAGATCATCTTAAAGCCAATCGTCAGCTGATTGACGAGATTAAAAAGAAAATCTGGGAAAAAGTAAAGAGCGAGGAATAATTAATGATTAACGATATCCAACCCAAGGGCAGATCTTTAAGATCTGCCCTACATTGTATATGACCATTGTTAAAAAAATTGCCCATAATACTCTATGGCAAATTATTGGCAAAATTATCGGCACCGCTCTGGGCGTAATCACCGTTGCTCTGCTGACCAGATACCTGGGCCAGGAAGGTTTTGGTTACTACACCACGGCCCTGGCCTTTATGCAGTTCTTTGGCGTGCTGGTGGATATGGGCTTATCATTGGTTTGCTTAAGAGAAATCGCGGCCAATCCTGAAAAAGAAAGCGACATTGTCAGCAATATTTTTACTTTACGATTTTTTTCCGCTCTGATTTTTTTGGGCGGCGGCGCTCTGCTCATCTTTGTGTTTCCCTATCCTTCAATCGTTAAATGGTCCGGTCTGATTGTGTCCGTCTCGTTTTTGTTCATGTCGCTGGTACAGATTTTGACCACCGTTTTCCAAAAAAACCTCAAAATGGGTCAGGTGGCGCTGGCCGAGGTCTTGGGCCGGGTCGGCTTTTTAACGGTGATTCTGTTATTTATTTTTTACCAAGGCAATCTGCCCGCTTTAATGCTGGGCAATGTGGCTAACACTGTTATCTTTTTTATCATTATCTGGCTGATGATAAAAAAATATGTCAGGATTAAATGGTCTTTCAATATTGCCTACTGGCAGACGGCGATTAAAAAATCTTGGCCCATTGCCTTAGGCATTGCTTTTAATTTGGTTTATTTTCGGGCCGACACCATTATTCTTTCGCTGTATCAGCCGGCAGCCGCTGTGGGCATTTACGGGGCGCCTTATAAAATTCTGGAAATAATCTCCACCTTCCCGCATATGTTTATGGGGCTGATCATGCCGCTGTTAACCGCTGCCTGGCTCGCCAATAATACTGAACGATTCCGAGGCATGATGCAAAAAACTTTTGACTTTTTTATAATTTTAATTATTCCGCTGATTGCCGGCTCCATTCCCTTAGCCGACGGCGTCATGCGACTTATCGCCGGTCCGGCCTTTATTGCTTCCGGTAAAATACTGCCGATTTTAATGCTGGCCACCGGCTTTATTTTTCTGGGCACAACTTTTACCTACGCCTTGGTTATTCTGGAAAAACAAAAAAATATGCTTAAATATTTTTTTAGCGCCGCCGCTCTTTCATTGATCGGTTATTTTGTTTTTATTCCCAGGTATTCTTATTTTGGCGCCGCCTGGGTAACGGTTATTATTGAGGCCTTCATTACCGGAGCGGCCATGGGCTTAACTTACAAATTCACCAAAGTCAAACTCTCGTACCAGACTTTCTTTAAAAGCATCATCGCTTCTTTAATAATGCTGGTAATTTTGTTTTTACTGCCCTCAATGAATATCATTCTTTTAATGATCGCCGGCATCTTGGTTTATGGAATGGTGATGATTATCATTAAAGGCATTGACTATAAATTGCTGAATGATATAATCAGGCCAAAATAGCACCTAACAAAAAACCAGCCCGCCTTCGCTAAAAGCTTCGGTGGGCAAGGAGGAAGAGATGAAAGAATCGCTATTAGTCGGCTGTCTAATCGTTGTCTCGCTGGCCGTCGTTTTTTTATGCGGCGGTTTTGCTTTAGGGCTAATACCTCGGATGAAGCCCCTATACAGCGTTGGAATTATTGTTTTGGAGGGTCTGGTTATAGCCATTACGTTATGGCCAGAGCATGAGGACGATTCGTATTCAAAAACGCTCACGCGGTTCTTTATTGGTTTTGTCCTCGCTTGCGCCGCGATCCCAAGCATGGCTCATTTGTTCGTGCCTAAACTTGCTGCCGGTATCGTAGCCGCCATCATCCTGGTACTGTCACTATTTGTTTACGTTACGTACCTAAAAGAGACAAAAAAGCTACATTCAAAGCAGGAGGTCGTTCATTAAGGAATCCACAAGAACCACTAACGCCCCGGCCTAATCTCCGGGGTTCTTAAAATATTGGAGTACTGGAATATTAGAACACTGGAACATTAGAACGTTGAGCATCTATTCTCATACTCTCATGCTCTCATGAGGAGTTGAATAAAACAGTAACGCAAGGTACAATACAATTATGTTTTTCTATATCCTAACAGGCCTTTTTTATCTCTGTTTGATCTGGTTAAGCTGGAAAAATATCCGCTGGGGCATCTATCTGACCTTGCTTTTTTTGCCCAGTTACCAAATCCGCTTTACCATTTTTGGACTCCCAACCACGCTGCTGGCGGGCATGATTTGGCTGCTGTTTATCATCTGGCTGATTAAACTAAAGCGGGAAAAAGGACTTACTTTTAGCCCCGTTATTTGGTGGAAGAATTTGATTACCAAACCGGTTAGCGCTCAAAATCTGGTTCCCAAACAGTTTAGACTGCCAATTGTTCTCTTATTGGTAGCCGCTACTATTTCCATCTTTGTTGCACCAAACCTGCAATCTGCTCTGGGCATTTGGAAGGCCTATTTTGTGGAAGCATTATTATTCTTTATCGTATTTGTCTATAATCTGACTGAACCGAAACATCTAAAACAAGTTGTCAGGATTCTTGGCCTGTTGACAATAATCATGGGTATTATGGCTATTTATCAAAAGCTGACCGGCCAGCTGATCCCCAACCCCTACTGGGCCGCCGAAGCAACGCGCCGGGTCACCACTCTGTTTAGTTATCCCAACGCCGGCGCTCTACTTATTGCTCCGATAATCTTGTTGACTCTAGGAAATTTTCTAACCAATCTTCGGTCATCGGTCTTCGGTTATTGGTCATCGGTCTTTAATCTGCTAGTGATATTCCTGGGCATTTTAACGATTGTCTGGACCGGCTCCAGCGGCGCCATGATTGGCTTAGCTGGCGGTTTTATTTTTCTCTTAATTTTTTATAAAAAAACCCGTCTGGCGACTCTGCTGATTTTAATGCTGATTTCCGGCTCACTCCTATTTTCCCCTGCCGTCAAAAACAAACTTCAGAACAGTTACATTGCCGCGGCCGAAATCCATTTGCCCGACAAAGTTTCTGATATTCAAATCCGGGCGCAACAGTGGCGCGAAACTTTGAAGATGCTGGCTGACCGGCCCATCCTCGGCGCCGGACTGGCTGGTTATCAAATAATAGTCGCTCCTTATCATCAAAACCGACATCTGGAAATATTTTTGTATCCGCACAATTTTTTCCTGAACTTTTGGACCGAAACGGGCTTGCTGGGGCTGCTAGCCATAATCTGGATTATTATTGTCTTTTTTTGGTCAGCAATCATTGGTCACAGGTTGCTAAAAAGCCAACGGTTCAAAAATGATAATCACGATCAGTTTACCACGCCCGACTTATTGACATTGACCACCAGCTGCGCTATGATAACGCTTCTAATTCACGGTCTGGTTGATGTGCCGTATTTTAAAAACGACTTGGCTATTTTATTCTGGATAATCATTGGGCTGATGATAATTTTGTATAATCATTCTAAAGTTTCGGTAGTAATGCCAGCTGAATCTGTTAAAAAAATATTATGACTTTATGAGCTTTGAAAATCCTCTGCCGCCTAATCCGGTAGAAAAAAAATTAACGGAAATTAAAGCCAGCCGACTGGATGTGTTTGAATCACCCGACCGGCTGCCCGCGGCCGTAACCTTTGGCCGGGAAATCAGAACCAAATTAAAAGAAACCATAGAAACAGACGGCTGGCCCAAAGCGCCGGACCGACCAGAAAGCACCAACGGTTTTTTTAAGCTGGTTGATCAAACGGTTGCCGATCACTGGCAGCAAAAAGTCGGTGACAATCAGGGGTCCGCCTTAGACCTGTTACAGCACCAAACAGCCGGCTGGCTGGATCAATTAACCGCTGAAGCTAGGGCCGAAAATCCTGATGTCGTTGAATCACTGACCAATCCACAAAAATTGGAAGGAATGCTTTGCCTAAAAAAACTCGGTGCCCTAGAACCCTTAAGAAAGCTGCTGCCAACTGCCTGGGAAACGCTGATCGCGGTTGCTTCCGAAAGACAATTGGCCCAGATTGCCCTTTCAAAAAAATGGCTGAATGAGATGCCCGATACTGCCTTTGCGGAAATGGAATTCAGCCGGAACGAACTAGTGTTGCAAAACGATCTGGCCGCTCTGGCGGGAAAGTTAATTGACCACGGTTATTTAAAACAGGATGAACTGGATAAAACCTTTACCGAAAAAGAAGATGACGATAAAGCAGCCGGCGTGGCCGGCCAAAAATACATTTATTCCCTGCCAGGCCAGTCCCAAGCCACCTCTTTTAAAGATGTGCTACCTTTTGAACTTCAAAGATTACAAAAAGATTTGGAATTTTTAGCCAAAAAAACCGAAGGATTACAAAAAAATAATCAATTGCCAGAATCATACCTTAGTTTGCCCGCTTATTTAAGACAGATGGCCGCCACCTATAACTCGCCCGAAAAAGATAAAAATAAACTGTATCAGCAGTGGCAAAACTTATATCAGGCCAACGCCGAACTGCTTAAATCCGGCTGCCCCTTAGTGATTAACCCCCAAGAAGACAATCCTTTCAATGTCGTTGGTTTAGAAATGCGTCTGGGGCTTTGTTCGCCGGAATTAAAACAGTTAGAACAACAAAGTTCGAATTATTCAACCGCGGCCTATGAAATAATGCAACAAATCTGGAAAGATCGGCCCAACATTACTAACGATCCGCCCGCTAAGGCCGATTTATTCTTCAGCAACCAAACCTACGCCTTCGGGCCGAATGTCGTGGGTGAAACCATGGCCGAAAGCTACCACGGTCAAATGTTTATTCACGCCAACGCTGTGGAAACCATGGCCGAGCAGGTTGAACTGCCTTTATTGCACAAAATGTTGCCCCAAGAAAAAATCGACCAACCGACATATATCCGCCAGGCAATTTTAGAAACGGCCAGGCATGAATTAGCCCATGGGATTTTGGCTTCTGATGATGAAAAAGTCATGGCCAAAGTTGGCGAATCTGCGGCCACAAATGTTATAGAAGAATTAAAGGCCGAAACCATTGGTCTAAAGTTAGTTGAACAAGATCTGCCCCAAATGCCCGAAGCCCAGGCCAAACAAATCCTGCTGGCTAAATTAGGCACTTTATTTAATTATTTAGCCACTAAAACCGGGGAGAAGAATTCTGAAGGCGAGGACTATTACCTTTGCGGCGTTAAACTCACTAGCAGACTCTTAGAGACAGGTGCAATGAAAATGGAAAATAATGCCCTGACCATTGTTGATGCTAAGGCCGGCTTAAAAGACATTATAAAAATTGGCGACGAAATTCTTGATATTTACCAATCGCCCAAAACCACGCCCAAAACGATAAATAATTATGTTAACCAAGTTAGAAAAATAAAGAATACGGCGGAGTTTAAAGATTTTTTGAAAGTGTTAAAGGAAAGCGCTTAAATTTTCATGGAGAGGTGCGAGAGTGGTTGAATCGGACGGTCTCGAAAACCGTTAGGCCAGAAATGGTCTCGTGGGTTCAAATCCCACCCTCTCCGCCATCGCCTCGCTGAAGCTCGGCTATGGCGTGACGAAGTCCGCCAGAGACGAGCGAAAGCGGGCATTAAGTGTATGTATTATGTTTATAGTTTAAAATGTAAAAATGGTTATTATATAGGTTGCACAGATAATTTAAAAGATAGGATAGAAAGACATCAAAGAGGTCATGTACCAGCAACGGCGAATCGGCTTCCTGTAAAACTTGAATTCTATTTCGCTACACAAAACAAATATAAAGCTTTTGAGCTTGAAAAATATTATAAATCCGGGTCTGGTCGAGTATTCATCAATAAACATTTAGCATAATTTAGTAACAATAGACCCGGCCGCCAATTTTCAGAATTCTGATTTTGGGCGATTGTTGCCTCGCCCCGCCGCCGCTCGCTGACACTCGCCACCCCACAAAAAAGTTCGGATTTTAACCAAAAGGCGCCACCAAAATTTTACAATCCCCTATGGATAAAAAAATAACTTTAATTTCTTTAACGGCTAAAAACTTTTAGCTGAAAAGAAAGAACAAAAAATATGGATAACCAAAATTTTAATCAACAAATGCCAGAGACTTCTCAAGCGCCGCCAATTATACCGGAGCCAAAACCCAAAAAAAAACTTTTGATTATTTCAGGCATTTTGGGAGTCGTTGTTATTATTGCTTTGGCTGTTTATTTTGTTTTACCAAAATCCGGACAGGAGGTCATAAAGAAAACTGCGGAAGACATCTATAAACCCGCCGTCGCGTTCGCTTCTAAATTCGCAACATACGAAGAAGCACCGGTAAATGTGAATCCTAAAATACCGGCTTACTCTGTTAGCCCAGATTTGAGCAATATATCAAATGCGAACGATTTTACTCTATCTGCCGAAGCAAAAAATCTGCTTGTAAAAAATGCTTTCGTGGTTAAGCCAGCTTACAATAATGAATTTTTCCCGCTTTATGAATCAAATCGTTATAGTTATACGCCGAATTTCGTTACTACCGATTCAATGCTTCATAATTATCATTTGATGTTTGATTTTTTGCTTAAACAATTAGAGGAACAAAAATTGGCG
>Ga0066639_10001288_pt1 | contig 22287 bp, 27 predicted proteins | sample CryGeyCG2114_010_2_FD_59504 | JGI IMG/M metagenome (GOLD analysis project Ga0066639, IMG submission 59504) | Groundwater microbial communities from aquifer - Crystal Geyser CG10_big_fil_rev_8/21/14_0.10 | ecosystem: Environmental > Aquatic > Deep subsurface > Groundwater | place: USA: Utah...
AGATTGAATACCTAACCAGTATACCCCGGTGTTACCTTTGTGTGTGTATTATATATTATTGTAATATTATACACTTGACATAATTGTAATACCCTGCTATAATCACCCCGCTCAATTTCACATTCAGTGCAATCTATAATAATCTGTGTAATCAGTGTATGAAAAAGGACACCCATCCAAAAAACAATCCTGTCATATTTGTTGACACTTCCTGCGGTGCTGAATTTTTTACTACCTCTACCATAACATCTAAAAAGACACGCGAAGTAGATGGCGCCACTTATTTAGAAATCCCTATTGAAATTTCAAGTGCTTCTCATCCATTTTTTACTGGTAAACAGATGTTTGTAGATACCGCCCGTCGTGTAGAGAAATTCAAAGAAAAGCAAGCCAAAACCGAGGCCGCCGCAAAAACACGAAAAGGTAAAAAAGCCAAACGCGTCAAACGTGTTGCTGCCAAAAAACAGATTGAAACTGGAGTCAAGAAGAGTGTTAAAAAAGCTGGTAAAAAAATCGAAAAAAAAGATAAATCAAAATAGCTTTAAAAAATAAAAGACGGGCCAATTTTGGCCTGTTTTTTGTTAATAACAAGTATGAAAAGGTAAATTTTCTTCCATAACTTTATACTTTCTACTTTATCAGCCATAGTCTGATCCGCCTCTGGTGGATACTTTCTACTTTATACTATATACTTAAATATATGTTACAAAAGTATATTGATATCAAAACTAAATATGCCCAACTCGAGATGGATCTTCAAAACCCGTCTGTTATTGCTAATCAAAATAAACTCAAAAAAACTGCCCAAGAATATGATGATCTCAAATCTACAGTTGAAAAAATACTAGAATTAGAAAATCTAGAAAAACAAATTGGTGGAAATGAAGTTATAATACAAGATACAAACGATGTAGAACTAGTGGAGCTAGCGGAAGCTGAACTGCCAGAACTAATAGATAAAAAGACACATTTAGAAAAAGAACTGTCGGAACTAACAAGGCCTGCAGATCCAATGGATAAAAAAAATGTAATTGTAGAAGTCAGAGCCGGAGCTGGGGGAGATGAAGCGGCTCTTTTTGCCGGGGATCTCATGCGCATGTATATGAAATACGCAGATAGACAAAATTGGAAAACAACGTTAATTACAGAAAACCAAATCGGAATTGGTGGATACAAAGAAGTAATTTTCTTTATCGAGGGTACAAATGTCTACAAGAATATGAAATACGAAATGGGTGTCCACCGCGTACAAAGAATCCCCGAAACAGAAAAGTCGGGACGAATTCACACCTCTACTGCCAGTGTAGCCGTGTTACCAGAGATCAAAGAAGAAGAAGTTGAAATCAAATCACAAGATATTCGCGTGGATACTTTTTGTGCTGGTGGCCATGGTGGACAGAGTGTAAACACTACTTATAGCGCTGTGCGTATTACACACATTCCGACCGGAATTATGGCACAATGCCAAGATGAAAAATCACAACTGCAAAATAAGATAAAAGCCATGGGCGTGTTGCGTGCTAGAATTTATGAAGTACAACAAGCTGAAAAACAAGCCAAACTTTCAGAAAAAAGAAAAAACCAAATTGGCACGGGAGATAGAAGTGAAAAAATTCGTACTTACAACTTTCCGCAGGATAGAATTACCGACCACAGAATAAAACAAAGTTGGAACAATATAAATCCTATTTTGAATGGTGATTTGGAAAATATTATAGAGAGTTTACGAACGGCTGACTATGAAAAACAAGATCAACTGTAAGTTATAAACATGACCATACACGAAATATTAAAACAGACCAATAATCAAATTGATCTGCTGGATGCCGAATTATTACTTGCTCACGTGACAAAAAAAATACGTGAGTTTCTTATAATGTATCCTGGCCACAAATTGTCCCTTGGACAAAAAATTAAATTTAAAAACTTTGTCCGTAAAAGAAAAAAAGGGGTACCGTTTGCCTATCTCGTTAAAAAACGAGAATTCTATGGTCTTGATTTTTTTGTAAACAAACACACCATAGTACCTCGTCCGAGTACCGAAGGTATGGTGGACGAAGCGGTCTCACGTGTCACAAATCATTTGGCAAACGGCCAGAAAGTGACACTTATCGATGTTGGAACCGGGTCAGGCTGCGTACCAATTGCAATCATAAAAACACTCCAGCGCTTCGACACTTCAGCACTTGAGACATACGCTATGGATATTTCAAAACACGCCCTGAGAGTTGCCAGAATAAATGCCAAGAAGCATAATTGCGATATCAAATTTTTACATGGCAATCTCTTTGAACCTTTTACAAAAATTTCGAAATTCGAAATTCGAAATTCGAAATTGATAGTGACTGCCAACCTTCCCTACGTCAGTGCGGAACAATACAGTAAACTTCCTTTTCTTCGCCATGAACCAAAAATAGCTATCACCTCGGCCAAAGACGGCCTGGCACTTTACGAAGAACTACTCAAACAAATCAGACAATTAGTTAACAATCACCAGTTACCAATTACTAGTTACTTTGAGATTGATCCTTCTCAGGCTCACCAAATCACGCAAGTTATAAAAACATATCTTCCTAAATCACACATTGTAATAAAAAAAGACCTTGCCGGACGAGATCGGGTTGTGACTATCTCTGCTTGACACAAAAATTATACTATGATATGTTCAACCGTTCGCAAGAACGTATTCTTTTTACATTTGCTTCTCTATCCATGCCCTATTCTTAGAATAGAGTAATGATGCGGGAGCGAGTACCAACACAGCCGAGGAAGGAGACATCCATGTCCCGGCATACGTTCTGTCTCGCGCTGCTCATCGCGGTGCTGGTTGTGCTGTTCATCAACCCCAACTCCGCCGAAGCCAGGAACCGGTTCGCGGTCGGAATCTCGATAGAGGAATGGTGGACCTACCACGAGGCTAACGCGGCTCTGTCGCTCGAGGTGGACGTCGTGGCCTGGGGTGGTTTCAAGATGGAGATGGCGATCTCGCCCGCTCTTCATCTGGCCCTGCCCAAGCAGGCGCTACCGCTCGCGGCGCTGCGCATCGGCTACGAGGGTGACATCACTCCCGGTTGGGCATGGTCGGCAACTGTCGGCGCGGAAAGCATCGTGCTGTGGGATGAGAACGGCTCCGGCTTCCCGATCATACTGGAGCTGGTACACTACATCCCCGATGGAGGACCCACCATCGTAGCCGGAGCAGGAGCCATGTACGTCATGGCGGGTCTGTCTGGTCCTGACGAAGATGTACCAAAGTACGAGGAATGGATCGCGGTCGTTCGCGTCGGCTGGTTCTGGTCGTTCCCCGCCGACTGAATCAGCACTCATTCTACAACAATCAACAAGGAGAAAAGGAGGGAAAGAACCGAGGATAAAATATATATTTTATCCTGAGCTAAAAAACAAACACCAGCCTCACAGCTGGTTTTGTTTTAACTTAGTAAACTTAGTTACTCAGATAACTTAAAAACTTACACTTCCGTGTTGATTCACCACCTCAATCCATATTTTCCCAGGCTTAAATATCATTTCATAAAAATCTACATCCCGTAATTCCAATTTGTCTTCTCTGCTTCCCTTGTACCACTGCGCGGGAATCATAAAACCATCGCGAAATACAATTGCTTCTCCCTCACCAATGGTTTCCATTGAAATCCTGCCAACTGCATCATAAACGGAAGTTTTAACATATTGAATAATTACGTTATCCGCCTCTATCAAACCGCCATCTTTGTCCAAATGAGGATACCCCATCTGATAACGCTCATATTTACCGGTTGATGTATTAAATTTCCAGGTAGCTTCATACGTTGGCGGCAAAAACGAAACTGTAAATTCATCCACACAATCTTCTTCACATTTCTCACGCTCGCCAAACTGCCAATTCACCTCTTGTTTGTTTTGTTCATTGTTAATTGTTAATTGTTCACTATCACCATAATCCTCCCACGCCTTTTCCCAAAGATTGGACGACGTATATACATTATGTGGTGCACTCCTGTCCTCGCTGCGCCAATAATACCAGCCGCGGTAAAACTCGTTTAAATCAAATAGTCCATATTCTTTTATAAGTGCAAGAGATCGTGGAGAACCACCAACATGCATGTACATTATATCCCCATATTCAGACAGCCAATCCAAATAATACTCTCGCGAGCTTCGTACTGGCCCAACTTTCAAAACTTCTTTCCCGACCGGATAAATTGCCATGAACCGAGAATAATTTGCCTCGACCGGCGCTTCATAAACTACACGGGCCTGACTTAAACCTGATTGCGGTCTAGAATCTGGATGATTTTCTATCATTACAGCAACTAACTTTGGATTTATATCTTTTTCATTTTCAACACATGCACCATCCAATGTTCGACGAAATTCACAATCATTTTCTTTGACAATATCCTGTACGGATATGTCATAATCTGTCCCTTCAGTGTCTTTACCTCGAAAATAATTCCACCCGAACCAGCCAGCTAGACCCAAAGCAACAATAAAAATAATTACAGCCAATACATACATAAATACTGTTTCATCAATATTAAATCTCTTTTTTATTTCCATTTTTTTAATATAACCCAAAATTTTCTTTTTCATATGCATACATAATACACCAAATAATAAAGATGAACAAGAAATAACCCCGACTAAGTCGGAGTTATTATATGGTATGTGCTGTATGAATTATTCCTTCTTTCCCCCATCCTTCTTATCATCTATCTTATTCTTTTTTCCATCTTTCTTTTCACCTTCGGCAACTTCCTCGCCTTCCTCGCCTTCTTTTTTCTCACCCTCTACTTCAACATCTTCAACACTTGTAACTTCTTTTTCTTCCATAGCTTTAAATTGCTCTTCAGTAAGTGGTGGCGTGACTTTGACAATAAGACTATCTGGATTGTCAGTGAAAATAATTCCCTCTGGTAGCTTCAAATCTTTGACATGGATAGAATCTTCAAAAGTTTTGAGTGCACTTATATCAACTTCAATTGAACCAACAAGGTCTTTTGGAAGACATTTTACATTTACAACATCTGAAGCTTCGGCAAGAGTGCCTCCCTGTTCTTTTACAGCCACAGATTCTCCAACAAAGTGGAGAATAATGGTTGCATTCATCTCAACGTTCATCTGTATCTGACGAAAATCAACATGAGTAATAGTGCCTTTTACCACATCGTACTGTAAATCTTGAATCAAAGCCTTAGCAGGCTCTTTTTCACCCTCTACAGTCAAATCAATAAGGCTCGATTCACCAGCTTCGCCATGTAATTTTTTAAGTTCTTGTGCTTTTACAGAAATAGAGACTGGCTCACGTTCTATACCATAAACAACACCAGGGACCAAACCCTGAAATCTTACTTCTTCTGCATCCCCTTTTTCTCTCTTCTGAACGGTAATGAAAAAACTCATATAAAATATTTATCGTGTGTCCCGACATGGTCGGGATCTACATAATTTATTTAACACTTAATATTTCAACAAATTTACTCTGATTGTGATTAATTATTTCATAATAATCAAGCAACTCATCGCTACCAAATGCTTCTCTTGTTTTTAGACGTTTTACATCTTCCAAAGTCAGATCACTAGTCAATCCTACTAACCCCACTCCTATTTCTGAAAAGCTTATGAGTATTAACAAAGCATTGTTGCAACTAGGACAAGTAATATGCAACAACTTGGTGTTTTGACCCATCTCCACGAGTTGGATTCTGTCCATTTTGAAAGATTTTTCACACAATGGACACTCTTTCATTATTTTAAATTGAGATCTTAACGAACGAAGGTCCAAAGATAAATGTGGTTGTGTGTTCATAAGGCGGGAATACTATAGCAGATTTGAATTTAATAGTCAAGAATGTTCACCAAGACCTTAGCACGAAAGCATATGAGCACCTTTGTTTTAATTTTACACGATTAAATACTATCGCGTAATTAAGCTTGCCCAACATAGCCCGACAGAGCGAAAATGGGTGCTCAAGTGCTGTAGTGCTCAAGTGCTGCAAGCTGCACTTTCGGCAATGCCAATAAGTAAAAAACTCACAATAAGAGAAGATCCACCAGAACTTAAAAAAGGCAAGGTAACTCCTGTGACAGGTAAAAGGCCAAGTGCCCCACCAATATTAATAATAATGTGAAAAAAGATGACAAGCAGTATACCAAGCACAAGATAAGCGCAAAAATCACTCCTACACTTCCTAGATATTTGAGCCAATCTCCATAGTATCAAAGAATAAAGCCCAAGTACAATGCTGACACCTATAAATCCTAGCTCTTCAGCAATAACGGAAAAAATAAAATCTGTCCTGGCTTCTGGTAAAAAATGAAGCTGACTCTGCGAACCAAATCCTAGCCCTCGGCCGACCATATTGCCAGAACCCACCGCAATAATAGATTGGGTGACATTGTACCCCGCACCAAGAGAATCACGTCCTGGATCTATAAAAGTAAGAATCCTGTCCTTTTGATAATCCTTTAACACAAACATCCAGGCCGCAAGCATCACTAAAATTGACACACTAATTATTCCAAATATATAAATCTTTTTTGTCCCTACTGCTACAAGCAGTCCAAACCAGACACAAAAAAGTATCATGGCCGAACCTAGGTCTGGTTGTAACATAATCAATCCGGCTAGAAGAATTGTCAACACAATAGAGACTAGCACAAATTGCCAAGTATTAAAACGACGAGCTTGTCGCTCTATTCTCCATGCTAAAAATATTACTAAGGCCACTTTGGCAAATTCGGCCGGTTGAAAAGAAAAACCTAGTATATTAAACCAACCGGTAGTTCCACGAACTGTCTCGCCTACAAACAAAACGCCAACTAGCAATATCAAAGCAACAAGATAAGTTAAACGAGCGGTCAATTCATAAAAAGAAATATGAAATTGTGAGGCTAATACTAAACCAATCAATGATAAACCCAAAGCTATAGCTTGGGTAGGAAAAAAAACGAGGGATTGTCCTCGAGATAAATCTACACTATAAATTGCAGCTAGACCAATGAATGATAGTACGACAACACTTAGAGCCAGTATCCAATCAAATTTTCTCCATGATCCGCTCAACGACAACAAACGCATATAATTTTTATATGAAAATACTATGTCACAAAGTTAGAGGTATATAAACAGTTTTATCAAACAAATTTATAATTGGAATTACTTTGACTTCTGTAACACGCAGCTGATCTAAAGTAGAATTAATTTCTATCTCACGAACCTCGCCTGCTCGAAATTGTTCAATGATTATTTTGTCTACCCCAACGATCTGTCCGCGATCCATAAACAACACACAAAAAGATGGATCCCAATAACTATACAAAGAATTATTGGTAATCTCAAAACTAATTATGTGACTGACAATTCCTCTAGCGTGATCAGCAGGAACAAAATTAAATGAACCAACATCAAACTGGAGGCGTTGATTCATAAATTTTTCTGGATCAAATACTTCATGTGGGTTAATTCTTTTCCATGTGACGTCATGCAAAGTAAAATGTATATTTCTTGGTCGAGTTGCTTCCTCATGTCCCAATACTACAAGAGGTAATTCTTGCATGGGAAAAATACTCATCATGGCATGCTTTGTTTCACCACTACCATACGCAAAAGAATATTTCACATCTGCAATCCAACGATCGTTTGGATTGGTTACTTCAACCATAAAATTATATCTGCCTTCTGTACTAGAAAAAGAAACAGGTTTCCCCACTGTCAATTCTTTAGGCTGGTAGCGGGTTTTTATCTGGTTAAAATTAATATATGATTTCGACATCTCCTCTATCATCACCTCTCTGTCAGTATAGCCAAATATGAGATATTCACCAAAAACAAAAAGTCCTGTGCCAATTGTTACAACACTCCATACACTCAAAAGTAAAATTAAAATCTTGCGCAACAAAATTTTGTGCCGCACATACCACTCGGATATTTTTAATTTGCGGTTGGTAAATTCACCGGTAGGGTCGATGTATTGCGATAATTTGTCTTGTGGCTTTTTGTCCTTCATATATAAAAGTATATCAGAAAAATATAAAATTGAATAGTTGCAATCAAGCTGGAATCATGCTATACTATCCCCGTCTTTTAAGTTAATCCCGAGTGTAACAAGGGATTTTTCTCAAAAATAGCTTTATTAAAATCGTCATATATTTAATTAAAAACGTACGAAGTAGGAAAGATTCCTCACTTCGTTCAAAATGATAGAAATATGCCAAAAAGACGCACTCAAGGACGAATTGTAATGAAAAAACCTGTTATAAAACCAAAGAAAAAAGCAACTAAAAAAGCTCCTATGAAAGCCAAAATTGAAATTGTAAAAAAAGTTGCAAAGAAAAAAGTTGTTTCCAAAATTGAAGTTAATAACATCAAAAAAGTCCATGTGAATAAAAATCCTTCATCCCTTTTGACAAACTCAAAATCCTCGGGATATTCAGCCAAAAATATTCAGGTCCTAGAAGGACTCCAGGCTGTTAGAAAACGTCCTGGAATGTATATTGGATCGACAGGAGTACAAGGACTACATCATCTTATTTGGGAGACGGTAGACAACTCCATTGACGAGGCCATGGGAGGATATTGTGATACTATCATTGTCAAACTGCTCCCTAATAATTGGATAGAAGTAATTGACAATGGCCGTGGTATTCCAGTTGATATCCACCCCAAGAAAAAAATAAGCGCCCTACAACTCGTGTTAACGACTCTTCACGCTGGTGGCAAATTTGGCGAAGAAGGCGGATACAAAGTGTCTGGCGGTCTTCATGGCGTGGGCGTGTCAGTCGTGAATGCCTTGTCAATTGATTTGATTGCAACAGTATACAGAGATGGAAAAATCTGGCAGCAAAAATATAAATTGGGCAAAGCACAAGGTAAAGTGAAATCAATTGGAAAAACAAAAACAACAGGAACCAGTATAGCCTTCCACGCCGATCCATCTATCTTTGAGGTGCTAAACTATGAATGGAAATGCATTATAGACCATCTTCGTCAGCAGGCTTATTTGACCAAAGGCGTAAACATTATAATTACTGATGAAAGAAACAAAGAAGAAAAAGAGACTGATATAACTTCTGTTGACTTTCCAAAAAACGAATACCGGTTCTATTTTGAAGGTGGTATTGCGAGCTATATCAAGCATATTAACAAAAACCGCGAGCCAAAACACGAAAATGTTTTTTACACTGAAAAAAGAGAGGGGGACATAAATATAGAAATTGCCCTACAATATACTGGGGACTTTACCGAGAGTCTACACGCTTTTGCTAATAATATCACCAATCCAGATGGTGGTATGCATGTGGCCGGATTTAGAACGGCACTTACAAGAACTCTAAATAGTTATGCCCGCAACAAAGGAATTCTCAAAGAAAAAGACCAAAACCTAACCGGTGACGATGTTCGGGAAGGTCTGACTGCAATTATTTCTATCAAAATTCCAAATCCCCAATTTGAAGGACAAACCAAAGCAAAACTTGGTAACCCGGAAGTAAAACCAGCCGTTGATAGCATTTTTGCAGAGCAATTCATGATATTTCTTGAAGAAAATCCAAAAGATGCCGAGGGTATTATTGGCAAATGTATTATCGCCGCTAAGGCCAGGCAAGCAGCCAAGATTGCCCGCGACACTGTACTAAGAAAAAGCGCTCTTGAGGGATTCACTTTGCCTGGCAAACTTGCCGACTGCACAAGTCGCAAAGCCGATGAAAGTGAACTATATATTGTAGAGGGCGACTCGGCCGGGGGGTCGGCAAAACAAGGCCGTGACAGATACACCCAAGCTATCTTGCCTTTGCGTGGAAAAGTCTTGAATGTTGAACGCGCCAGACTAGATAAGATTCTAACTAACAACGAACTAAAATCACTCATCATTGCCATGGGAACAAATATTGGCGAGATGTTTGACATTGAAAAACTGCGTTATCACAAAATTATTATCATGACAGATGCAGATGTTGATGGATCTCATATCCGGACGCTTTTGCTAACATTATTCTTCCGTCATTTCCCAGAATTGATTTATCAGGGACACATCTATATTGCCCAGCCACCTCTCTATAGTATTAAAAAAGGGAAAGAAATAGAATGGATTTACAATGAAGAGGCGCTGGAAAACTATAAGAAAAAACACGGTATTAAAGATGAAGAATTTGAGGCCGTAGAAGAAGATACTTCAGAAGAAGATGAAACGGAAATGGAAGAAGAAAAAAGTAAGAAATCAGAAGTCAAAAGTCAGAAGTTGAATATTCAACGCTATAAGGGTCTGGGTGAAATGAATCCTGAACAACTCTGGGAAACAACCATGAGTCCAGCAACCAGACTTATGAAGCAAGTCATGGTAGAAGATGCCGAACGCGCCAGTGAAATTTTTGATATCCTCATGGGTAGTGAAGTCGCACCAAGAAAGAAATTCATACAAACCCACGCTAAATCAGTGAAAAACCTTGATGTATAATAGTTTATCTGGTGTAGCTCAACGACAGAAGAGCGAAGACGGACGAAGAGTGTTAAAAATTTGGATGTTTAGTTCATATAATCTATTATAAAACCCGCCAACTAGGCGGGTTTTTGTGTAAGCAAACAAAGTTGAGCGAAGAAATATAATAAATAAACTCTCCTGTGTTGGGAGAGAATGAAATGTATTTTTGGCTAAAATATACACAGAGAAAACCGAAATCATTACTTTATCCAAACAACAAATAATACTAGCGTAATTATCCACCTGTTAAGCTTGACAATTTACACTACATGTAGTATAGTATGTCCATCTTCGGCCTAGGGCCGTTTTTAAAATCCAACAATAAGCTACCGGCCTTCTGTCTACATCCAGAAGTCAGAAGTCTAAAAGCCGAAAGCCAAAAATATATGAATCCAATCAAAAAAACTATAACCTACATTAAAGAATCAATTGCTGAAATGAAAAAAGTAGTCTGGCCTACTAAAAAGCAGACTACCACTTTTACTATCGTCGTTATTGCCATGGCTATTGGTATGGCCGTATTCTTTGCAATTCTAGACTGGGTCTTCAGCAAAGGACTAGGCGCGATAATCTAACATACGAAATACGAAAACTACCACCGCTACAGCGGGACGAAAATACGGAACAGACATAAAAACACATTTTCGTAATTTCGTGCCTTTCATATTTCGTATGTCCTCTAAATACAACTTTTTTAAAAGCAATATATTATGGCTAAACAACAAACAAACTTGGGTCGCCGTTGGTATGTTATTCATACTTATAGCGGATACGAAGAAAATGTAAAACACAATCTTGAACAGCGTATTGAGTCTTTTGACATGCAAGACAAAATTTTTCAAGTACTTGTGCCAAAAGAGAAAAAAATTAAAATCAAAAATAACAAACGCCAAGTGGTGGAAGAAAAAATCTTCCCAGGCTATGTCTTGGTGGAAATGATGGTAACTGATGATTCATGGTATGTGGTGAGAAATACTCCAAACGTAACTGGATTTATTGGCACTGGCACCACTCCTACACCTATTGATGCCAAAGAAATGGAATCACTTACAAAAAGGATGAGTGTGGAAGAACCAACTCACAAAATTGACGTGGAAATCAACGCGCCTGTTAAGATTGTTGATGGGCCATTTAAAAATTTCGAGGGGAAAGTTAGCGAAGTGGATGATGCTCGTGGAAAAATAAAAGTACTTGTAAATATGTTTGGCCGGGAGACGCCGGTAGAACTTGATGCGTTGCAAGTGAAAAAAATCTGACACTGATTTAGACTGATTATTGGAAATTACACAGAATTATCAATAATCAAGCTTCTGTCTTTAGCCAGTACAATCAATTTATAAATCTGTTTAAATTAGTGTTAAATAATATGGCAAAGAAATTAACCACCCAAATCAAACTTCAAATCACAGGCGGCGCTGCCAATCCAGCTCCTCCGGTCGGACCAGCTCTTGGCCAGCATGGTCTGAATATCCAAGACTTTTGTACGCAATTCAACAATGCCACTGCTGATAAAAAAGGGGAAGTTGTTCCAGTTGTTATCAACGTGTACGAAGACAGAAGTTTTGACTTTATTACCAAAGTCGCGCCGGCCAGTGCTCTCATTATGAAAGCAGCCGGTCTCAAAAAAGGTGCCGGAAATCCTCTCAAAGATAAAGTTGGTAAAATCACCAAGGCACAGGTACGAGAAATAGCTGAAAAGAAAATGCCAGACCTGAACGCTAATGATATTGAAGCGGCTATGAAGATTATAGAAGGTACGGCCAGACAAATGGGAGTACAAGTGGAGTAATCATATAACATATAACCTGAAGCATATAACATAAATCCCGATGAAAGAAAGTCGGGATTTATTATTATTATGTAGGAGTGAAACGCATAAAAAAACACGTTCCACCCAGTGGAGAGATGGGGATCAGAATGTCGGGTTCGGAAGCCAATTATCCGGATGCCAGACATACTTCCGTCCGATTTTTTTTATTCTCCATTTTCTGTTATAATAACACCAGTTTATACTTTCTAACTTTTTCAGCCACAAGCTGACCCGTCTTATGGCGGAAACTTTCTACTTATGAAAAAACTCAACTGCGCCTTTTATAGCATCCTGCCAGATCTAAAAGCTTATCTAAGAGGAAAAATGAAAGGCCACAATGTAAAAATTTCAGACAAGCCCTTTGAACTAGAAAAACTAGATAAAAAAACCGAAGTGCTTGGGATATTTGTTGACTCAAAGGTGGACAAAAAAGTTTTTGCTGCTCTGCCAAAACTAAAACTAATCGTGACTTTTTCAACAGGGTTTGATCATGTAAATTTGAAAGAAGCAAAAAAAAGAAAAATCCCAGTTTGCAATGTACCCACCTATGGAGAAAACACTGTGGCCCAGCACGCTATGGCTCTTCTTTTGACAATTAGCAAAAAAATATTTACCTCAACCAAACGCGTTAAAGAAGGAATTTATGATTATCATGGTCTGCGTGGATTTGATTTGAAAGATAAAACTGTTGGTATTGTCGGCACTGGACATATCGGAGTTTATATGATAAAAATGCTTTCTGGTTTTGACGTAAATATTACTGCGTTTGATGTGTTTCCAAATAAAGAACTAGAAAAAAAATATGGATTCAAATATGTAAGTTTAAACAAGCTCTTGCAAGAATCAGACGTAATATCACTTCATGTGCCTCTACTCCCTACAACCAAACACATGATAAATAAAAAAAATATTAAAAAGATGAAGAAGGGTGTCGTAATTATCAATACTGCCCGCGGAGGACTTGTTGATCCAGAGGCACTTGTCTGGGGACTTGAAAGTGGACAAGTGGCTGGAGCCGGGATGGATGTGATGGAAGAAGAAGGCATTTTACATAACCCAGAAATTTTATTAACCGGAAAACTCCCCGCAATAGACATCAAGGAAGGGCTAATGGAACAAATCATTATTGACCATGAAAATACGATCATCACTCCGCATAGCGCGTTTAACACAACCGAGGCTATCAAACGTATTATTGACACAAACGTGGACAATATTCAAAAATTTACCGCAGGAGAAACACAAAATGATGTGACAAAACCAAAGAAAAAACATTGATTTAAACTGATTACGTCGTGATCTCTACATTGTCTAAATCTGTTTTAATCTGTTTTAATCAATGACTTGACAAGGTTGTCACAGTGCGGTATTATAGCCGCGCTTTTAATTATATGTGGGACCCTAGCCATCTAGGGGTTTGCACCACTAAATTATGACATAGATACGCAGATTAATGCGGATGATGCAGATAACGCCGATAGGAAAATAATTCACATCAGCGTTATCTGTGTCATTAGCGTAATATTCTTGTCATCCGTGTCACAAGTACGTATGTCAAAACGAATGAAAGACCTCAAAGCCAAGGTCGAAAAAGAAAAGGCTTATTCTTTAGACGAAGCTATTAAACTCGTCAAAGAAACCAGCACCGTCAAATTCGATGCTTCAGTCGAAGTGCACGCCAGACTTGGTATCGACCCCAAAAAAGGCGATCAACAAATCCGCGCAACTGTAATACTGCCACACGGCACTGGTAAAACCAAAAAAGTGGCCGCATTTGTCGGACCAAATGATGAAAAGGATGCCAAATCAGCCGGGGCAGACTTTGTTTATGGAGAAGAAGATATTAAGAAAATTAAGGACACGAGCAAGATTGAATTTGATATAGCTGTCGCTACTCCAGATATGATGCCAAAACTAGCTCTTGCAGCCAAGTTACTTGGACCAAAAGGACTTATGCCAAACCCAAAGAGTGGCACAGTTGATAAAAATGTAAAAAAGATGATTGAAGATATGAAAAAAGGTAAAGTAGCCTTTAAAAATGATGATACCTCAAATATCCATCAACTCATTGGAAAAGTAAGTTTTGAAGAAAACAAACTCAAAGAAAATCTTGAGACCTTTATTGAAGCATTGAAAAAAGCAAAGCCTCAAACTGCCAAGGGTACATATATAAAATCAATGTATCTAACAAGCGCGATGGGGCCAAGCATCAAGCTAGAAGTTGCCTAAACCTACAATAAATAAAAATCCGCCAATAGAAGCGGATTTTTTGTTTATTTTTCACTACTTGCTCTGCCGATTTTTTTCTGATAAAATAAGGGAGAATTAACCGACAAAATTATGCCGACAGAACCTCGAAAAGACCATATTTCATGGGACGAATGTTTTATGCGTATGGCCCATGTAATTTCAGACCGCTCAAAAGACCCGTCTACACAAGCTGGGGCTCTCATAGCTGACCAAAACAATATAGTTGTGGGTATAGGATACAACGGATTCCCACGCAGTACAGACGACAAGGCATTTACATGGGATCGTGATGGAAAAAAACTTTCTGAAACAAAGTATGCTTATGTATGCCATGCTGAGGAAAACGCTATTTACAACTCAAATAAACAACCACATGAGTGTAAATTATATGCCACACTCTTTCCTTGTAATGAGTGCGCTAAAACAATCGTACAAAATGGCATTAAAGAAATAATTTTTGAAAGTGATAAATATCATAATGATGATATCTGGGTAGCATCACGAAAAATTTTAGATGCGGCCAGTGTAAAATACAGACAATATATTTCGCAATGGTCTAAAGAAAAACAACTATGAATAAAATGATCTTTGGTTTTATCGGGCAAATGGCCAGTGGGAAAGGAACAGCTGTAGAATATTTGAAAACAAAATACAGTGCTTCGACATATCGTTTTTCTAGTATACTCAAAGATATTCTGGAAAGGTTGTACTTAGACTTGAACAGGGAAAACTATCATACTATTTCTCAAATCATCAGACAAAATTTCGGAGAAGACATAATGTCCAGCGTAATGGTCAGTGACATAGAAAAAGATAATAATAATTTGATAGCAATTGATGGTGTCAGACGACCAGACGATGTGGTTAAGCTAAAAAAAATGCCTGGATTTATGTTGGTATACATCTTTTCCGATATTGAAAAACGCTATGAGCGAATAACCAAGAGAACTGAAAAAGCCGATGACCAAACCAAAACTTTAGAAGAATTCAAAAAAGACCACGAGGGGGAGCCGGAATCAAAAATAGAAGAGATCGCGCGTGAAGCTAAAGAGACAATTGATAATAATGGCACTGTGGAAGAATTGCATATGCAACTCGATGTATTAGTACAGAAATATATACAAAATTGAAACCGAGATTATGCAAATAAAAAAATTATACAGCCAAAAAACGAAATTAATTCAATCTCTCGTTTGGGAGAATAAATAAACATGTATGCCTCGAATCACAGAACAACTTATGAAGGATCGCTTAGCAGGTCAGACGCCAGGTGTATCATTCAGCCAGTGTTTTTATGGCGTTGCTATGCCAACCAAAAACTACGCCATCGGTGTCAGCCAAGACACAATCTATCTTTTACACCTTAGTGCATTCATGATGAAAGGTAAAGACATGGAAACCATTCCTTTCTCACAAATCACGGATATTCAATTTGAAGCTGGTGATGTCAAACAGTCCGTGGGTGTCTTTTCATTTAAAGCAGCTGAAAAAAATTATACATTTCACGTCAATACTATGCTTGGGTACAATCCTGTACCGACTGCACAAGCAGCATACCAAGCTATTTTTTCTGCCATTTCATAAATTATGTTTACATCAATCTACACTGGAACATATGATCAGTTAGATGTTGCTACCCGACAGTTCTTGAATCAAAAAAATATTCCAGATTCGAAAATCCACAAGTTTGTTGCACAACCCAACTGGACAACATATCTTTTTGCCATCGCTCTCTTACCAATTATTGCTCTCCCAATCATTGCAATAGTGGCCATGATTACTACTCCCGAAGAGTGGTTTGGTATGTTTATTCTCCTTATTGTATCTACTCCATTTGTCATGCTAATTGGAATTGCATGGTCTCTGATCCTTTCACGGGGTATTCAATACATTGTGATTACACCACAAGCTTTTATTGAAAAACGTCGTCACACAATTGTTATCTTGCCATTTGCTGACATTATACACGTGAAAGTTCGTATGAATCCCAACGGACTCGCCACCCTTGATATTTTCATTAAGGGGCAGCAAAATCCATACACCATCATGGCGAGTAGATCTACATCACCATTTACCACGGCCGTCAATCCTTTCACTTATCGCTTCCATCTCATATTCTCCATATTCAAACTGAATTATCATATGTCTCTTCTGGAACTTAAACGTATGATGATACCCTACCTTTCTGAAACGGATAAGAAAGCCTATGGACATTAAAATCAAGCGCCTCCACCCAGACACAAAATTACCTAGCTATGCCCATCCAGGAGATGTCGGACTAGATTTATATTCTCTTGAAAATTATGAATTAAAGCCAGGGGAAAGAAAAATCTTTCCTAATGGTTTTGCGCTCGAATTTCCCGAAGGTTATGCAGCCATTATAAAAGACAAAGGTGGCCCGCCCTGTCATCATGGATTACATACTATGGGCGGTGTATTTGATGCCGGATTTCGTGGCGAATATAATGTGCTCCTTATTAACTTAGGAAATAAACCAGTAAAAATAGAAAAAGGACAAAAAATCGCCCAGCTCTTAATCATCCCGATTGAAATAGTTGACCTGCAAGAAACAGATAAACTTACAGAAAGTTCTCGCGGAGAAGGTAAACATGGTAGTACAGGATTATTTTAATAAATAATATGCAATCTTATCTCGACATCGTTCAGAAAATTCTAAAAGAAGGCGTGGAAAAAAGCGATCGCACAGGAACCGGCACTTTTACTGTACCTGGTACTATATTTCAGCATGACATGCAAAAAGGTTTCCCTCTTTTGACAACCAAAAAAATGCCCTACCGACTCGTGACCAGTGAACTTGAATTTTTTATTAAAGGCATTTCAGACAAAGAATGGCTTAAAGAACGAAACAATCATATTTGGGATGAATGGTGTACTCCCCTCAAAGTCCCTTATGCGCATAATGAAGAAACAAAACAAAAAATGCTTAAAGAAAGAGATCTAGGACCTATCTATGGCTGGCAATGGAGACACTTCGGAGCAAAATACAAAAGCTATAATACCGACTATACTGGACAAGGCGTGGATCAATTAAAAAGATTGATTGATGATTTGAAAAAAACACCATATAGTCGACAAATGCTGGTTTTAGCATGGAATCCTGTGGATAGAGATATTGTTGTACCACCATTCTGCCATTATGGTTTTCAAGTTACCATACTTAATAATAAATTAAACTTATTCTGGAGCCAAAGATCAGTTGATGTTGCCCTGGGTCTCCCGTTCAACATTGCCAGCTACGCAACACTATTACATCTCCTCGCAAAAGAAATTGGTTATGAAGAAGGAACTCTCACTGGTTTTTTGGCTGACACTCATATTTATTTAAATCATATCGAAGGACTCAAGGAACAACTCACGCGCGACCCCAACAAATTTCCATTGTCAAAACTTGTAACTGAAAAGTTTACTTCCATTTTTGATTGGGAATATACTGATTCGAAAGTGGAAAGATATGAAAGTTATCCGAGAATTAAATTCGACATAGCCGTGTAGATACACACGAACATACAAATGATACAAATTTACGAATTCGCAAATTTGAATATTTGAAGATTCGCATCATTTGTATATTCGTAAACCAACACATATGATTACACTCATCGCCGCAGTTTCCAAAAATAATTGTATTGGCAAAGACAATGACCTTCCTTGGAGTATTCCAGAGGATATGGAACGCATGCGTGAAATCACGCGTGGCAAAATTCTTATTATGGGCCGAAAAACCTGGGAATCTATTCCTGAAAAACGTCGGCCCTTGCCAGACAGAACAAATATAGTAATAACACGAAACAAGGACTATCCCCTGCCAGAAGGTGTAGAACGCTATGATTCTATTGAAAAAGCTGTGGAAGCCCACAAAGGTGAAAAAATTTTTGGTTTTGGAGGCCAGCGCATTTTTGAAGAAATGATAAAAATTGCTGACGTACTCGATCTTACGCTCGTTGATCAAGTGGTGGACCAATGTCATGCCTTTTTCCCAAAAGTTGATTTAAACATTTGGGAAGAAACAAAACGTAATGATCGAGATGGTTTTTCTTTTGTCACATACAAACGTAAGTAATTATGAAAAAAGGCCTATTTATAGTAATCTATGGCATAAACAATCTTGGTAAAAGTACGCAAGCCAAACTTTTGGTTGAGAAAATGGAACAAGAAGGATACAAAGCCGAATATTTGAAATACCCAATCTATAATTTAGAGCCTTCCGGAATAATACTTAATAATTATTTGCGAGAAAAAAATACATACCAACTAACTCCGCGCGAAGCGCAAACTATTTACGCGCTCAACAGAACACAATATGAACCAAAACTAAAAGAAAAATTGGAAAGCGGTATAAATATAGTAGCCGAAGATTATACCGGAACAGGGATCTGTTGGGGCATAGGCGCCGGAGTGGACGAAAAATATTTAAAACTAATCAACTCCCATCTGTTGAAAGAAGATCTAATTTTTCTTTTTGATGGTAAACGTTTCAAAAACGCTACTGAAAAAGGACATAGACACGAAACAGACGAAAAACTCCTGCAAAAAGTCCGTCGAGCACATTTGGAAATCGGCAAAGAGCTACGGTGGATAAAAATAAATGCCAACTTAACTATAGAACAAATTCGTGATATACTATGGAAGGAAGTAAAATCCAAACTTAATTCATAATTCTCGTCTGCCAACAGGCAGACTTAATTCAAACGCCTATGCTTATCTCTGCCGGAGATATTATCTCCAAGAGCGTAAAACTCTACAGAGACAATTTTGCACTTTTTTTGAAATATGTTGCTCTGTTATTTGTGCCAACTTTAATTATGACCTTTTTTGGATATTCACTATCGTTTTTCATGCGTTCAATAGGTGGTGTCCTTTTAGGACTTGGCATATATATCATCGTAGTAGTGATTCTTTCTCTTGTCGCTTTTTGGGTTAGTCTTGGATTCATCCGAGCAGTAGCGGCAAAATACCAAGGACAGGAGGTAAAATCAATAGGGGAAGAACTAAAAGTTGCCGTGCCGCTCATCTTACCAGCATTGCTCGTTTCAATCCTAGCCGGGCTAGCTATATTTGGCGGATTTGTATTACTGATTATCCCAGGTATTATCTTCATAATGTGGTTTGCGTTCTCACTATATGCCCTGCTACTAGATAACAAACATGGTACTGAAGCCCTAAAATATAGCAAACAATTGGTCAACGGACGCTGGTGGGGAGTGTTTTGGAGAATACTGGCGCCGGCGTTTGTATTTGGTATAATTATTGTTATAATCCAGTGGATTGTTGCTAAATTCTTTGGACAAAGTATAATAAATGTATTTACTCTTACCCCGGCTATAGTAGCTTATAGTCTGATAAGTATGATAATCAGCATAGTTATTGCCCCCCTCTCAACAGCGGCTCCTACCATCTTGTATATTGAATTGAAAAAGACGCCCGTACAGCTTCATACCGCAGAAGTTGAAAACAAAATAATACCAGAACCACCAAAAGAATAAAGCTTAATAACAAAAAAGACCTCCTTGTATGGAGGTCTTTTCAATTACATAGATCAATGGTACAATCCAGTATGTAATTGGTAATTAATAATTTGTAAATGATCTAAAAAATTACCAATTACAATTTACCAATTACTAATTACTTTGGCTATGTCCAAATACACTCCCATAATCGGCATGGAAGTCCACGTCGAACTCAAAACAAAGAGCAAGATGTTTTGTTCGTGCAAAAATGATCCAGATCTAAAAGAGCCTAATATAAATATTTGCGAAATCTGTCTGGGGCATCCCGGAACTCTGCCGGTGCCAAATAAAAAAGCTATTGAGTGGACTGTTAAAATTGGAAAAGCTCTAAATTGTAACATCCGCAAGCTTTCCAAGTTTGACCGCAAGCACTATTTTTACCCAGACCTGCCAAAAGCCTACCAGATTTCGCAATATGACGAACCTATAGCCGAACATGGTTTTATTAACTTAGATTTTGCAACCGAAGTAAATATAAGAGACACTGCCAAAATCGGCATAACCCGCGTCCATCTGGAAGAAGATACGGCAAAATTAACCCATTCAACAGATGGCAGCACGCTTGTAGATTTTAACCGTGCGGGGGTGCCTCTCGTGGAAATTGTAACTGATCCGGATTTCAAATCATCTCTGGAAGCAAAAGTCTACTGTCAAGAACTACGCTCTATTTTCAGGACACTAGAAATTAGTGATGCGGACATGGAGAAGGGTCATATGCGTTGTGAGGCCAATATCTCTGTGCAAGAAGCTGGAAGTTTTGAAATCGTGGATGGAATAATAAAACCACTCGGGGAAGCAAAACTTAATGCCAAAGTTGAATTGAAAAATTTGAACTCGTTTAAAGCAGTTGAGCGAGGTATTGAATATGAAATAAAAAGACAAATTGAAATGATTGAAAACAAAAAAGAGTGGGTTCAGCAGACGCGCGGCTGGAATGAAGACAAAGGTGAGACAGTTTTACAAAGAAAAAAAGAAAATGCTGATGATTATCGCTATTTTCCTGAACCAGACATTCCCCCGTTTCATCCACTAAAAATTGCTGGCAAAATATCTCTCCCAGAATTACCTCAAACAAAAAGACAGCGCTTTCATGAAGAATATGGTTTGTCTTATGCAGATGCAAAAATTTTGAGCGAAGACAAAAATTTAGCTGATTTTACTGAACACACGATGAGTGAACTCATGGAATGGGTTGATTCACTGCCTGAAAGTAAAAACAAAGCCGAAAATGTACCTCAAAAAGTTGTCCGTCTAGCAGGTGGCTGGATTACCAGCAAACTTCTAGGTGTTCTCAAAGAAAAAAATATAAGTATTACTAATGTAAAATTCTCACCAGAAAATTTTGCAGAACTTATTGCTCTCATTTATACCGGAAGAGTAAATTCAACCAATGCCTATAAAATCTTACTCATCATGGCTGGTAGTGATAAAGATCACGACCCGACGCACCTGCTTGAAGAAAAAGGCTGGGGACAAGTGAGTGATGAGGGAAAACTTGGGGATATGATTGATGAGGTTATTAAGAGTCATCCAAAGCAAGTAGAAGAACACAAAGCTGGCAAAGAGCCAGTGTTGAAATTTCTCATGGGAATGGTGATGAAGGCAAGTGAAGGAAGCGCGGATCCAGAAGTGGTGGAGAAGTTGTTGAAGGAAAGATTGTCCTCATATACTACAAATTAGTTATTATATAAGTAAAAAACTACTTATATAAACTAGTTAGCGGATGTAAATTTTTTTTCACTTTCTGTTTTTTACGATTAATAAAACCGCCCTTGATGGACGGTTTTTGTTTTCGATACTTACAATTCTTATATTTTATTTTACATGTTTATCATGTTCATCCCATTTTTTCCACATTTCATCTGAAAGAGAAATTTTCATATATTCATTTTCACCTTCTCCTCTTACCTCGCCCAATCCGACAATAGTTTCATCATCTGTCCTTAAATCAAAATCTCCAGATCCGGTATTTTCATGATGGAGACTTAATACTCTTTTTAATCCCTCAAGGTCGGCATAGTCGATCTCCCTAAATGAACGACCACGCCCATCTCGTCTTTCTCCTGTTGGATGTTCTGACATAATATTTTAATGAATTACCTTGCATAGCAAGTAGCTAACAAAGCATAACATAACAACAAAATTTGAAGTTGTGATGTTATAATTTTGGCACTGGTAGGAGATTCACGGGCTACCAATAGCTAAATTACTGTTAATGTAG